>Ga0209578_10001656_pt1 | contig 20123 bp, 22 predicted proteins | sample tdAd472_FD_187127 | JGI IMG/M metagenome (GOLD analysis project Ga0209578, IMG submission 187127) | Marine sediment microbial communities from the Atlantic coast under amendment with organic carbon and nitrate - tdAd47.2 (SPAdes)... | ecosystem: Environmental > Aquatic > Marine > Coastal >...
CCTGTCTGTCGGCGCGTTGTTTGTGGCGTTCTTCGGACTGGTGCTGGCACTCGACATTCAGGGCGCAGCGCTCGATCTCCGGGGAGTCGGCCTCGCCGCGATGGCCGCGCTGGGCCTCACCACTGTGATCATCCTCAACAACCGTCTGGTGGGCGACGGGGATTCCCAGCCGATCACGTTCCACATGATGTTGTCCGCCTCGATCATCTTCGCCGCCGTGACCTGGATCGCCGGTGATTACGCCCTGCCCCAGACGGTGACGGGATGGGCCGGTTTCCTGATCGGGCCGAGCGCCTACGCCGCCGCCATCGTCACGGTCTTCGTTGCGATCTCTCTCGCAGGTCCCGCCCCGGCCGCGATGTCGATGAATGTGGAACCCGTGGCGAGTCTGACCTTCGGGTTCCTGATCCTCGGCCAGGCCTTGAGCGGTCTGCAGATCCTCGGTGCCGGCCTGGTCATCGCCGCGGTCGTGTCACTACGTTTAACCGACATACGCATCCCCAGCGTCAATATGGAGAAAAAGCCATGACCGACCTGCTCGAACACACCAACGCCATTGCCGAAATCCTCAAGGCGCGCGGCGAGACCGTCGCCGTCGCCGAGACTTCCGCCGGGGGCCTTGTCTCGGCCCAGCTCCTCGCGGTGCCAGGCGCGTCTGCCTATTTCGTGGGCGGCGGCGTGCTCTACACCGGTGAATCGCGCGAAGGGCTGGCCGGCATTACCGACGCGGACATGGCCGGTATTCGCTCCAGCAGCGAGCCGTTTGCGCAGCTTCTGGCACAGACACTGCGCGAACGCCTTGGCGCGACATGGGGTGTTGCGGAGACCGGCGCGGCGGGTCCAACGGGCAATCGGTACGGTGATGACGCCGGCCATACATGCGTTGCGGTCTCGGGGCCCGTCTCCAAAGTGACCACGCTGGAGACCGCCAGTGGCGACAGAAGCGCCAATATGTGGCGTTTTTCGGCCGAAGCGCTCGGTTTGTTCATGCTATGTCTCCAAGAATCGCCGAAAACTTAAATCTGCATATCTTGGTACCTACGGGTTGGATTAAATTTTTACTTTGGTAAAATCGCCGCGATCGGGAGAACCCGGTCGGGGGAGTATGTGAGCGGGGACCGCACCAACGCGGAACTCAACATCGACCGGAAGAAATAATTCACAAGGGGATCCTTAGGATGACCAAAAAGGCATTACTCGCTGCAGCGGCAATGATCGCACTGACAGCGTGTGCGGGGCAGGAACTGGGCAAGGCGCAGAAGGTTACAGCTGACAGCACGGAATTCGACAACGCACTGGCAGCCGGATATCTCCGGCTGGCACAGGCCGAACAGGCCGAGGGCGACTATTCAGACGCCGACTACTTCGCGCTTCAATCCATGGCTGCCGCATCGCCGACCAAAGTCGTAGCACTGCCGGAAGTCACGACGCGAAATCTCCCGCAGGCTGATGCCTTCTATGTAGGGACGGCACGCGAAGAGTTGAATGATGTCCTCGACGGCGGCGCGCGCGTGCGCGCACCGCAGCTCGCAGCAGCCGCCCAGGTGGCGTACGAATGCTGGATTCAGGAACTTGAAGAGAACAACCAGCCGCCGCACATCGCAGCCTGCCGTGACCAGCTCGATGGTCTGATCCCGGCCCTGCAGAATGCGATCGCCGACGCCACACCGGCCAAGAAGGCGAAGCCGCCGAAGGGCAAGACATTCATCGTGTCGTTCCCGACCGGTGGTGCCACGCTCGACGCCGCTGCGAACGCGGTTCTGACCGACGCCGTCAAGTATTCCGCCAACTTCAGCCCGGTTCAGGTTGTTGTCAGCGGTTACACCGACACGGTCGGCAGCGCCGCCAGCAACGAAACGCTGTCGAAGCGCCGGGCTGCAGTTGTCGCGGCCGCACTCCGCATCCGCGGAATTTCGCGCGACAACATGAAGATGGACGGCTACGGCGAAGAATTCCTCGCCAAGCGCACCCCCGACGGTGTGGCTGAAGCCAAGAACCGTCGCGTTGAGGTTTCGGTCGCCCCGTAAGCGACTTTGACACTGAACATGAAAGGGGCGTCGGCATCAGCCGGCGCCCTTTTTCTTTCCGGAACGCGAGGACGAATCGTAATTTGAGGCAAAACGCCTCAGCCACTCAACGCAGTATCCACCGCATTAATGCAACGCGACAGATCAGATGATGGCGCCATGACCAAAGCCGCACCCCAGGCGCCATCTATGCCGCTGCTGTTCGCGATGATGTTCGCGAGCCAGCTCGCCACGACAATATTCCTGCCTGGTCTGCCGGGTATCGCAGACGATTTGCGAACCAGCCTTTCGGCCGCACAAATGATGCTGCCGGCCTATCTCGGCGCTTTCGCAATCGCGCAACTTGTGGTCGGCCCACTGTCCGACGCGTTTGGACGCAGGCGGGTAATCATCGGCGGACTCGGACTGTTCAGTTTTGCCAGCCTCGCCGCGGCAATGGCGCCCGATATCGAGTTGCTACTGACCGCGCGCGCCCTGCAGGCCAGCGGGGCCTGCGCGACTATGGTCGTCGCCCGTGCGATCATCCGCGACACCGCCCAGGGAACCGCTGCGGCGCGGGCGATGAGCGTGCTCGCCATCGCAATGGCCGTTGGCCCGTCGGCCGCACCGCTCATTGGTGGGCAACTCGTCACATGGTTCGACTGGCGCGCCACATTCTATTTCACCAGTCTGATCAGCGTGATCACGGCGATCGGCGTCCTGCATTATCTCGAGGAAACGCTTCCGCCCAACCAACGCCGCAGCGCGCGGTTCGGCGAACAGGTCGTGACCTATCTCAGATTGTTCGGAAATCCGGTTTTCGTCGGCTATAGCCTGACCGTGGCATTCGCGAGCGGGGCCATGCAGGCCTTTCTGGCCGCCTCGCCGATCATATTGATTGTGCAAATGGAGATGCACCCGGCCGTATACGGCTTCTGCGTCATGCTGATGCCAATTATTTACATTCTCGGCAGTTTCCTCGCCGGCCGCCTGACATTATGGATACCGATCGACAACATCGTCCTGATTGGCGGGTTCGCCAGTGCCGGAGGCGGGCTTTTACAATTGGCGTTCGGGCTCGGCCTTGCCGGAGTCGACATTACACCGCTGCACGTGCTCGGCGCGTTCGCCATATCCAACCTGGGAACCGGCCTGGTGCTCGCCTGTTGCTATGCGCAAGCGCTCAACACGGTCACACCCTCTTATGCGGGCGCCGCTTCAGCGCTCAGCGGTTTCATTCATATGGGCTGGGCATTCCTGATCACCTTCACCGTCGCCCGTGTCGCGCATGAAACAACATTGCCGTTCGGAATCGCCCAAATGGCGACAACCGGTCTCAGCCTGACAACAGCCCTGGTGCTGGTCTTCGTGTTCAAGCGTCGCGGTCAAACAGGTGCGTAGAACGTAGCTTCGACCTCGAAGATATCGTCCTGGTTGAGTGCCGAGACCTCGAGGATCGTGCGCGGTGGATACGGCCCCCCGGCCCAGAGCTCTTCCTGGACCTTGTTCACGATGGGCCGGTAGCGGGCCATGTCGGTGACATAGACGGTGAGCCGCACCGCATCGCCCAAACCCACACCCTCCGAGGCGGCGATGTGCGCCATATTTTCAAATGCCCGGCGGATGCGGTTTTCATCACCCGTGACGAGTTCATTGGTCGCCGGGTCGATCCCGCGCATACCGGCCACAAATACATAGTCGCCGGCGCGGCTGGCCAGCGACCAGGTGCCCGTGGGTTCGATCGCGCCCTCAGGTTCGAGATAGCGCACGGCGGCGGATTGTTCGCTCATGGGTTTGTCCTGATCGTGGCGTGAAGTAACCGGACCAGTTTACGTTGTGCAGCCGAGAGGCGTCTATTCCGGTGCGTTCACGCCAACATTGGCCCGGACATTGCGCACGAGTACACGCACCAAGGCGCGGATGAACGGGTCGGCCTGCTGAAGCTTGCTTTCGAAAACGTCGGCCGGGACGACGCGCAACACCGCGGGCGCGGTACAGATTGCGCTCGCCATTCGCGGGCAGTCGTCCACCAGCGCCATTTCGCCGAAGATCGCGCCTCTGGTGAGCGTGCCCAGGACCAGTCCATCCGGATCGTCGCCCACGGTCTTCCGGACTTCAAGGCTGCCGGACTCGACGATATACGCCTCTGCGCCCATATCGCCTTCACGGAATATGGTTTCACCGACGGCGTAGGCCCGGGTTCCATATTTCCATTCCGATTTCGGTCGTTGCACGTTCATATTGAATCCGTTCCGTGTCCGGAATCGTGGACAGAAACAGACTTTTGCGCAAACGAATGAACAATCCGTTGATTGCCGCCGCGCCCTAGAGCCCGAACACCCGAACCGCGTTGTCACCCCGGATCGCGGCGATTTCATCGGCCGGTCGGCCATCCACCAGATCATACAATTTTGGGACGTCCGCCGGCATGGGTAGATCGGTACCGAACATCACCTTTTCCGGCCCGGCGATGTCGATCACCAACTGCAGCGCCGCCGGATCATAGACGATGGCGTCGTAATAGAGCTGGCTGAAATAGTCACTGGGCAGCTTGGGAATATCGAATTTGGCCAGGGTCTCGACACCAAAGAACATGTCCACGCGTCCGTTGACGAACGGGATGTAGCCGCCGCCGTGACTGGCGATGATCTTGATGTCCGAGTAACGCTCGAAGAAGCCGTCGATGGCCATCCGCGCCAGCGCAATCGTCGTGTCGTACATAAACCCGGCCGCCGGCATCAGGATGCGCTCATGCCCGTAATTGACGTCCTTGGCCCCCAGCGGTGCCGTCGGGTGGACGAGCACCGGGAACGCGCGCTTGTGCAGCGCCTCCCAGACCGGCGCGAACAACGGATCGATCAGATGCCGCTGGCCGATATGGGCGACGCACATGACCCCCACCGCGCCCAGCGCGATGCAGCGATCGAGTTCGGCCAGCGCCGCATCGGGATACTCCCAGGGGAGGGAAGCAAACCAGCGAATACGGTCGGGATGGGCGGTTTGCCCGGCCGCCATCTCGTCGTTCGCAAGGCGCGCGGTGGCCACGCTGATGGCCTCATCGCCGAAATGCACATTCGGCGATGTCAGCGAGACGATGGAGATGTCGATACCCAGCCGGTCCATCATTTCGACACGCTTGTCATAGTCGAATGCCTCGACCTCCAGCGCGCAGGCCGGCGTGCCGTACTCGACCAGATAGTTGCGGCGGTCTTCCATGTCCGCGATCTCGTAGGCGGGCGCGCCATGCTTCTTGATCATGTCGAGCCAGCCATCGCCGAACATGTGGGTGTGGATATCGATCGTGGGCATGGCGTGGTGGCTCCAGATTGGGAATAGACAAATTCGTTATCGCTCGAAAATAGGCCTTTGCGACGCCGTTGTCAGGACGGCATCCGCTTTGCGGATTGCGCTCAAGCAATGAGACGCACGAATATTCTATGGATGGCCGGTACTTGTGATCATTACGCTCAGCCGACCCTAGAAAGACACCAGGCGGCGGGCCAACGACCAGGAGCGAAGCGACCATGTTTGACATCCGACTGAACGAGGAACAACGCGCGTTCCAGCAGATGGCGCGCGACTTCGCCGAAAACGAGATCAAACCGATCGCGCTCGAACTCGACGCCAAACCCGATTGGGAGGATCGCATCCCCTGGGATGTGTTGAAGAAGGGTTCGCAGCTCGGCTTCCGTTCCTTCGTGCTGCAGGAAGAAAATGGCGGTGCGGGCGCATCCGACCATCTGACCGCTTGTATCGTCGCCGAGGAGCTGGCGGCCGCCGACACCGGCACAGCCTATTACTTCATGCTGACGGCGCGCCGCGCGCGTGACTGGTTCGAACTGCGCATGAACGACGAGCAGCGGGCGTATTTTCTGCCACGTTTTCTCGAAGACGACACCTATTTCACCACCGTCGCCATTCACGAGCCCGACACGGATTTCGGTTTCGACTATTTCACCGAGACTCCGTCCGACGTGGTGTTCCGAACCCGCGCCGAAGAGCAACCGGATGGATCCTGGCTGATCAACGGCGCCAAGAACTTCCAGACCGTCGGCTATCTGGCCAAGCTGATCGTCACGATGGCGCAGACCCCCGACGGGCCCAAGGCGTTCCTCGTCGAGGGAGATTCGGAGGGCCTCACGCGACATCCGATGTCGAAGATCGGCCGGCGTGTCGGCGACAACGCGGAAATATTCTACGACAATGTCCGTATCCCACCGGGACGCATCCTGGCACCCGCGCCGCCGCGCTCGGACATGGGCACCCATGTGACGATCGCGGCGATCACGCTTGGCCTCGGGCGCGCGGCCCTGGAGGCGACCCTCGAATACACGCAAGAGCGGGTTGCCGGCGGCAAGCCGATCATCCAGCACCAGGCCGCCGGATTGTTTCTCGCCGATATGGCGACCAACCTTGAAGCGGCGCGGCGCCTCATCTGGACGGCAGCCTGGGCCAAGGATCACCCCGAAGCCTTCGAGGACGGCAGCGCCGACTGGCAGCCCTACGAGATGATGGCCACCGCCTTCACTGGCACGGCGGTGCAGCGATTAACCGAGGAAGGCATGGAGCTGTTTGGGGGTATGGGCGTGATGCAGGGCATGCCGATCGAAAAATACGTGCGCGACGCACTGGTGCAAAAGCACATCTCGTTCCCCTTCCCCACCCGCTTTCGAATTACCGAGGCGTTGGCCAACTACAAGCGGCAGGTGACGCCACTCCTCAGCGAGAACCTGGGTTAATCCGGCCACCCGTCGAAGCCGCTTCGGGTCAGGCGAGCTCGGATGTGCCCCGCCAGTCCGACGTTACATAGTTGATTATGATCGATTTGCGGATGCCGGTGACCGGGTGATGGCCGACGCCGTGCCAGGTGTTTTCACCGGGGATGAAGATGACCCCCTTGTTCTTTCCATAGGGCGCCGATCGAACATATTTGTGATCGGGCGGGCCTTCGAGGATGTCGGTGCCGGCATTCACCAGACCCGGATCGTCCGCCAGATAAACCAACATCGTGAACTTTTTCACCGAGATATCCGTGTGGGGCTCCAGCCAAAAGCCGTGGGTGTCCTGGCAGTACTCGATCCGCAGTTGACCATCGGAAAGATCGGCGCCGGTGACATCTTCAATGGTCTTTCTCACACCCGGATTCTCGAATCCCGCGACAACGCGGCGGCAGACATCGAACTTTCTCTGATTTTCCGGCGTGAAGTAGACCCGCAGGCTGTTGTTGCTCTCGCGCCGGCCGTCGAAAACAGTGTCCACCGGCGGCGGAAACGGAAGCGCAAGGATGTCGTCACAACAGCCGTCAGGCAGCGTTCCATCGAGGAGCCAGTGGTCATAGGGTGACGTTTCGTGTGTGGCGCACTGCAGGCAGGCCAGGAACGAATCGGCCACGGAGGTATCCGACGGCGCATTGACCGAGACCGTGTGCGAGGGCTGCCCCATCATCTGCTTCCTTTGTTTCCGCACTTATGCGAACGGATTGAGTTTTTTGACCGTCGCCGAGAACCGGTGACGTCCGAGTTCGCGCTCCAACGCAGCGGACGAGGTCATCCAGTTGAACATCACATAGCGTCGCTGCCCCTTCACGGGCTCATGTCCGTGCCAGGAATTATCGGCCCGCAGAAATGAGGCCAGAACCCCGCCGTCGGGCGGGATTTCCGCAACATAATCATTCAAGTCATCAGGGCGGCGCAGCAGGCGCAGGCGCCCGTCACCTTGGTCCCATGTCTCGTTGAGATACAGCAGACAGGTCACGAATTTGGCCTTCGTATCGGTATGAATGCGGCCATCTTTTTCCTGTGCCTGGCCGCGCACCGTGATCATCAGAGGCTTGTCGGAGAGATCGACGCCGTACATCCGGCCCATGACGTCTTGCATCTCCGGGCTGCGGATGTCGTCAACCAGCCGGGCGAATGCCGGTCCATAGTCCAGCGCCGAAAGTGGGAACACACCGGGCTTGCGGATATCAGGGAAATCCGCTGCGATCGCCGCCAGATCCGCTGCCTTCAGCACTTCGGGTGCGGTGAAAAACTGAAATGGTTCGCGCACCAGTTCGGCGCGGGCGATGGCGGAAAAATCAATCACTCTCGTTCCCAGTCGGCCCCCATGGATCAAATCCTGATCGCCGGTCGAACCGCTGCCTGTCTGTCAAAGAAAAGTGCGCATCTCGCTTTGTAATGTCTTGATGTGGATCAACCCGCGCAACATTAGATGCGATCGCCGAAGATAATGCAGACGGATAGAACAACACGCCCCGAAACCACCGAATCTTCGGCCAACGACAAACGTTCCTTGATGCCGCTCCTCGGCGAGGATTTGGGGTAAGCTCGTCTCATTCAAACGGCCAAGAAACAGGAGAATGCATGATGGCGCGAGTGCCGGTTATCAATCCCGAGAATGCCCCGGATGAACTCAAGCATTTCTATGATGCCGTCACCGGCCTGGTCGGTCGTGTGCCGAACGCCTATCGCACGATGGCCCATGTGCCCTACCTGGCGATGCTGTTCCTGCCGTTCCAGGCCGCCAACCAACGCGAGTGGCCAGGCGTGCATCTGTCGGCCAAGATCAAGGAAATGGTCATCATCAAGACCAGCCATATCAACGGCTGCGACTATTGCTACGCCCACAACACCGCGCTCGGCGAGGCGGCCGGCATCTCCCATGACCAGGTGATCGCGATGTCGTCCGACGACTATATGACGTCGGACCTGTTCGATGCGCGCGAACGCGCCGCGATCGAGTGGGCCGAACACATGACCAAGAACACGGCGGCGGCCCGCGATGATGTTTACGAGCGTGTGACGGCCCAGTTCAGCGAGGCGGAGATTATCGAGCTGACCCTCATCTGCTCCATGTTCAACATGATCAACCGCTTCAACGATTCCCTGAAGCTGACCATCGAGGAGCAGTCGGAAGTCGACAAGATCAGGGGTTCGGTCCACATCGATCCGGGCAACATCAAGACCTACCTGCGCTGGCTCGCCGACAACTGGCCCGATGATTTCGACGACCTCAACGAACGCGCCGGCGCGGCGGCGGAGACCGAAGCGGCCTGAGCGGGCGGAACCCTGCCCGCGCGGACGCGTGCCGACGGACAGGAAGACCCCTACACCGCCTGCCCGGAGGCGTGGCCCGACGACCAGGCCCATTGGAAGTTGAAGCCGCCCAAATGGCCGGTGACGTCGACCGCCTCGCCGATGAAATAGAGGCCGGGAACCGCCGCGGTTTCCATGGTTTTTGACGATAGCGCCTTGGTGTCAACGCCGCCGACAGTGACCTCCGCCGTGCGGTTGCCTTCCGAGCCGTTGGGCGTGACCCGCCAGGCGTTGACCTGATCCGCGAGGCGACGCAGAGATTTGTCCGAGGTGTCCGCCAGCCGGCCACCACAATCGGCCCAGACAACCAGTCTCTGCGCCAAGCGCTTGGGAATCAGGCGCGCCAGCGCCGTCTGCATCTCCACTTTCGGCTCGGTCGTCCTTGTGTTTTTCAAGTGCGCAAACAGATCGGCCCCCGGCAGAAGATCGATCATGATCGCATCGCCGTCGCGCCAGTAAGAGGAAATCTGCAGGATCGCCGGGCCGCTCAGGCCCCGATGGGTGAACAGCAGGGCTTCGGTAAAGCGAACCTTGCCCAGCGTGACCGTGGCGTCCAGGGACACCCCCGACAGCCCCTCTATCTTCGCCAGGGTGTCCGCATCAAAGGTCAGAGGCACCAGACCGGGCCGGGGTTCGATCACGTTCAAGCCGAACTGCCGGGCGATGTCATAGCCGAAACGGCTCGCCCCCATTCTCGGTATCGACGGGCCGCCGGTCGCAACAACCAAAGCGTCGCCGGCAAACGTGCCACGATCGGTCTCGACCGCGAACTGCCCGGCACCCCTCACAACGCCGGAAACATTGACCCCTGTTTGTATCGTCACGCCGCCGGCTTCCGCGAGCAGCAGGTCGATGATCTGCTGCGCAGAGCCGTCGCAGAACAGCTGGCCGTGTTTGCGCTCGTGCCAGGCGACACCATGCCGTTCCACCAGCTGAATAAAATCATGCTGGGTGTAACGCGATAGCGCCGAGACGCAGAAACGCGGGTTGTCCGACAGATAATCGTCGGCTGTGGCGTACAGATTGGTGAAATTGGCGCGCCCCCCGCCGGAGATCCGGATCTTCTGGGCGACTTTTGCCGCGCGTTCCAACACAAGCACGCGGCGCCCGCGCTTGTTGGCTTCCGCTGCGCACATGAGGCCCGCCGCCCCGGCACCGATGATAATGACGTCAAACTTGGACATGGGCTGATATTGGCCGGTGGATGGTCGAAATGCTTGTCCTACCGTAACCACCCATACCGATTCCCGACGGGAACAGCTCCAAAAACGGTCTGTCCTGCCGTCCGCCGCATACTCGGTGCCTTTAGGGCCGGGACCAATGAAACTGGATCGGCCCATGCGGTGGTTGGCCACATGGAATTCGCCCCGAGCGAAATTTAGGGTCAGACCGGTTTTGATGGCCACATGGAAAATCGGCTCGCCGTCAGAGGTATAGAACAATCATGATCCTGGTGCTTACGGTTACGATCCCGATCTTCGTCGTCATTCTGGCCGGCTACGTTTTCGCCAAACGCGGAATCATGGGCAAGGAAAGCATTAAGGCCTTCACGACCTTCGTCTTTTACTTTTGCCTCCCGTTGCTGCTGTTTCGTAATCTCGCCAATGCCCCGGTTGCCGAACAACTACGCGGTGATTACGTTCTGGCGTATCTCTTGGCGGGGCTCGTGTCGTTTGCGGTCGGCTATGCGGTCGCCAGATGGATATTCAGATGTAACGTCGCCGAGCAGACCGTTCAGGGTTTGGCCGTTTCGTTTGGCCATACCGTTTTCATGACCATTCCCATCGGATTCGCGCTCTACGGGGAGGCCTCGGTTCTGCCGATCGCGCTCCTGATCACGGTCGAAATGGCCTTCATCGTGCCCCTGGCAATCGTCCTGCTGGAAATCCAGAGCCGGGAGCGCAGCACTCTTGTCGCCGTTTCCGGGACGGCACTCCGGGCAGTTTTCCTCAATCCGATCGTGCCCTCCATCCTGCTCGGCGTCGCGGCGGCGATGATGGAGGTGGAGATTCCCGCAGTCCTGAACGGTCTCGTGAATCTGGTTCAGGGCGCGACGGTCCCTTGTGCGCTTTTTGCGATCGGCGCATCTCTCGCCGGGCTTTCTTTCAGCGAACGCCTGCGGGAAACCGGTTTCATGGCGGCGGGCAAGCTGCTGCTTTATCCGTTTCTGGTCTTCGTTTTCATGTCGGCGTTCCCGGACATCCCGCCCGAGTGGCGCAACATTGCGATCATTGCCGCCGCGACGCCGCTTGGCGTGAGTGTCTATCTCGTGGCGTCCACCTATGACACCTACGTCAATCAATCCTCTGCAGCGACCCTGGTATCGATGCTTTTTGCCGTCGTGACATTGTCCATATTGGTGGCGCTATTCAGCCCGGTCGGATGACGGTGCCGGCGACCCAAGACCAACCACCAATGTCTCCATCGGGTCAGAAAAGCCGCCGCCATCAGCCCCTGATAAATAGCATTGGAGCGGGTGGCCAAACTTGCACTGTAAAGCCCGTTCGCCGAGGGATTCTCTGGCACGAGGTATTGTGGCAGCCTCAGCCGACCGGGTTCTCCGCGAAATACGCGATGTCGTCAGGCGACTGGGTCCAACCGGTATTGGTCGGCCAGTCGACCTTGCGCGACACCTTGTCGCCGCCGTATCGCACCCGGAACAACAGCGTGCGCTCGGGCCCGTTTGTGTACTCGTGCACCTCGCCCGGCGGGTGGACCACGAACCCGCCCGGCTTGACCTCGACGGTCCTGTCCGGCGTTTTCATGACGCCGCCGCCCTCGAAGCAGAAATAGATCTCCGAGGCATGGGGGTGACAGTGGTTGGGGCTCACCTGCCCGGGCTCCCAGCAGGCCACGGTGAAGTCGCCGTCGCCGGACTCGCCGAGAATCTTCTCGACATGCTTGGTGGGGTCGAACGCCTGTTCGTCCCGCAAATCAAATGCCCACATGGTTCATCCTCCTGCGATGTCGGCCGGGAACCCCGTCTGCGCTAGCTCGCGAACCAGCCCGCTTCGGGGAACGGTACATAGAAGACCTGGGTGAAGATCAGATACGCCACGATACAGATGCAAATGGGCACGATGATCGCCAACCGGATGTTCCGGGTCGTGCGCTCCTGGGTCAGATAGACCGACGCCAGGATCAGCATGATCAGGCTCGATGGCCAGAAGCCGAGCCCGAACATGGTGAACAGATAGACGAGCACGATCACCATGAACACGATCACATCCAGGGTCGACAACCGGTCATTCGCGGTCATCTGGATGAGATCCGGCAGATGTTTCATGGCCACCGAAAAGATGAATTTCGCGAGGAAGGCGATCGCGATACCCAGGGTGACGTAGTTTGCCAGCAGCGGGAACGCCCAATCCTTCGGATCCGAACTGGAGCCAACGGAGAACAGGGCGCTGACGCCGAACAGCATGAGGGACGTCAGCAGGTCGCGGTCTGCAAGTCTTTTCATGTTCATAGCCCTACTCCGGTCCGTCCGGTTTGCCCGGCGAGATGCCGGATGCGGCGCCGGCGCGCGCCATCATCCGGTCCCGGTGGCGGGTCCAGACGACGAGAACGATGGAGAGTACGCTCAATGTGATCAGGATGACGTTGATCGTGCCGGTGAAGAAGACATTCCAGACCGATGTCGCATCGGAGATGTACATCGCCTGGACGAGCGACGGTTCGATGATCGGGCCCAGGATCAGGCCGAGCCCGATGGGGCCCGGATGGAAGCCCAGGCGCCGGATCAGGAACACGAAGATCCCGAGGGCCAGCATGATGTAGACGTCGAAGATATTGTTCCGGATCGCATAGGCCCCGATGATCGCCAGCAGCATGATCAGGGGTGCCAGCAGGCGCAGGGGAATGCGGATGATCTTGACCAGCAGGGGCGCGAACAGGCTGCCAAGGATGAAGGTCACGATGCCCGCGAACAACAATGACCAGCCGAAGGAAAAGACCAGGGAGCCGTCGCTCTGGAACAGCTCGGGGCCGGGATTAAGGCCGCGCAGCATGAGCGCGCCCGCGATGACGGCGGCCGGCGAAGAACCGGGGACCCCCAGCGTGACAAGCGGGATCATGGCCGCGGGTGCCGCGGCATTGTTCGCGATCTCCGATGCGGTGACGCCGCGCAGATCGCCCTTGCCGAACTGGCTCTTGTCCTTGGCCCAGCGCACCGCCTCGTTGTACGAGACCAGCGCCGCGATGGGGCTGCCGGCGCCGGGCAGGATGCCGATGAAGGCGCCGATCACCGCCGAGCGGACCACATGGAACGGATGTGCGAGGACCCTGCCGATGGTCTGCAGGGTCTGCCCGCGCACCGGTTGATACTCGGCGATGAACTCCTTCTTGCGGAGATCGGCGATCATCGCCAGCACCTGGGGGATGGCAAAGATGCCGATCAGGCCGGCGACGAGAGACAGGCCACCGCGAAGCTCGGGTACGCCATAGGTAAAGCGCGCAATTTCGTTGCCATGGCTGATCCCGATACTGCTGATCAGCAAGCCGATGGCGCCGCCGGCCAGCCCCTTGAGGATCGAGTCACCGGCCAGGCTGCCGATGATCGTGAGGGCGAAAATGCCGAGCCAGAAGAACTCGGGCGGGCCGAATTTCAGGGCGATGGCGATCAGCGGCCAGGCGAGCAGAAGATACGCGGCGGCCCCGAACAACGTACCGATCGCGGAGCTGAAACAGGCGGCGACGATCGCCTCCTGACCCCGGCCCTTATGGACCATCGGGTGGCCGTCGAACGCCGTCGCCATCGCGGCGGGCGTGCCCGGCGTGTTGACCAGCACCGCAGGAATGGCATCCGAGAACATCGCGCAGACATAAAGGCCGCCCAGCATGGCGATGCCCGCCTCCGTGGGCAGCGCAAATGTAAACGGCACCAGCAAGGCCGTGCCCATGGTTGCGGTCAGGCCCGGAAGGGTGCCCACCACCATGCCGATCATGACACCGACCGTCAGCCAGAACATGACCGACCAGGTGAGCGTCTGCATGAGACCTTCGATCACCGCGCCATTCCCATCATTATGTTTGTATATGTGTTGCCCATCCGGCCCCGGGCCGGCGGAGAGACGCTGCCCTGGCGGGCAGGCGTAGGGGCTGCCCCGGCACCCGAATACGGATGCCGGGACAGCCCGAAGCCTTCAAAGCCGCTAGTTCGCGAACTTCTTGATTGCTTCCTCAACATAGGCTTTGGCTTCCGCCGGCGTCTGGCGCATCTGCACCAGCCCGAGACTGTTGACGATCTCGACGACCTGCGGCTTGGCCGTTGCCTTGTAGAGCGCTTCGTTGAGCTTCGCGACACGGTCGGCTGGGGTGCCCGGAGGCGCCATGATTCCCCACGTCGTCGTGTAGGTCCACTGGGGCTCGCTCGGCACGCCCGGGAGCGCGGCGGTGGAGTTGGGGCCGGCGATGACCAGCGTGTCCACCGTGGCTTTGTGCTTCACGGCATGGTTGGACGCCGTCATGCCCGCATCCACATGCTTGCCCTGCAACATCGGCATCATTTTGCCGACACCGCCGGACACCGGCACGTAGGTGGTCTCGATGCCCAGGATCTTGGCGAGTTCGCCGAAGTTCCGCTCACCCGTGCTACCGACGCCCGCGACGGTCAGCTTGCCCGGGTTCGCCTTGGCGGCGGACACGAATTCCTGGAGGCTGCCATACTTGCTGCCCTTGGGCACCATCAGCGCGCCAACGGAGCGGACCGTCATGCCGATATAGGCGAATTCACCCGGCTTGAAACCGACGTCCTTGCCCTTGGCTGAAATGACGACATTCGGCACGACCACGTTGGAGATCGTGTAGCCGTCGGCCTTGGAGCGCCACAGCTCGTTGAAGCCGACCGCGCCGCCGCCGCCGGTCTTGTAGACGATGCGGACTTCGACGCCGAGCGCCTCCTCGAGACCCGGCTGCAGCCGGCGTGCCTGCTGATCGGAGCCGCCGCCCGGGGAATAGGGGACAATGAAGGTGATGGGTTTTTCTGGGAAGTTGTCCGCGCTGGCGGTACCGAACGCGGCAACAGCCGTCAAAAGGCCCAAGCCCGCGGCGAGCACCCGACCACCGTGATATTTGCGTTGTTTTGTCATTTTGCTTCCTCTCGTGCTGAATTTTTTCTGACGGTCGGGATTTGCTTCCCGGCTCGATTTCGCTTTTCTCCATGCCGCGCAGTCAAAAAAACCGGCGACCGACAGCACCAACGACACAAGGAAACTCGGAAGATGTCCCCGATACCCATTCGGACTGTCGGTAAAAATCCTGTGATAACAGCCCGGAACAGTCAAGGTGTGACTGGGTCTTATATAAAACTTTTCCATGTCCGAAATCGGATCCGGAGACAGTCCGGTAAGCATGTATGTGGGGTGAGATTTACGCGGCCGGACAAGCCGCATGCTTCTCCGAAGCCGGTTTGTGCGCAGATGACGGACAATTCAAAACTGCCATATGCGACACGCATATCGCGGTCACCGGAATTTGGTGCGGGCGGCCGGACTTGAACCGGCATAGCCGTGAGGCTGAGGGATTTTAAACTCCTTCCAGTCGTCCAGTCTGACTGCTGAGGATAACCCACCTAGGGGTGCATCTTCGCGCCCTTGGTGATCTTGTCGACGGTTTTTCGATCTTCGCGCAACGCCAGGCCAACGATGGTCAGATCCGGTACCGTGTACTGCCTGACCGCTTCGCGGTTCGCCTCATCATGGCCAGTGCCGAACATGTCTTCGATATACAAAGACATCCTCGCGTCCCGCGACAACCCGCGTTCATGAATCTTCTTGATTGTTGGCGCGTCGGCGCTCAATACGATCATGGGCTGGATGATCAGGGGCGCATAGATATTGCCATCTGCGTCCTCGTAATTTTCCCCGAGCAATTCGGCATTCGCACCAAGCACGCCGCTCGTCAAAAACGCGGTCACATTCAGCTTCTGCCAGGTCGCAAGATCGTCGCGGACGACGATCGCTATCTTGGTGTCGAACATCGGACCTCCGGACACAGAAATTGGTGCGGGCGGCCGGACTTGAACCGGCAAAGCCGTGAGGCCGAGGGATTTTAAGTCCCTTGTGTTTACCAATTTCACCACGCCCGCATTCGCCTATACTTGTAGCGAACGATACGCCTTACCGCCAAACGCCAATGGGTCCTGCCGCATGGATGGTTTCGACATTGCACGCCTGATCGCGCTGATCGGTGCGCTGGTGATCCTGATCCCGACGATCATATTCATCCTGCGTGACCGGAAGGCCGCGCTGCAGAATGCCGTCATCTGGTTTGCGCTCGCCGGCGTTGGTGTGCTGATCTGGACCGCCATCTGGCAGCCCTGACAGGCAACTGTCAGCCGTCACCGTCGGCCTTGCCCGTACGGCGTTCTTCATAGCGCTGAATTTCCGTTTTGATCGCGTCATCGACCGCGCCGACATAGAGCGCGCGGCTTTTCTTGGTGTGGGTATAGGCCTCACGTCGGGCATCCATCGATCCTTGGAAATGCGGCATGACATAGCGCGCCAGGAGCTCGTGGCTCTTCCAGGTGTGCGCGCGGTCGGCCCAGTCATGGGCCAGGTCCAGCAAGGCACCGAAACCGCCTGAGCCCTGCCACAACCGTTCGATATGCTCGATGGCATCATCCGGGGTGCCGATCACGGCCATTCGCGATTCACGCAGATACGCAACCGGGTCCGTGACACCCGGCGGCACGATCGGGGTCGGCGCGATATGGCGGAAATAGTCCGCGAACGCCTCAATCCCGAACTGGACGTTCGCTTCGGCCTGCGCGCGGGTTTCCGCGATGTGCATCAGGGTCACGATGCGCCAGTTCGTGCGATCCACGGATTGTCCGTGTTCCTCCGCAGCCTCTTCGCATTTGCGCCAGTTCTCGGCATGGAAGGCCAGCGCCTCGTCGTTGGTGCCACCCAGCGACAACAGACCGATACCGTGTTTGCCCGCCGCCAGCGCACCCGACGGTGAGCGCAGGGATGCGACCGCCATCTCGACCATCGGCTTCGTGTAACTCGACAGTTGGAGCTTCGCATCAACGAGCTTGAACCAGTCGGTTTCGGCATCGACCCGCTCGCCGCGCAACAGCGGCACCAGGACGTCGATCGCCTCGTTCATCCGTCGGCGCTGCTCCTTCGGGTGGAAGCCCATGGCGAATGCATCCGACGGCAGCGAGCCCGGCCCAACCCCGAACATCACACGGCCCCGGGTCATGTGATCGAGCTGATTGATCCGGTCGGCGTTGATGAACGGATGATGGTAGGCGAGCGATGACACCCCGGTGCCCAGACGGATGCGCTTGGTGCGCGATGCGGCGAAGGCGATAAATACTTCCGGCGAGGCAATAATCTCGTAGCCGCCGGAATGATGCTCACCGATCCACGCCTCGTCGTAGCCGAGCTGGTCCATGTGAACGAGCAGATCGAGATCGCGCTCCAGCGCCAGGGTCGGGTTTTCGTCGGGACTGTGAAATGGGGCCAGAAACGTTCCAAAACGCAAATACCGGTCGGCCATAAGGTGGCGTCCTTTCACCAGGCAATGCACACCATGCCTTGGGTTGGTGGTTGCCCGAAATTGTATGGCGGACGGCCCCATAGCGCCAAGCGCACAAGCACCAGATCATCGGCATGAATCGCCGGGCCAGATCGACCCGCGCCTAGTCCTTGGACTTTGGCACCTCGACCCCGCCCTCGATCGGCTGCTGCCCGAGATTGCGGATCAGATCACCCAATCGGCCCGCCGCCTCGTCGAGGCGCGCCTGATCGGGCCCGCGCAACACGAGGTTCGTGCCCGGCTTGCCGTCGAAGAAGAACGGATAGCTGCCGATATCGAGGTCGGGATAGGCGTCCTGCAACAGGCCCAACTCGGTGGCGATGGCGCCCTCGGGCACATAGCTGCCGACCGTTACGGACTGCAGGGTCACGCCACCCTTGAGTTGGCCTTTCACGCCCTCGAACATCGCCTGCATGATCCGGGGAATGCCCGCCATGACATAGACATTTTCCACCCGGAAGCCCGGCGCCCCGCTGACGGGATTGTCGACCAGTTCGGCGAATTCCGGAGTCTCGGCCATTTTCAGCCGGGCCTCGGTCACTTCGACCCCCATCTGGCTCATCCGCTCGCGCAAGATACGCTCGGCCTCGGGATGCCGGATGAGTTTCTGGCCGAACGCCTTGGCGACGCAGGCCGAGGTGATGTCGTCATGGGTCGGCCCGATGCCGCCCGTCGTGAACACGTAATCATATTTGGCCCGCAGTGTGTTCACCGCGTCGACGACTTCTTCCTCGATATCCGCCACCACGCGGGCTTCACGCATCTGAATCCCCATGAGATTCAGCTCTGTCCCCAGAAAGGGTAGATTCGCGTCATGGGTTCGGCCCGAGAGTATCTCGTTGCCGATGATCAGGACTGCCGCGGTTACACGTTTGGGGTCGCTCATATTCTGTCGTTACCTATGTGCTTGGAAACCCATGTGTTTGGAACGGGGTTTCGAACTCAGGTTTTCGGATGCACGTAACCGCGCGCCGCCATGCATCGATCAAAGACCTTCTCAAAGGAGCGCGCCACCTTTCGGTCACGGGTTTCCGAAACGATTTCCCGTGTCTCTTCCCGACCGCCGCGCGTGGAACTGCGGATATCTCGGGTGAAGCTTTCGCTGCGCCCGATGGCACTCTCCGCCTGGGTGCGACAGGCCGCCTGATCGGCCCGCACCTGCTCCTTGCTGGCGCCCTCCTTGACCCAGGCCGCACTCGTGCCGGCACAAGCCGCAAGCACGAAGGCGAATATCAATGGCAGAACAGGTTTCATGCACCTTCTTCCAAGCTTTACGGCTCCGAACGAACTATCATGCACTCAACAGACAGTCAAAACACTGGTTGGCTTGATCATCGCGCAACCGCTTCATAGTTTCCCGGCATCATGGAATTCCCCGACCCGCTCATTCCCGGCCGCCTGACCCACCGATACAAGCGCTTTCTGTCCGATATCGAAATCGCCGACAATGATGGCGCGCGGATCGAGATAACGGCGCATTGCCCCAATCCGGGTGCGATGCTCGGCCTCAAGGAGCCGGGCTCGGATGTGTGGGTCTCGCCCGCACGCAACCCGGACCGTAAGCTCAAATACACTTGGGAGATCATCCGGGTCGGCACGCATCATGTGGGGATCAACACGGCCTTGCCCAATGCGCTGGTCGATGAGGCGATCGCCGCCGGGCGTATTTCAGAGCTCACAGGGTATGAATCCCGCCGGCGCGAAGTGAAATACGGCGAGAATTCCCGGATCGATATCCTGCTTGAAGATCCGGGCCGCCCGGACTGCTATGTCGAGATCAAGAATGTGCATCTGAAGCGCGACCAGACGGATGGTACGGGCGCTGCGGAATTTCCCGACAGCGTGACGAAGCGCGGCGCAAAGCATCTGCGGGAACTGGCGAACGCCGCCGAGGCCGGTGCCCGTGCGGTCATGGTCTATGTGGTCCAGCGTGGCGATTGCGACCATTTTCGTCTGGCCGACGACATCGATCCCGGCTATGCCGCGGCGTTCGCGGATGCCCGGCGTCGGGGGGTTGAGGCAATCTGCTATGCATGCGACGTTTCGCCCGAACGCATCGAAATCACCCGGCCCTTGCCGATTTTGAGCTGACTCCAAACCACCAATTGGCAACCGAAGCAAAAGATGAACGACACGCAAACCGCCGCACTCGATTCCGAAGCGCGCCGCATCCGCATTCATGATGCCGATGCCTTTGAAGGCATGCGCCACGCCGGGAAACTTGCGGCCGAAACGCTCGACTATGTGACACCCCATGTTGTGCCCGGCATCTCGACAGAAGAACTCGACCGTCTGTGCCACGAGTTCATTCTGGACCATGGCGCGATCCCGGCCCCGCTCGGTTACCGCGGCTTTCCGAAATCGATCTGCACGTCGGTGAATCACGTGGTGTGTCACGGCATCCCGGGCGAGAAACGGCTCGGTGACGGCGACATCGTCAACATCGATGTCACGGTCATCCTGGATGGCTGGCACGGCG
>Ga0209578_10001657_pt1 | contig 20121 bp, 13 predicted proteins | sample tdAd472_FD_187127 | JGI IMG/M metagenome (GOLD analysis project Ga0209578, IMG submission 187127) | Marine sediment microbial communities from the Atlantic coast under amendment with organic carbon and nitrate - tdAd47.2 (SPAdes)... | ecosystem: Environmental > Aquatic > Marine > Coastal >...
GCCATCGTCCGAGAATCGTCGCGCGCTTCTGGCAGAGCGGGGATTTCTGTCAAAAGACAGGAACGAGTGGAGCGGTGACGGCAAGAACTTCGTCAATGGGCTCTTCAAAATGTTGCATACGGACGGGTCGCATCCAGGGCTCTCTGATGAAGATAACAGCACGTTCCGCTTGCATCTTGCCTTGATCACCGGGAGGACAGTCCTGCGTCGCCTGCATAACAACACATGAAGAGGCTGACTAGGGCGCGAGCAATAGTTTTTAATTACATCCCGGCTTTCTGAGTCGGTGAAGGAGACGCTATGCACTTGGCGAGTCTGAAAATCTCGCGCTTTCGGTCCTGCGACAATGTGACCGTCAGCCTGCGTCCCGACCTCACTGTGCTGGTCGGCGAAAACAACGGTGGAAAGTCCAACGTTGTGGATGCTATCCGGTTGCTCACCTTGCCACTGAGTGGACGTCGGGAACGATACCCGGAGGACGAGGATGTTCGGCGCCACTCCGCAGTTCCCAATTTCGAGATCGAAGGGGTCTTCAGGAACCTTGGCGATACCTTGAAAGGGCTCCTGATCTCGGCCGTGCCGGATCCCCAGCAGGACGAGGCTGTCTTCGGCTATCGGTACTCGTCACGATCTGTAAGCGCACCGCGCGGTAAGACCACTGTCTGGGCCGGGCGCTTCGATACCAACGAGCCGGAATCCGGCTCCACCGACCTAATTCGACATGTCTATCTGCCCCCATTGCGCGATGCGTATCAGGCGCTTGGAACGGGCAGCGGCACACGAGTCATGGCCTTGCTGCGTCACTTCCTGCCCAAGGATCAGGAGCCGGATTTTCTGGCCGGTGTTAGACGGGCCGATGATCGCCCCGACATCCTGGGGACAATGAATGCGGAAATTGGCACAGCCTTGGGGATGCTGACCAATGGCGTCCGGCCGCAAACGGCCGCCTTAGACTTCGGTGCTGAAACATTGCTCGATGTCGCCCGCGACCTCCGATTTCGTCTGGCAGATACCGGTCTCGTTCCCGAGGACATACGGGCCTCGGGCCTGGGCTACTCCAATCTACTCTACATGGCCACTGTAGTCGTCGAGTTGGCGAGAGCCAAGGAAGCTGACCTTACGATCTTCCTTGTCGAAGAACCGGAAGCGCATTTACACCCACAATTGCAAGTGCTGGTACTCGAATTCCTGCTTGAACAGGCGCGTCAGTCGGCAGCTCAGGCGGTTGAGGAAGGCAAGCCAGAAGGACGGATTCAGATCATTGTGACGACTCATTCGCCAAACCTGACGGCATGGGTTTCCCCACTACACCTCGTCGTCATGCGCTCGCGCCGACGCAACGATAACGGCGTCGCAGTTTCGGAATCGGTCAGCGTGCCCATCGCCGACCTCGGACTCAAACCAAAGACGCTGGCAAAGATCAGTCGCTACCTGGATGTGACACGCTCTGCGTTACTGTTCGGCAATAGAGCCATCTTGGTGGAAGGAATTGCCGAAGCACTCCTGTTACCAATACTGGCGCAAAAAATCGTTCTCGCTGCCGATACTGACGGATGGCTTCGGTTCAAAGGCACCGTAATTGTACCGATAGAAGGCGTGGACTTCCGCCCCTATGTCGAGATACTGCTACGGCAGCACGGTGACGCACGCATCGCCGATCGGTTGATCGTAATCACCGATGCGGACCCAACCGTATTGGGCAATCGGAAGGTCGACTTGGAGAAACTCGCGGCTACGCATGATGCGCCACAGGCACTCACCGTACTGACGAACCAACACACGCTGGAACACGAGATATTCGACGCAGGAAACGAGGCATTTCTGAAGAGCGTCTTCCTTCGGCTGCATCGTAACTCGCGGCGCGCCTGGGCGGAACAGATCGAAGGCGTTGCAGCGCAGGACCGCCCCAATGCTTTCCTTAAGCTGATCGAAGCAAAGAAGACGCGCAAGGGCGATCTGGCCCAAGCTATTGCTTCACACATCGCCGCGGGCGAGCCATTTGCAGTACCACTCTATCTCGCCGATGCGATCCGTGGCGCGGCGCAGGCATGAGTGGCATTAGTGGCCTGACGGATGAACAGGACGCATTCGCCGCGCACGTCGGGGGGGTCTTCGTGCATGCATGCCCAGGGGCCGGTAAAACGCGCACGATCATCGCACGCTTGGCCAGAATCGCCGCGACATTGCCACCACGCCATGGGATCGCGGTGCTCTCTTTTACAAACTCTGCTGTCGAAGAATTTCGCGCCCGCTGCCGGGCAGCTGCACTCGATACGCTTCTAAAGCATCCCAGCTTCATGGGAACACTTGATGCCTTTGTCCGGCACTTCGTCGTCTTACCAGGTTGGGCTGCAACGAGCACGATGCGGCCGATCATCCTCGACAGTTGGGACAGTCTTGGTGTTGGAGTTCGACTATCGGGGCGATTCCGATTTAGGGGTGAGGCGGTCAGCCTTGACCTGTTCGACCCAGAAACCAACGTGATCGAAACGGACCGAATCGGACACTCCGGTCTACGCAACCATGTGCGTGAACATCAAGTTAGGTATCAGCAGGCAGCGGCCCAGCGCCGAAGAGGCCTAATACAAGCAGGATATCTGAGTGCGAGCGATGCGCGAGTCCAAGCGCTGAGGCTGATTCGTGATCCCGAGAGTGGTGGATCACTTGGTCGCGCGCTAGCAGCGCGTTTCAACGAAGTCATGGTGGACGAAGGTCAGGATTGCAACCCTCTCGATCTGGAGGTCCTTTCATGGCTCAGGGGACATGGTATCAACGTCACCTTCGTGTGCGACCCGGATCAGGCGATCTACGAGTTTCGCAATGGCAACCCCGCGGACATCCGGGTGTTCAAAGAAACCTACCCTGTTGAGTCACGTCTCGTGCTGACAGGCAATTTCCGCAGCAGTCCAGCAGTCTGCCAGCTGGCTGCCACGTTCAGAAGTATCGACCAAGTAGATGCGTCCGTCGGCAGTACCGCAAATGTTGCGCATCCTATCTTGCTGCTTACCTATGGCGGTCGCGCTCCGAATGCAGATATCGGCAGGGCCTTCCTCGACCAAGTTACAGAGCTTGGATTGGATATCGCGGACGCGATTGTCTTGGCGCATTCAGGCAAGGTTGCCCAACGCGCCGCTGGCGGCGTAATGGGCGATTCGAATGGAAGCTCCCGGATTGAATCGCTCGCTCGCAACGTGGCGGAGTTTTGGTCGCCTGCCGCGACGGCGCGATCACGAGAAGCGGTGATCCAGTCAGTGGAAACTCTGTTGTTGGAACTCAGTGGACTGCGTGAGGAGGGCGAGCACCTGTTGCGGGCCATCGAGCGAACTGGCATTGATCGACGAACACATCGCCGTCGCGCGCTGCATTTTCTCATGAACCTTCCCAAGGTTTGCGGGAATACCGACGCTGATCGGCTAGCATGGACAGTCGCGGTACAAGTCGAGGCAGGACGGCTAAATCTGCCACTACCACCGGGCACAACGATTGCCAGATTCTTTCAACGACCACGCAGTAGCACATGGTCAAATCACCTACGGGCGCCGGCTGGGCTTAGTCTGGCATGTGCCAAGATTCATGAAGCCAAGGGCCGGGAGTACGGTGCTGTGTGCGTCATCATTCCACCAAATAGAGCGCCCGAAAACCGCGTTGAAGCCTTATTCGACTCCTGGGCGAATCGTCTCGAAGCCGAGGCTAAGCGCGTCCTCTATGTTGGTACGACCCGCGCGCAACATCTTTGTGCCCTTGCAATATCTGCCGACTTCTCTGATCGCTGTGTCGCCTTGTTGGAGGCTGGTCAAGTGCCCTTTACGCGACGGAACCTGTAATTGAGGTGCGAAGAAGTTGGCACACGCACTCTCAGGTTTTAGCTCGATCTATCATGATGCTGCTCAACTTGTAATCTCGCTTTAGCTGTAGCCTGCTGCAATCGCTTGGCCAACAGTTCTCGCGGGGGCAAAGTCGTAAGGTATTCGGCGACGTGGATACCGGACTTGTCCAGCTCCAGCAACTCGATCTGCTCGCGCTTCTTGCCGGTGCAAAGAATGATCCCCAGCGGCGAGGCTTCTTCCGGCTCCCGCTCATGCTTATCGAGCCAGCGCAGGTAAAGCTCCATCTGCCCCTTGTACGCGGCCTTGAACTCGCCGATCTTCAACTCCACTGCCACCAGCCGACGCAGCTTGCGGTTATAGAACAGCAGGTCGAGGTGGAAATCCTCATCGTCGATCTGGATGCGCTTCTGCCGGGCGACGAAGGAAAAGCCCGCTCCCAGCTCCAGCAGGAAGGATTCCATTTCCCGGATGATCGCCGCCTCCAGGTCGCCTTCCTGCCAGGTGTCCTGCATTCCCAGGAAGTCGAGGATGTACGGATCACGCATCACCAGCGATGGCGACATGCGTTGTGCATGGCGCAGGGTCGCCAGTTCCTGCGCGATCGTTTCATCCGGCTTCTGGGACAGGGCCGTGCGTTCGTACAGCATCGAGTTGATGCGCTCGCGCAACGTGCGCACGCTCCAGCGTTCAGCGCCGGCCATCTGCGCGTAGTAGTCCCGCTGCATGGGCTCCTTGAGGGCCAGTAGCAGGACGAAATGCGACCAGCTCAATTGTCGCGACAGTGTCGCGACAATTGGCTCATCCGGGAAGGTGGCGGCGAACTTGATCATCCGGCGCAGGTTCTTCTCTCCGAAGCCGCGGCCGTAGTCGCGGGCAAGCTGCTCGGCCAGGGTCGGCAGGATTTCCTCGCCGTACCCGGCCCGCTGGCCGGCCAGCACCTCCGTATGGATGCGCTGGCCGATACGCCAGAACAGCAGGGTCAGTTCCGCATTGACCGCCGAGGCGGCGCGTTGCCGCGACGCCTCGATCAGTGCCCGGATGTCGCCCAGCAGCGCCGAAGGCGCTGCGGACGACGCAACAGATGTTTTGCGCTTGCTCATGTTGTGGCCTCCGCAGGCTTCCGGGCACCAGTGATGGTCTGCCGCCGGTTTGCTACCAGCTCAGCCGCCTGGCGCACCGGGTCATCCTCGGTGTGGATGTAGCGCATAAACATGGTTACGGTCTTGTGCGCCGTCAGCACCATGCCAACCTTCACCGGGATGCCCGAGTTGGCGATGTCGGTGGCCGAGCGGTGGCGGATGCCATGCGTGCCGACGTGCGGCACGCCGGCCGCCTTGAGGGTGCGGCTCCAGCCGTTGTAATACTCGCCAGTGGTTAGGTGCTCTCCCGGATGACGCGGAGACGGCAGCACGTAGGGGTTGTCTTCCTGCCGGGGAGCCGTCGAGAGCAACCGGTAGGCTTCCTCGCTCATGGGCTTGGACATGCCGCCGGTTTTGCTGTCCGGCCAAACCACCCGCCGGTTTTCCAAGTCGATCCACTCCCATTCGAGCAGCACGATTTCGGAGCGCCGGGCCGCGAACTCGAATTGCAGGCGGATCGCCAGCGGGATGACATAGGGCACCAGGCCCTCAGCCTCGATCTGTTCAAGGTACTTGAACAGCTTGGCCATCTCGTCGTCGGTGATAAGGCGGGTTGTCTTGCCGCCGGTGTACAGCGGAATATGCCTGCACGGGTTAGAGCCGTCCGGGCGATAGCCCCAAACTTCGGCCAAGTTGAACATCTTGCGCAGGACGGCCAGCGCCTTGTTCGCCTCGCCCGGCTTGTAGTCCAGCTTCTTCATCATCGCCGCCACGTCGGGGCGCTTCACGTCCTGCACCTTCATGCGGCCCAGGATCGGAATGATGTTGCGGTCGATGTTGCCCTGGTAGCCTTTCTGCGTGCTGGGCTTGTTGCGGTGCTTGGAGTAGTCCTCCATGAACTTCGCGCACAGTTCCTTGACCGTCGGCGCCTTGCGCGCCTCGGTCTTGGCGGCGCCGGGATCGCCGCCCCGGCGAACTTCGGCCAACCAGTTCTGCGCCAGCGAGCGGGCCTGCTCGACAGTCAGTTCTCCGTACAGGCCCAAGGCCGGCTTGCGACGCTCGCCGGCGTTCGTCCGGTACTGGAGCATGAAGACCTTGCGACCGGCCGGCGTGATCTTGCACAGGAAGCCGGGAACAAGTGTGTCACGCAGCTCAATGGGCTGCGCCTGGGGTTGTGCCGCATCGACTGCGGACTTGGTGAGTTTGATCTTGGCCATAGCTGACTCCTTGGAAAGACCCGATTCCAGGAGCCTGTTGGGAGCCAAGCGGTCGGAAGCCGGGTCAAGTTTCGGAAAGCACCGGCATAGGATGAACTCACGTAAGTTATTGATAAACCTGCCACAACGAGCTGTGGCGTAGTCCAGCGAAGTTCGGTGCTGGAGTCATGCTGAAACAAAAAACCCGCCATAAGGGCGGGTCCGGTATTTGCCTGCTGAGTTGTTATGAACGCAGGAAGCTGATGAAGTTGTTGTGCGACGTGTCGAAGGAAGTGCCACGGGCAGCCCAGGACGTCTGCAGCGACGATACAAACGGGTTGTAGTAGTAGCTGTAGGCCGGCTGGTAGAGCCAGTACCAGCCACCATTTACAGAGGCCAGTTCTTCAGCGTTCAAAGCGCGATCGTTGTTCAGGTCAGTGATGTTGATAGTAGTCATAGCGTAATCCTCAATGTGTTTGGTTTGATGGGAGCCATTCATTTTTGCTCCTTGCCAAAGACATTGCAGCAACGATGCCAACTTTAAAAAAAGACCGTATTTATTTTTTAACTCATTGTTTTTATTGATATAAAAATATCATCCCCGTTTGCCAGGAAGCCTGAAACAGAACTGAGCGACTTAAAAACACAAATCAATAACCCAACTAACTAACACTTTAGTTGGGTTATTAGTAACGTTATCAAGAACCAGCTGCTGCCCCTTGCTGGCAGCGGCTGAGTACGGGACATCACAGGACACTGGTCGGTGACCCGGGGCGCAGGCACGACTATCACCCGCGTTTTGAGAGGCAGGCTGTCCTGCTGGAAAAGACCGTCAATCGCGCAAGCAGTCTGCTGCAGGCGTGTACTCCAGCCCCAGGTTTTCTGCAACCGCGCTGCAGGTGACATTTCCGTGGTGAACGCTGAGCCCATTGCACAGATGCGGGTCCGCCAGCAGAGCGGCTTTATAGCCTTTGTCTGCAAGATTGAGAGTGAACGGCAACGTGGCATTGTTCAGCGCGAAGGTTGAGGTGCGCGCTACCGCGCCCGGCATGTTCGCTACGCAGTAATGCACCACCCCCTCTTCCACAAAAGTTGGATTCATATGGGTTGTGGGCCGACTCGTTTCAAAGCAGCCACCCTGGTCTATCGCCACGTCTACCAGGACTGACCCGGGCTTCATGGTGCGCAGCATCTCGCGGTTCACCAGTTTCGGCGCAGCGGCACCCGGCACCAGTACTGCGCCTACCAGCAGGTCGGCACTGGCGACATATCGCGCCAGGGCTTCGCGCGTCGAATAGACCGTATTCAACATACAACCAAACTGGAAATCCAGCTCCTTGAGACGTTGCAGCGAGCGGTCCAGTACCGTGACATGTGCTTCCATGCCCATGGCCATGCGGATGGCGTTGGTGCCCACTACGCCACCGCCTATCACCACCACGCGCGCGGCCTCAACACCGGGTACACCGCCCAGTAAAATACCTGACCCGCCCTGCTCTTTCTCCAGGCAATGCGCGCCAGCCTGAATCGACATGCGCCCGGCCACTTCACTCATGGGTGACAGCAGCGGCAGACTGTTATTGGGCCCGGTAACCGTTTCATAGGCTATCGCGACGCAGCCTGATTCCCGCAGCATACGGGTTTGCTCCGGATCCGGCGCCAGGTGAAGGTAGGTAAACAGTACCTGGCCTTCCCTGAGCATCCTGCACTCCGAGGCCTGCGGCTCTTTCACCTTTACCACCATATCTGCTCGCGCAAACACTTCCTCTGCTGTGTCGACAATCTCAGCGCCCGCGTCCCGGTACATGTCATCACTGAGGCCGATACCCTCACCCGCAGTGCTTTGCACCAGCACCTGGTGACCATGATGCACGAGCTCGTTCACACTCCCGGTGGTAAGCCCCACACGCCACTCCTGGATTTTTATCTCTTTGGGTACGCCTATCAACATGATGATTCCCTCGATTAAAGGCTGGATTGCCATTGCTCCACAGGCAGAAGTGTAGCCAGTTTCCGCTAGTAGTTTCTTTGTATTTTTTGCCCCTAACAAAAATTTAAACTGTATATTTGCATTTTTTTATTAGATTCAACTGCCAATAAGAGATGAAGCAGAGTGAAAGAACTCAACAAGATTGATCGCAACATACTCCGGACCCTGCAAGCGGACGGCCGAGTCAGCTATGCCGAACTGGCACGCAAGGTCGGCCTGACCACCACCCCGTGCATCGAGCGGGTTCGACGCCTTGAGAGAGAGGGCATTATCACCGGCTTCACGGCACTGCTTAACCCGGCAGCGCTGCAGGCCGCGCTGGTGGTGTTTGTACAGGTTCGCCTGGCGCGCACGTCACAGGACAGCTTTGAGCAATTCAAGTCAGCGGCAGTCGAATTACCTGAAGTGCAGGAATGCTATCTGGTATCCGGAAATTTCGATTACCTGATCAAGGCCAGGGTGGCGGACATGACCGCCTATCGCACCTTTCTGGGAGAGACCCTACTGGGTATTGCCGGGATTCAGGAAGCCACCAGCTACGTGGTGATGGAAACCGTCAAGGAAACACTGAACCTGAGCATTCTCGAGCCGCAGTAGAGAAGCGGCGCAGTCTGGCGACTCGTGTACAGTTCCGGCGAAGCGCGCCCGCCTATGCTTCGCCCGCCAGACGTCGCGTATGGCGATACACCGTATAGCCATACGCATGCGCCATGTCCGCCGGGTGCACCGCAACTTGCTGTGAGTGCCAGTTGCTGAAATCAAAAGGTTCTACAAACGTGTCTCCGCGCAGTTGCGCATGCACCACTGTCTCGAACACCGTTGTTGCCAGTGGCAAGGCTTCTGCCAGCAGTGAACTACCGCCGATAACAAACGCACTGTCGCTGTCACGCTCTGCGAGCCTGAGCGCCTCGTTGAGGCCGCTGGCACGCAGAACATGTGTGGCCAGTGTCATCAGCGGATTGCGTGTAACCACTATATTGACCCGGCCGGAAAGATAGGAGTTATGATCCTCGTAGGTCTTTCGCCCCATGATCACGGCTGCACCTGCCGTGGTTCGCAGAAAATGCGCGTACTCGTCGGGAAGCGACCATGGCAGTTCGCCCCGGTCACCTATGCAGTAGTTTTCCGAACGGGCGTATATAAGTGAAACACGCATTACGTCTGGTCCAGGTGATAGCAGAAAACAGCGTAGATTATCATTGATGCCTGGCCAATGCTGGAGTGCCGGCAAAGCGGCCCCGCCCGCATTGCTCCCGGCTTTACCGAACACGCGAATTCATGGCAGTTTTAGGCTAGGCTAATCATCAACCGGGGGCGCCAGCATGAAATATACCGAAATAGAGTACCGCAGCGAGGGGCGTATCGCCACCATCACACTGAACCGCTCCGACAGGCTCAACGCAATATCCATGGAAATGCCGGGAGAGATTGCCCACGCGGTAGAGCGCGCCAATCGCGATGACTCAGTGCATGTGATCGTGGTTACCGGGGCGGGACGGGCATTCTGTAGCGGATACGACCTGGTGGATTTTGCCCAGGAGGAAGGCGAGCAACCGGGTTCGCAGCTGGGCCGGGGGGACGGCGGCCCCTGGGACCCCATGCTGGACTTCTATGGCATGTATCAGAACACCCAGGACTTCATGTCCTTATGGAAGAGTTACAAGCCAACCATAGCGCGAGTGCACGGCCCTGCCGTGGCGGGAGGTAGTGATATCGCGCTGGCCTGTGACATCGTCATTATGGCCGATGAGGCTGTTATCGGCTATCCGCCGGCACGGGTATGGGGTTGCCCGACAACCGCGATGTGGGTATATCGCCTGGGCGCGGAGAAAGCCAAGCGCATGCTGTTTACCGGTGACCTGATCAACGGCCAGGAAGCCCGGGAGTTGGGTCTGGTACTTGAATCGGTACCACTGGAGGATCTCGACGAGAGAGTTCAGCGCCTGGCCGAACGCATGGCGGGTGTACCCAAAAATCAGTTGATGATGCAGAAACTCCTGATCAATCAGGCCTACGAAAACATGGGGCTCAGTAATACCCAGATGTTCGCCACTCTCTTTGATGGCATCACCCGGCACAGCCCGGAAGGCGTCTGGTTCAAGCAGCGCGCAGAACAGGTCGGATTCAAACAGGCCGTAAGCGAACGCGATAGCGGTGAACCGATAGCTGCCGATGCGAGCCGCCCGCTGTCGCCGTATCCGGGTAGCAAGTAAAAAAGTCCATTACCGGTTACAGCGTTAACTCTCGTTATACACTCAGCTCCGGCAAGATACAGCCCACAGGCGCCCGACCACCAATCTTTAATCCAGACTATATGCTACAGCGTTATCGGCCACAGCCCGCATCCGCATCACTCATTAGCCACGACAGGGCATTCGTCAATAAACGCAGGTGATCGCTGACGGCAAAGGCCTCCGCGCGATGCCCCATGGCCGAGTAGACTGCCCGCCCCTCGCCCACGCAGTTGGACCAGACCACCGGGTGATCGCCCATGCGGAGATCCCTTTCCTTGTTGAGCAACTTCGCGACAGGGGTGTAGCTGTCCTCATCTACGGTGGCAAGGATGTTGAAGCCTCGTTCACGCGGGCTGCTTTCCCACGAATACCACTCTTCCTCGTGCTGCCATTGCACCGGCATTGCCTGGTTGACCGGGTGGGCGGCATCCTCGGTGAGTACGCTGGCGGTCTGGAACTGAGGGCCCATAATATGCGCGATAAACTTCGCGCCAATAAGGTTATCCATATACCAGCCCCACTGGGCGTGGGAGCCATCACCCGCGGCGTGAATGCCCAACCAGCCACCGCCCTGCTCCAGCCAGCGCTGGAATGCAGCCTCCTGGGTCTCGTTGAAAACGTCCCCCGTGGTATTCAGAAAAACGACGGCGTCAAACCGTGCCAGGTCTGCAGGGTTGAATACCGCTCCATTTTCTGTCGCAAACATTCCCCACCCCTGCGCCCGGGCTATGTCCGCCAGCGCCTGTTGTCCCCCGGCAATCCCCTCTTTGTGACGGAAGCGATTGGTTTTACTGAACACCAGAATAGAGGGGGACGGCAGGTCCGCACTGATTTGGGGGGGCGTCGTATCATGCTGGGACGAGGGAAACAGAATATGCCAGGCGCCGATGTAATAAATACCTGCCAGAGCCAGCGCCACCAGCAGCACAATAACTGCAACCACCAGTTTTAGGATTCCCTTGATAGAGACTGACATAGCTACCTCTCTCGTTTTTCGTAACAAACCAAAGTGCAATGTTTATCCATGAACACGACACAGCCGACGCCGGTTCACCCGGCACTGTACCAGACAGGCGATGACCAGGCGCGTTCCTGAACGGTGCGCGGTACGCTGTCGTCACAGCAAGCCTGCAGGCCCTCTGGCAGTGAATCCGGTGCCTCACAGCTGACCTGGTTGGCAACACATATACGTTGCTGCCAGCGGCAGGAAGGGTTTTCGAGTACGCGACTGTAATAGACCGCATCGCGACTGCCGTTGAAGTCCGGGTCCTGCCAGACAGTACAGAGCCGTTGATACCCTTCCCCCTGGGGTTTGCAGGTCGCGAGGTCTACACTGGCGTCATTGCCGTCACTGCCCGCGACGTCATACACCTTTTCGCGGCCGTTGCCCTGCGCATCCACCCAGACCTTGATCACCTGAATGCGCTGTAGCAAACCACCGGGAGCCGCAGCTGTACCCGGATCAGCCTGTGTCGAAAGCAGAAACACGGGCACCCTGCCCTTGCTGTCCGCACTGTGCAATTCGCCACCCATAGGCACACCGCCCGCGTAAGCCTGCCCCAGCTGGTCAGGCTGCTGACACAGGTCCGCCGGGTATCCCCAACTGCCAAAAAAGCGCAGTTGTATGCGAGTACCGCTGGTCGCGTAGGCCTCTCTGCGCTGCAGCGCCTGAAAAAGCGAATCACGGGTGTTCTCTTCCGCGTACAGCACTGCCAGTCCGCCCGGGTTCTGCTCTACCCGGTCAGGGAGTTGTGCCGCTCCGCGATCGACGCTGACATGCTGCGCGCCATGGTTGCCGGTGTAGCCGCTCTCATCTACAGCACCGCCACTGCCGGTATGGCTGTCCGTTCCGCCTATAAAGCCGGTCATGAAGGGGTTGATATCCAGTCGCGCTTGCTGGCGCAGACCTTCCCGCAGGGCTTCGCGCAGGTAACGACTATCGTCTGCCGGGGGCTCGCCCAGCAAAGGCAGGTACTTTTGCAAAAAGTTGCTGTAGGGCAATTGCTCGAAGGCGCAGAGCTCGTCTTCCGAGCCCAGACCGCCGAAACACTCGGACGCGCCCTTGTGCTGCACAATTTCCACCAGGCGTTCATAGCGTTGGCGCTGCTGGGCTACCCGGGCTGTCATCGCCTCACCTGAGCTCAGGATTGGCGCGAACATCAGCCCCTCACTGAGATTCGGGTTGTGGGGGATGGTTACCGCTTCACAGTTCGCCACAGCGTCGCGGCAACTGTCGTCCAGTGCGTCCCACAAAGCCTCCGGGGTACGCGCTTCACGAGCACTGATGGGGCGGGACACAACCTGGTTGGACCGGAAAATAACGTTGCGATGGAGGTTCGCCATACCGGCCATTCCGCTCCACTCGTAACCCACAAAGGTGCTGAACTCGCAGGGTGTATTATGCGTTTGCGCAGCGGCACGTGTATCGCGCCATACGGCCCCGGCCGCCGCATCGCAGGCCGCGTCACCGGGAGGACAGAGTGTGGAGATGGGAAGCGCCCTGGCAGCAAACCCGGTTAGCAGGCGCGTCCATACACCGGCACCGCACAACCATGCACCGGGGCCATCGTAGGCCGGATCCGCGCACAATCGCACTTCGCCCAGCGCCTCTGCATGGTCGGTTACCGCCATAAAATCCAGCGGACGCGCCAGTTGCACACGCCGCTCACTCTTGCCCTGTGCATCATAGGGTGGCAGCAACAGTGGTGCGCCGCGGGCAAACTGATAGGACTCTTGCGGCCCAACCTGTGTATTACCCATGCGCCAGTTGGCATCCTGGGAAAAGCGCGTGTGCACGTGTAGATCACCGAAGTAGGCGCGGCGCCCAGGTTCGTGATCTTCACATTGGGCTGAACTGTAGGGGGCTGTCAGCGCCGTTGCCACCAACATTCCCAGCGCTGCACATCGCATGCCCGACACAAGCTTGCCTAGAACTGGAACTTCACTCTGACACCCGCATAGCGCTGGCTATCCCGGGCCAGAATCTGGCCTATGGCCTGCCTGCCACCGTACAGTTGCCCCAGGTTAGCCTTGGAGACAAGGTAGTTCTCATCGAGGACGTTATTGACGAACAGGGTGACGCGGTAGGCAGCTCGCTCGCGCTCGACGATGCCGACACTCAGGTCCAATACGTCAAAGGAGTCGTATTGCATCTCGGGATCCTGGTTGAGGTTGAACACCACATCATCCTGCCAGCGGTAAGAAAAATTGGCGAAGCCTTCAAAGGGCATGGACGTGAGAGGCAGCGTGTACTCTCCGGCAAGAGTGAGCTTGTAGTCCGGCGAATTACTCAGGTCTTCACCGGCCAGATCCTGTACCGTCGCACCCGGTGCAATTTCCACGCAACCCTGCGCCTCAGTCTGGTTGGGGAAACAGCGAGCGTTGGGGTAACTCTTGACCGTAGCATCAATCCACGCAAAACCTCCGCGTAGAATAAAGTTATCGCCCAGCAACGCGACCGCATCAATTTCTATCCCCTGGGTTTCCAACTGGCCCACATTGGAAATATCAAGCTGGACACTGCCGTCCTGACCAAGAATGGTATTCTGGGCCTGGAAGTTGTCGTACTCGGTATAGAAGCCAACGACGTTGAGTTGCAAGCGCTGGTCCAGCAACGTGGTCTTGATACCCACCTCGTAGGCGTCGGACTCCTCCGCTGCCACGGGGTTGTCGGCCTTGTCCTGGTTAAAGCCCGTGGAAATATCGTAAGCCTGGCCTTTGTAGCCTCGCGAATAACTGGCGAACAACATCGTGTCTTCATTGAGAAAATGCTGCACAGCGACCTTACCCAACCATATCCCGTCGGAGTCATCGCCGGTGTAACGGGAGTCGGTGGGGTTATCCACGAAATCTGCGGAAATTTCCTCGTAGTTATAACGCAGGCCAAGCGTGAGACTGGTTTTATCAGTGAAGCGCCAGTTGCCCTGGCCATAAGCCGCCAGGCTCTCGGTACTCGCCTCCGCCACCCAGTCCGCCACCAGGATGGTGCGTTCAAAACTACGATCGGTACTGGCATCGGCGTAGTAAAGCCCGAGCATGTAGTCGAAGCTATCGTAAACGGGTGAGTCCAGTCGGAACTCCTGCGCGACAAAAGTCGTCTCCACGTCCGACAGTGACGCGATACCGCCCTCCAAAAAGCCACCGCTCAACGCCCCCGCCACATCCACGTCGGAGAAGTCTACGTCTTCATTGTTCTGATACTGCCAGCGGTTCCAGGAAGAGATCGACGTGAGAGTAAATTCATTTATTTCGTAGCCGAGTTCCAGACTACCCGATACATCGCGACTCTTGCCCAGGGAGGCATCGTCCTGCCGTATCCTGCGGTTGTCCTTGCCAGGAATGATACCGGGGGCCACTTCTCCGGGCACGAAGCCCAGTACGCGCGCCTCCGGGTCCAGTGCGTGCCAGTTGATTCCGCAGCAGTTGAGCTTGTCTTCACTGTAGTTGACGATAAACGTTGAGGTCAGGTTCTCGGTCACCTCCCAGAGAAATTTACCGCGACCGCCCTTGGACAGCCCGCCGTTCAGGTCACCACCGGTGGTCAGGTTGGTCAGATACCCATCGCGGTCATCGTAATAACCCATGATGCGATAACCAAAGCCGTCGCTAACCGGACCGGATAGCGTGCCAACGGTGCGCAGTTGATCATCGTCCGTAGCCACCAGTTCAATACTACCCTCCAGCTCTTCTGACGGGTTCCGGGTGGTGACACTGACCAGGCCAGCGGAGGCATTCTTTCCGAACAAGGTGCTCTGGGGGCCGCGCAGTACTTCTATGCGCTCTATATCCACCAGATTGCTCAAGGCCTGACCCGGCTGAACCTGAGATACATTGTCGATAATCACGGCGACGCTGGGCTCAACCCCTATACTGAACACACTGGTGCCGATACCGCGTATGGATATCGACGTCTGTTGCTTGTTGTTACCGCTGCTCAACGTCAACGAGGGGGAAATCCGGGTAACATCGGAAAACTCCTGAATGCCCATTGCTTCAATGGTCTCGGCACTGACTGCCGTCAACGCCACGGGCACGTCCTGCGCACTCTGCGCGCGTTTCTGCGCGGTGACGATAACTTCTTCCAGCCCCTGCGCTGAGGCCAGAGGAGCCTGGTAGGCCAGTATTAATGCAGCGGCCAGAGCGGCCTTGCGATGAAGTTTCCCTTCCATAGTGAACACCTTGTAATCGTTATTAGACTAATTAATTTTGGTATTACCACCTTACCACAAGCCCAATATGCCCCGCTTCTGGCAAGAGGGCAAGTGCAAAATAACCGGATTGGTCTGCCGCTCAATAAACCCGTAACGCTGACAACTAGTTAAACAAGCGCGCGAGAAGCCGGACGCCTGGAGACTCCTCGCCAGCAAACGGCAATGTCGCCGAGGCGCAGACACGCCCAACCCAGCGCCGAGCCCAGCTTTAATCATCGCGTTCTGCGGGTATTTTCTGACCATCCCGGTGAATAATCAGCTTATTCACCACCCCGTCGGCGTCGCTGACGAATTCGAGCTGTGCGCTACCGTCATCAGAACTGATCTCGAACAGCTGGTCGTCCAGGCGCGTCAGCAGCCCCTCTCCGCCGACAGTCGCCTCCATATACAAGCCTTCGGGCTGTTCGCTGATGGTGATGGTGATGAAACTCACCGAATACTCGCCGACGAATTTGCCGTACCCACGATCCACGTACACCTGCCGAAGTTCCTGGGCTGTCCAGGGCTGCTCACGCTGAGCGCTGTCTCTGCGAATAGCCGTCGCCTTGTCCACCGCCACTGCCGGCGCCGCATTGCCCCAGGCGCGGCGCAGGTAAGTCATCAAACCGGCCAGCGTGGCATCGTCCAGTTGCGCCAGGTGGCCGTGGGGCGGCATAACAGCACTGTAGCCTGAGTCAGAACCACCTTTACCTTGCAGGATAATGCGGCCCAACCATTCCGGCGGACCGGTTACCCATTCCGAGCCCGCCAGTGCCGGCGCCAAACCGGGCGTGCCGCTGCCGTCCTGGTCATGGCAGGACGCGCACTGCCCGTAGAATTTCTCTCCCGCAGACATCAGCATTTTCTGCTCCCGTGTCAGCGGTTCGATACCCAGCGCCAGCGGGTCTCCGGGCCAGGTGAAGGCGCGTCGACCAGACAACCTGGCCGCTGCCAGGGCTTCGCTTTCATTGGCGTCGGCGGTGTCGAACAGATCCGGCATAGCGGCCAACTCCGCGGGCTCAAAGCCGGTACGCAGGGTCAGCGCCCTGAAGGCATTCATGATGGCTATTTGTTGTGAGGCATTTGCCTGGGAGACCAGCGCCAGTAGTTCGTTGAGCCCGTTGTTTGCCGGCTCCGTGGAAGTCATATCGCCACGCAGGTCACGGTAGGCGTTTGCCGCCAGCGCACCCATCACCTCGGCGGCTTCCGCCGCCGGGGCGAGACGACTGTCCGCGAGCATTTCCTGCATGGCCGTCATTTCCTTGCCGCGCAATGCGCGCACCACCGCCTGGCGCACCAGCGGACTGCCGAGATTGGCATAAAGGCTGTCGCGCAGGCGCTGACGTAGCACCGGGCTGTCGGCGAAGTGACCCAGCTCGAAGGCCAGCTGTACCTGCACGCGCTCGGGCGCGGCCGCCAGCGCTTCGCCCAGCGCCAGCATATCTGCCTCGCCAAGCGCTTCTGCGCCCGCGCGCAGTGCCTGCACCTGACGCCAGGGATCGTCGCGCTGCGCGACCCGCATCACCAGTTCGGCATCGAGCTCACCGCGTCCGGCCAGCGTCCATATCGCATGGCCTGCAGCAACGCTGTTCTCGCCCATAGCGAGTGCTTCCAATGCCGGCGCCAGATCTCCCGAGCGCTGCAGCAACAAGCGTTGTGCGGTATCGCGCTGCCATCCATTGGTGCTGGTAAGCAGTTCAACCAGCGCTGCGTTATCCGCTTCAGCCTGGTTTACACTGGCCCGCGCCGGGGGCCGATCAACGTGCCGAACCCGCCAGATGCGCCCCTTACCAACGGGCTTGTCGAGCTGGCGCTGTAGAATCTGTTCGCGCAGCTCGTCCGTGAGGAAATACACGTCCTGCACAATTCCGCGATACATATCGACAATATAAAGAGCCCCGTCTGGGCCGTTAAACGCATCAACCGGACGGAACCGCTCGTCGGTGGAACCCAGGAACTCGCGTTGACCCCACTCGGGGTCGTCGTACAGCATATGTTCCGCGCTCAATTCCATGCCGCGTTCATTCAAGCGCAAATGCGCTACCGCATTGGCCGCCACTTCCGGGACGAAAACATCGCCCGAGTAGCTTGCGGGAAACTGATCGCCACGGTAAACCGCCAGGCCGCTGATACCGGTGGCATTATGCAGGCGTCCGTCCGCACGCAAGGTACCTTCAAGATAGGCGCGGTTCACCCCGGGGTTCACCCGCACTGAAAACACCTCACTTGTCTCGGTCAGGTTGACACCCAATCCCTGATACTGCCCTCCGCTATCGGACTCCACCAGGTCCTCGCCCGCGAACAGGTCGGCCTGCACCCAGGTAGAATTGTTGTTGTAAAACAGCCGGCCATGATCGTCCTGGGCAATACCCCATTGGCCACGCTGAGGCGAAGCACGCTGCTGCAGCTCCCCCTCCTGCAGACGCAGGCTGCGCTCTGACTGGGTGTTGTACAACCAGTTATCAATACCTGTCAGAAGGCCATTTTCCAGGTACTCGACATTGCCTTCCTCGAAGTTGGGCGCATAGTCACCGACTCGCCGCTTTGAGCTACACAGGTCACCTGCCTCCGCAAGTTCACATAGCCAGAGATTGGGCGGCTCACCAATCAGGATGCCGTCATTGCTTACCGCAACCGCACGGGGGTTTACCAGTTTATCGAGGAACACTTCTGACTCATCCATGCGTCCGTCGCCATCGACATCGCTGAGGCGCACGACCCTGCCCACGGGTTCGTCTTTGCCGTTACCGTAGGCATCAGGCATGTAGCCACGCATCTCTACGACGTAGAGGCGGCCATACTCATCCCAGGCCATGGCGACAGGGTCCTCAACCAGTGGCTCTGCTGCCACCAGTTCGATCTCGAAACCCGGCGCGATGCGAAAGCGCTCCAGCGCCTGCTCCGGTGACAGTACCGGCGCAGGCTCGGTATCGAGTGTCTTGTAAAAGTCCACACGCCCGTCTTCTGCCGTCTCATCAGGTGAGGATGTCATAAACCACCAGCCGAGCGCTGCCAGCGCGGCGATAAACACTGTGGTGAAAATCGTTTTCTTCATAGTTCTACCTGCTTAGCTGCTACGGCAATGCAAAATCAAATAATGTTCGACAACCAGTGCCTTCACCCGCGCCCCAGGTGCAGCGTGGCTGCCATTCTCAGGCTTCGACCCAGCCCCGGGAAACCCACGGCGGTCTGAAAGCGCTCATCAAGCACATTGTCCAGCGCCAGTTCGACTTCCAACGCCGCCAATGCGCGCCAACTCAGGCGCCAGTCCAGGCGCTGATACGAAGACAGTTCGGTCACCACGGTCTGGCCGGTATACAGAGACGATGCCAAAATCGTACCCGTGTACTGATAGTCCAGCCCCGTATGCAAATGCTCTGACAGCTCCCAATCCAGGGAGGCACCGAGCTGCCAATCGGGCCGGCCTAACAAACTTACGCTTTCGCCCACAACATCGATATCGGTGTAGGTGGCATTTGCCTGCAACGAGATGTTCTCTGCCGGCTGCCATGCCAGGTTCGCCTCGCCGCCGCGGGTTTTCACCTCGCGACGGTTGATGTTGGTAAAGGCCTCAGGGTCAAAATCCACCAGGTCACGGTATCGCGTAGCAAACGCGGTGAAACTGGCCTCCAGACCATCGGCAGGGCGCCAGCGCAAGCCAGCATCCCAACCCCTGGCCGTCTCCGGCTGCAAAGCTGGATTACCAACCAGCGCATGGCCGAGGGCAAAAAAGCTGGGCAGCTTGAAGCCCTCACCCCAGTTCACCAGCAATTGCAGCGAAGGCTGCAACGCATAGCTCGCGCCCAGGCGCAGGGTCGTCTCGCTGTCAAAATCGTCAGGATCATCGAAGCGAACACTGCCTTGCAGCAATACAGCATCCAGCGGTCGCAGCCGCGCATCGACAAAGGCGCCACGGTTTTTTCTCGAGAGTGCGAAATCTGTCGGCACACGCATACCCACATCGAGATACCCCCGGCTCTCTCCCGACTCATCGCGATAGTCCACACCCAGGTTGAACTGATACTGAGACGATAGCTGCAGCGTATTCACCCAGCTCAGCTGACTGCGTTCAAAATCGGTGTCGCTGCCGTTAGCTGGAACAGCCTGGTAGGGCGCCACGCCTGGAGAGTCGAATCGTTCGCTGTGGTCAAAGTGATCCGCCGCCAGCCGGCTGCGCCAAACCGAATCGACCTGCACCTCCCAGGCAAGGGCTGCACTGAGGTCACGGTAGTCACTGACATCAACTGCGTCAGAGCGGGCCAGCAGCGGACCGCCACTCTGCTCAGGGTAGTTGCTGCGCTCACCGTCCAGGTAACGCAGCTGGGCACTGAGCTGTTGCGCGCTGGCATCGCCCCAGCTGATGCGAAGATTCGCACTGTCCACCTCGCGGCGGCTGCCGTCCTGCCAGCCCTCATCGTCGCGCCGGCCCAGATCCAAAGCGATACCGATATCATCGGCGGCCGCGCCGGCGGCAAGCCGGTAATCACGGTAGCCGCTTTCACCGACTTCCACTCTGAGCTCAGGCGCCCTGACCTCCCTTGGGTCCCGGGATATCAGGTTGATCACACCCGAGAGCGCATCCGAACCATACACCGCGGATTGCGCG
>Ga0209578_10001662_pt1 | contig 20058 bp, 16 predicted proteins | sample tdAd472_FD_187127 | JGI IMG/M metagenome (GOLD analysis project Ga0209578, IMG submission 187127) | Marine sediment microbial communities from the Atlantic coast under amendment with organic carbon and nitrate - tdAd47.2 (SPAdes)... | ecosystem: Environmental > Aquatic > Marine > Coastal >...
CAAAGAATAAATTCCGCATTTTGAGATAGAGATTTTGGTGCTAGAGAAGGCATTTTTTGAAGTGATAGCAGCGCTATCGCTGAAAAAAATAACGCAGTATAGCGCCAAAAGATCATATGCAAAATCGAGAAGTTATTTTTTGATCATTACTTACTAGGATTTTTTTCTTTTCTAGCTACACTAAGGAGAGACGGATCAAGAAACCACCTTATAAGTATGAGTATCAAATCATTCATCACCAAACAAGTGGCTCGTTATTACGCAAAGAAGATCCAAAAGTGGCGTAATGAGCCTTTTGAGTATCAACAGAAGGTATTTGAATATAACCTGAGCGTAGGAAAACAGACGGCTTATGGAAAAGACCATGGCCTTGATAAAGTCAATGACTACGAAGGTTTCAAAAAAGCGATTCCTTTACGTGATTATGAGGCCTTTCGACCTTATGTAGATCGTATCCTGGAAGGCGAGGAGAATGTCATGTGGAAAGGTGTTCCCAAGTATATGGCAAAGACCTCAGGGACTACATCTGGCATCAAATATATCCCCGTCTCGGAGGAAGGAATGCCTACTTTTATCAATGCCGGGCGGATTGCACTGGCCATGTATGTGCATGAAACGGGTAATGCGAGCTGGGTCCACGGTGGTTTGATTTTCATACAAGGTAGTCCAGAGTTGCAACAGGTAAAAGGGGTACAGGCCGGTCGGATGTCGGGCATTACCTATCATCATATCCCCTCTTATTTTCGCAAAAACTTAACCCCTACTTATGAAACCAATACCATCGAAGATTGGGAGGTAAAGGTGGATAAGATATGTGAAGAAACTTTGCAAAAAGATATGACTGTTATTGGTGGCATACCACCCTGGGTACTCATGTACTTTGAACAGTTGATCAAGAAAACGGGAAAGAAGACCGTGGGTGAAATCTTCCCTAATTTCCAAATTTACGTGTACGGGGGGGTCAATTTCACGCCTTATAAAGACCAATTTAGACAAGCGATTGGTCGCGATGTGGCCTATATAGAGACTTATAATGCTTCTGAAGGTTTCATCGCTTTTCAGGATGAACAGTCGGCCGAAGGCATGCTATTGAATGTAGATGGTGGAATTTTCTATGAGTTTGTGCCAGCCGATGAGATCCACAATGAAAACCCAACGCGTTTGCGTTTGCAGGATGTCGAGATGGGACCCAATTACGCGATTATCCTCAATACTAATTCTGGTTTGTGGGGGTATATCATCGGCGATACCGTACGTTTCGTCTCCACCAAGCCCTATCGGGTGGTAGTAACTGGGCGAACGAAGCATTTCATTTCCGCTTTCGGAGAACACGTGATTGGAGAAGAAGTAGAAGAAGCCATCCAAGAGGTGGCCGCTAAGGAGAAACTGGGTGTCATTGAATTTACGGTAGCCCCTCAGGTGAACCCGGCTGCTGGACAATTGCCATTCCATGAATGGTTTGTTGAATTTGTCGAGGAGCCTTCAGATATGAAAGCCTTTTCTAAAAAAGTGGATGACATTCTTTGTGAGAAGAATATTTACTATAAAGATTTGATCGAGGGAGCGATGCTGCAACCCTTAATCATTCGACCTGTACCTAAAGATGGATTTCGTAATTACATGAAGTCGAAAGGTAAGTTGGGAGGACAAAATAAAATGCCCCGTCTCGCGAATGACCGTAAGTACGCCGATGAATTAATTTCAGTTTTGGGATTAAAGGTGTGAATAGGGGATTAGCTTTTGGCAATCGAACGGCCGGTATGGCCAAGGAATTTTAAAACTTAGGAATGAAACATATAGTGATAACCGGTACTTCTAGTGGCATAGGATTTGCATCTGTTCGCTACTTGATTGATCGAGGATTCTTTGTCTTTGGTTGTGTGCGTACGGCGCAAGATGCCGACATGCTCAAGAAGGCTTATCCGAAGCAATTTCAGCCATTGGTGTTTGACTTGATAGATGAGAATGCCATTCAAGAAAGTGCCAAAGAAGTAGAAGGCCATCTGAATGGAGAAGCCTTGTTTGGTTTGGTCAATAATGCAGCGGCGGTCGTATCTGGCCCTATCGCACATGTGACCAAAAAGGACATGTTGTACCAATTTGAGGTGAATACTTTTGGCCCATTGAATTTATGCCAGGCTTACTTTCCACTACTTAGAGGTAAGGAAGGACAGCAACCTGGCCGAATCGTTAATGTAACTTCCTTATCAGGCGAAATTGCCATGCCCTTTCTTGGGCCCTATTCGGCCTCCAAGCGAGCACTGATGAGCATGACCCATACCCTCCGACGTGAGTTTTACCCTTATGGTGTAGATGTCATTGAGGTGGTACCTGGACGAGTGAAAACAGGAATTATCGAGAAGTTGTCTGATGCAAGTAATTCCTACGATGGCACCGATTTTGAAGAGCCAATGCGGAAACGAATGGAGTCAGCGATGGAAATGCGAGAATTTGGCCTAGAACCTGAAGTAATTTCAGAGGCTATTCATACGGCCTTGACAGCTAGCAAACCCAAATATCGTTACGTGAAGCCCGATTTGTATTTCAAAGGCTATCGCCTGCCTACCTTATTGCCTGCCCGCATGATTGATCGGGTTTTGGGGAAACAAATGAGATTATTGCCTTCTTTTCTTCGTTCCAAATCATAAAATAAGATGAAACATATATTAATCACTGGAGTTTCTTCCGGAATCGGTTATACGGCCGCCAAATACTTCATCGAAAAAGGTTATCATGTATTTGGGAGCGTGCGAAAAGAAGCGGATGCCCAACGTCTCAATGAAGAATTGGGCGAGTCTATTACGCCTTTATTGTTTGATGTAGTAGATGAAGTTGCCATTGCCAAAGGGGTAGAAACCGCTCGTAAGCATTTAGCACCCGGTGAAAACTTATCGGGTTTAATAGCTAATGCAGGAATCCATATCCCGGGTCCCATTTTACACCTAAGTAGGGACGATATGCGGCACCAATTCGAGGTGAATGTATTTGGAAGTTTGGGTGTGATCCAGGCTTTTATTCCATTGCTTCGCAAAACAGCCGATCAAGCCGCGGGCCGCATTATACATGTAGGTTCCACCTCAGGGGCTATACCCCTACCATTTTCTGCCCTATACGCGGCCACCAAAAGTGCCATGCATAGCTTATGTGACACCCTTCGACGTGAATTGATGCTGTACGAAATTGATGTTATCGATATCTACGTAGGCCCAGTGAAGAATGAAATGGTTTCTAAAGTGGCTATCTACAAAGAGCGTTACAAAGAAACAGACTATTATCACTCCATTTCTGCCCGCTTAGAAAATGCCTTGAAGAACACCATTCCTAAGGGCCTTAGCGAACGAGAAGTAGCCGCCGTTCTCTTTGAGAATATAGAAAAGGCAAAACCTAAGCACCGTTTTGCGGTGAATAAAGACTGGTTCAATACCTGGTTTTTGCCCAACTTACTTCCCATTCGTTTGCTGGATAAAATTTTGGCCAAAAAACTGCAATTGAGACCAGAAGATTTCGAAGCTAATAAGTCGAAGTAGGGTTCTCTGCCTGTAAACATTGGGGATCAGTAGCTGATGAGTAGTGTTTTAGGCTGGAGAATGGAAATCAAAAGGCAGGGCCATCGCGGCTACCGCCGTTGGTACACGAGCCTCTGCTGTGTACCTTGTCCCGTCCTCGCCTTTGACAGCTCCTGTGGTCCTTTCATAATCAAAATGTGAATTGAAATCAAAATCAAAAGCCAAGGCCATCGCCGTTTCCGCCGTTGGTGCACGGTTTTCAACCGGCACCTGTCCCGTCCTCGCCTTCCGACAGCTCCTGCTGTCCTTTCATAATCAAAATGTGAATTGAAATCAAAATCAAAAGCCAGGGGCATCGCAGCTACCGCCGTTGGTACCGTAGCTCCAGCTCGGGACCTGTCTCGTCCTTGCCTTCGACAGCTCCTGCTGTCATTTATAATCAAAATGAAAATCAAAAGCCGTGGCCCTGACTCCGTGTCTCGGTGCCTCTGTGTTCAATCAAAATCAAAATGAAAATGGAAATCAAAAGCCAGGATAACCGCCAACACCCAACTCCTCAACCCTCTACCCCAAAGCAGCCAAAATATCAACCGGCTCCGCTCTCCTTCGATATTCCGCATCCAAAAAGGCATAAGTAATCGTACCATCTGCAGCAATCACATAGGTAGCAGCTAGTGGTAACTCATCACTATCATTGCCATTATAATCTTCCAAGGAGAAGTTCTTTTTATAAACCGCAGCGACCTCATCCGTTAGTTTAAAGACTATACCATATTCGTGCGCTACTTGTAGATGCTCATCGGTCAAGACCTCAAAGGCCAATTCGTTCTTTTCGTGGGTAGACAGTGACTTATCGGGTAATTCAGGGGTGAGGGCGAGCAATTGAGCGCCTGCTGCCTGGAAGTCGGGCAAAGCAGCCTGTAAATGTCGCAGTGTCATATTGCAGTAAGGACACCAACCGCCACGATACCAGGTCAATACCACTGGCCCTTTGGCTAGGTAGTCGGAAAGCTGAACCGTTTCCCCTTTTGCATTGGGTAGACTGAAATTCGGTGCTTGATCTCCGACTTGCTTGGCTGTCGTTAGAATACCGCTATGCTCTACGCTCTCAATTCCTTCTCCATATATTCTTTTAATCTCATCGGATGCCTTTTGGGCCCAGTCTGCTTTTTTTTCATCAAGAACAGATTGTAATGTCACAGCTTGCTTTTTCATGTTTTTTCTCTTTTCAGTTTTTCAAATCAATGATAAGATATTGGCTATTAGTCCTGGCTTGCTTGTTTGGCCTGCCATAGAAAACTTCTGAAGTCTAGCACTAGCCTAACGTTTAAGTTATGGGAAAACCAAAACAAAATGAGATGAAGCCCTTTGAACTCCATCTCACTTGCATTTCTTTATTGCTAAGTCCTTTTGATTATACAGTAGCCAATTCCGGTACCGCTGGGAAATCAACCGGCACCTGAGTCACACGGTGTAGGTAGTTGCTAATCGTCTTATCTCCGATAAGAACGATGGTATCGATTAAGTTTTCTTTGGTATAACCAGCTGCCAGGAAGCGGTCGACGACAGCTTGGTCTGCAGCGCCTCTATTTTGGGTAATGTTTTCTGCCAATTTTACTAAAGCATCAAACTTAGGATTGAACGGGGCAGAGCCACTTCTAAGTTCAAGAATCTGCTCATCGGTAAAACCGTTCATTTTAGCGATAGCGGTATGTGCACTTTTGCAATACTGACAGTTGTTCACCTCACTTACAATCAGGTTGACAACTTCCTTCTCTTTATTGGATAAGGAAGTTTTGGCATTAGATAGATTCAAATAGTTGGCCAAGGCATTTTCGGAATGCGCATAAGTGGCATATAGATTGGGAACAAAACCCACTGCTTTTTCTAACTTATCAAAAATCGCTTGATTGTTAGCTGAAACTTCTTCTCGGGTTGGAACATTAAAATTTGCCATTACTTTATGTGTTTTACAATGAATTATTGGGGTTTATACTGAAGTGATTTGAATGAGAATGGGGATTAATATTTTGGGCTAAGACCAAGCGCGATAAAGAAGCATAGCCGTAGGCTACGCGACTGAAGAGGAATGCAGGCTTAGTTCAAAAGATAATTCAGCTTCCATACAAATCATTTTAGGATAAACTCCCTTGAATTAACATCACAAAGGTGCAGGCAAATAGCTACCAAGGGTTAGGCAACTTTTCCCGAAGAATTATCAGTTTTTCCCATAGTCCTAAATTTTGTGGCAGAATGACCATTAAGGCGCTTGAAAAAACGACTAAAATGGGCTTCTTCTTCAAACCCCAACTCCCAGCCAATCTCTTTGATCGATTTATCAGTGAAATACAGTAAACGTTTGGCTTCTAATGCAATACGTTCGTGAATCTGACGCAAGGGAGGCTTTTCGCCATTTTTGGAAAATAAATTAGAAAGCGTTTTCGCCGATTTATTCAATAACTCAGCATAATCACCGACTTTTTGTTTCTCCTTGTAATTTTTTTCTACCAAGACATGAAATTGACGAATAATATCCAATTCTTCTTCTTTATAAGATACTTCTGCTTGGTCTTTAAAGAGGCGAGTACAGATGATAATCAGTCGCTTTAATAACATGCGCAACATCTCCTCTTGAATCGTATCTTTTGTATCAAATTCGTCGATGAACACCTCCATTAATGATTCTATTTTCCGTTGATGCCTCGCATCTAATTTTATCGTAGGTGTTTGGGAGCTGCCATAATAAAGCAAACCCACGCAGCTGATCTCGTGATCATGATCTACCAGGCAATAGAAATCTTTATTGTATTGGAAGGTATAGCCTGTTGCCGATTGCTCAATCTCAATCTGTTGATTGGGTGCTAGGCAGATAATTTGATTGGCCGAAAGATTGACTCTTTCATAATCCACCAGCATTTTTAATGTACCGCTTTGTACCCAGATGATTCTAAAGGTACCATCGGTCTCGTTAGCCTTGAAGGTATCTATGCTACTGATAACGAAATAACTGTCGTTTCCCGATCTATAAAATTTTTTAACCATTACTTCTTAACAAATCGATCTAGGTGAAGTTGATCCCAATCTGCCGGAACCAATAATAATGTAATCAGGAAGACAGCCCGTACAAATACATGTTGCAAATCCCAAATAGGGGAGGAGAGGCCGTGACCGTAACTGACTATCTCGGTTGCAAACTTGCATCATAAGGATATAATTACTACATTTGAGGTAAATACTACTTTCAGAATAGCTTACCGTACAAATTTCCACATCAATTTCAAGATATCTTAACGTATAAAGATAAGGTTCAACGATTGCATAACAATTGTCAATCAGACAGGTATAGCTATATTTACTACAATTGAGGTAAATACTTTTTTATGAGTAAACATCGACTAGGAGAGTTGGAGGAGATCGTCCTCTTGACAGTAGCGATCCTACATGGAGAAGCTTATGGAATTGCCATTGTTAATGAAATGGAAGAACGCTTAAGCCGAAGAATTAGCATTGGTGCTTTGCAAATCGTACTACGACGACTCGAGCAAAAAGGTCACTTGGTTTCCGAGTTTGGGGAAGCCACTAAGGTGAGAGGAGGGAAGCGTAAGCGATACTTCACCGTCACGAATTTTGGGAAGCAAGCCTTAAAAGAAACGAAGGATCAGCGACTAAGTTTATGGAATGCTATTCCTAATATTTCATTTGGAAACTAACATGAAGAATACCACTCACACACCACCGCCCAAATGGATGCTCCGCTTCTTCCGTTGGTTCTGTCATCCGGCTTATGTAGAAGATATAGAAGGCGATTTGCATGAGCGCTTTGCCCTTCTAATCGAAGAAATGGGACTCCGGAAAGCTCGGGTAAGGTTTGTGATTGAGGTACTACTGCTATTCCGACCAGGCCTGATCAGATCGATAAATTTATTTCCTGAACTAATAAATCCTGGCATGCTAAAACATAATCTGTTAATCACTTATCGAGGTTTTTTGAAAGACAAAAGTACCTTCTTAATCAATCTGATTGGCTTATCTACGGGATTGGCTTGCGTACTATTGATTTATGGTTGGGTTACTGATGAGATGAGTGTGGACAAATTCCACGAAAAAGACAGCCAGCTGTATCAGGTCATGACTAATTTCCACGGACCAGACGCCATTGAAACCTGGGAGATCACACCGGTACTGCTAGGAGAGACTTTTATGGAGATGTTTCCAGAAGTGGAATCGGCGACTCTGACGAGTGATAGGTACCTGCCAAAGGGAAAGATTTCTATTAATGATCAATCGTTAGAAGCCAATAGACTTTTTGCAGATAAGCGATTTTTTGAAGTGTTTTCCTATGAATTACTAGAGGGAGATCGCAAGCAAGTATTGGCAGATAAAAATAATATCGCCATCTCTAGAAAGTTAGCCAATAAGCTGTTTGAATCGACGGAGGATATTATTGGTAAAACCGTGGAATGGAGCAATGTTTATGTAAAGCAAAATTTCCAAATAGCAGGCATTTTTGAAGACCCAAGCCCTAATTCAACCCTGCAATTTGACGCAGTATTTAATTATGATGTGGTACTGGCAGTATCCGACCGCTGGCAGTTGGCATGGAGCACTAATGCGGTCAAAACTCATTTGGTCTTGAATGAGGGGACAGATATCGATGAATTTAATGATAAAATTGAGTTTTTCATGTGGGCTAAAAACCCCAAAAGAAAGACCAATCGACTATTTGTGCAAAAGTATTCAGAAAAGTACCTGAACGGTCGATATGAAAGCGGGGTCCCCACCGGAGGCCGGATCACCTATGTCAAGTTGTTTTCTATGATCGCCCTCTTCATATTGTTAATCGCCTGCATCAATTTTATGAACCTTTCCACTGCACAAGCCTCCCGTAAAATGAAAGAGATAGGAGTGAAAAAAACGATGGGAGCGGACAGAAGAGCCTTAGTGTGGCAGTTTTTAAGCGAATCGATTCTCATGACCCTGCTTTCTTGCTTTGTAGCTGTTGGCTTGGTGCTCCTATTTCTTCCGCAATTCAATATGATCACAGGAAAAGAAATGCAATGGCACATGGATTCCAATGCTATGCTGTCTATTGCCTTGATTGTGATAATTACAGGGCTAATAGCAGGAAGTTATCCAGCTATGTATCTTTCTGGCTTTAAACCGGCAGCCATATTGAAAGGCAAACTAAGCAGTAGCTGGGGCGAAGATGGGATACGGAAAAGCCTGGTCATTTTTCAATTTGCTTTATCCGTAATTTTTATTGCGGGCGTCTTAGTAGTCGACCGACAAATGCAGTTTATACAATCCAAAAATCCAGGATATAGCCGTGATAATGTCATTTCATTTGAGCGACCCATCAACAACGATGATATAGATGTTTTCTTGGATGAACTCCAGCGATTACCTGGCGTTTCAAATGCTTCAAATATGGTGGGAGACATTTTAACCGGCTGGGATGACCAAGGTGGTTATTCCTGGAGTGGGCAAGCATCAGATGAGAAGTGGATATTTCAGGCACCCAAAATAAGTTATGATGTATTAGAAACGCTGGGCATGGGTATGCAGGAAGGAAGGTCTTTTTCAAAGGAGTTGCAGGATGATGAATCGAAAATCATATTGAATGAGGCCGCCGTTAAATTGATGAAACTGGAAAATCCCATTGGTGCAATAATAGAACACAACAAAGAACCAAGAGAGATTATCGGAGTCGTGGGTGATTTCAATTATGGCTCGCTGCATCATGAAGTGAAGCCGCTTATTTTCAGACTAAGTCATTGGGGGCGAGATATTCTCGTTAAAATAAAATCAGGTGATGAACAAAATACGATAGCACAAATCGAGCAGTTTTATCACAAATTTCACCCCGATCAGTCCTTTAATTTTTCTTTTCTAGATGAGGATAATCAACGCCTTTATACGGCAGAAACTAGAGTAGCTACCTTGTCCAAATATTTTGCGTTTCTAGCCATTCTGATTTCCTGCCTAGGTTTACTGGGGCTGACCGCCTTTACCGCTGAGCGCCGCTCCAAGGAGATAGGCATCCGTAAAATACTGGGTTCAAGCGTATGGGGGATTATTAGATTATTGTCTACCGATTTCACCAAGATGATTGTGATCGGCATCTTAATTGCCTTACCCATTAGTTATCTGATTACTAAGTCTTGGCTCAATAATTTCGCCTTCAAAATCGACCTGGAATGGTGGTATTTCGCCGGGACTGCTATCCTGACTTTACTCATTGCCTGGTCCGTTGTCGGTCTGCAAACCCTGAAAACGGCGCGACTCAATCCGGTGGAATGTCTGCGGGATGAGTAAATGCAGCAGATTGCATCTTACATAGAAAGAGGGGCAGTTATGGGGTTGCGACAACGCAGAACCCGCAACAATCCAACAGTTGCTATTTAGGAAAAAGACTACTGATTGGCTTTTTTATTATCATCCTTCTTAAAAAAGCGACTCAAGCCCTTACTCTTCTTTTCCTCTGCTTTCATTCGAGATTTATCAGCCGTAGTTTCTTTCCGACCGACCTTTCGATTGGCTCGTTCTTCCTTTCGTTGGGCTTTAATCACAGCGGCTCTAGCTCGGGCGGCATCCTCTCTCGCCTCTGCTGCCTTGCGTTCCTTTTTACTAGCCCTGACATCCGCTTTGGCCGCTTGATGCGTTTTCCTGAGAACCTTCTTTTCTTTCACGGGTTTAGCGGCTGTGTCTGTCTTTTTGTCGTTTTTACTGAAGCTATCAAAAAAGCTTTTTTTCTCTTTTTGAGGGGCTTCCTGTTCCACCTTTTTTTTCTTTTTGAAAATTTGAGCTTCTGCACTATTCCAGCTCCCAAGGGAGAAGATTACGATGAATAAACCGGTAATGAAGCGAAATGACATATACAATCGTTTTTTCGATATAACGTAGGCCGGAGTAGCTTTAGTACTTAGTCCACTGTGGATAAGAAGCGTACCGTCCATTGAATAAAGCGAGTAGCATCGAGCGGAAGTGATAAGCTTTCAATAGCTTTCGCAACGGTTGCTGCGCCGATTCTGTCGATTCGCGTTTCCATCAATAGCCGATCATAGGCTTTACTGAATTCGGGATGGGCTTGTACGCCTAGCATTCGATTGCCAACCCGGAAAATACCTACAGGACAAGCGGGAGTACTCGCTAAGACGGTAGCATTGGGAGGTAAAACGTGTACCTGATCCTGACACATCATCAATAAATTCAGCTCTGCTTGGAAGGGCTCCATCCAGGCTTCTTTTTGGGAGATGGTAAAGGTCTGTACCCCGATGGACCACCCACTTTGCGCTTTCTTGACCTGGCCACCAAGCGCCTCTGCCAACAATTGATGCCCAAAACATACGCCCAGGTAATACTTTTCTGACTGATGTATATCTCTGATCAATTGCTGGAGTTGAATAATCCAATCTATTTCTTCGTAGACAGAATAGCTGGAACCCGTCGCTATATAGGCATCGCAAATGTCTACGCTCGCTGGAAACTGGCCATCACACACGGCAAATACTTCAAAGTCAAAGCTAGGCCAGGCACGCTGGAAAATAGCGGGATAGTCCTCAAATTCTTCCCGGAATTCCGGCCGAACATGGTCACATAATAATAAGCCTACTTTCATGAAGTTTCGGGTAGTTTAAGGTGAAAGGATTTGCCCCTCGTTAAGGCATCATAACCGAGCTGGGATAAAGTATAACCTTTTCCTGACTGCTTAACGCCGGTCCAGGCCAGCGCTGGATCGAGATAATCACAACGATTGAGAAAACAGGTACCCGTCTCCAATTGATCCCCAATGCGAATGGCTGCCTCCACGTCCCTACTCCAAATCGAGGCCGTCAAACCATAAGGACTATCATTCATCAGGCGAATAGCCTCCTCATCATTTTTGACAGACATAATGCCCACGACAGGAGCAAAGCTTTCTGTTCTCATGATGTCCATTTTGTGGTTGACATCTATCAATATCTGCGGTGCCATATAAGGTGTTCCCGGTTGGTGATGAACAAAGAATCGGGAATCGACCAAAGTTTGTGCACCTCGCTGGACGGCTTGTTGGATTTGCTGCTGAGCAAAAGCAGCGGCAGTTGGTCGTACCATTGGCCCTAGCGTAGTTTCGGGCAATAGTGGATTATCCAGGACATAGTCTTTAGTCAAGGCTACGGCTCCCTCCACAAAGTCTTTGAAGTGAGTATGGTGCACATAGATGCGCTCAACGCCACAACAGGATTGTCCTGAATTGAAAAAGGCGCCATCTACCAGGTTCTCAATGGCTTGCTCCAGGGTAGCGTCTTCTCTTACGTAAGCAGGATCTTTACCCCCTAGCTCTAAGCCGGCTGTGATAAAACGTTCACCTATTGCACGCTGAATAGCCTTGCCGCCACTCACCGAGCCGGTAAAAGCAACATAACTAATCCGTGGATCAGCAATAACTTTTGCAACCAGTGGGTGAGAGAGGTGCAAAAACTGAAATACGCCATCGGGTAATCCTGCGGCGGCAAAAGCAGCAGCATAACGTTCCGCGCAAAGTGGCGTTTGTTCCGCATGTTTGAGGATCACGGTATTGCCAGCCAGTAAAGCTGGGAAAATAGCATTGACAGAAGTGAGGTAAGGATAATTCCAAGGCGCTAAAACCAGCACGGTACCAACGGGTTCTTTCCTGATGAATCGTTGAAACCCACTTAAACCAGGAATCTCAATGTCTGCCAAAGCCGACTCTGCAATCCCCATCATATACTCCGCTCTCTCCTTAAAACCCTTAGTAATTTCAAAAGGAGTGTACCGAATCGGGCGCCCCATCTGCCAAGTCAATTCTTCCCCGATCTCATCCGCATGGGCGATAAAGTAATCTAATGCCTTTTGCAGAATGGCTATTCGATCTTCGAGCTGGGTGTTTTTCCATATTGTCCTAGCCTGGACAGAAGCGGCCAAGCTCTTCTCGATAGCCTTCCCTTCTGCTAGCTCTCTCGTCACATAAATACTCCCATCAATAGGGCTAATCGTTTCAATCTTTGTTTGCATATTATCAAAAACTAAATTAAATCAAAAGCTGTTCGTCCAGGTGTGCAACACCTGTACACCCGCCGTTGGTGCTGGTGTTGCACACCTGCACGCACCGTTCATACAGGTGTTGCACACCTGTATTCCAAGCACTACTCCGGCGTCACATAAGCCGCCGTAATTCCGCCATCCACCAAAAATTCCGACCCCGTCATATAGGAGGATTCATCCGAGGCGAGAAAAAGGGCCGCCTGTGCCATCTCCTTTGCTTCTCCAAAGCGCCCCATGGGTACGTGTACCAAACGTCGCTGTTGCTTCTTTTCGGTGTTGAGGAAATTCATCAGTAATTCCGTACGGAGTGGGCCAGGAGATAGGGCATTCACCCGGATATTCTCGCGAGCATGAATAACTGCCAGTTCCCGACTCATAGATAAAACAGCACCCTTACTGGCGGTGTAGGCCAATTGTGGCGTGGCAGCACCAAGGTGTGCCACAAAGGAAGCCGTGTTGATAATCGAACCTCCACCCGCTCTAGCCAATGCCGGGATTCCATATTTGCAACCTAGAAAAACCCCCTTCACATTGATGGCATAAGTGAGATCAAAAATAGCTTCAGAGGTAGACATGGCATCCCCGTCATCTCCATGCATTATCCCTGCATTATTGAATAGAATATGCAGGGCACCGTATTGCGCTTCGGCATAGCCAATCATTCGCTCACAATCTGATGCTTTGGATACATCAGCATGAAAAAAGACGGCTTCTCCGCCGCCTTCCTTAATCTCTTTTACCGTGGTTTCTCCAGCTTGGTCATTGATGTCAACGACCACCACTTTGGCTCCTTCTTGGGCAAAAAGCAAGGCCGTGGCTTCTCCGATACCAGTACCTGCCCCCGTAATGAGGGCTACCTTATTGTCTAAACGCATGTCGATATTTTCTGTTTGATAGGAATATATAATAGCACATAATTAATGCTTCTAAATCAAATGCGCTCAAAATAGCGCTTTCGTTCCCAATCGCTGACGGCACTATTGTAGGCTGCTTGTTCAGTATTAAAAAAATGGGTGTAATGTTCCACTACCTTTTCCCCAAAAGTAGCTTTGGCAAAAGCGCTTTCACTGAATTGTTGGGTGGCCTCAGCCAATGTGTAGGGCACTCTCGGCAAGTCTTTAGCAGCATAAATATCACCTTCAAAAATAGCCGGCGGTTCGATCTTGTTTTTGATCCCATCGAGCCCCGAAGCTAAAGAGGCCGCAAAGGCCAAATAGGGATTGCAGTCCGCGCCGGGTATTCTGCACTCAATCCGTAAGCTTTCCCCTTTACCGACTACCCTGAACCCTGCCGTTCTATTGTCATAGCTCCAGGCTAGCCGTGTTGGCGCCCAAGAACCATCTACATATCGCTTATAAGAATTGACCGTAGGCGCATAAAAAGGCATGACATCGGTCACATGTGCAATCCATCCCCCCAAGAACCACCGAAAAATATCAGAACCCATGACTGGACCTATAGCCTGATCTCCGGGAAAGGCATTTTTCCCATCTTTCCACAAACTGATATGGATATGGCAACTGGAGCCGGCACGATCTTCATGGAACTTGGCCATAAATGTGACAGATAGCCCCATTTGATCTGCCAATTCTTTCAAACACTGTTTATAAACCACATGCCGATCGGCCATCTCCAGGGCTTCAGCATAGCGTACATTGAGTTCGTGTTGCCCTAAGCCCCATTCTCCTTTGGAGTTCTCTACAGGCACGCCCGAATGCTTGAGGTGCTTTCGAGCTGCAGCGGTAAAATGCTCTGTCCTGGAGCCCTGCATAATGTGATAATCCTCCAGATACCAGCCCGCGGCTTTTAAATCGTGGTAATGCTGCTCGTGTGCTTTGCGGTAGCTATCCTCAAATAAATAATATTCTAACTCAGAAGCTGCAAAACAATTGAAGCCCATTTGTTGGGCTTGGTCGAGCTGCTGATGCAACAAAGACCTGGGGCCAATGGCTATGCGCTGATGCGTTTTGTCATTTTCAAGATCACATAAAATGAGCGCTGTTTTATCCAACCAAGTAGCCTGCCGCAAAGTTTGCAGGTCTGGGATGAGGTGAAAGTCTCCATACCCCAATTCCCAATTGGCGAATTGATAGCCAGGGATGGGTTCCATCTCCATATCTGTAGTGAGGAGGTAATCACAACTATGGGTACCCACCTGGGCAATGGATTCGAGAAAAAATTCTGCATCAAAGCGCTTACCTACCATTCGCCCGTAGTGATCAGTGAAAGCCACAATCACCGTTTCGATGGTTTCCTCTTTTACCTTTTCCACTAGTTGCTCCAAGCTGAGCATCCCCTTGTTTTTCATGGTTTAAGCTTTATTAAAAACCTTAAAAGCGATATAAGTCAAAAATAAAATGCTAAAATAAACAATCGCCAAGATTGGATTGTATATCGTAATCGCTAAAAGTGCAATGCTGGCAATAACTAAGGCAACGAGGGGAGCGATAGGGTAGAAGGGGACTTTAAAGGGGCGCTCCAATGCTGGCTCTTTTTTCCGTAAGGCGAAAAGGGCCAACATAGAAATAATGTAAAGGGTCAATGCCCCAAAACAAGCAATCGTAATGATCTCTCCCGTTTTTCCCGTAAAGAGGGCAATGATCCCAATGCCCATATTAATGATCAAGGCATTAGCCGGCGTCTGAAAGCGCGAATGCACTCGACCCAATGCCTTAGGCGCAAAGCCCACCCGCCCAAATTCGAAGGTAGCTCGACCTGCCGCCAAGATAATACCATGGAAAGAGGCTACTAACCCAAACAAGCCAATAAAGGTTACGGCATGATACATGATGTGCCCTTGTCCCAATGCGACACTTAGCGCGAGGGGCAGAGGAGAATCTGAGGCTTCCCCGCCAGCTTCCGGATACACGATGGCTTCCCACCCGTCTACCCCAACCGAAGCCGTAAACGTAAGCAGACAAAGGGCAACTAGCGTAAGTATCGCTGATCCAAATCCAATGAGAATATTTCGCTGCGGATTGATCGTTTCCTCCGCTACATTCGCTACTCCCTCAATGGCTAGAAAAAACCATATAGCAAAGGGAATAGCGGCAAAAGCTCCCCCCCAGCCATTCGGCAGCGGATTTTTGGTCAGATTTTCATATTCAAAAGACGGCAGGGCTGCACCAGCAAAGATCAATAATTCGGCTACCGCAATGATCGTGATGATCAGCTCAAAGGACGCCGCTGCTTTTACCCCATATATATTGAGCCCCGTAAAAAGGAGATAGGCAACCACCGCAATACCGATGATGGGTATCGAAGGCATGAAGATGTTCAAGTAGGCTCCGATCGCAAAAGCAATGGCCGGAGGCGCAAAAATAAATTCGATATTCTGAGCCATCCCCCCCAGAAATCCTAGGTCTTTCCCCAGTCCTCGCATGGCGTAGGCAAAGGCGCCCCCCGCTTTGGGAATAGCACAAGCTAGTTCGGTATAACTAAAGGTAAAGGCCAAATACATGATGATAATAAAAAAGGTGGCTACCGCTAAACCTAAGGTTCCCCCCTTTTCTAATCCCAAATTCCAACCGAAATACATGCCCGAAATTACATACCCAACACCTAATCCCCAAAGCATCAAAGGACCCAGCGTTTTCTTTAAAGCCTGATTTGCCATGCAACAATTATTTTATATCAGATGGATTGACATTGTTGTGCCAACCGTTTTAATCAAAATCAGAATATAAATCAAAATATAAATGTGAATCAAAATCAAAATGTCATAGCACTCGCTGTATTGGCTTTTGAGCCCTGCTATCGTCCCAGGCTCCCAACTTCCAACTTCCAACTTCCAACTTCCCGTTGGTGCCCGGTTTTCAACCGGCACCTAGCCCCGTCCTCGCCTTTGAGTCTCGCCAATAAATTAACGGCTACGTTACCGATTTACATAAAAATATCGAATCCGACATGCCTGTCCAATACTCCTTTCGTCTCGTTCTGCCAGGACTTTGATCTTCAATTTATGTTTTCCCTTTGTCAAGCCTGCGGCTAGGGTATAATACCAAGGCAAATGCAATTGTTTACTCCATTTAGTGAATAAATTCAAACGCTGCCAATCGCCATTGTCGATTTGATAATCGATCATGCCTGCATCTTGCCCGGCGGCTACCGCCATGCCTATTGCCGTCCCTTCAAATGAAAAGCTAAGTATGCTACTACCTTGCTTCCCGATGAGCATTGGTACGTCTGTATAATTGGGGCGGGTGCCGGTTCGATCAACGGGCTTCCAATTGGTATTTATTTCCCAGCCTTTTGGGGCTTTTATTTGCGCCGCCTCAATTAAATAGCCATCATCGTAGGAGTCAGGGTCTAAGGCTTTGGGGAGCTCGTAATTCTCTATTTCCTTTGCCCTACCGGAGAAAGCCTGCTCTAAGAAATAAATCATCGATTTGGCATAAACCACTTGTCCAAAAGGGGAGGGGTGTAGATTTTTGAAATCATCTTCCCAGGTGAATTCGGCATTGTTAATGCGGTCGGTCACTTCCTTAGCTAGATTGATAGTAGGAATTTGATAGTGCTGGGCTACTTTCTCATGGTTGCTAATAACGGCGGGGATGCCTCCGTCATTATAGGTCTCCATTTTATCAGGATCAACAAAATGCATGAGCACTATATCCACCGCCGGATTGGCCTTACGCAAATGCCTGACAATCCCCTCCATGCCCCGGATTTGCTCGAGGTCCGTCCGTCCGTTGGTCGCATCATTGACAGCAGCTTCTTCAAATAAAAGGTCAATTTTACCAGTAGATAATACATCTCTTTCCAGGCGAAAAGCAGCGGGCGTGCTTCCCATGGATGGAATCCCGGCTGCAACGAATTCAAATTCGGTTGCCGGAAACCGCCGCTGAAGATAAGTACTGATACTATCTCTCCAGCCCGGATTATAGGTGATGGATCCTCCTAGGAAGGCCACTCTAGCCTTTTTTCTTTTTTCAAAAACACTTTGGGCATTTTTTAAACCCGCACGAAGTTTGTGGTATCGACTAGAATTTAGCGTCCCTTTAGGGGTGGAATAATAGCTAACGAAATCAGCAACAAGCTGCGGGCTTTCAATCGGAAAATGGTGACCTTCAAGTGACTGTTCCCCTTCTGTGCAAGGTACGACAGTAGCTATCCCTCCCAGTTTTATATAGTTGTCGACCAAAAGAAATGTATTCTCTGCTGCCGGTACATGTTTATCGGCCAATCCAATCATATGTAGAATCGGCACCTTCTGTTTGGCTAGTGCTTCCAGCCCCGCTAATGGATTGCCTTGATACTGCTTAGCTTCCGCATCCGAAGAAAAGCCATAAGCCTCCTTGAGTCTTTCCCAGTCCTTAGAGCTTCCTAAGCCTTCACCCCATCCTGCTGGCCAACTTTTAAAATCACAAACGGGCGCTTCCGCATAAATACAAGTCACCTTTTCAGGGTTTTGCTTGGCCCAGTTGTACACAAATAGCCCTCCTCTGCTTACCCCGTTTAAAGCTACCTGGGGATGTAAATCATATTCCTTGAGGAGGTATTGATAAAATTGATCCCAGATAGCCATAGCCTTGGGACTTCCATATAGGTTATCGGTGTTGATGTAAGCAATGTGATAGCCCGAAGCTGCCAAAATACTATCGGCCTCTGTATGCCAGTTGGGGAAGCGTGCCCGCCACATCCAGGGCTTCCCTGCCAATGGTTCTTTCGGTATCACGAGCGTGGCCGCCTGTTCTCCGAGCTTAAATTGCAGTTGTTCAAATCCTTTCCATTGAACCGTATCTTGCGCTAGTGCCGAACTTGATAGTAAAGAGATAAAAAGGAATAGTAGGGGGAGATTGACTCGCATGTATGGTATCTTTTTGCGTATTTCGTTTTGAGAAATCGAGTACTGCTTGATCGGGAATTAAGATAGTTTATTTCTGGGAAACAATGGGGAATGGGGAAGAATAATGGGTAATGGATAATGAATAATGGGTAATGGACAATGGGGAATGGATAACTCAGGACATAGTAGGGCCTTTCAAGGGAGGTGTAGGCACTTGGGGGTAAGTGTGGTGAAGCTTAAGAATTATTAGCGGCTTGGAAAAACCTTTGCTTAGGAGAGGATTAAAAGTTATATTGCCTTCTTAACTTTTTTTCGTTTCTAAGCACCTAATGCCATGAAGAAGATATTAGTAAGTACAGGAGGGGGCGACTGCCCCGGTTTGAATGCCGTAATTAGAGGAATTTTTAAAGCAGCAAAAAAAAGCAAGGAATGGGAAGTATGGGGATGTATGGAGGCACTTAATGGCCTGGATGCAGACCCGCCAGAAATTGTGAAATTGACGGCAAAAAGGACGGCAGGTATTCATGTTAAAGGTGGAACCATTTTAAAGACCAGTAATACAGCCAATCCATTGGCTTATCCCGTTGTACAAAAGGATGGAAGTATAAAGCGGATAAATAGAATCCCAGAATTAGCCAAGAAAGTTCAGCAATTGGGATTTGATGCCCTGATCAATATAGGTGGAGATGGAAGCCAAACGATTTCGCAAGCCCTATATGAGAATGGTTTGAATGTGATTGGCGTCCCCAAGACGATTGATAATGACCTTTCTGCTACTGACCTTACCTTTGGATTCACAACAGCCGTTCAAATTGCTTCTGATTGTTTTGATAAATTAGTCACCACAGCGGAGAGTCATCACCGGGTAATGATCATGGAGGTAATGGGGCGTGATGCAGGCTGGATTGCCCTTCATACAGCCGTGGCTGGAGGTGCAGAAATCTGCTTATTGCCAGAAATTCCTTATGATTTAGACAAAATTGTGAAGCGGATTCGCAAGCGTTTCAACAAAAGAAAAGGCTTTGTGAATATCGTGATTGCGGAAGGGGCCAAGCCCTTGGGGGGTAAAGTAGTCGGCCGAGCTGCCGCTACAGCAAAAGATGAGCATTTGAAATTAGGAGGTGTTTGTAACGCATTGCGTTATGAATTGGAACAGCACCCTGATATGCCTAAAGTACAGGTGCGATCGACGATATTAGGACATATACAAAGAGGGGGAACGCCAATGGCTTTTGATCGAATATTGGCTACCTCAATGGGTGTCAAAGCCTTTGAATTGGTAGCAGCGGGTGATTTTGGCAAGATGGTTTCTTTTCAAAACAATGAATTGACCAGTGTCCCGATCAAGGAAGCTATTGTGGAATACAATTTTGTATCGAAAGATCATTATTTAGTACATGTGGCGAGATCTATAGGGATTGCCTTTGGTGATTAGTCAAGAGCTAGGGGAGAGTAAGTTGAGAATTTAGCGGTATGCCTAACCATACTACTGGATATTTTACTTCAACAGAGTTGAAAAGTTTAGGGGTGAAGGTTTATGCTAGTGCATTAAACCTTAAACTTATCAACTGATAAACCGCATTTGCCCAGAAGTATGATGTGGGTTGGCCGATACTGTTAAAAATCGTTCTTCTTGTGTGTACCATTTTTGGATATAAATATTCAATTCGGCGATTAGGTTTCATTCATTGGTGCGGTTTTTCAACTACTAAAGTGTTC
>Ga0209578_10001663_pt1 | contig 20051 bp, 19 predicted proteins | sample tdAd472_FD_187127 | JGI IMG/M metagenome (GOLD analysis project Ga0209578, IMG submission 187127) | Marine sediment microbial communities from the Atlantic coast under amendment with organic carbon and nitrate - tdAd47.2 (SPAdes)... | ecosystem: Environmental > Aquatic > Marine > Coastal >...
CAAACAACGGCCAGATGATCGGCGAGCTGAAATCCGACGCAAAGCCGACCGAAGAACTTCGTGAGCTCGCGCAAGCGCTCACGGGCCGCAAGGTTCCCGTGAAGCAAAAACAAAGCGTGCTGACGAAGTTCGTCAAGCGGAAGGCATAAAAAGGGATTACGGGGTGTTTGGGAAACGTGAACCAGGTGCGATGCAATCAGTACCCGCCGAGACCGTAAAGAAACCGGTCCCGGCGGAGCCTGTCTCTGCACCAAAAGCGCCACCAAGAGAAAAAACGAAACCCGCACCCTCTATTCCGGGGCAAGGCGCAAAAGTCAGCGTCAAGAACGGATCTAACGGCGCGCGGTCTGAAGATTATTATGCGGTCAAGCAATCGATCTTTGCCGCATTGATCGACACGATCGATTTGGGGCAGCTCGCCCAGCTTGACCAGAATAGCGCGCGCGACGAAATCCGTGACATTGTTACGGAAATCATCCAACTCAAGAACGTGATTATGTCGGTTAGCGAGCAGGAGAATCTGCTCGAAGACATCTGTAACGATGTGCTCGGCTATGGCCCCCTTGAGCCGCTTCTCGCACGGGACGACATCGCCGACATCATGGTCAACGGCGCCGGCCGCGTGTTCATCGAAGTGGAAGGCAAGGTGGAGCTAACGCCCATCCGCTTCCGCGATAATACGCAGCTAATGAACATCTGTCAGCGGATTGTGAGCCAAGTGGGCCGCCGCGTGGATGAGTCATCGCCGATCTGTGACGCGCGTTTGCAGGACGGCAGCCGCGTGAACGTGATCGCCCCACCGCTTTCGATCGACGGGCCTTCGCTCACCATTCGGAAGTTTAAACGCGACAAGCTGACCCTCAAGGATTTTGTGAACTTCGGTTCGATCAACGAAGCCGGCGCCGAGATCCTGGGAATTATTGGCGCCACGCGCTGCAACGTTCTCATCTCGGGCGGTACGGGTTCGGGTAAAACCACCCTGCTCAATTGTATGACCGGTTTTATCGACATTACCGAGCGGATCATTACCTGCGAAGACGCAGCGGAGCTGCAACTTCAGCAGCCCCATGTGGTGCGTCTCGAAACGCGTCCTCCGAACATTGAAGGTTCGGGTGAAATCACCATGCGTGATCTTGTGAAGAACTGCCTGCGGATGCGTCCTGAACGCATCATCGTGGGTGAGGTGCGGGGGCCCGAGGCGTTTGACCTGTTGCAGGCTATGAACACGGGTCACGATGGCTCTATGGGGACGCTTCACGCGAACTCCCCTCGTGAAGCCATGTCACGCCTTGAGAGCATGATCACCATGGGCGGCTTTAGCCTTCCTTCGAAGACGATCCGGGAAATGATCTGCGGTTCAATCGACATAATCATTCAGGCCGAACGTCTTCGCGACGGCTCGCGCCGTATTACTTACGTGACTGAGGTGCTGGGCCAGGAAGGCGACGTGATTATTACGCAAGACCTTCTGAATTTCGATATCGAAGGCGAAGAAAACGGAAAGATATCCGGACGCCACCGCGGCACTGGTATCGCCCGGCCCGCTTTTTGGGACCGCGCACGCTATTTCAACTTGCACGGCAAGCTCGCCAGTGCGCTTGACCGCTTAAATGGAGAGGCCTGACGCTCATGTCCGCAACTCTGATCCTAATCTTGTTCCCAATTCTCGCGCTACTTACTGTTGCGGGCATTGGCTACGCATTCGTGGGCCCTTCGGGAAACGATGTGATTGCCAAGAAACGCCTACAAAGCGTGAAGCAGGGTGCCGCCGTTTCGTCGAGCCAAAACAAGGCTCAACAAAAAGAACGTGACCGGCGCAAGACGGTTCAGAAAACGCTAAAGGACCTTGAGCAGAAGCAAAAAGAGGAAAAGGCACGCATTTCGCTCAGCACACGGATTGAGCAAGCGGGCTTTAAGTTCTCGCCTTTGGCTTTCTGGCTCGGCTCGGTCGGGTTTGCGATTTTCGGCTACTTCATGCTGACATTGAGCGGCGTTCACTGGTCGGTGGGAATCGGTGGAGGCATTGCCGCAGGTATTGGTTTGCCGCGCTGGCTTTTGGGCTATATGCGCAACCGCCGCCAAAAGACATTCCTGACCGAGTTTTCCAATGCGCTCGACGTTATCGTGCGCGGCGTGAAGGCGGGCCTTCCGCTTTCGGAATGCTTGAACATTGTGGCACGCGAAAGCCCCGACCCTGTCGGCGGTGAGTTCCGCCGGGTCGTCGAAGGCGCGCGCGTGGGCGTAACCCTCGAAGAGGGGCTTACCCGGATGTACGAGCGTATGCCCGTGCCGGAGGTAAACTTCTTCGTGATTGTGCTTTCAATCCAACAAAAGTCGGGTGGTAACCTCTCCGAGGCGTTGGGCAACCTTTCCAATGTTCTTCGCGAACGCAAGCTCATGCGCGGCAAGATCCAGGCGATGTCGTCCGAAGCGAAAGCTTCTGCCGGTATCATCGGATCGCTGCCGCCGGGTGTGATGGCGCTCATCTACGTATCGACGCCGTCCTACATCCAAGTTCTCTTCAGCGAGCAGGTCGGGAATATCATCCTGATTGCCGGTGCCTGTTGGATGGCGCTGGGCGTGCTCGTGATGAAGAAAATGATCAACTTCAACTTTTAGACCGGAGCGGAAGAGCTATGTACGGCATTATTCAACTTCTTACGAATCCGGAATTCTACGTCGTTGTACTGACCGCGGCGGCGGTATTCGGGACCGTGGTAACGCTGATGCTGCCCTATCTTCAGGGCGACAAACTGAACGCGCGTTTGAAATCTGTTGCTTCGCGCCGCGAAGAACTTCGTCTCAAAAGCCGCGAAGCACTGTTGGACAGTCAGAGCAAGCGCAGCATCCGCAAGAACAGTAAGGGTTTCCTTCCTGATCTTGCCGAAAGGATCAATCTCGAGCAATTGATGGACGCACCAGGCACACGCAAGACGCTGGCAATGGCGGGACTGCGGGGTCAGGGCCCGTATCTTACCTACATGTTCGTCCGGCTCTTTGGTCCATTTATCATGGCGGGATTTGGTGCGCTTTATGCCTTTGTGTTGGTCCAGACGCAGATGGCTCCGTTTATGAAGTTCGCCATTCCCGTTGCGGCGTTCGCGTCGGGTTACTATCTGCCGATGATCCTTCTGCGCAATATTATTGAGCGACGTCAGCAGTCTATCCAACGGGCATTCCCCGACGCGCTCGATCTCCTTCTGATCTGCGTTGAATCAGGCATGTCGGTCGAAGCAGGTTTCAGCCGCGTGGCCGCGGAAGTGGGATCGCAATCGCCGGAACTCGCCGAGGAAATGGGCCTTGTGACCGCTGAGCTTTCATTCTTGCCAGACCGGACCCAGGCTTACGAGAACCTCGCCATCCGCACGGACCTGCCGGGCGTCAAAGCCGTGACCACTTCGCTCATCCAGGCTGAACGTTATGGGACGCCGATCGGCACCGCCTTGCGCGTAATGGCCGAAGAAAACCGTTCCATGCGCATGCAGGCAGCGGAAAAGAAAGCGGCCGCCCTGCCCGCGCAGCTGACGGTTCCAATGATCGTCTTCTTCCTGCCGGTGCTCTTTATGGTGATCCTGGGGCCTGCGGCGATCCGCTTTTTCGACACGCAATAAGCGACAGACAAATACATAAAAGAAAAGGCACCCTCACCGGGGTGCCTTTTTTACTGAGGTATTGTGAAGCTTGTTACTCAGCTTCCAGATCATTCCAGGTGGCGGGCTGAGTCAACATCGCACGGTAATAAGCAACGTTGTTTTCCACCGCATCGGCCGGCAGATCGGCGCGCGAGATACGTTCGGCCTCCTCAAACTTGCCTTGAATACCAAGAACAAGCGCTAGATTTTGCCGCATCTGCGGTGTGGCGCCCGGTTCCGCAATCGCTGCGCGGAGAAGCACTTCGGCCCCTTCAGGCTCTCCATCAAGGGCGCGCGAAAGCGCATAGTTGTTGAGGATATTGGGATTGTTGGGAGAAGCGTTCAACGCCTGCTCATAACTTTGGGTCGCCGATGTGTAATCGCCCATTTGGTCGTATGCGACACCCTCTAGGGAAAAGAGTTTCCAGTTATTGGGATCGCGCGCGATTGCCTGGGCAAGCGGTTGAAGCGCGTCCCCGCCCCGCCGCTCCGCAATTAGGACGCGGGAGTATTCGGTGAGCACTTCTGGATCGTTCGGGTTCTCAACGGCGGTGCGCACCATCAGCGCATGGGCCTCGTCGAGCGATCCCATGTTGCGAAGGGCGGTGGAAAACCGGACCGCAAGCTCTGAATTTTCAGGCGCATCGTCATAACGCGCGCCCCAATAGGCCGCTTGGGAAAGCGCATCTTCGCCAAGGGGCGCATCGGGCAGGCCATTAAGGGCCCCTGACCGCTGAGCCGTCGTGGTCTCACTGTCCGCACTCGTGGTCTCACACCCTGCGAGGGCAAGCCCGGCCATGAGCGCGACGATCGAGAGAGTTTTCTTAAGAGAGCGAGCCAACATGGCGTGCCATCCTCTTTGTGGTGGGTGGAATATCTCAATCAAAGTGTCCCAAGCCCTCGTCAAGAAATTCTTAACTGCTTCAAATGGCGGCAACCTTGGACTTTTGCCTTCTCGTCACTATTCAGAGCCCGCGCAATGGGTATATTCGGTCCATGACCCCTCCGACCAACGGCGCAGATGACCCCGCACGGACCCTGATCAGGGCCGTTCGGGCTTGGCTGCAGGGGCCCGGCGGCTTGGTGCTTGCCGTGGGCAGCATGGTGACCGGGGCGGCGGCGATCCTCATCGGCATCATCTGGATCACAGCTCCGCCTCGCGAAACCAGTGCGGAGGTTGCCGAGGGTGTTTTTTTTGAGATTGCCACAGGGGCGGTGACCGGCACCTATTACCCCCTAGGAAATGTGGTGGCGTCGATAATTGCCTACCCTGCTGGCTCGGTGAGATGTGATGACGAAAGCCGTTGCGGCCCTCCGGGCCTTACGCCTGCTGTTCAGGCGGCAGAAGGATCGGTAAGCAATATTGAGGCTGTGCACGATGGCCTCGCAGCAAGTGCGTTTGCTCAATCCGATGTAGTCAATCAGGCCTACAACGGCGAGCCGCCTTTCGAAACAGCGTATACGGATCTTCGCGTTATCTCCGGCCTATATGGCGAATCGCTGCACCTTATCGTTATGAAGGATTCAGGCTTTGGATCCGTTTCGGATTTAAGTGGGCAACGCATTTCTATCGATCGTCTCGGTTCGGGTACGAATGGGATGTCGATCCGTGTGCTGAATGCCTTTGGCGTCACCGCTGCAAATGCCACATTTGTCTATGAAAGCTCCGAGCGATCCGGCGAAATGCTGCTGGCGGGCGAGATTGACGCCTTCTTCTATGTGGCCGGCACTCCGGTGCGTGCGGTACAGGACCTCACCAATCTCAATCTTGTGGACCTCATTCCTCTTGAGGGGCCAGAGATCAATGCCCTTGTGGCACGGGAGCCCTACCTCACGGCAGCTGTCATTCCGGACGGCACTTACTTGGATATCCCTGAAATTCAGACCATCGGCGTGACGGCCCTCTGGATTTGCCGCGACGATGCGCCTTTTGAGCTGGTTTATCGCGTGGCACGGGCGCTGTGGAACCCCGCGAATAGACCACTCCTCGAAGCGGGGCCCGAACAGGCGCGGTTCTTAAGCTCACGCGATGCCATCCAGGGTGTCCCCATTCCCTTCCATCCAGGGGCTGAGCAGTACTATGTCGAAGCGGGCCTTCTCGCCGAAGACTAGGTGCCATCTGGCATCATCGTCCCGAATCGCCTTTACATGATGATCGTTTCGTATCCGAAAAGACCTCCCGAGAAGGAGCTGCATCGTGACCGATCGTCTAACCACGCGCCCGGGAAAGAACGCGACACCCATTCGCCCGGTGCTCGCGAAAGACCTCTCCAAAACATTGAAAGCGCTACCGGCCAACGATGCCCAATGGGCCAAGACCAATGGGTTTAAGGCTGGCGCGGGCGAGATTTTGGCGCTGCCGCGCGCGAAGGGTAGGATCGGCGGTTATCTTTTCGGCCTTGGTCAGGGCGCAGAGCCCTTTGCTGCTGCCACGCTAGCTGGGAGACTTCCTGCTGGAACGTATTGGCTGCAGGGGCCCCTGCCACCTGCGTCAGAACTTGATACAGCCTTTGCGTGGCTCATGGGCGGCTACCGGTACGACCGCTATAAAAAGGCTGCGCGCCCCCGCGCCAAACTTGTGGTTTCAGATCAGGATATTGCAGATGAGGCTGCACGGCTCGCCGGTGCGGTCGGCCTCACACGCGATCTTATCAACACGCCCGCCAATGACTTGGGGCCTGCTGAACTAGAGACCGCCGCACACGATATATCCAAAACCTATGGCGCAAAGATCAATGTGGTGAAAGGCGCAACACTTGAGCGCGATTTTCCCATGATCCACGCGGTAGGTCGCGCATCTGTGCGTGCGCCGCGCCTTATCGATTTTACTTGGGGCCGTACGAACGCGCCCAAGGTAACGCTTGTGGGCAAGGGCGTTTGTTTCGATACGGGCGGGCTGAACTTAAAGCCTGGAGGGTCCATGGCGCTCATGAAAAAGGATATGGGCGGCTCAGCGAATGTCTTGGGCCTCGCGCAAATGATTATGGATGCGCAAATTGATGTACGTCTGCGCGTGCTTGTGCCTGCGGTCGAGAATGGCGTGGACGGCAATGCCTACCGCCCCGGAGACGTGCTTCAAACTCACAAAGGAATAACCGTAGAGATCGGCAATACAGACGCGGAAGGCCGGCTTGTGCTCGGCGATGCGTTGTCACTTGCTGACGAGGAAGCACCGGAACTTCTAATTGATCTCGCTACCCTCACCGGGGCCGCTCGCGTGGCTTTGGGGGCGGAGCTTCCCGCTTTCTACACCAATGATGATGGGTTTGCGAACGAGGTTATCGCATCGGGCATGGATCATTTTGATCCGGTGTGGCGTATGCCGCTGTGGCCGGGGTACTTGCGTGATCTTTCAAGCAAGATTGCCGACATCAATCACATATCCGCAGGATCCTATGGCGGCTCCATCACCGCCGCACTTTTTCTTTCGCGTTTTGTTGGCCGCGCTAAAACTTACGCGCACCTCGACATCTTTGCGTGGAATGACAAGACGCGGCCCGGTCGGCCTGCCGGTGCCGAAGCATGTTCCATACGTGCGCTTTATCACGTGCTCAAATCCCGCTACGGTGTGCGGAAGGTAGAAGCGAAAAAGTCAAAGGCCAAACCGAAAAGAAAAGCCGCGAAACGGCGCGCCAAATAAGTTGCGTGGGGAACTCTGCAAAATGAGAGGAAGCGGCACATGAAACTTCAATCCCTAGAAGCGTTGGCGCTTTGGTCCGATGTTGTTACCAGCATCGTTCGGCAAGACGGTCTCGATCTTACTCAGCGCCAACTCGCGCTATTGCTTTCGGTTTACCTAGCGCCGCCGCCCCATACAGTGCGCGGCATTGCCGAAAGATTGAACATTTCCAAACCAGCGGTAACCCGCGCGCTCGACACGCTTTCAATCAAAGGGCTCATCAAACGCAAGCGCGACCCATCGGATAAACGCAACGTGCTCATTCAGCGCACGGTGAAGGGATCGATGTATTTGAGTGATCTTTCGGATCAGATCACCGCTGCTGCAGCGCGGCTGGAGGCGGAACCCCGCCTCGCGCTTTTGAAATCAACCGGCTAACTATTCCGACACCACACCTTGTGCTACGGTTTCAAGCTCAAAGGCCGCCGCCATAAGCGCTTTGGTGTAGTCCTCACGCGGCGCGTCGAACACCGCATCCGCGGACCCAGATTCCATCACCTTGCCGTCCTTCATGACAATAATGTCGTCGGCAAGCGCGCGCACCACTTTGAGATCATGGCTGATAAAAAGATAAGCAAGCCCGTGCTGCGCTTGAAGGTCGCGCAACAGATCAACGATCTGCGCCTGCACCGACATATCAAGTGCACTGGTGGGTTCATCAAGCATGACAAAGTTGGGCTTGAGGATCATGGCGCGCGCAATGGCGATGCGTTGACGCTGACCGCCTGAAAATTCGTGCGGATAGCGGTCCATCATTGCAAGTTCAAGTCCTACTTCCTCAAGCGCTTCGCCAATCAGTGCGCGTCGATCGACACGAGCTGGCGCAAGGCCGTGTACATCCAACCCCTCGGCCACAATGTCGCCAACGGACATGCGGGGAGAAAGTGAGCCGAACGGGTCTTGAAAGACGATCTGCATCTTGCGCCGCAAGGGCCGTATTTCTCTGGATGAAAGCCCACTAATCGTCCGATCTTCAAACCGAATTGCGCCCTCCGATGAGGTGAGCCGCAGGATCGCCTGTCCAAGCGTTGTTTTGCCCGACCCACTCTCGCCTACGATCCCAAGCGTATGTCCCGCCTTTAGGGCAAGCGAAACGCCGTCGACCGCTTTTACGTGGGAGACCGTGCGCCGCATGAGACCCGCGCGCACCGGGAACCAAACCTTAAGATCGCTTACGTCGACAACAGACTTTGTCGCGTCCGCCTTTGCGGGTGGACGGCCTTTGGGTTCGGCGGCAATCAGGTGCTTGGTGTAATCATGGCTTGGGGTCGATAGCACTTTCGCCGTTTCACCGCGCTCTACTATCTGACCGTCTTTCATAACGCAGACCTGCGGCGCCATCTTGCGCACCACGCCAAGGTCATGAGTGATGAGCAGCATCGCCATGCCCATCTCAGATTGCAGGTCCTGCAATAGCTTGAGGATCTGCGCTTGAATGGTGACATCAAGTGCGGTGGTGGGTTCATCGGCAATCAAAATGTCGGGCTCGTTCGCAAGCGCCATGGCGATCATGACCCGCTGACGCTGGCCACCCGATAGTTGATGCGGAAAGGCGCCGAGCCGGTCCTCCGCATCCTGAAGCCCGACTTTCTCCAGGAGCTCAAGCGTTCGTTCGCGTGCGGTGGACTTCGGCAATCCCTGATGCAGTTCAAGCACTTCGCCCACCTGGCGTTCGATCGTATGAAGTGGGTTGAGCGAGCTCATGGGTTCCTGAAAAATCATGGAAATGCGGTTGCCGCGCACTTGGCGCAGTACGCCCTCCTCCGAGCCGAGAAGTTCTTCGCCATTGAACTTAATTGAACCCGCGGGATGGCTCGCCGCCGGGTAAGGCAATAGCTGCAAGATCGAAAGCGCCGTCGTCGATTTGCCCGAGCCGCTTTCGCCCACAAGCGCCAGAGTTTCACCACGCTCAAGGGTGAAAGACGCGCCTTCCACCACAGTGTTGCGCGTGCCTTCCACTTGGAAGGCAATGGCAAGATCGTTTACTTCGAGTAGCGGCGCGCCTGTCATGCTTCTGCTCCCGGCATTTTGCGCGGGTCAAACGCATCGCGTACCGCTTCGCCAATGAAGATCAGCAAGCTGAGCATTGTGGCGATCACCATAAACGCCGCAATGCCGAGCCACGGCGCCTGCAGGTTGTTTTTGCCTTGCTGCAAAAGCTCCCCCAGAGATGGCGCACCGGGCGGAAGGCCAAATCCCAGAAAGTCGAGCGAGGTAAGCGTCGCAATCGAGCCATTGAGGATAAACGGCATGAAGGTGAGCGTCGCCACCATGGCATTTGGCAGCACATGCCGCGCCATGACGCGCACATGTCCCATGCCGAGGGCGCGTGCCGCCTTTACGTATTCGAAGTTTCGCCCGCGCAGAAACTCAGCCCTCACCACACCAACCAGCGCCACCCATGAAAAGAGCAACAGAATGCCCAGCAGAATAAAGAACGACGGAATAAGCACCGAGGAGACGATGATGATCACATAGAGCGCGGGGATCGCGGTCCATATCTCGATAAAGCGCTGAAAGATAAGATCGGTCCAGCCGCCAAAATATCCCTGCACGGCGCCCGCGCTGACACCGATAAAGGCAGATGCGATTGTAAGCGTAAGGCCGAACATTACCGAAAGCCGGAAACCATATATAACGCGCGCGAGCACGTCGCGTTGCTGATCATCGGTGCCGAGCCAGTTTTGCGCATCCGGTGGCGCGGGCGCCGGGACATTCTTATCGCGTATAATGGTGTTATGGCTGTAGCGGATCGGCGGCCAAATCATCCAGCCACGTTCATTGATTAGTTCCTGCACATATGGATCGGTGTAGTCGGCTTCTGTTTCGAAAAACCCGCCGAACTTTGTTTCAGGATAGCTAACAATCACGGGCGCAAGAAGCTCGCCTTCGTACCAGGCGAGGATCGGCTTATCGTTGGCAAGAAGTTCGGCAAAGAGCGAAAGCCCGAAGAGCACCACAAACAGGATCAGCGCAACATAGCCGCGGCGGTTAGCCCGGAAATTAGAAAGCCGCCGTTTGTTGATGGGCGAGAGATTTGCGCCGAACCAATCCCGCATCTCCTAGCCCTCCCGCGCTTCGAAGTCGATGCGCGGGTCAACCCAGGTGTAGGCAATATCCGCAAAGAGGTGCACCAAAAGTCCGATCAGCGAAAAGACATAGAGCGAGCCGAAGACCACGGGGTAGTCGCGATTAACGATGGACTGGAATGACAAAAGCCCCAGCCCATCGAGCGAGAAGATGGTCTCGATAAGGATCGAGCCCGTGAAAAAGATATGCATAAACGCGCCGGGAAAACCCGAGACGATCAAAATGATCGCATTGCGGAACACATGCCCATAAAGCACCTGGCGCTCGGACAGGCCTTTCGCACGGGCCGTGGTCACGTACTGCTTGCGGATCTCGTCGAGGAACGAGTTCTTCATCAACAGCGTGATGGTGGCAAAGCCGCTGATCACCATGGCGCTTACGGGCAATGTGATATGCCAAAAGTAATCGGCAATGCGCGCGGGCCAGGAAAGTTCCGCCCAATTATCGGAAACAATGCCGCGCAATGGGAAGAGATCGAGAAACGTTCCGCCTGCGAACAAAACAATCAGGAGGACGGCGAACAGAAATCCCGGGACTGCATAACCAATAACGACGGCACCGCTGGTCCAGACATCAAACGCTTGGCCGTCCCGCACCGCCTTGGCAATCCCGAGCGGGATGGAGATCAAATAGATAAGCAGCGTGGTCCAAAGCCCGAGCGAGATGGAAACCGGCATCTTCTCCAAGATGAGCCCGATCACCGATTTGTCGCGATAAAAGCTCTCGCCCAAATCAAAGCGAAGATAATCACGGATCATAATGAAAAAGCGCTCATGGGCCGGTTTGTCGAGGCCGAACTGCGCTTCAAGCTCTGCGATGAATGCCGGATCAAGCCCCTGCGCCCCACGATAGCGGGCGTTGCTGCTGCCCGCTTCGAACCCGCGTGAGAGAAACTCATCGCCGCCTGAAAGGTCACCACCCGCGCCCGAAACGCGCGCCGTTGCACCATCATCGAGCCCTGTGAATTGCGCGATCATGCGCTCAACCGGGCCGCCCGGCGCAAACTGAACGATGGTGAAACTGATGAGCAGGATCCCGAAGATCGTCGGGATCATAAGCAATAATCGACGAAGGATGTAGGCAGCCATTAGCCCAACCGGTTAAAGGCGAGAGGTGGCTGGAGTGTGTCCGATGCGGGGGGCCCGGAAAAGGGGCACGACGGAATTAGTGCCCGCCGTCGTCTTCCTCGCCTTCGCTTTCCTCACCCGTATCACCTTCTTCGGCGATCTCCACTGGAACCGCCGGTGCGGGTGCGGCGCTCGGTGCGGGCAGCGCAAGCGGGCTGTCGCTCTGCTGGTTCAAATAAGCAATGAGGTTTGCCCGGTCTCCGGCGCGGCGCACGCCGCGGAAGCTCATGGACGTTCCAGGCACATAATCGCTTGGGCGCTCGAGGAAGGCATTCAGGCTGTCAAACGTCCAAGTTCCGCCCTGACCTGACATGGAACCCGAATAATTGAACCCACTTACCCCTCCGACAGCGCGGCCCACAACACCCCAGAGGTTCGGGCCTACCCGCGCAGATGCACCAGCGGCAATGTTATGGCAGCTGCCACAGGCACGAAATTGCGCTTCGCCGGCGCCAGGATCGGCGCTCACCAGAAGCGTCGCAAGATCCGGCTCTTCAACCGCTTCAACATCTCCGCCATTGCCATGATCGTCGCCGTGACCGGCATCGGCCACCGGATAGCCCATTACTTCGCCATGGGCGGCTTCGTTGGGACTGGGATAGAGAAAGTGGCTCACTTCGATGACGAAGAAGCCAAACAGCACCGTGCCCAAAACGGCGCCGGCAATCTTGTTGAAGGTAAACCCGTCCATCCCCTGAACTCCCTGGCGGTGCGGCTGATCAATATTGGCGCGGAGACTATGCGAGCCGCGCGGTCCCGCGCAAGCCTCCCCGGCCTCCTGAAATGCGAGCGCGATCATAAGGCTCGCCGCTTTGCCCACAAAGGGGCATTCCGTCGCGGGCAACGAGAGGCCCAGCCCTTTAACACCTTATGGGTCAAGGAGTTGCGCCTATGGCCCACCGCAGGCTAAGGAGCAGGGATGGAACCCTTGATCATCATCCCGGCCCGCATGGCCTCATCGCGCCTTCCCGGCAAACCGCTCGCTATCATTGGCGATGCGCCCATGATCGTGCAGGTCTGGCGCCGTGCCGCCGAATCGGGTGTGGGCCGCGTAGTGGTGGCGGCCGCGGAAGCTGAGATCGCCGAGGCGGTCACCGCGGTTGGCGGCGAGGCGGCGCTGACCGACCCGGATCACCCTTCGGGCTCGGACCGGGTGTGGGAGGCGGTGCAAGCAGTGGACCCCGAGGGCAAGGCGCCGGCAGTGATCAACCTTCAAGGGGATTTACCGACGCTCGAGCCAAGCCTTATTCGCGCCTGCGCCGATTTGCTCACCCATGGCGCGGACATCACAACGCTGGCTGCGGAAATCACCGATGATGCGGAGCGCACGAACCCCAACGTCACCAAGGCGGTGATCTCTATGGCCGATGGCGCGAGACACGGCCGCGCGTTTTATTTTACGCGCGCCACCGCGCCCTCGGGCGAAGGCCCGCTTTATCATCACATCGGGATATACGCTTACACGCGCGACGCGCTGGAGCGGTTTGTTGCGCTTCCGCCCTCGCCGCTCGAAAAGCGTGAGAAGCTTGAACAGCTCCGTGCGCTCGAAGCGGGCATGCGCATCGATGTGGCCGTCGTGGACACCGTGCCTTTGGGCGTGGATACGCCGGAAGATTTAGAGCGTGCGCGCGCTGCGCTAGGGGAAGCGTCATGAGCAAAAAGAAGATCGCCTTCCAGGGGGAGCCCGGCGCGAACAGCCACATGGCCGCGCACGAATACTTTCCCGATATGGAAGCGCTTCCCTGTCATTCGTTCGAGGAAGCCTTTGCATCGGCGCAATCGGGCGAAGCCGAACTCGGCATGATTCCTATTGAGAATTCCGTGGCAGGGCGCGTTGCCGACATTCATCACCTTCTGCCGGAAAGTGAGCTTTATATTATTGGCGAGCGCTTCTTCCGTGTGCGACACCAGCTGATGGCGCCCAAAGGTGCAAAGCTTGAAGACATTAAAACTGTGCGCAGCCATGTAATGGCGCTGGGTCAATGTCGGGGCGTCATCCGGCAATTGGGATTGAAACAGGAAATCGCCGCCGACACCGCCGGCGCCGCACGCGAAGTGGCCGAAGCAGGTGATAAGTCCGTCGCGGCCATCGCTTCAGCATTGGCGGCTGAGATCTACGGCCTTGATGTGCTGAAGCCGGACGTGGAAGACGCGGCGCACAACACCACGCGCTTTGTCATCATGAGCCGCGACCGCGTGATCCCCGGCCCCGGCAAGGGGAAGGTCATCACCAGCTTTGTCTTCCGCGTGCGGAATGTGCCTGCCGCGCTCTACAAAGTCATGGGCGGCTTCGCCACCAACGGCATTAACATGACCAAGCTCGAAAGCTATCAGGTGGAAGGCAGCTTTAACGCAACGCAGTTCTATGCAGACATTGAAGGCCACCCGGAAGACCGGCTGGTGAAGCTGGCCCTGGAAGAGATGCAATTCTTCTGCACGCACCTGCACGTTCTAGGTACCTACCCTGCCGACCCATTCCGCGAAGAGATGTAGCTATTCCGCGATCCACGCGCGCAGCAGCTGATGCGCAATGGCCATGGGTGGGGGGATCATGAAGGACTTCTCGCCCTCGCCCCTCAATGTGCGTTCCACAAGCTCGCGGCTGACCCAGCGCGCTTCAGCAATCTCCACCCCGTCTACCTTGATGTCAGTAGTTTCTGCTTCGCCGATACAGCCGATCATAAGGCTTGATGGAAACGGCCAAGGCTGGCTTTGGACGTACCTGACCGCGCCCACCTTCACGGTGGTTTCTTCGGCGATCTCGCGCCGCACGGCTTCTTCCACGGTTTCGCCAGGTTCCAAAAAGCCCGCGAGGGCTGAGAACATGCCGCGCGGCCATTGAGGCCCCCGGCCCAAAAGGCACTGGTCATCTTTGATGGCGAGCGAGATCACCACCGGGTCGGTGCGCGGGAAATGTTCCGCGCCGCATTTGGGGCAATCGCGCTTATAGCCGCCATCAGCATAGTTGCTCGCCGCTCCGCATACAGAACAAAACCCATGGCGATGATGCCAGTCGATCATCGACTTGCCTTGAGCAAGGATCGCCGCCTCACGCCCATCGAGCCCTGCCGCCGCTGCGCGCAGGTCGATAAACTTACCCAGCCCCGCGAGCGGGCCCTCGTTTTCCGGGTCCGCGGCACGATCAAGATCCACCGCGAAATAACTGGCCCCGCCCTTTTGCCCTAGGAAGACTTTGGTGGCATTCGCACTCATAAGCCCTTTGAGCGCCTCGCCCCGCAGCCACGCCACATCAAGTGGGTTCGCCTCGTCGCCCGTCTCAAGCAGGAACGGCTGCAACTTCCAAAAGGGAACGATCAGCGTTCCCTCCGCGCCGTACTCCGCCTCCACCCAGGTCGCATCACTGCGCTTTTCCGACAGGCGGTCGAGCGGGTTGTTCGCGAACGTGTTGTGATCAGTGGCCATGCTTGCCTCAGGCGGAAACGGATTGGAGGCGGCCTATGTGCCACGAGGCGGGAAGACCTGTCCACAATTGCAGAGTATTGGCTGAATCTTCCTCCCAAGCCTTGCACCCCCCCACGCCCTTCGGGATATACTAGCGCCCGAGAGGTTGGCTGGACGGATCACTCGCCAACCCGGTCAGGTCCGGAAGGAAGCAGCCGTAACGAGACCGGTTCGGGTCGGTTCAGCCTCTCACCCATTTTCAGGCACCTTTTTATTCTTTCCCCCGCAAGGACCCTTCATGAGCGACGACGCCCCAACGCCCGATCCCGACGATGCGCCGGGGCTGGCGCTCGAAGGTGGCGCCATGAAAGGCGGCGAGGCCTACCGTGTGCTCGCGCGGAAATACCGCCCACAAACATTCGATGATCTGATCGGGCAAGAGCCCATGGTGCGGACCCTGCGCAACGCGTTCGATGCGGGCCGTATCGCGCATGCGTTCATGCTTACGGGTGTGCGCGGGATCGGCAAGACGACGACGGCGAGGATTATTGCGCGCGGGCTTAATTGTGTTGGCCCCGATGGCACGGGCGGGCCGACGATCGCACCGTGCGGGGAGTGCGAGCATTGCACCTCGATCGCCGAAAGCCGCTCGGTGGACGTTCTGGAAATGGATGCCGCCTCGCGCACTGGCATCGATGATATTCGCGAGATTATCGACGGCTCGCGCTACACGCCTGTCTCTGCGCGCTACAAGATTTACATTATCGACGAAGTGCACATGCTTTCGAAAGCCGCGTTCAATGGGCTTCTCAAAACGCTTGAAGAACCGCCGGCCCATGTGAAGTTCATTTTCGCCACCACGGAAATTCGCAAAGTGCCGGTAACTGTGCTTTCGCGGTGCCAGCGGTTTGACTTAAAACGCATCGAAGCCGAAACGCTGATCGAATATCTGGGCGGGATTGCGGAAAAAGAAGGCGCGGCGCCCGAACGCAGTGCGCTGGGCCTCATTGCCCGCGCTGCGGAAGGCTCCGCCCGTGACGCGCTCTCCTTGCTCGACCAGGCGCTGGCTCACGGGGCAAAGGCCGAAGATGGCACCACGCTCGTCAGCGAAGACGAAGTGCGCGACATGCTGGGCCTTGCGGATCGGGCCCGCGTGCTCGACCTCCTCAATTTCGTTATGGAGGGCGATACCGCCGGGGCGCTTGGTGAACTCAGTGATCAATACGAGCGCGGCGCCGATCCAATAGTGGTTTTGAACGATCTCTTGGATCTCGCCCATTGGCTGACGCGGCTCAAGATCATTCCGGATGCGGATGATGACGCAACATTGCCGCCCGAAGAAATTCAGCGCGGCAAGGATATGGCCGAACGCCTTCCCATTAATGTATTGACGCGCACCTGGCAGATGCTTCTCAAAACTTTGAAGGAAGCCAAAGACGCACCGCGCCCCCTTGCCGCGGCGGAGATGGGCATCATCCGCCTTGCCTACGCAGCAAAGCTCAAAACACCCGATGAGGTCATTCGCATGCTGGAGGCCGGTGCCAGCGACCCTTTACCTGAGCCGCCTTCTGGGAGCTCAGGAGGCGGGGGATCGGGCGGGAGCACGGGCGCCAGCGGATCGCGCACCGGGGGCGGCACTTCAGGCAGCACTGGGCGCGCCGCGGTTAAGCCGCAGCCGGTGGCTCACGCGCAGAACGCGGTCATGCTGCGCACGTTTGAAGAGGTTGTGGCACTGGCCGAGGCGCACCGCGACATACGCCTTAAAACCGAGCTTGAAGATTTTGTGCATCTCATCTCTTTTGAGATGGGACGCATTGAGTTTCGCCCCGCGCCCCGCGCGCCGGGTGATCTCGCAGGCCGCATAGGCAGCCAATTGGAAGAATGGACCGGCACACGCTGGGCCATTTCCATTGCGAAGGAAGGTGGAAGCCCCACCATTCGCGAAACGCGCGAAGACGAATGGGCCAAAGCCATCGCAACAGCCAAAGATGATCCCCTAGTGGCGGCGGCATTTGTAGCCTTTCCCGATGCGACCGTGGTGGACATTTTCGAAGCGCAGGATGACTTTACAAATCCTCAGCCAGGCGGCGCCGAGTTTGCCCTTGGCGATGACGACGAAGACCTATAGTGAGCCGCATATGAAAGACCTCGGCGACATGATGAAACAGGCTCAAGAGCTTCAGTCGAAACTCGACGAGTTCCAGGAAGGTCTTGAGGCGCTCGAAGTTACCGGCGAATCCGGCGCAGGCCTCGTACAAGTCACCCTGAACGGCAAGGGCGCCATGCGGCACATTTCAATCGACCCATCTCTCCTGGTCGCAGACGAACGCGAAGTGCTGGAAGACTTGATCGTGGCGGCGCACGCGGATGCCAAGAGCAAAGTTGAGTTGCGCGCCCAAGAAGAGGCGCAAAAGCTCACCGGCGGTATGGGTCTGCCGCCCGGTTTCAAGCTGCCGTTCTGAGGGGTCCCATGTCACCTGTTTCCCCCGAATTTCAACGCATGATCGATCTCCTTGCCAAACTGCCGGGGCTCGGCCCCCGTTCGGCACGGCGCGTGGCGCTTTTCCTCGTCAAACGCAAAGACACCACACTAAGGCCACTGGCCCGGGCCCTTGAAGAAGCAGCGGACGCCATTCGTGCGTGCTCCACTTGCGGTAATCTCGACACCCACGACCCATGTGCCATTTGCGCGGATAACCGCCGCGATCCATCGGCGATTTGCGTGGTGGAAGAAGTGGGTGATCTCTGGGCGCTCGAGCGCGCCAGCGTTTTCAAGGGCCGCTATCACGTGCTGGGCGGAACTCTTTCCGCCCTTGAAGGTGTGGGGCCCAATGATCTTAATATTGCACCGCTTATTGATCGCGCTGGAGCGGAAATTGTAACCGAGGTGATTTTGGCGGTGGACGCAACCGTGGACGGGCAAGCGACCGCCCACTACCTCACCGATCAGCTTGAGGGCGCGAACGTCGTCATCAGCCACCTAGCCCATGGCGTGCCTGTGGGGGGTGAGCTTGATTATCTGGATGAAGGAACGCTTGCGGCCGCGCTTAGGGCGCGACGCCCGTTCTGAGATCCTCGGGCCGTGCGGCCACTTGCTCCACTAGATCCGCATACTGATCTTGCTGCTCAAGCGCACCTGTTTGAAGCGGCTCAAGTTCTTCGTCAATGGCGTAAACCGGAATCTCGCCTGCCGCGGGTGCAGGGTCTTCCATCGTGATCGAAACCCCTAATAGGACCAGCAAGGCAAGCCCGGCCACGACCCAGCTAAAGGCCACGCGCTCAGTCGCACTGCTCAATCGGATTTGGTCTAACATGTGCTCACGCCTTTCCTTGCGAACGGGGCAACGCACGTACTTGGATAAAATCTAGGCGTCTTAGGTTTCGGTGCAATCGCGCGCACAGAACGAATCGTCGCCCGATGCAAGTGGGCCACACCCGCCCTTCGATTCGTTATCCCTCTAAACCCCTATTTGGATTGAGCGAATCGCACCTTCTTGCGGGAAAGCCACATCGCCCGGGCATTGTCACAGTTGAGTGAAATTTCGCTTATGCGAGGCAGATTAGGCCGATTTATCGCCGGTCAGACGCTCAGGTGATTCGGGTTCTTCGAGCTGAACTTCGGTTATTGCTTCCGCGCGCCGCACGATTTTATCCGCAGACGTCGTAATTTCCCGGATGTCTTTTTCGGCTTGCCCAAAATGCTTTCCAAGATTGCCTACGCGATCGTTAAGCCGGCTTACATCTTCGATCATCTTGCCAACTTCGATCTGTATCAGGTGCGCTTGCTCACGCATCTCCACATCACGCAATACCGCACGCACAGTAAGCAACGTCGCCATAAGCGTATTTGGCGAAACGATGTAAACGCGCTTGCCCATGCTCTCCTGGACAAGGTTGTCAAAATTCACGTGGATTTCTCCGTACACGGCTTCCGATGGCAAGAACATCAACGCCGAGTTTGATGTCTCGCCGTCGATAATGTACCGATCGGCAATATCATTGATGTGCTTCTTCACGGACTGCACAAACAGCCGTTGCGCCGCGATTTCCTCTTCGTTCGTTTTCGCTGCTTGCAGCGCGCGATACCCCTCGAGCGGAAACTTGGCATCAATGACCAGCGCGTCCTGTTCATTGGGCATTTGAATGAGGCAGTCAGCACGCCGACCGTTGGAAAGCGTCGCTTGGAACGTATAAGCCTTGGGCGGGAGGGCATCGCGCACAATGTCGGCGAGCTGAATTTCGCCAAAGGCACCTCGCGCTTGCTTGTTTGCCAGAACATCTTGAAGCCCCACCACCTGGCCTGAAAGCTCGGTAATGTTCTTCTGCGCCGTATCGATCACGGCGAGGCGTTCCTGAAGTTTGGCGAGGTTTTCGTGGGTTTTCGTTGTCTGCTCGCTCAAGGACTGGTTTACGCGTGTTGAAAACAGGTCGATGCGATCGTGCAGTGTTTTGCTTACGGTTGCTTGGTTCTGCGCCTGGGTTTCGAGACGCGCCGCCAGGTCCGCCTGCATTTTGGCGATCTCCTCGCGCATGCGGTCCACGCTGCCCGATTCCTCGGCTGCGGTTCCGCGCCGGACAATTAAGGCAACAGTGATAATCGCGGCGGCAATAACCAGCGCCGCTCCCAACAGAGCCATTTCCATAAAGCCAACCTTATCTGATTTCGCAAAGGAAAGCGCGATTCGGGGGCAGCGGGCCAAGCCGCCAGAAACCTTGATTTTTGCCCGCGCGCGACCCATGTTCCCGGCCATGGCGATCAGAGACATCATCACCGCGCCCGACCCGCGCCTTAAGCAGATTTCAAAGCCTGTGGAGGCCGTCACCGACGAAACTCGCGCGCTCATGGACGATATGCTTGAGACCATGTACGCCGCGCCCGGCATCGGTCTTGCCGCCATCCAGGTGGGCGTGCCCCTGCGCGTGATCGTGATGGACTTGGCGCACCAAGATGAAGAGCCCGAGCCGCGCTATTTCATCAACCCAGAAATACTCGACGCATCGGATGATCTCGCCACCTATAGCGAGGGTTGCCTCTCCCTCCCCGACTTCTATGAAGATGTGGAGCGCCCGGCCCATGTGCGGGTGCGCTATCTCGATTACGATGGTGAGATTTGCGAGATC
>Ga0209578_10001665_pt1 | contig 20037 bp, 15 predicted proteins | sample tdAd472_FD_187127 | JGI IMG/M metagenome (GOLD analysis project Ga0209578, IMG submission 187127) | Marine sediment microbial communities from the Atlantic coast under amendment with organic carbon and nitrate - tdAd47.2 (SPAdes)... | ecosystem: Environmental > Aquatic > Marine > Coastal >...
CATTGCCGAAGACATCGAAGGCGAAGCGCTGGCCACCCTGGTGGTCAACAAGCTGCGCGGCGGCCTGAAGGTTGCCGCCGTCAAGGCTCCGGGCTTCGGCGACCGTCGCAAGGCGATGCTCGAAGACATCGCGATCCTGACCAAAGGCACCGTGATTTCCGAAGACCTGGGCATCAAGCTCGAGAACGTTTCGCTCGAAATGCTCGGCACCGCCAAGAAAATCGCCATCACCAAGGAAGAAACCACCATCGTCGAAGGCGCTGGTGAATCCTCCGACATCGAAGCGCGTTGCAACCAAATCCGCGCCCAGATCGAAGAAACCACTTCCGACTACGACCGTGAAAAACTGCAAGAGCGTCTGGCCAAACTGGCTGGCGGCGTTGCCGTGATTAAGGTCGGTGGTGCGACCGAGATCGAAGTGAAAGAGCGTAAAGACCGCGTCGACGACGCTCTGCACGCCACCCGCGCTGCCGTTGAAGAAGGCATCGTGGCCGGTGGCGGCACCGCGCTGCTCTACTCGGTTAAGGCTTTGGACAAGGTCAAAACCGACAACGACGATCAGCGCGTCGGCGTTGAAATCGTTCGCCGCGCCCTTCAGGCGCCGGTTCGTCAGATTGCCGAAAACGCCGGCACCGACGGCGCCGTGGTGGCTGGCAAGCTGCTTGAGCAGAACGACACCAACTTCGGCTACAACGCTCAGACCGGTGAGTACACCGATCTGGTCAAAGACGGCGTCATCGACCCGACCAAGGTTGTCCGGACCGCTCTGCAGGACGCCGCCTCCGTGGCTTCCCTGCTGATCACCACCGAAGCCATGGTTGCCGACCTGCCGGATGACAAGCCGGCTGGTGGCGGCATGCCCGACATGGGCGGCATGGGCGGCATGGGCGGCATGGGCGGTTTCTAAAGCAAATCCCGAGCGGACGGAACGTTCGCGACGACGATTTGCGGTTTTAAGAAACCTCTCGCCATTCAGGCTAAAAGAACAGCGGGGTCGCCCATCGGGCGGCCCCGTTTCGTTTTGGGAAGTGGAGGGGGAATGTCCCTAAACCCGCCGGCTGTTCGTCGTCAGCCAAGATGCGAAGTCGTCTTCCGATAAAGTGCCTTCCGCCAGCAAAAGGAAAGTTTGCAGGCAGTCCGTGTCCGCCGCCGTCAACTCGTAGCCGTTTAAGGCCAGAAAGAGCTCTGCCATCACCAGGGCGATACGTTTGTTCCCGTCGACGAACGGATGGTTGCGGATCAGTCCGTAACCGTAGGCGGCTGCCAAATCGGCTGCCTTGGCGTTTTTGTAGGCGGCTTTGTTGCGGGGTCTGGCGAGCGCGGAATCCAGAAGGCCGCCGTCCCGGACGCCCATTGCGCCCCCATGTTCGGCGAGTTGTTCGTTATGAATGGCGAGAACGACGGCTTTATCGATCCAAACCCAATCGGTCACTTGGCAAGCTCACGCAGGACCGAGCGCCGTTTCTTGGTGATCTTCCGGGCCGTTTCCATTTGGCGCTCGAACTCCGGGTCGTAGGGGGTCAACTGAATGCCGTCGGGCGTTTCCACCACGTAGAGGCTGTCGCCCTTCTCCACATGAAGTTTTGCGAGAACTTCCTTGGGCAAAATGACGCCCGTTGAGTTGCCGACGGCCTTAAGTTTCAGCGTTGTCATGACGAAGCCTCGAGTTGTTAACGCCTCAAGTTATTACATTTGTTGTAACGCAAGGCAAGAAAAGAGGCTTCTTGGGGAGAGGGAAGGGTACCCACCTAGCCTCCCCTAGAAGGGGAGGGACTCCTAAATTGCTCTCCCCCTTCTAGGGGGAGGTGGAGGGGGTATTTTTTGCCGCAAATCGTCGTCGCTTCGCTCGGGATTTGGCTTTTAGTTCCGCAAATCGTTGTCGCGAACGTTCCGTCCGCTCGGGATTTGGCTTTTAGTTCCGCAAATCGTCGTCGCTTCGCTCGGGATTTGCTTAGACCTTAAACGGGGCTTCGTCGTCGAACGACATGCCTTCGATATGGTGGCCGCTGTCGACGTGGATGATTTCGCCGGTGACGCCCGAGGCCAGGTCGCTGACCAGAAACAGCGCCACCTTGCCCACCTCGTCGGTGGTTACCGTGCGGCGGAGCGGCGCTTTCTTGACCACTTCGTCGGTCAGCTTAGAGAAATGGGTAATGCCCGAGGAGGCGCGGGTGACGATGGGGCCTGCCGAAATGGCGTTGACCCTGATCCCCGACGGGCCCAGTTCGTGAGCCAGATACTGCATGGCCGATTGAAGCGCCGCTTTGACCGGGCCCATGAGGTTGTAATGGTCGACCACCCGTTCGGCTCCGTAAAAGGTCAACGTCACGATGGAGGCGTTGTCGGCCAAAATCGGCGTGGCGGCGCGGGCGAACTGGATGAACGAATAGACCGACATCAGCATGGCTTCGGTGAAGCCGGGGCCGGAGACCTCGACCAGCCGGTGTTTGATCTCATCCTTCGGCGCGGCCCCGATGGCGTGGAACAGGTAGTCGATCTCGCCCCATTGGGTATGCAGCTTGTTGATGACCTTTTTGACCGCGTCTTCGTCCGGCACATTGCAAGGCATCAAAAGCGCTGCGCCGATTTCCTCGGCGAAGGGCTCGACGTGGGGGAGGGTTTTTTCCGTATGGTAGGTCATGGCGACCTCGGCTCCCGCCGAGCGTAACTTGCGCGCCGCCGCCGCCGCGATGCTGTTTTCGTTGGCGACCCCGACGATCAGGGCCTTTTTTCCTTTAAGGTCTATGACTTCCATGAGAGTTCTTGCCGTCAGGCGCGGTCCTTGTGTCCCCGGTGGTGGACAGACAGTTTGGCGATCAGGGCGAAGGATGCAAGCCTCGCCAGGGTTTCGTCCGACTTGCTGGGCAGAATAATCGGCACCCGCGCGCCCAGGATGACGTGAGCTGCCAAAGCGCGGGCCTGGGCGTTCAGTTGTTTCAGCAGCAAATGGCCCGCTTCCAGATGGGGGCAGACCACGATATCGGCGGCGCCGGCGACCGGCGACTTCACGCCTTTGGCTTCCGCCGCCACTTCCGAGACCGCCATGTCGTAGGGCAACGGCCCTTCAAGCAGCGCTTGGCCCACCTGTCCCCGGTCGGCCATTTTGCAAAGCGCGGCGGCCTCGACGGTGGAGCGCAGTTTGTTTTCCACCGTATGGGAAGCGGCGACAAGGGCGACCTTGGGCGTTTCCACACCCAAGGCTTGGGCCAACTCGACGGCGTTGATCACGATATCTTTCTTATCATCCAGCGTTGGGTCGGTGTTGATGTAGGCGTCGGTGACGATGAGCGGGCGCGGATAGAACGGCATATCGACCACGGCGGCGTGGCTGATCCGCCGGTTGGTGCGGATGCCGGTGCCCCGCCGAATGGCCGCCTGCACCAGCTCAATGCCGTAATGAGAGCTCATGACCACCGCGCCGACTTCGGTGCTGCGCGCCATGCCCACGGCAGTCAGCGCCGATTGGTGGCTGTGATCGGTGGTCACTATCTCGAAGCCGGAAATATCGATGCCCGCTTCATCGGCGGCCGCCGTGATCCGTTCTTTCGGGCCGATCAGCACCGGGTCGATCAACCCGGCGCGCGCTGCCTCGGCGACGGCGGAGAGCGAATAGTCGTGCACCGGATGAGCGATGGCGGTGCGCACCGGTTTGATGCCTTCCGCCTGATCGATCAGGGTGCGCAGTTTGGAGCCCCGGTCGTGCAGCATAACCTCGGGCAGCACCGGGCGCGGGCGGATGACTTTTTCGGTCGGGGCCAAAACCGTCGCCGTGCCTTCGATGACCGGTTTGCCGTCCTGATTGGCGCAGAGGCACTCAAACACGATGCTTTTGCGCTCCTCGTCCTTGCTTGCCGCCGTGACGCTGACCGTGACCGTGTCGCCGATGCCGACCGGGCGCTTGAACTTGAGGGTCTGGCCCATGTAAATGGTGCCGGGGCCGGGCAGGGTGGTGCCGAGCACCGCCGAGATCAACGCGCCGCCCCACATGCCGTGGGCGATCACCTTGCGAAAAATTTCGTTGTTGGCGTATTCCTCATCCAGGTGCGCCGGGTTGACGTCGCCGGACATCACGGCGAAAAGCTTGATGTCTTCCTGGGTCAATGTCCGGGTGATCGACGCGGTTTCGCCTACCTCGATTTCGTCAAAGGTCCGGTTCTCAAGAGTGTCCATGCCGTGTTCTCCCACCGCAAGTATATTTTTGCTGCAATGCAACATAATCTATTCCTTTAGGACTGGCGAGAGAAATGTCAGACTTCTGGCGATCAGGTCGAAACTATTCTAAGAAGGCCTTTCACAACCAAAACAAGGGGCGCTATGGAAGCCGTCATCAACGTCGTTCTCCCGGTCTTCGCTATCGTTTTGGCGGGCTACGCCACGGGTCGGCGCGGGATATTGGGCGAGGACGCCAGCGCGGCCCTGAACGGGTTCGTCTTCTACGTCTCGCTGCCGGTCCTCCTGTTCATTTCCATGGCCCGGGTCGAAGCCGAAAAAATCTTCAACTGGGATTTCATCGGCGTCTACGCCGTCTCGCTTCTGGTTACCATGGCCGTGGCCATGGCGCTCGTGAAGGTTTTCTTTCCCTCCCGCCGACTGGCCGAATTGAGCCTGAACGGCATGAGTTCGATCTACGGCAACACCGGCTATATGGGGATCCCGCTGGTCACCATCGCGTTCGGCATGGAAGCCACCGTTCCGGCGGTGATCGCCACCGTGGTCAATGCAGCGCTGATCTTCGGGTTGGCCGGTGCGATGATCGAGGCCGACCTGTCGGCGGAAGAAGGGGCGGGCGGCATCGCCAGGGATATCTTCTGGGGCGTGGTCAAGAACCCGCTGTTCCTCGCCCCCATCGCCGGGGTGCTGGCCTCCGTTCTGGAACTCACCCTGCCCAGCCCCATCGAAGCCTTTTGCGATATCTTAGGGGCGGCTGCCGGTCCCTGCGCGCTGTTCTCGCTCGGCCTGTTCCTGGTCGGCAAGAGCCTCAAGAGCGACATGGCCGAAGTCGCCATCATGGTGACCTTGAAGCTGTTCGTCCAACCGGCCATCGCCTGGGTGCTGATCGCCTACGTGTTCGAGCTCGACCACATCTGGGCCGCCACCGCGATGATCATGGCGGCGCTGCCCACCGGCACCGGGGCCTTCGTCGTCGCTCAACGGTTCAATATCTACGTCGAACGCACCTCGGCGGCCACGGTCGTCTCGACGGTGCTTTCGGTGGTGACGCTCTCGGTGCTGTTTACCTGGTATGGGTAGGGTGGTCTCCCTATGTATGGGGCCATTGATAACGGGGAGGTAAAGTGATGATTGCCGTGATTTTCGAGGTTTATCCGGCCGACGGGCGGATGGACGAGTATCTGGATATCGCCGCCGAAATGCGGCCTTTGGCCGAACAGATCGACGGTTTCATTTCGGTCGAGCGCTTCCAGAGCCTTACCGACCCGGCCAAGCTGCTGTCGCTTTCCGTTTTCAGGGACGAAAAAGCGGTCGAGCAATGGCGCAACCTAACCGCCCACCGTATTGCCCAGGCCAAGGGCCGCGGCGGCATCTTTGAAAATTATCGTCTCCGCGTCGCCAGCGTCATCCGCGACTACGGAAAACACGACCGCGACGAAGCGCCCAAGGACAGCCGGGAAGAGCACGGAGGCTAAAGGGACCAGCTGCTTTAGGATATTTGGCTTTCCTCGTTCAAATTTGAGTAATTAGTCGTTTCTAGTAACTTTCCCAAAAAGTGTTAATTCCTGGATCGCACATCTTTTGAGTGATTTACTGTAGGAAAATGTATAGGTACCATTCTTCTGTTTTTAACTGGCAGTGACCCCGCTGCCGTGACCGCTAGATATTCTGCACGACAATGAAACATTACTCAAAAGAACAACTAACCCGCATTGAGCGATATCGAATTAGGCAATGGGAAAGAGCCAAAAACAGAAAAATAAAACTAATTCAAAAACGTAAGAGGGGAGGTGCAGGAAACCCATCACACCCAAGAGGTGATGGTCGACAGGGCTACCGAGAACAATACATTGCACCAGGAACCAAGGAGCATCAGCTTGTCGCCCCACATTTTATGGATTTTGACGAAAATATTGAAGCGTCGCTGAGTTTCTTGGATCGTATACTTCGGTGGGTCTTGGTAAAAAATCGGACAGTCTATGTTCGGCTTGATACCGTTTCATCTATGACGCCTGAAGCAGCGGTTGCTCTAGCAGCAACGATCCAACGATGCATGGATCTCAAGCCAGATGCATTGAATGGCTCCTTTCCTAGGTCGAAGCAAGTTCGTCGCCTGCTCTCTGCACTAGGGTTTTCAGACCTTCTAGAAATTTTACCGGTTCCTGAAACTGAATCTGCAAAATCAAAGCGACGATATATCAGTATGATTAGTGGGAGTCAGGGGAGTACGGCAGTTTTCCCTGATTTCATAAAAAATATCTTTGGGGATGTGGCTCGGTTCTCACAGGAGAAACATTTTGAAGTTGAAAATGCGCTAAAAGGAGGCTTGGGTGAGGCAATGCTGAATGTGTTTCAGCATGCTTATAATAATGTTGGTAAACTTCCTTTTCCAATTGGCGGTCCAAACCGATGGTGGATGGCTGGTTATCGTGACGCTGGAGCTAAAGAGGTTTGCTTCATGTTTATGGATCAAGGGGCAACAATTCCAACAACACTACCCCTTAATTTTTCTGAAGCTGTAAAGAAAGTTACCTCCAAGGTGGTTGGCCCATTGAACGATTTGCCATCAGGAATTGATGGAGAACTAATTATGGCTGGAATGAATATTGGGCGTACAGGAAAGGCCAATCGGGCAGGGCAAGGGCACGGCCTTAATGATTTGAAAGATTTTATCCAATACGGGGTAAATGCAGACAAGGGTAAAGGCAATTGTGATGGCTGTGGAACTTTGCGTATCTTGAGCCGACGCGGAAGCTACCTATATGAAAATACAGGAGATGAGACTTGTGCCTCGCTAAGTAAGCCCCTAAATGGTACGCTCATTGTATGGCGCTTATCTGCTGGTAGTGCCATTGAATGGAATGAAATTGATGAATAGTGCAAACCTGTCAGTAGCAAACGATTTTACGCCCTTTCCCTTTGGGCGTACCCCTGCTGATGGAGAAAACTCAGCAGAACGGTTCCGTGATGAATTTCTCTTACCAAAACTTAGACAAGGAGCGACAGTAGTCGTAAACCTTGATGGTGTATTGGGTGGACTTTCGTCCTCCTTCCTGGAAGAAGTTTTTGGCGGCTTAGTTCGAAAGCATGGTTTCGCTCCTTCTGAATTAAAAAAAGTTCTTAAGATTACATGCTCTGAAATTCCTTCATTAGTTGACAGGTGTTGGTCCTACGTTAATGAGGCGGGGGACACATGACCGAGGAGTCTTCTTGGGTATTTGGGCTGTCTGAGACCATTGCCACAGGAGCTCTGCTAGTATCGGCTTTTGGATGGTATATCACCCATATTTTCAATATTAGTGCCCAGCACCGAAACCGAAGGTTAGCACGTCTCGACCTTGCTGAAGATGTGGGCACAGATATGGCCACATTGCATGCTGAGTACCTTACTTTAAGAGGGGCAGATATTCGTTCTGCCGAGCTTTCGCAGCAAATTACAGCGAAGGGGCGAAGGCTTTTGATGATTATCTCAGATGTATTTCCTGACATAGATAGGGCTCTTGATGATTGTTTGTGGGCCTTTCATGATTTTGTTACAGCACACGACAGGAATCGGGACGCTGCTGATCTTGGATCGAGAGAAACAAAAATAGCTTTTGATCGATTAACTAGGCTTATCGGAGAAGCAAGAGCACGAGTCTCGTAGTTCGCTCTTGCTAATTCTCGTAAGATTGCCAAGCACTAAGAATTTCTAAGCCGCTTCGTCCGTCACCGCCTTATCCGAATACTGGACCGCGATGGCGACGAACTGCGCTTCGACGGCGAGGAAGGCCTCGACCACGTCGGGGTCGAAGTGGGTGCCGCTGTCGGTGGTGATGATCTTTTTCGCCGCCTCGTGGGGGAAGGCCGGTTTGTAGACCCGCTCGGAAATCAGTGCGTCGTAGACGTCGGCGAGCGCCATCAGGCGGCCTGAGAGCGGGATTTTCTCACCCTTCAAGCCCTTCGGGTAGCCGCTGCCGTCCCATTTTTCATGGTGGGTTTCGACGATGTCGCGGGCGTGGCGGAGGAACGACGAGCCTTCGCCGAAGCGTCTTTCCGCCGTGCGGATCGCCTCGCCGCCGAGCTCGGGGTGGGTCTTCATAATGGAAAACTCTTCGTCGGTCAGGCGGTCGGGTTTCAGCAGGATCGCGTCGGGGATGCCGACCTTGCCGATGTCGTGCAGCGGGGCCGACTTGTGGATCAGCTCGATGGTCTCGGGCGTCAACTGGCCAGCGTATTTGGGGTGTTGGGCCATATGTTCGGCCAGGGCCTTGACGTAAAACTGGGTTCGGAGGATATGCGCGCCGGTTTCGTTGTCCCGCGTTTCGGCAAGCGTTGCGAGGCCGAGAATGGTGGCATCTCTAGTGCGGTGGATTTCGTCGGTGCGCGCCCTAATCGCCTCGACCATCAGGTTGGTGTTATGCGCCATGACGCCGAACTCGTCGTTGCTGCTCACCGGCACCCAGCCGTCCAGATCGCCGCTGTTGGTGCGCTCCAGCACCGTGGTTTCGCTGGCGAAGAAGAAACGCAGATTACGGGTGAACGAGCGGGTGACATTAAGCACATGGCCGAGCGCCACGGCGGCGATGAAGGCGAACTCCAGCAAAATGGCCCGCTGGGCGTCGGCGAGGCTCATGGCGCCGCCGATTTTGCCGAGCCAGTCGAGATCCTTGCTGATGACCAGGAAAAACACCGCGGTGACCATGACGGTGGTAATGGTCGCAAATAGGCCGAGCTTACGCGAAACGGAGAAGAAGCGCTGATTGACCGCGACGGTCTGGCGGTTTTCTTTGAGCTGTTGCGCCAACTCGCGCTCGGTTTCCAAGGCCAGATCGACGGCGATAAAGAAGCCGAGGGTCAAAAAGCCCAACACCACCTTGAGGCCGCTGCCGATGGGAAAACCGTAAAACGCCGTGTTGAACGCGGCGAGCCCAACGCCCGCCAGGGCGAAAAGGCCCAGATCGACCAAAAGGGCGCGCCGGGCGCGGAGTTCGTAAGGGGCGGAAAGCACATAGACGGCGCGGATCGGCTGCCGGGCGAAACTTTGCAACATCATCGCCGCGACCAGGGGAGCGGCTAGCTGGATGGGGCTCAAGGATTCGAGAAATGGGCAAACCTGAACGCCGTAGATGGCCAAAACAACGATGGCGAGACCGTAGTGGATGGTGGCGCGCATATGAAACTCCCTCGGACCGGTCGCAGAAATGGGGCCGTTTGCAGTGCACGCATATGTTAGCGGCGCGCGTATCCCATTCCACTCATAAGCGATCAAAACCGCGTGAGGACTATCTTTTCAAAAAGCTGCCCGTGATGTCGATGGCCTGGGCGAGGCCGACCCGTTCCACCTCGACGCCCTCGGGGAAGGCGGTTTTCAAGCGGCTGGGCAGGGCTTTGTCGAGCATGACGAAAACGCCTTTGTCGTCGGCCCGGCGGATCAGGCGGCCGAAGGCTTGCTTGAGTTTGAGGCGGGTCAGCATGTCGTCGTAGCCGCCGCCCGGATAGCTGGTTTTGCGCGCCTTGTGGAGCAAAGTGGGGCGCGGCCAGGGAACCTTGTCGTAGACCATCAGGCGCAGCGAACGGCCCGGCACGTCGACGCCGTCTCTGACCGCATCCGTGCCCAGCAGGCAGCTGTTTTCCTCGGCCTTGAAAATGTCGATCAGGGTGCCGGTGTCCATGGCGTCGACGTGCTGGGACAGCAGGGTGACGCCCGAGCGCTCCAGCGGCGGGGCGATGCGTTGATGAATGGCGCGCAGCCGGTTGATCGCGGTGAACAGGCCGAGCGCCCCGCCGCCGGCGGCCAAAAACAACTCGCGGAAGGCCGCCGCCGTGGCGTCCATGTCGCCGCGCCCGATGTCGTCGATCACCAACACCTTTGAATGCGCCGCGTAGTCGAACGGCGAGGCGACGCGGCTCTCGGTCGGCCGCCCGGTGGTCATATGGATCGCGCCGGTGCGCGCCTGGGCGGCGTTCCAGTCTTTTTCCTCGTCGCCGGTGCTATCGCACAGGGTGGCCGAGGTGATGACCGCGCCGTGGGATGGGGCGACCACGGTTTTGTAGAACGGCACCGTCGGGTCAACCCAATGGCGGTGCATGCCCACATCGATATCGCGGCCGTCGCGGCGCTCGACGCCCAGCCAGTCGACGAACTCCTCAGGCGCGTCTTCCGGTAAGTTCTTGAGCATGGCCCGCCAGGCCTGTAGGGGCATCAGCGCCCGGCGCTCCAGGCTGCGGCAGACCGACTCGATCCGGGTGCGCACCGAGGTCTCCAACTCGTCGGCGTCGTCGTCGAGGCGCGCCAGCAGCAGCTTCAACAGCTTTTTCAACGGTTGGGCCAGGGCTTCCAGCGCTTGTTCGAAAGCCAAGCCCTGTTCGACCAACCCCGGCACCGGTGGACGGGCGTCGGCTTCCAGATTGTAGGGCGAGCGGGTGTCTTTTTCCCGCGCATAAACTTGCTGGCGAATCAGGGTGAGGAAGGTTTCGCCTGCGCCTTTGGGTGCGCCGCCCGAGAGGCGTTGTCCCCAGCCGGGACCGGGAAGCGCCTGGGCGGCCCGGACAATCTCCTGAACGGTGTTTTCCGCTTCGCCTTCGGTAATTAAATCCTCGATGCGGGCTTTCAAACCCCGGGCGCGCGAGCGTTGCCGGTCTTCCGCGCCCAACAGCCAGCGCCGCAGTTCCGAGGCCTCGAACCCGGTGAGGTCGGCGGAAAAGGCGCTGTCGGCGGCGTCGAACACATGATGGCCCTCGTCGAACACGTAGCGGGTCGGCAAGGTGCCGTCGTCGACGCCGCCGAGCGCCGCTTGGATCATCACCAGGGCGTGGTTGGCGACCACGATGCGGGCGCGCCGGGCCCGGCGGATGTTGCGTTCGACGAAGCATTTGGTGTAGTGGGCGCAGGCCGAATAGATGCATTCGCCGCGGGTGTCGGTCATCTCGACGGTCAGCCGATGGCCGAGCAGTTCGGCCAGCCAGCCGGGGAAATCGCCGCCGACCATGTCGCCGTCGCGGGTCGCCATGGCCCAGCGGGCCATCAGGCCGAGGGCGCGGGCGTCGGCCGGTTGGCCCCCCAGCCGGTTGACCGCCTCTTCCATGTTGAGCAGGCAAAGATAGTTTTCACGCCCCTTGCGGACCACCACCTTGCGGCGCTTCTCGCCGGAGTCCGGATACAGCCGGTCCAACTCGCCGTCCAGTTGGCGCTGGAGGTTGCGGGTATAGGTGCTGATCCAGACCGGGCCGTGGTTCTTTTCCGCCCAGACGCTGGCCGGGGCGATATAGCCCAAGGTCTTGCCGACCCCGGTGCCGGCTTCCGCCAGGTGCAGGCGCGGCTCGTCTTCCTTGTCGCGGGGGATGAAGGCTTGCGCCGCGTCCTGGGCGTAGGTTTTTTGTTCGGCACGGTCTTCCGCGACGCCGCCCAACAGGGTCGCCAAACGTTCGGCGGCCTCTTCGGGCGATACCGGTTCATGGCCCGCCGGGGGCTCCGGGGCGTATTCCGACCATTCGGTCATTTTGCTCCAGGGACGCAGCGCTTGGCCGAGGTTGCGCGAGTGCGGCGCGTCCGACGAAACGCCCAGCGCGGTCAGAAGGGGAAGCGCCCAAGGCCAGTTGGCCCGGTCCATGGCCCAGGCGACGCCCTCGGCCTGGCGGTCCTTGGGGCCGTTCTTGCGGGCCTCGGCGAGCAGGGCATTGGCCGCTTGGAACAGGGTCAGGGCCTGTTCTTCAAGCGTTTTTGGCAGCGCAAGCCCCAGCGCTTCGGCGAGGCCGCGTGGCGTTGGGACGCAAAAGGCCGCCGGGCGGACGAAGGCGAAGAGTTCCAAAACGTCGAACGCGTGATAAGGGCCGCCGTTCAGCCTGCGCCAGGTGGCGGGGCCGTGGCAAATCAATGGCATGGCCCCGTGGCGGATTTTCTTGAGCGCTTCCGGCGCGCGCAAGGTCTCGACCTCGCCGTCCGGCGAGACCCAAACCGCCCCCATGGCACCGGCCACCATGGCCGGGGTGTTCATCGCGCCCGTCGCCACCGCCGAATCCCGCTTTGAAAAATTAGATAAAATTGTATTAAAATTTTAAATATTGCAATGATTTCAATAGCTTGTACAATATCAATGAAATTTTTCGATAATTGCCGATAATTATGTCGCCTGTCGATCGCTTGCCTCTTATTTGTCGATAGGTTTAGCAGCCCGAAAGCCCGTTGCCGGACGGCTGCATCATAGAGAGACCGGGCAAAGACTTAAAACAAAATAACTGCCCAAACGGCCTCTAAGTGCTCAAGATTTTGTGTTGGGCCAAACGCAGGGGCGGCGTCCGGAGTTCCGGGAGTCGGCTGAACAAATGGCCAAGGCCAAGGCGAAGAAAACGAAGGTGAAACCCGTCACCGTTCCGGCGAGCGCCGGGAAGAAGTGGTGGCAGTTTCCCGATTCTTTGTGGCAGAAGGTCCCTTCGCTGCAACAGACCCGCATGCGCGCCGCCTTGGAAGCCTACATCCTGCCGCTGCTCCAGGAGCTGGAGGCGTTGTACCCGGGCCGCTACGAACCCTACACCATCGGCAAAACCCTGCAGGAAATCGAAGAGGACCCCCGCGCCATAGAAGGCGGATTGTATCTGTACGAACTGGCCCAACAGGAAGGCTTGGTCAAATTCGAGCGCAAGAAGGGTGCGAAGCGCGGTCCCAAGGCTCCGGTCGGCTCCTGCGGCATGAGCGTCGGCGATATCAAGAGCCACTATCTCCGCACCGCCGCCCACATGCTGCTCAAAAATGCCGGTCACAAGATGAAGCGGTTGACCGAGTACTTCAACGAACACGAACTCCAGCAAGTTAACCATCTGGCGGGATTGACCATTCTGGTGCGCTTCGATCCCTTGAGCATCAGCGAATTGCAGGTCGGCCTGAAAGGGCGGCTCGACAAACTGTTGGCCAAGGACGAGCTTTATTTGGAAACGCTGCGCGAATGCAAGCCGGTGATGTTCCTGCGCGCTCTGCGCAAATCCCTGGGTGACGAATTTCCGGCGATCCTTGAATGGAAACCGGATTTCCTGCGCGCCGTCGCCGAGGGGCTCGACCATTCCGCCAAAATAACCGCGCTCGGCCAGATGCTGTTGTTCATTGACGACCCGGATATCGTACGCGCTTTGGGCACCTGGCAAATCAAGGAAGTGGTCGCCGAAAACCAAGCCGGCGAGAAGAAGAAGCGCTACATTACCCGGATCGGCCAGATCAAGGCGCTGTTGGGCGAGGACTTCGACAAGCTGTTGCACGGCAACGCCCGTCTCGTCGAAAAGGTTGGAAGTTGGAAAGACGAAGAGGTCGATCAGATCAAGTTCTACCTCGGTTTCATCACGCCCGAGGTCATGGAAACCCTGGAGCCTCTGCCGTTCAAGCTGCAACTCGGCATTCTCGACGGCCTGTGGGACACCCAAGGCCGCCGGTTCATGGAACAGGCGATCAATAAGGAAAATCTCGGGATCAAGGCGATCCGGGGGATCGTCGGGCAGATCAACGAGGCGATCGCCAACGACAACATGCCCAACGACGTGCGCGCCCTGATCAAAAGCGGTTTCTACTCCAAGCACACGGCGCATCTGTCGAAGGCCATGTGAGCGCGCCACAAAATCCACACCAAACCTTCATTGGAACGTCACTTGCTCTCCTGACTCTCAATCGCCGACAAAGAGGCGATGAAGTCGGCGTAGGAGAGCTCCGGTATGCATGTGGTCATCGTGACCGACGCTTGGTATCCGCAGGTCAACGGGGTTGTCCGGGTGATGGACTCGGTTCGCAAATGCCTTGAAAATCGCGGCATCAAAGTCTCGCTGATCGAACCGGGACAGTTCCGCACGTTCCCCTGTCCGGGATACCCGGAAATTCCGCTTGCCCTGCTTCCCGGTGGTAAAGTTGAGCGACTGCTCAAGGGGTTCGAGCCGGATGCGGTTCATATTTCGACCGAAGGGCCGCTCGGCAAGGCGGCGCGGTCTTTTTGTCTCAAGAACCGCTGGCCCTTCACCACGGCCTATCACTCCAAGTTTCCCGAATACATCAACGCGCGGACCAAAATTCCCATCGACTGGCTCTATACCGGGATCAAGCGGTTCCATGCCCCGTCGAGCGGGGTGCTCACCCCGTCGCCGTCGGTCTACCGCGAGCTCGAAGCGCGGGCCTTTCCCAATCTTCGCTATTGGACCCACGGAGTGGATACCGATGTTTTTAAGCCGCGCGGCAAGGACTTTCTCGATCTTCCGCGGCCCATCCATATGTTCGTCGGGCGGGTGACGGTAGACAAAAACATCCCGGCGTTTCTCGATCTCGATCTCCCCGGCTCGAAAGTAGTGGTCGGAACTGGTCCGGGCCGCGAGTCGTTGATCAAGCGCTATCCCGATACGAAATTCATCATCGCCAACGGCGACGACGAACTGGCGAAGCTTTATTCGGCGGGCGACGTGTTTGTGTTTCCGAGCCTCACCGATACCTTCGGGTTGGTGATGCTGGAAGCGCTGGCTTGCGGCGTGCCGGTGGCCGCCTTTCCGGTGACCGGGCCAACCGATGTTTTGGGGGACTCCGGCGCCGGATGTTTGGATGGAAACCTCGAAAACGCCATCGAGGGGGCGTTGAAAATTCCACCCGAACGCTGCCGGGCCCATGCGGAAACCTTCTCTTGGGAAACGGTCGCCGAACAGTTCCTCGGTTATCTGCGTCCGATCAAGTCCCAAGCTCCCGGATTTGTTGACCTCGCGGCCAATCGGGCATAAGTTCCCGCGGTTGTTTTTCCGCTGACCGCCCGTCGCGGAACATTCCGAGGGAATTACAGTATGTCGTCGCACTTCAAAGAACACGCCCATCACTCCAACGCCTGGCCGTTTGCCGAGGCCCGCGCCCTGCAAAAACGGTTTGGCGACAAGGTGCCGGAGAAAGGCTATGTGCTGTTCGAGACCGGCTACGGACCCTCGGGCCTGCCGCACATCGGGACCTTCGGCGAAGTGGCGCGCACCACCATGGTGCGCAACGCCTTCGCGATGATTTCCGACGTGCCGACCAAGCTGTTCGCTTTTTCCGACGACATGGACGGCCTGCGTAAGGTGCCCGACAACATCCCCAACAAGGAGATCATCGAGCCGCACCTGGGCAAGCCTTTGACCCAAATTCCCGATCCCTTCAGCACCCACGAAAGCTTCGGCCATCACAACAACGCGCGGCTGCGGTCTTTTCTCGACGAATTCGGCTTCGACTACGAGTTTAAGTCTGCCACCGAAATGTATAAATCGGGGGCGTTCGACGAGACCCTGTTGAAGGTTTTGGCGCACTACGACAAGGTGATCAACGTGGTCCTGCCGACGTTGGGCCAGGAACGCCGCGCCACCTACAGCCCGTTCCTGCCGGTCTGCGAAAAAACCGGTGTCGTGCTCCAGGTGCCGGTGGTCGAGATGAACCCGGAAGCGGGCACCATCGTCTACCAGAACGAAGACGGCTCCAAGGTCGAAACCCCGGTCACCGGCGGCAAGTGTAAGCTGCAATGGAAAGTCGACTGGGCGATGCGCTGGACGGCCCTCGACGTGGACTACGAAATGTCGGGCAAGGACCTGATCGATTCGGTCAAACTGTCTTCGAAGATTTGCCGGATCCTCGGCGGCAACCCGCCGGTCAATTTGACCTACGAGTTGTTCCTCGACGACAAGGGCGAAAAGATTTCCAAATCCAAGGGCAACGGTCTGTCGATGGAAGAATGGCTGCGGTACGCACCGCCCGAAAGCCTGGCCCTGTTCATGTACCAAAAGCCCAAGGCGGCCAAACGGCTGTACTTCGACGTCATTCCGCGCAACGTCGACGACTATATTTCACACGTCGGCAGTTTCGAAAACCTCGACGACAAGAAGAAGCTCGACAGCCCGGCCTGGCACATTCACAACGGTCAACCGCCGTCGGGCGAGGAAACCCTATCGTTCAATATTTTGCTGAACCTGGCGAGCGTTTGCCACACCGAAGACAAGGCGGTGCTGTGGCACTTCATCAGCCGCTACCGCCCCCAAGCGACGCCGGAAAACGCGCCGATTTTGGATAAACTGGTCGGCTACGCGATCAACTACTACGCCGACTTCGTCAAGCCGAACAAGAGCTACCGCGCGCCCGAAGGCAAAGAGGTCGCCGCCCTTGAAGACCTCAGGGACTCGCTTGGCAAAATGGCGGCGGACGCCAATGCCGAGGATATCCAGACCGAGGTCTACGAAGTGGGCAAACGTCACGATTTCGAAAACCTCAAAGACTGGTTCAAGGCGCTCTACCAAATCCTGCTGGGCCAGGACCAGGGTCCGCGCATGGGCTCGTTCATCGCGCTCTACGGCCTGAGCGAAACCCAGGAACTGATCGGCAAGGCGTTAAGCGGCGAAGGGCTGGACGGCTAGAGCGCGATCGACTTAATCTGAATCGCTTTGCGATTCCGATTAAGTCGTGAATCGCCCTCTAAACATAAGAACGAGCAGATTCACGCATACATATTTCACCACGTAGTGGTTCAATATAAATACGATCTGCTCGAACCTTATTCCACAAGGCGGCTGGTGACCTTGACTTCCGAATGAAGCGTCCGGTGAACCGGGCACTTGTCGGCGATTTCCAGTAGTTTTGCTCGCTGAGCCTCGTCGAGGTCTCCGGCGATTTCAATGTCGCGCATGATGACGTCGATCTTGCCGGTCTTGGTTTCGCACGACTGACAGTCTTCTGCGTGAATCTTCTCATGGCGTAGCGTGACCGAGACCTTGTCCAGCGGCAGGTTTTTATGTTCGGCGTACATCCGCAGGGTCATCGACGTGCAGGCGCCCAACCCGGCCAGTAAGTAGTCGTAAGGCGACGGTCCGCTGTCGTTGCCGCCATAGGTAACCGGTTCGTCGGCGGTCATTGCATGGACGCCGCCGACCGAAACGTCTTGGGCGAAACGTCCTGTTCCGTTTTCCGAAACCACGACGCTGCCCGGCTTCGCCTTGAGGGCGGGCCGTTTGTCGATGGTGTTCGTCTTGCCAAGGTAACGGCTGGCCCAGGCGGAAATAACTTCCGCCACGTAAGCCGCGTCCTCGCGCCGGGTCAGCAGGTGGTCGGCGTCGTCGAGGGAGACGAAACTTTTCGGGTGTTTGGCGGCAACAAAAATCCGGCTGGCGTTGTCGATGCCGACCTGCTCGTCGCGGGGAGCGTGGAAAATCAGCAAAGCTTTGCGCAAACCGCCGATGGCGTCGGCCATTTTTTGTTCGGCGATGTCTTCGAGAAATTGCCGGGTGATGGTCATGGGCCGGTCGCCCAACTGGATTTCGGCTTGGCCGTTGGCTTCAATTTCTCCAATGGCGGCGCTGAAGTGGCGGCTTACATGAGCGGGGTCGGCGGGGGCGCCGATGGTGCAAACCGCCTTGGCTTCGGGGATGGACGGCGCGGCCGCCAGCACCGCCGCGCCGCCAAGGCTATGGCCGACGACGATGGAAGGGGCTTCCCGTTCGGCGCGAAGCCAGTCGACGGCGGCCAGGAGGTCGGCGACGTTGGAGGAAAAATTGGTGTTGGCGAATTCGCCCTCGCTGTGGCCGAGGCCGGTGAAATCGAACCGCAAGGCGGCGATCCCACGCTCCGCCAGACCCTTTGAAATCCGCGCGGCGGCGAAAATGTCTTTTGAGCAGGTAAAGCAATGGGCAAAGAGAGCGTAGGCCCGAACTTCTCCTTCCGGACTATCGAGCCGTGCCGCCAGCATTTCGCCGTTTGATCCTGGGAACTCGATTTTCTCGCTTCTCGTATTCATCGGCGGTTCTCCGTGACTATGCGGTTTCGGATTTTTCAACCGAAAGGATGCCGGAACGAAATAGCCGCCAATCGCCGTCTAAACGTTTGAAGGGGCGGAGTTAATGGAGATGGGGGGGCTTTCCGCAGTCCCGCTTGGTGCAGCGTCGGCAAATGGTATGACGCATGGAGGCGCAGACGGCAATCATGTTGGTGCAGTCTTTATCTTTTAAAATGACGTCGCTGCCGTCGAAAAGGCACCAGTAGTTGCCTTGCTTGGGGTCCCGGCCGACATAGTAGTCTTTTTCTGTGTTTTGCATCTTTGAATTTAATCCGAATGTACTTTCATGGACGTATTTCCAGTTTTTAGTGTACTTCACCGGGGGGTGATGGTCATTCGGGCAAAGGTATACCAATTATACTTTATGATAGGTGGGGCGGCTTTTTCTCGGGCTTGGTCGGCTCGCCGCACCGGCCGCAATCGCACTCGGCGCACCGCACACCGCGCAAGGTCGCGCAGACGGCTTGGACGCAGTCGCGGGTTTTGCCTTTCAAGAGGAGTTGTTCGCCCTCAAAAAGGCACCAGATATCATCCTGGCCTGGAAGTCTCTCGATGAAATAGTTTCCCAGCGTTTGAGCCATTTAAGCCTCCTATCCTGTCGTTCGAATAGGTTTTTTATTTTGGTTTTTCGATGCAGCGAAGAGTTTTGGTTGCTCTTCTTTCTCCTCCCCTTCTAGGGGAGGCTGGGTGGACCACCCCCTCCAACTCCCCCTAAAAGGGGGAGAGAGATAGGGTGGCATTCACTTCCCATGTCAAAATTCCTGTAGTTTTTTCCAGTTTAAAAGAGCGGCGGGGCAATTGCATCCAGGCAAAGGTATACTTTTGCGACCTTCGGGATTGATGGAGGCCGCTTAAATCGCCTTTGGGTTGGAAAAGGAAAACGCCCGCTCCGAATGGGCGGGCGTTTCCGAGAGAGTGGAAATACGGCTTAGTAGCTGATGGAGCTTTTCACCGTTACCCAACGGCCGTTCTTGACCTGGGCGAGCACCGACTTGTTGGTGCCTTGGTGGTTGTCCTTGCTGAAGCTATAGATGCTGCCGCCGAACAAGGAGCTGTGCGTGTCCATGTTTTCCAACGCATTAATCAGACTTTCGGTGGTCAGGTTGCGTCCGGCTTTCTGCAAGGCTGCAATGACGATGTCGGCGCTGTTGTAGCCCAGTTGGCTGGCGGCGAACGGCGGCTTGCCGTTCTTTTCCTTGTACTTCTTCACCCAGGCCTTCATCACGTCGGAGCCTTGGTCTTCATAAGCGAACTCGAACCCGGTGACGGCATAGTAGCCTTCGGTGACCCCGCCCTTGGCCGCAGCGGTGAAGTGGTCGTAAGAGGCGATGTTGCCGACGAAGACCACATCGTTCCAGCCCATCTTCTTGGCCGTGGCGACCGGGATGATGGTGTCTTTGATGATCGAACCCATGGCGACCACTTCGCATCCGGCGCCGCGGAGCTTGGTGATGGCCGGAACGAAATCGGTGTTGCGCGGCGTGTAGGCGGCTTCGGCAACGATTTCCAGCCCCATGGCCTTGGCCTGATCGGCGGCGGCGTCGCGGGCTTCATGTCCGAAGTCGGTATCCTGATAGAGCGAACAAACTTTCTTTTTGCCCTGTTCGACGAAGTATTTCACTCCGGCGCGGCTTTGGTCGTAGTAGGTCGATGCCGCAATGAATTTCAGGTCGTCCGGCTCGCTGACCATCGAGCGGGCGCTGGTGAACGGGAACAGGTTGGGGATGCCCTTGGCCAACTGTTGTTTCAATACCGCGTTGTTCATTGGCGTGCCGAGCGCGCCCAGCATGGCGAAAACTTTGTCGCGGTTGATCAGCTTGTTGCCGGCCTGAATGGCGCGCGGCACCTGATACTGATGGTCTTCAACGATCAGTTTCAGCTTGCGGCCATGAATGCCGCCGGCTTCGTTGATTTCGTCGAAGCGCATCCTGACGCCTTCCGCCGCGCCGGTGCCCCAGGTCGCCGCCGGGCCGCTCAAGGCGGTGTGCATGCCGAAAACCACTTCGGTGTTGGAAACTCCCTGGGTCGCCTGGGCTGCCGTTGCAAAACCAGCCACGGCAAGACCGGCTAAAAGAGCGCCGCCGATTTTCAT
>Ga0209578_10001666_pt1 | contig 20034 bp, 19 predicted proteins | sample tdAd472_FD_187127 | JGI IMG/M metagenome (GOLD analysis project Ga0209578, IMG submission 187127) | Marine sediment microbial communities from the Atlantic coast under amendment with organic carbon and nitrate - tdAd47.2 (SPAdes)... | ecosystem: Environmental > Aquatic > Marine > Coastal >...
CTCACCCTGGCCTGACCTGCCTAGGCACCGGGAAGACCGTTACACCTCCCCCCGGCACCATCCTGACCCTGCCCCCACGACCAGAACGGTACCTGATCCGGCCCCCGTGTGAGCAGACCTGAAGTATGGGGCGGGCGGGTTTCAGACGGATTGGGTGATCTGTATCCGACAAACTTCCGCACCTGTCGCCCTGGACCCCGGCCTGCGCCGGGATGAGCGGAAGAGAGGGCGGGCGGGCCTATCCCAATATTACGTGCACGTAGAAAACGGGCCAGACTATGCTGGCCCGTTTCGGTATTTTGATGTTGATAAACCGTATCAGCGCGCGCGGGTGCGTTGTTTATTGGGCGTGCTGGTGACGCGGTTTGCCACGGCGGGGATCAGTTTGGGGCTGGCCGTGTTGGTGTGGTGGCCGAGATACCGGCGCAGCAGCGTGCGCGCGGCATACCCCGCGCCAGCCGTGGCGAGGGCAGAGCCTGTAAAGATGACGGCTTTCTTCCAGAATTGCATGGCGGAGGTCTCCTGTCAGGGTTCATATCTAAAGGCTAAACGCGGCACCTGACAGGAGAGTTCCGGCAAGGGGCCTCTATATTCCGTGGCCTGCACGCAGGCCCGGAGCCGGACGCGGCTGACGACGCGTGCGCAGGGCATGGGCCATGTCTGTCATCGGCGTGGTGGCATCATGGTCAAACTCACCCGTTCCGAGACGGGCATGATGCACCGCGCGGCGCACGTCTGCCTGAGTATCGGCGCAGACCGTTTGTGAAGCTGTGACGATTGTTTTCCAGAGATTCATGGGAAGTCTCCTCTACCTTTATGTCATGGGTCTGTTGCCCATATGAGGAGAATATACGCCTGTCCCGCCATGGGCTGAACCCGCTTTGGCATGAATTCCCTGTCATCTGGCGCGCACGAAAAAGGGCCGCACATCGGCGGCCCTGATTTCGCGTGGGGATGAAGATTTATCAGTGCGCCGTCATCTGGTCGCCCTGTGGCTGTGTTTGCGGCGCCTGCTGACGCGGCGTGGCCTGTATGCCGGACTTGCCGTTCAGGCGGGGCGTTTCATCGGTGTTTTCCGCACGACGCTTGCGAAGATATTTGCGGCCATATTTCTGGCCTGCGAAGGCAGCGCCCGCTGCCGTAACGAGACCGGCAGCAAGGAAAAGCTTGTTCTGGCGTTTCATGAGTCTTGCTCCTTTCGTTCGTTTCATTCGCCGGGGCCTCTTGCCCTCGGGTATCGCCTAATCAATGCATGGGCCGGCGGACTTGTTCCGTTACAGCCGGGTAAGGCGCTTTCGCTTTTCTTCTGGCGCCGGGGCGGGTAAAGCCGGGGCATGAGCCTGAAAACCCGCATCATCCCCTGCCTCGACGTGAAAGACGGACGCACCGTGAAGGGCGTCAATTTTGTGGACCTGAAAGATGCCGGCGACCCGGTGGCGTTGGCGAAAGCCTATGATGCGCAGGGCGCCGACGAGCTGTGCTTCTTGGATATCACCGCCAGCCATGAAGGGCGCGGCACGCTGATGGACATTGTCTCTGCGACGGCCGAGCAATGCTTCATGCCGCTGACCGTGGGCGGGGGCGTGCGCAGCGCGGAGGATATGGTCGCGCTGCTGAGGGCCGGGGCGGACAAGGTGGCGATCAATTCCGCCGCCGTGGCAGACCCGGATGTGATCAGCCGCTGCGCCGCAAAGGCCGGCGCGCAGGCCGTGGTCGTCGCCATCGATGCGCGCCGCGTGGGCGATCACTGGGAGATCTTCACCCATGGCGGGCGCAAGGAAACCGGCATCAATGCGGTGGAGTTCGCGCGCCTGGCCGAACAGAAGGGCGCCGGCGAAATCCTGCTGACCAGTATGGACAAGGATGGCACGAAATCCGGCTATGACATCCCGCTGCTGAAAGCTGTGACGTCTGCGGTGAATGTGCCGGTGGTGGCCAGCGGCGGCGCGGGCAGTGTGGATGACATGCCGCCGGCAGTGCTGGAAGGCGGCGCGACGGCGGTGCTGGCGGCCTCGATCTTCCATTTCGGCGAAGCGACGGTGGCCGATGCCCGGCGGGCGCTGTCTGAGGCCGGGGCACCGGTCAGGCCGCTTTAGGCATCCGCTGCGGCCTGAACCGGGCTGGTATCTAGTCGGTGAACACCGGCTTGCGCTTTTGCATCTGGGACATGACGGCTTCCATCTGGTTTGGGGTTCGCATGATCTTTGACTGTTCGTCGGATTCTGCCTGCAGCAGTTCCGCATCTGTCGCGTCCTGCATCATGTTGAAGAGGCGCTTGGAGGCCTTCATGGCATCCGGATTCTTCTGCGCGAACTGCTTCGCCAGCGCCAGCGCGTCTTCATAGGGCGTGTCGGAGACATGCGTAGCAAAGCCCATCTCATGCGCCTCGCGGCCACTGAATTCGCGATTGGTGTAGGTCAGCTCCCGCAGCACATCATCGCGGACATTGCCCCGCCAGAGCGGAAAGCCCGCCATGTCCGGCACGAGGCCCCATTTCATCTCCATGATGGCGCAGCGCGTATCAGGATGGATAAAGCGGATGTCGGCGCCGGAGAGAACCTGAAAGCCGCCGCCAAACGCGACACCATGCGCCGCAGCGATCACCGGTGCAGGCACCTCCCGCCAGCCCCAGGCGACATATTGCGCGCGATTGGCGATGCCATTGGTACGATCGCCGAGACTGCGGGTCGGGTCTTTCGTGACCTTGTCGTCACTGTCTTCATTACTGCCAAGGCTGGACAGGTCGAGACCGGCGCAGAAGGCGCGGCCCTCCCCAGAGACGACCACGGCGCGCAGACCCTTCATGCTCTTCAACTGCTCGATGGCCTCAACGATGCCATTGAACATGGCGGTGTCGAGCGCATTCATCTTGTCGGTGCGAATGAAGCGGACATCGGCAATGCCGTCATCCAGCATGGTGATGGAGACCCGGTCTTTCATGGCTCTTTTTCCTGATCTTGTGGCGTTCCTCTTTGCCTAAAGTGACGGCCGGGCGGGGAAGGTCAAGCGGTCAGGCTTCCTCACGTCGCGTAAGTGCGCTATGGCGCGGGGCATGACTGATCTTGGCTCTTCCGACCGCCTCGCTGCAGCGCTTGCGCATCTCGGCACCACTATCGACGCCCGGGCAAAAGAGGGCGATGCCTCCACCTCATGGACGGCCAAGCTGTTGGCAAAAGGGCCGGATGCCTGCGCCGAAAAGGTTCATGAGGAAGGCCAGGAACTGGCCGAGGCCGTGATGAAGGAAAGCGATGACCGTGTCGCCAGCGAAGCCGCCGATGTGCTGTATCACGCCTTTGTGGCCCTGCGCGCACGCGGTGTGAGCCTGGATGACGTCGCCGCTGCGCTGGAAAAACGCCAGGGCATCAGCGGTATTGACGAAAAGGCGGGACGGGGCGGTTAGTCCTGCACGCTGACGCTTCATCCTTCGACTTCGCTCAGGATGAGTCGCGGGCCTAAACGTCTTTCGGCGGCTTCAGGCGGCGTTTGGTCTGGTGGCTGTCAGCCTTGTCGCCGGTGGGTTTCTGGCCCTTCATGTAGTGGCGCTGCCAGCGTTCCTTCATGGCGTTTTCCTCACCGCTCTTGAGGCGTGTATTGAAATCCGCCCGGCTTTCGCTCCAGGCATTATATTCCTTCACGAGTTCCTCATTTGAGCGCAGCAGCTTGCGTTCGGGCTGAACCTCTTCGAGCTTTTTGTGCTCCATCAGCGTGATGAAGGCGAAGGGCTCTCCCTTTTCAAAGATCACCTCGCCTGGCCTTGTCATCTGCCAGTTCATCGTGAACGGGAAAGGCAGCCAGTCTGTCTCAACGAGGCCCGTCAGCGGATAGATGCCATCCTTCGGCCAGTTCGGCGCACCGGTGACCCAGACGCCCCAACCCGGCGGCGTGCGGAACAAATGGCCGGTATGGAAGGTGACAATGCCGCGCATGAAGTGCGCGTCGGCAAAGCTGGAAATCGCCTTCGGGTCGCCGCGTGTCAGCAGTTGAATATCCTCATTCCGGGGGCCGCCATTCCATTTGATCTTGATATCCATCGGGCAGAGCAGTTCCCAGCCCGTGGAATTCGCCATGGTCAGCGGCAGGCAGCGATAGGGGTGGCGATCGGTAAAGGCATCCATCCAGTCCCGGTTGGAGCGGGCGGGCACCAGATCCGGTGCGACGTCGTAGATCTTGTAACAATCGAGATGCATGGAAGGCCTGTCCTAACGGTGCTTGACGAGAGGCCCAAGTCTTGGCCCAAAGGCCCCCATGACTGCAAGCCCTGATGATCTGTTCGCCTATCTTGATGAAATAGGTATTGCCCACAGCACGCACTGGCATGAGCCGACCTTTACCGTGGAGGAGGGCCGGGATCTGAAAGCCAGCCTGCCCGGCGGGCACACGAAGAATTTGTTCCTGAAAGACAAGGACGGCACCCTCGTGCTGATCGCGGCAGAGGCCCATTCTCAGCTGAAGCTGAACCAGCTGCACAAGTTGGTCGGCACGAAACGGCTGTCTTTCGGCCCGGCAGAATTGATGCAGGAGGTGCTGGGTGTTCAGCCGGGCTCTGTCACCGCCTTTGCCCTGATGAATGACCAGGCGGGCCGCGTGCGCTTTCTGGTCGATACCGCGCTGATGGAACATGAACCGGTCAATTTCCACCCTATGACCAATACCGGCACGACCGCGATCAGCCGGGCGGATTTTCGCAAATTTGTGGAGGCGACCGGTCATGATTTTGAAATCGTGGACTTCACGCAGCTTTAGCGCCCCAAAAGACAGGGCCGCCTTTCTCAAGACGGCCCCATCCCCCACATACTCCTTAAAAGGATTATTCGAATTTGTACTTGAAGCGCACGCCGATGGAGCGCGGCGCCCCGACATGCGTGTAATAGGTCCGCACATAGACCGGACCACCGTCATCATCCGTCAGAGTCTGGTTGTAGAGGCCGGTGCCAACGACACCCGTCTCATAGAACTCATCGAAGAGGTTGTTGACGAACAGCGTGGCCTGCCAGTCGCCAGTATCATAGACCGCTGAGACATTGGCCACGCCGAAGGAATCCAGCGTCAGGCCATCGCCGCGCGCACCTGTGCGGCTGAGCACATCCCCCTGCCACGTATAGCCCGCATTGAAGGTGACCTCGGCGCCATTGTCCAATGGCATCAAATAGCTTCCAAAGACGGAGAACTGGTCTTCCGGTGAACCGGGCAGACGGTCTCCATCCTGGCCGTCGAGCAGGACGGTATCAAAGCCGGGGGTCGAGATCGTGCTGACAAGGCCGGGGGCGTCTGCCGTGAGCTTCGCCTCGGTATGGCTGTAGCTGCCGCGAAGGGAGAACTGATCGCTGACGAGCCAGCCCCCGCTCAACTCGAACCCCTTGGTCTCCGCGCCCTCGGCATTGACCGTGATCGGAATGGATGCGTTGATGGTGGCAGAACTTAGCTGCGGATCGGTCCATTCGATATAGTAGACTGAGCCGTTGAGCGTTGCCCGGCCATCCAGGAGCGTGGTCTTGAAGCCGAGTTCATAGTTGGTGGTTGTGTCGGGGCCATACTGGGTCTCGTCCCGGGTGGACACATCATCCGCGTCGGGGCCGAATTGCTGCCCCGGCTCAAGTGCGCAGGCACCCTGCTGGTTGTCTGTCGGATCATAGGCCGGACAAACCGCAATGCCGTTGGAATTGCCGATGCGATATCCTTCGCTGACGGTGAAATACCCGAGAATGTCGTCGGTGAACTTGTATGACGTATTGAATTTGAACAATGTTCCGTCATCGGATTGACTAGTACGCTCGGTGCCGCCTGGGCTGCCGGCTGCAAAGTCGGCCTTCAGGCTGTCTTCCATCGCGCTGATGCCGACTGTCTGCGTGTAATCCGGCCCGCTATCAAAGAGAGGGAAATCCACATCGCTGTAGGATTCCAGATCATATTCATAATAGCGCCCGCCAAGTGTAACGGTCCAACGGTCTGTTATATCAAACCCGATTTCACCAAAGAGCGCGGCTTCTTCGAGGCTGGAGTAGAACTGGGAGTAGTACTCAAGATCATCCGGGCGGTCGAAACCAACATAGTCTGCATAGCCCGGCGTATACTCTTCGGAATAGGAGATGACATCCGAATTGTTGTAGAATGCACCGATGATCCAGTTGAAGCGGCTGTCAGTTGTCGAGACGAGACGGACTTCCTGGTTAAAGGTGGTCGTACGGCCCTTTTCATGCGTATACGCCGTGAAGGTCGGGAAGAGTTCATAGCTGTAATCCAGCGAGATCAGCAGGTCTGTCTGGTCACGCTGGCCGTCATCGTCGAACCGGGAATAGCCGGTTGCGGAGGTAAGCTCCGCAAAGCCGAGGTCTGCAACGAGTTCAAGAGCGAGCAGCTGGTTGGTGATCTCGTTCGGCTCAGGCACGCGCTTGGCCAGTTCGTACTTTCCGGTTGGCACCGTGGAACGCCAGCTGGAGCCCTGGCGGCCGTCAATGTCGGACTTCTGATAGTAATAGGTCAGTGTTCCGTCGAGCCAGTTGACCGGCTCCCACCGGGCGGCCAGACGGCCGGACAGGGTCCGCTCGCCATTGGCATCGGTGATGGTGCGCAGATTGGCGGCAATATCATCAGGGTCGGTAAAGTCCGGATCAGGATCGGAGACGCCGATGTCCTGGACCACATAGGGATAGTCGATGAATCCGGAATCGTCCTGGTAATCGATCGAGCCCCGAATGGCGAATGTGTCGCTGAACGTCTTGTTGAAGGTGAGGCCCGTCTCATAGCTGAGGCTGGCCGCTTCGGAATATTTGGAGATTTCCGAACGCACTTCCAACGTATCTGTATCGAATTGCGGCTTGACGGGAATGTAGCGGATCGCCCCGCCCAGCGTGCCCGCGCCATAGAGCGTTCCCTGCGGCCCGAGGAGAACCTCGACGCGCTCCAGATCGTTCAGCTTCAGGTCCACGAAGAGTGGAATCTCGCCGATATAGGTGGCCACAGTGCCGCCGCCATCATTGTTGCCATCCCCGGAACCGAGACCGTCAGCGTTCAGACCCCTGACGATGATCGGGTTCCCCTGGCGACCCCCGCGGTCGACCACGTTGATCCCCGGAATATAGGCAACAACATCCGACAATTCGTCGAAGCCCTGTTCTTCGATCTGGTCAGCACCGAGCGCGGCGATGTTCAATGGAATATCCTGCACGCTTTCGGCGCGGCGGGTAGCGGTGACGGTAATCGTCTGAGCGCGCAGCTCAGTATCGGTATCTGTATCAGCGTCCTGCGCGGAAGCGCCGAGCGCCAGGCCGACAGACAGGACAGCAAAGCTCGCCTGTTGTAGCAAGGTTGATCTGGACATTTGGAAACTCTCCTCAAAAAACCACCTCACCGGCTGTCAGTAGGCGTGATGACCCTGTTCCACGCAAGCTGGCGACGTGCTGTAATGAGAATTTGCGTCACTATTTGACATCCAGGGTACAGAAATTGCCCGTTGGAAGCAGCAAAGGCATATCTGTGACTAAAAATTGGGCATCCTCGGCAGCATCTTCCTTGCTCGACAGAGCAGCGGAACTTTTGTCCCGCAAGGCGTATCGCGACGCACACGCGCTCTGTATGCAGGCGATTCAGCAAGCGCCGAATGATGCGCGCATCTACTACCTTCTGGGAATTCTGACAGGCGATCATGCCAATCATGCAAAGGCGATCGAATTGTTCGACCGGGCGCTGGCGCTGGGACCGGCGCGGGCTGATATATTGGCCCAAAAGGCCCGCAACGAGATCGTCCTGCTCAAGCGGGACGCGGCCGTGAAGTCAGCCGATGCCGCCGCCGCGCTATGCCCCACAGACGCCTTCACACTGGATACGCTGGGCGTCGTCTACAGCCGCGCGGGACTGCATGGTCGCGCCACCGGTTTTTATGAGGCTGCCACCACAGCAGCGCCCGGGGTATCTGCCTATTGGTACAATCTGGGCGTAGCCCGGCAATTCTCTGGCGCCATGGAGGGCGCACGCAAGGCCTTTCGCACCTGCATCGACCGCGATCCCAGCGAGGTACGCGCGCTGGCAGCTTTGGTGCAAATCACCCGGCAAACACCTGACGACAATCATGTGACGGAACTGGAAGACATTTTTCCGCGTGTACAACAGGACCCGGACGAGGCGCTCCGGATCGGGCACGCGCTCGCCAAAGCCCATGAGGACATGAATGACCCGGCCCGGGCGATGCGCTGGCTGGCCCGCGCCAAGGCAGGCAAATGGGCCTCGGTGAACCACAAAACGGCATTCGACGGTGCGATATTTGCGGCAGCGATGGTCAATGATGGGGTCAGCGCACAGGACGGCCATGCGGACGCCGCGCCGATCTTCATTGTCGGCATGCCACGAACAGGAACGACACTGGTCGACAGAATCCTGTCGGGCCACAGCGCCGTGACCTCTGCAGGAGAACTTGCCGATTTCGGGCTGAGCCTGAAACAGCTGGTGGGCACACCGTCCAACTATGTGCTGGACGCTGATACACTGGAAGCGGCCCGGCGCGTGAACCCGGGCGAACTTGGCCGAACCTATATGGAACGGGTGCGGGCGACGCTGGGCCTAACGGGCCGCTTCATCGACAAGATGCCCCTCAACGCGGTTTATGCGCCTATCATCCTGTCCGCGCTGCCGAATGCGCGCGTGATCTGCCTGCGGCGCCACCCGGCCGATACGGTGCTGAGCAATTACCGGCAGATGTTCTCAACACGCTATCCCTATTATGACTACGCACTCAATCTGGAAGCCGCCGCGCGATATTATGTCGGCTTCGACCGGATGATCCGGCACTTCTCCGACACCCTGCCTCGGGATCGCTTCACGCAAGTCCATTACGAAAACATTGTACAGGACATTGAGGGCGAAACCCGGCGCCTTCTGGCATTCTGCGACCTGCCATTCGAGGAAGACTGCGTTGCATTCCACAAGAACGCCGCGCCGGTCGCGACGGCGAGTTCCGCGCAGGTGCGTCAGCCCCTCTATACTTCTGCACTGGCACGCTGGAAGCGTTATGAGGCTGAACTCGCCCCGGCCCTCAGCATCCTGCGTGAGGCGGCTTGCCTTCCAGAGGCCGACTGAGATAGGCGCGGCAGCCGGTCATGCTTTTGAAATCGTGGACTTCACACAGCTTTAGAGCCTACACTTTGCCCGAAAACGAATGAGGGGAAACACCATGCAAAATCGCCGCTTAGGCAAGAGTGCCATTTATGTGTCCGACATCTGTATGGGCACGATGACGTTCGGATCCCAGACGGATGAGGCCGAAGCCCACCGTATTCTGGATGCCTCGCTGGATGCCGGTATCAATTTCTTTGACACAGCCGAAAATTATCCGGTGCCGCCCAAGGATGAATGGGCCGGAACGACGGAAGAAATCTTCGGGCGATGGATGAAGACCAAAGACCGGGATTCCATCATCCTGGCCACCAAAGTGTGCGGGCCATCGCATGGCTGGATCCGCGGTTCCCAACGCGCAGGCATGACGGCGCTGGACCGGCACAATATCATCAAGGCCGTAGAGGCCAGCCTGACGCGCCTGCAGACGGACTATATCGATCTCTACCAGACGCACTGGCCTGACCATGGCACCGGCTTTGACGAGACGATGGAAACGCTGGACGATCTGGTCCACGCCGGGAAAGTGCGCATTGTCGGCTGCAGCAATGAAGATGCCTGGGGCCTGATGAAGAGTATCGAGACATCTGAACGTCTGGACACGGTGCGGTATCAGACGATCCAGAACAATTTCAGCCTGAACAATCGCCGCTTTGAAGATGCGCTCGCAAAAGTCTGCCGCCGTGAAGGGGTCAGCCTGATCCCTTATTCTCCGCTGGGCGGCGGGGTTTTGTCCGGCAAGTATCAGGATGGCGCACGGCCGGATGGGGCGCGGTTCTCCAACTATCTGAAGATGGGCGGACGCCAGAGCGCCATGGCCGAGCGCTTTGTGAACGAGAAATCCCTGGAAGCGACCCGCCGCTATATGGAAATTGCCAAGGAGGCCGGCATGGCGCCGGTCACGCTGGCCACGGCCTGGTCCAAGCAGCATGATTTTGTTGCCTCCACCATTGTGGGCGTCTCAACCTATGATCAGCTGGCGGATATTCTGGCTGCGTCTGACATGACGTTGCCAGATGATGTGATGAAGGCCTGTGACGCGGTCGCTAAAGACATCATGTACCCCATGGGCTGACCTTATGCTGGCGCCGGGACGAAACGGGTTAATATCGGGATTGGCGGCGCTTCTGGTCAGCGCGTGCCAGCAAACCACGCCCGTTGCCGTTATCCCGGCGCACCCAGCCCTGCAGCCATCGGAGCTGGCGGACCGCGATCCGCCATCCCTGGTCTATCCCGGCCTGTTCCAACGTGTCGCGCTCAGCGGACTGGTTGACCCGAAGGACTGGGTGGATGCCAAGCCCAAACTGCCACCACCCCTGATCAATGAAGCCTATGACGAAGCCCGGCCGCAGACGCGGGAAGACTTGACAGCATTCATTGTCACTTTTTTTGATCTGCCAAATGATGATCCGGAAGCGGATGATGCGGCGCTGCAAACGGATCTGTCTCTCAGCGACCATATCGAGGCGCTGTGGCCACATCTGACGCGCAATGCCGATGACTCGGTCCGGGCCACATCGCTTATCCCCCTGCCATTTCCCTATATCGTGCCCGGCGGGCGCTTTCGGGAAGTGTATTATTGGGATGCCTATTTCACGATGACGGGTCTCGGCCCCAGCCATGACGAGATCAAGCAGAGCATGGTGGATAATTTTGCATGGCTGATCCGGGAGACAGGCCATGTGCCAAATGCCAACCGCACCTATTATCTCAGCCGCTCGCAGCCGCCCTTTTTCTTTGCCATGGTGGGACTGCTGTCACCCGGAGATGAGGCCGCCGCGTGGGCTGATTATCTGCCAGAGCTGAAAGCGGAATATGCCTTCTGGATGCAGGATGAGCGCGCGGTGACTTTGCCCGATGGCAGCGTTCTGAACCGCTATTGGGACGGGCGCGATGTACCGCGCGACGAATCCTTTATTCAGGATACTGAAACGGCGCACCAGTCAGGTCGTCTGAAAGCAGAGCTTTACAGGGAGCTGAGGGCAGGGGCCGAAAGTGGCTGGGATTTTTCATCCCGATGGCTGGACGACCCGCAGGACCTTTCGACCATTGAGACGACGCATATCCTTCCGGTGGATTTGAACGCTCTGCTCTATGGCCTGGAACAGGCGATTGCCGCGGGATGTGAGCAGGCCGAAGACCCCGCCTGTCACGAGTCTTTCCGCGCAAAAGCGGAGGCCCGTAAGGCCGCCATGAATAATTGGTTGTGGGATGAAACGCGCGGCGTGTTTGGTGATTATGATCTGGACGCCGGCGCGGTAACGCAGCGCGATTCTGCCGCGAGCCTCTACCCCCTCTTCCTGGGCCTTGCCACACAGGCACAGGCCGACAGTACGGCAGACTATACTGCCGAGCGCTTGCTGTCAGAGGGCGGACTGATGACCACACCGCTTGAGACCGGCCAGCAATGGGATGCGCCGAATGGCTGGGCGCCGCTGCACTGGATCGCGATCAGAGGTCTTGAAGACTATGGGCACGACGCACTGGCCGAAGACATTGCCGACCGCTGGCTGACCACGGTGGCGCGCACATATTGCGAGACTGGCAAGCTGGTCGAGAAGTATGACGTCGTCACTGCGCGGCCGGGCGGCGGAGGCGAGTATCCGCTGCAGGATGGGTTTGGCTGGACCAATGGCGTCACAGCCGCGCTGATTGATATGAACCCCGATTATTCTGCCTACGGAGACACGGTGCCGGGCGAGGCCTGCGAGCGTTACGCCCCGGCAAAGTGAAACCCCCGCCCGCTTCTCATGTCGGACGGGGGTTTGCCCCTTTAGCGCCCACCAAAGCCTTTGATCAGGCGGCATCACTCGCGCGGTTGCTGGCCAGAACTTCGCGCTTGCCTGCATGGTTGGGCGCGGAAATCACGCCTTCTTCTTCCAACCGGTCAATCAGACCTGCCGCCTTGTTGTAGCCAATCTTCAGACGGCGCTGGAGATAAGAGGTCGAAGCCCGCTGATCGCGCACGACAATGGCGATGGCCTGGGCGTAGAGATCATCTTCCTCATCGCCCGTGCTGGTGCCGAGCATGGCGTCCATCACAGCAGAGCCGGTGGAGCCGTCATCAGGAGATTCGAGAATGTCCATAACATAGTCCGGCTCGCCCTGGTCACGCAGCCATTCGACCACGCTGCCGACTTCCTCATCAGATACGAACGGACCGTGCAGGCGCTGGGACTTCTTGCCGGGAGCCTGATACAGCAGATCGCCCATGCCGAGCAGTTGTTCCGCGCCCTGTTCGCCCAGGATCGTCCGGGAGTCGATCTTGGTGGTGACCATATAGGAAATCCGTGTCGGGAAGTTCGCCTTGATCGTACCTGTGATCACGTCAACCGATGGACGCTGTGTTGCGGTGATCAGGTGGATACCGGCTGCACGGGCCATCTGGGCCAGGCGCTGCACGCAGCTCTCGATTTCCTTGCCCGCGACCATCATCAGGTCTGCCATCTCGTCGATCACGACCACGATGTTCGGAATATGATCCGTCGGCAGCATTTCCGTCTCATAGATCGGCTTGCCGCGCTCATCATAGCCGGTCTGAACCTTGCGGGTCAGGGTCTCGCCATTGTTGCGATACTTGGCGGCTTTGTCGTTAAAGCCGGCGAGATTCCGCACGCCCGCCTTGGACATCAGCTCATAACGGCTTTCCATCTCGCGGACAGTCCATTGCAGCGCATTCACCGCCTTCTTCGGATCGGTCACAACCGGCGCCAGCAGGTGCGGAATGCCTTCATAGATGGAGAGTTCCAGCATCTTCGGGTCGATCATGATGAAGCGGCACTGTTCCGGCGTGTGACGATAGATCAGGGACAGGATCATCGCGTTCACACCGACGGACTTACCAGAGCCCGTCGTACCGGCGATCAGCAGGTGAGGCATCTTTGCAAGGTCCACAACATTCGGCACGCCGCCAATGTCTTCGCCAAGCGCCATGGGCAGGCTGGCGCGGGTGCCGACATAGGCCTCCGATTGCAGCAATGTGCGCAGGAACACCGTGTCGCGGTCTTCGTTCGGCAGTTCGATACCGATCGCGTTCTTGCCCGGCACAACCGCAACACGGGCCGAGATGGCGCTCATGGAGCGGGCGATATCGTCTGCGAGCGAGATCACGCGGGAAGATTTGACACCCGGAGCCGGCTCCATTTCGAACAGGGTGATGACCGGGCCCGGGCGCACTTCCTTGATGCGGCCCCGCACGCCGAATTCCTTCAACACTTCGGTCAGGCGCGCTGCCTTTTCCAGGAGGGCATCTTCGTCCACCGTATCACCGCGTTCTTCCGGCATTTGCAGCAGATCAATAGAGGGCAGACGGCTGGAGGCGCGGCGGCGGTCATTCTTGGTGACTTTCGGACGGGAAGCCTGACGGGAATTCGTCATCGGCAGAGCGAAGCGCGGCGGACGCACATCTTCGATTTCGTCTTCCTCATCATCCTCATAGTCATCTTCGAGCAGCGCTTCGTCTTCCTCGAAGTCGTCCTCATCGTCTTCGTAATCGTCGACATAGGAGTCATCTTCGTCATAGCTGTCATCGGTCTTGATGACGCGGGCGCGGTCGTCGACATCTTCTTCCAGATACTCCTCTTCCACTTTGCGGCGCGGCAGGATTGCTCCGATCACAGAGATCAGGAAGCCGCCTAGACCTGTCGCCTGACGTGCCGCGCGGCGGCCGGAGCTTGTCGCGGCCTGTTTCAGGAGGTGAGCGTCATCGCGGCGGAAGCCGAGCGCAGACAAGGCAGTACAGACGGCGAGGATACCCAGCAGCACACCAGCCCAGACATTCGGGGATGGCAGCAAGAGCGCGCGGAACGGCATGGAAGCATAATAGAAGAGCGCGTCGCCCATGATGCCGCCAAGCCCGGCAGACAGTGGCCAGCTCTGGGGAACCGGCCAGGCCGCAAAAAAGGCGGCAGACAGAGGAATGAACATCAGACCCATCAGCCAGCGGCGAACACGGGGCGCGCCAATCAGCACCGTGCGCATCGCGCCGCCGATCATCAAGGCAAGCCCGGCAACCCAGGCAGACCAACCAAGCGTCTGACGCGCGAAGTCCGCGAAGATGGCGCCGGCGCCACCGAACAGGTTCTGGACATCGGAATCGGTCGCGACATTCCAGCTCGGATCGCTCGGCACGTAAGACCCGACGCTGCCGCAGACAAAGACCCCCAGACCGAAGGCGGCGGCCCCCGTCAGAATCCGCCAAACCGGATCGCTGACACTCGGGCTATCGTCATCGGTATATACATAATCTGTCATGGGGGGACGCCAGGCTCCATCTGTGTTGTCTGGGAACCTGCATCCTGCCTCAACACGCTTAACGCCCGGCAAACGCCGAAAAAGGATTTGCAGCAGCTTTGTTAACTTCTGAGAAGCCATGGCTCGCTGCAGAAAGGCCCGGTTTTCCCTCAAGCAAGATGCGATCCAGCATCCCCTTGCGAAACATGTATTCCCTGTAATCTCCGGAACCACGGGGCTTTCTGGCGATTGATATGGCAAGACAATGGTACAAGAGGAGACCGCATTATGAGACGTACACTGATTATTCCAGCGACCATCGCCCTGTTAACGGGTATGTCTGCAGTGGCACAAGAAAATAACACGAGCAGCGCAGAAATTAACGCCTCCGCTGCTGTCACAGCGACAGAGAATGAAGACGAGCTTGAGGAATTGAAGGTTGACGAACTGAACGAGGTTCAGCTTCAGGCACTTGAAAAACCGAAGGCCTATAAAGAAAACGCCGAGAAGGTGATCGCCGACGTAACGAGCGATAGTAAAGAAGCGGCCCCTGAGGCTGAAGCGACTGCGGAAGCCGACATGACGATGGCCCCTCAGTCAGAAGAAACCATGTCCACTGCCGAACTGAATTCCGAAGAAATGGATTCCGAAACGAGCGAAGTCTTTGCCTCTGACGAAGTCAAAACGCCGGCAAGCGAAATGATCGAATCCGACACCGCAATGACGGCCGACGTCGAAACGCCTGTCGTCGACATGGACGCCGATGCCACCATGACAGCTGATGCTGAGATGGAAGAAGACATGACCGCTGTTGGCGGCCCTGAGTATGACTCTGAAGTCGACGTCATGAGCGATCTGGCCATGAAAGGTACAATCGTGGAACTGGCAGCAGAAGACCCGCGCTTCACCACGCTGGTGGCTCTGGTTCAGCAAGCTGGTCTCGCAGATGCCCTGAGTGCCGACGGCGAACTAACCGTGTTTGCCCCGACAAATGCAGCCTTTGACAAGCTGGACGCGGAAACGCTGGCCAAGCTGAAATCCGGTGAAGCCAATGACAAGCTTGCGATGATCCTGAAAGCCCATGTGGTGGAAGGCGAAATCATGAGCGGGGACATTGCGGAAGGCGACACGACCGTTACGACCCTGGCCAACACCAATCTGGTGGTTGAGAAAGAAGGTGACAGCGTGAAAGCGGATCAGTCCGCAGTCATCGGCGCTGACATTGTTGCCTCCAATGGTGTAATCCATGCCGTTGATACGGTGATTATCCCGGAAGAGAAAACCGAGCAGCAATAATCGCGACGCTGCCCGTTTAGGGCCAGTCAAACCACACCTCTGGCCTTGAATAGAGAAAGCCCCGGCAGATAACTCTGCCGGGGCTTTCCTTTTGGGAGATACGAAGCTGGCTTAGCCGTTCGTAAATTCGGGATAGGCTTCGAGGCCGATTTCTGCCTTGTCGAGACCCATTTCCTCTTCTTCGGCGGTTGGGCGCAGGCCCACCGTGAATTTGAGGGCGAACCAGATAGCGCTAGATGCTGCCATGACGAACACACCCGTGAGGACGACACCGACCAGCTGACCCAGATAGCTGACCTGCATCTCACCTTCGATTTCAACCGGCATGATGTGGTTGCCGTAGGACGCTGCGACGACCATCGTGCCCCAGATGCCGCATACAAGGTGGGCCGGAATGGCGCCGACGACATCGTCGATTTTCAGTTTGTCGAGCAGCGGAACGGTCACGACAACCAGGACACCGCCAACAGCACCGATCAGGACAGAGGCCCCCATAGACGGAGCCAGCGGCTCAGCCGTGATGGAGACGAGACCGCCGATGGCACCGTTGAAGACCATGGTTGCATCAATCTTGCCTTTGTAGAGCAGAGCCGTGGTGACCATGGCCGCCATCACGCCGCCAGCTGCAGCCAGGTTCGTATTGGCAAAGATCTGGCTGACAGAGTTGATGTCCGCTGCCGTACCAGCAGCGAGCTGGGAGGCACCGTTGAAGCCGAACCAGCCGAACCACAGGATGAATGTACCGAGTGCAGCGAGCGGGATGTTGTTGCCCGGCATCGGGTTCACCTGCTTGCCGAAATACTTGCCGATCCGCGGGCCGATGATCAGGGCACCTGCAAGCGCCGCCCAACCACCAGTGGAGTGCACCAGCGTAGAACCTGCAAAGTCAGAGAAGGCCCATTCAGAGTCGAGGTAGCCGCCGCCCCACTCCCAGGATGCCACGATCGGATAGATGAACGCGGTGAGGAAAGCGGTGAAGATCAGGAACGGCCAAATTTTGACACGCTCGGCGATCGTACCGGAGACGATGGACGCTGCGGTTGCAACAAAAACCATCTGGAAGAACCAGTCAGAAGCCGGTGCATAGCCTGCATCGCTTTCAACGCTGAGGTCGCCGCCGCTCCACAGTCCAGGCGTCGTGCCGAGAAGGCCGCCAAGCGTGGTCGCGCCCGGATAGGCCATGTTGTAGCCGACAATCCAGAACATCAGACCGGCAACAGAGTAGAGGGCCACGTTCTTGGTAGACTGCATGGCTGCGTTCTTGGAGCGAACAAGGCCTGCCTCCAGCATGCAAAACCCGGCTGCCATGAACATCACGATGATGCCGCCGATCAGGAAGAGATAGCTGTTATCAACATATGCCGAAGCGCTGCCTGTAACAGTTTCTTCCAGTGCCGCCAGGCGTGATTCCAAATCTGCTTCCTGGGCGTAGGCAGCTGCCCCCACCATCAGTGCGGCTGGCAATAGCGCCGCGCCGCGTATCCAGTTGTTTAGTTTATGGCCCATCTGGCCCCTCCTTCGTCATCGAGACTTCAGAGCGTGGGACCCCCCGCGCTCTCCCAGAACCGATATGATTGCGCCTGCACAGGAAAGTCGCACGGGCTGCGCGTGTGACAGGTTTTTCTCACCCCGCATGGTCAAACGCTGGGCAGTGTTGCGGCCAATCGCCCAATTCTGCGCCATCGCTAGACGCACGGCCGGACGTGGATTACTTAAAGGGCATGAAAACACGTCATGCAGAGTCTGACCGGAAGTATGACCTTGCCGTCATTGGGGCAGGGCCAGTTGGAACATCGCTCGCTATCCTGGCGGCACAGCGCGGCTTTTCAGTTGTCTTGGTTGATGCCCGCGATCCGGACATTACGCCCCGCCCTGATACGCGCACCTTTGCCATTGTGCGCGGCAGCTGGCGATTGCTGGGCGCAACAGGCGCGACAGCGGATCTGGTGGACCTGATAGAGCCATTGAACGGCCTTGAAGCCATTGATGGCGGTACGCACGTGTTTGGCCGCCCTTCTGTAGTGTTTACAAATGAAGACCTGCCGGAAGACGATGATGGAGAGCCGCTGGGGCAGATGGTTCCGGCCGGCGCCTTGCAGGCTTCGCTGGACAAGGTCTGCGCCGAAACAGACAGCCTGACCTGGCTGCGCAACACGCTGTTTGAGCGTATGGAGACACATGCCGCAGGGGCAAGCCTGACCTTGAGCGAAGGACGCACGATTGAAGCCGGACTGGTCGCAGCCTGTGATGGCATGAAGTCTGCCGTTCGCGGCGATGCAGGCATCAAGACCGAGGGGCATGACTATAAAAAGTCCGTTTTTGCTGCCAATGTGCAGCTGAGCAGCCCTCACCATGGTGTCGCGCGGCAATTGTTCACACCGGAAGGCCCATTCGCCACGCTACCGATGCCTCACAATCAGGCAAATCTGGCCTGGTACATGAAGCGTGGCGCAGCCGAAGCTCTGGCCGACTTGCCGGTGGAGGATATCGAGGCCGAACTGAATGCGCGCTTTGCCGACTTTGCGGGTCCGATGAAGATTGTCGGGCCTGTTTCGGCCTATCCGCTGGTGATGCAGCTGGCGACCCGCATGGTCGGCCCGCGCACAGCGCTACTGGGCGATTCTGCCCACCGCATCAATCCGCTGGCCGGGCAGGGGCTGAATCTGGGCATAAAGGATGTCGGCGCGCTGATCGATGTGATGTGCGAAGCGCGCGATACGGGCCTGGATCCGGGCTCTGATGTGATGCTGGAGAAATACGAGAAGTGGCGCCGCTTCGACGCCGCCGCCTCAGCCATGTTCATGGATGGTGTGGACCGGGCCTTCTCGAATGACAGCGCGCTCCTTAAGCCATTCCGCGGCCTTGCCCTGACAGCCGCCAACAAGATTGGCCCGCTGCGCCGCGCGATGGCCCGTCAGGCGAGCGCCGATCAGACCCATCAGCCGAGCCTGATGCGCTAGGCCCCGGCCGGATCACCCACTGCAAGCTGTCTCAACTGGCCCCACGTATAGAGACCGGAATTGTGGCCATCGGAAAAATGAATGCGCACAGCGTAGCGCCCGACCGGGTCTGCACCTGTGACGCTGATGTCTGCCGGAACAGGTGCTTGGGGCGGCGGCGGCCCCCCGCCATGCCCGCGCACTTCAGCGGACGGGCTTTCCTTACGAAGGGTCACATAGGGAATAGTACCCGCGGCACCGTCATCGAACTCAACAGCCAGTTCGGCGGCTGACTTGCGAAAGACCAAACGAGTCGGCCAGGGTGCGGCGCTCATTCAGAGGGCCCTTTCTCAGACGCGGGCATATCCAGATCCCGCGCTTCTTCCGCCAACATGATCGGAATGCCATTGCGGATCGGAAAGGCAAGGCGGGCCTTGGCAGAGACCAGCTCATTCGCGGTGCGATCATAGGTTAGGCCCTGACGGGTGACCGGACAGATCAGAACTTCCAGAAGGCGCGGGTCGACACCAGACGTATTGTCACGCGGTAGCTCTTTTTCATCCGTCATCGGATATCCTATTGCAGCGTGCCGCCCTCAGGGCCGGACACATCCATTTCCAGAAGCGTGATGAGCGTTTCCGCGCGATCTTTCAAGGTCTGCGCCTCAATCAGGGCCTGCTTTTCAATGACGGAGAACGGACAGCCCGAACAGAGCGCATTGACCAGCGTTTCGAGCGGCGCCTCTTCGACAGCCTGCCAGTCCGTCGACATGTCATTGGCATCTGTATAGTCGCGCAGGGCCCGCACAAGGCGATGCCTGTCCGGCATGCAGGCGGGGGCAACCTCATAGAGATCGTCCTCATAAGGGGCCCAGTCCGCCAGCACCTGACGATAGGGCGTCGTGACAGACAATTCCTGCTTGATGTTGAACCGGGCAAGCCCCGTTAGCGTGATCAGATAGCGGCCATCGCCTGTTTCAGACCAAGCGGTAATCCGGCCAGCACATCCGGTATGGGCAAGGTTCGGCTTTGATTTTGGCCCACCCATGCTCTGAATCATGCCGATCACGCGCTCTTCCTGCATAACGTCATCGATCATGTTCAGATAGCGCGGTTCAAATATGTTCAACGGCAGCTGCCATCTGGGGAACAGCAGCGCGCCGGGCAGGGGAAAGACCGGCAGCTGGGCTGGCAGGTCTGTCATCGTCCTGATGGGGTGCTGGCTCATCGCCTGACTGTCTCGCTTGTTGAATTCATTGCGTGAGACAGATGTGGGGCGATTACGTGATCAGGCAAACATAAGGGAGGCGAGGCGGCGGCGACCATCCACTGTGGCCGGGTCTGTTGCCCCTGCCGCTTCGAATACCTGAAGCAGTTTTTCCTTGGCCTTGCCCTCTTCCCAGTTGAGATTACTGGACAGGATGATCAGCAGGTGATCCACCGCGTCGGCATATCGTCCGGCG
>Ga0209578_10001676_pt1 | contig 19928 bp, 27 predicted proteins | sample tdAd472_FD_187127 | JGI IMG/M metagenome (GOLD analysis project Ga0209578, IMG submission 187127) | Marine sediment microbial communities from the Atlantic coast under amendment with organic carbon and nitrate - tdAd47.2 (SPAdes)... | ecosystem: Environmental > Aquatic > Marine > Coastal >...
GCCCGGCGAGGCGCTCAATCTCGTCGCCTTCCAGCCGAATCTGCTCCGTGCTCAAGCCACGCAGGGCGTTGGCGATCGCTTTTTCTCGGTCATTCCGTTTGAGCTGATCCAGCTCAAACTGCAGGCTATTTTTCAGGTCGTCCGTGGCCTTGCGGGCGGCGATTTGCTCGGGCGTCAGCGCTTGGGTGCCCTTGCCAGCATTGCTCGCGGCGGCGCCCACGTCGTCCATCGCCCCGGCCAGCGCGAGACTGGCCTGCCGGGTCTCGGTGAACTTGGCCCGCACCCGCTCCATGAACTCTTCCAGCTCCTGCGACGGCAGAAACGTCGCCAGGCCGCCAAGTTCGCCTTTAACCGTGGCCACCGACGTCTCTACGTCCTGTTTCCACAGGCGAATCGCCGCCCGGCTTGATTCGAGCTGTTCGGCATCGAGCAGCCCGTCCAGCGCAAACGCCACGGCGCTGGTCGGCGCGAGTAACTTGGCGGCTCTTAGCAGGGCAGAGTACTCGGTCTTCAGATTGAGGAGGGCGGTCAGCACCACATCAACGCCGGTCAATAGCGTTAGTTGCACTCCGTGCCAGCCCAGCTCCAGGGCCTTAAAGCCAATGCGTACGCCGTGAAAGCCGTCGGCCATCACCCCGGCCCCGGCCACCACCTGTTCGATACCCTCGATGATGGTCGCGGCCCACAACTCGGCCGCCTGTTTGCTGCTATCTAGCCCGCCCTGGATTTCGTCATCAAGCACCGCGCCGACCGATTTCAGGTAATCAAAAATTCCCGCGTCCATCACCTGGTTGCGGAACTGAAACCATTTGTCGGACATCATCGACAGGCCGCCCGCCCAGGTCTGGGCCAACTGATCCGTGGCCCCCCGAAACCGGCTATTGGTGGACTCCCACGACTCAACCACCCGGCGTTTGGTCTCGTCGGCCGACACACTAACGCCGGCCTGAAAACCCAGCATGGCCAAAATGCCGCGCTCCCGGAACAGGTCCGCCGAGGCGGCGCCGGCGGAAAACATACGCACGATCTGGCCGGTCGTGTCTTCAATGCTCAGCCCGCTGGCGGCGGCTAAATCGCCGATTAACGGCATGAGCGCCACCACCTCATTAACCCCGCCGGAGACGACTCCGGCCAGCGTGGTTGAAGCGGCCATAATGTTTTGGAACTCAAACGGCACGCGGGAGGCAAACAGCGTCATCTGCTCAAACAGCCGGTTCCCCTCGGCCACGCTGCCCAGCAGCACCCGCAAACGCACCCGCAGCTGCTCGCTCGTGCTGGCCGCGTCAATAAACTGCTTGGCCAGCGCCCCCACGCCCAGGCCCGCCAGCATGGCTTTCAGGCCGCCGAGGCCGTTCACCAGGTTACGGGTGCCGGTGAATAACTTACGCGCTTCGCGCTCGACAAAGCCTAGCTGATTGCCGGCCTGCTTGGCCTTTTTCCCGGATTTTTCGGCGGCCTCGCCAACCTCGTCAAAGCCGTCGGCGCTGTCGTCCAGCACCTCGACCAGGCCGCCGCCGTCCCCGGTGAGGACTATTTTTAGCGTCTGTTCAGGCATCAGCGTCGCGGCGATTCAGCTCGACCGCCGCCGCCTCGCCCATCTCTAACAGGGCGGCGAATTGATCTGGCTCCAACGCCATCTCCCTGCGGTTCAACACCACGTCCACCGCGCAGGCGTCGAAGCCAATCGGGCCGCCCATGCCGGCGTACCGAAACTGCCCACGCACGGCCAAAAAGGCCCGCAGCACCGGCCCGTTCGGCAGCCATACGTCGAATATTTTTGGCTCGTCGGGCTCATCGTCAGCCGTTAGCTCCGCAATCAGTTGCGGCGGGGCCCCGAACTCCTCGAGGTCCGACCGAAGCTCGGGCCGCTCTGGCACTCGACCCCGACGCCGCTGGCAGCGGGCCCAATGCGCGGCGGCCTCGATTAGTTTTTTGCCAGCGCCTGCTGGCCGGTCACCGCGGCCATGTAGCCGCGAATCACCGCGAGCCGCACCATTGAAGTTTTCAAAAAAAGCGCCTTGTTTTTCTCGTTGAACGGCAGCGGCTTAGCCTTGTCGCCATCGCCGACCATTACGTCGTCGCCAAAGCCGATCAGGATCCGGTCGACCAGGGATCCGTCGTCGGCGTCCTCTACGCTTTTTGCCAGCTGGTCCAGGTCGTCCTCGCCCAGCTCGTCATCGTCATCGGGCGCCACGCCCAGCAGCTTGTTGGCCTCCTTGTCGTCTAGCATCGCCATTTCGACGTGACAGCGCGCCTCTCTAAAGCTATTGCTAGCCTTGCCCTTTTGCTGCTTGGCCTTGCTGGTGTAGGGCACCTTAATCACGATTTCCCACATAAACGATTCGGGTATTTCGCTCAAATTAAACATTTCACATCTCCAGTTGGCTCTATCTATATATAGAGTGGGGGTCGACAACCGGCGGCACCGCGCCGCCGGTTCAGGGTTACTTCACGGTAATTTTTGTCTCGTCATTGCCGGCGTCGCTGGGGATCATCCGCAGATCCGCCTCAATGGTGCGCACGCCATCGACCTCGCCGTAGCTGGGGTTCAGCAGCTGCACTTTGGGGCTGTCAACCTGCACAATGTTGCCGGCGGTCGCGCCGTGGATCAGCTGCAGCGCGCCGGTGGTGTTGGCCTTGGCGATGCTAAACCAGTCTTTTACCGACAGCGCCGGGGCCTCAAATACAATTCGCCCCGTGCCCGCTCGGTCGGTAATCTCCGCCGATTCCTGCCCCACCAGGTTGCGGTAGGTCACCGTGTTGCCCAGGTCAATCGTGGCCGAGACCAGCGTCAGCGCCGTGCCGTGAAGGGTCATGGTGGGCGTGTTGTCGTTGGTCATTGCCAGCGGGGTCTGAAAGGCGCTCCAGTCCGCCGTTGGATCGCTCACGCTGGCCGGCGCCTGCCACAGGCCGACCATGTTGAACATAAAGTGCGGTATCTCCCGCGGGCTGAACTCCAGCCGCACATTGCCGCGGGCGCCCACCATGCCGTGCTTCTGGCCGCCCAGGTGGTGGTATAGGGTCACGCTTTCAAACGCCGCGCTCACCGGGTCGTAGACCTGGCTTACCCCCACGTTGTTGGTTTCCCCCAGGCCGCAAGCCCTTAGCAGCGGCTCATAGGCGGGCACATCGCCGGCCGCGCCGGCGCCGGCAATCTCCACGCCAAATTCGCTCAACACGTGAGTGCCGACGTGGATCACCCCGTCCCGGCCCAAAAATGGCTTATCCAGGTTGCGCTCCACCTGGTCACCGTTTAGCGGTGTGACCTTTAACCCGCTGGTCAGCATCGCGTCGGACCCGCCGGTGGGCACGCTATCGGTGCCGTAGGTGCCCTCAATCTTTGCCAGCAGCAGCTTTTCTCTAAAATTAATGGCCATTACTTGTTACCTCCAGGGGCGGTGGGTTTTTTATCGGCGGCGGGTTTTTTGCGCTGGGTCTTCTGCCAGGCAACCACCGCCGGGTGATCATCGGCCAGCCCGCTCGGACGGCCGTCGGCATCGCGCGGGCGATTGCCCAGGTGATGGGGCTTGGTGCGTTGTTGCGATGATCGGTTAGCCATTGGTTTTCTCCTGCCTAAAATGCCTTTAATAAATGAGTCAATTAATGATCAGTTGTAGTGCCGGGTAATCAGCGCCAGCCGCGCCCGGTGGCAGAGCACGCCGCCAAACATCACGTACTCGTTGGTTTCCAGCTGCATGCCGGCGGCCTCGCGGGTAATGGCGGTATCAATCACACCGCCCAGCTTGTCGTCAGCGTCAAAGGCCAAAATCACCGCCTCGATCAGCTCGTCAAACTCCTGCTCGCTGGCGTCGCCGTCCTCCACCGAGCGGTAGCCGTCAATCTCCCATCGGGTCGTCACAATCCATCGGCCCACGCCCGGCGAGCTCTGCCGACGGCTGACGCGGCGAATGTGCCAGCCGCGCACCGGGCCGTTCGCCCCGGCGCTGTTGTCCTGGTAAAACGCCACCATCTCTTTCTGGTTTTTCGAGTAGCGGGCGTATTCATGCACCACGCCGCTGTTGGCCACCGCGTCGAGGGTAGTTTTAATCGCCGCGCGAATTGGGTCGGGGCTACTCATTGCGCCAGCGCCTCGGCAATCTGCTCAACTGCCTGCCGGTAGCGCCGCTCCATTTGGCCCTGCTGGGCCGCAAAACTGCGGTTAAACATGCCCACTCCCTGGGTACCGCGGATCGATATCGCCCGGGCCACCGCAAACGCTGCGCGGGTCACGTCAGCCTCGGCGCGCAGGCCAAACTTGGCCCGCACCCAGTCTTTCAGCGGCTCTATCGGCGGAAAATGCGGCTTCGTGCCCAGCTCCACCGGCACCGCGTGGGCCGCCGATGTTCCGACCACCCCACGCACCTGGTCGGCCGAAACGACAGGTTGCTGCGCGGCAATACTGCCGCGCAGCCCCCCACCGCCCCCGACCCCCGTCGGAGTGAGCTCTTTAATCTCCCGCTCGAGGAGTAACAAGTTTTCCCAGGTCGCCGCGCTCAGCTGGTGGCTTACCTCGTCCGGCATCTGCCGCCAGGCCTGAGCCAGATCCACCACCTCGGTCGCGTCAAAGGTAAATTGCGCGGTCATCGATAGCGTCCGGAGTGGGTCAGCCGGTCACGACCAAGGGAGTTTTTTAGATCCATATCCACCACCACGCCGTGGGCCACCGTGCGCTTGGGATTAATCCCCAGGGCATCGAAATAGCGCTTGCGCAGCGTGTTGCCCAGGGCAGAGAACTTGCGCGACTTGTCCGCGTGATCAATCGAATCGGCCGCAATCGTCGGCGCCTGATCCCCGGCATAGAGCGCCGCCAGCTGGCTGGCTAGCCGCCCGGCCGCAAAGCTGGCCACCGCCGCCCGGTCGCGGCTCGGCACCGTGTCCTGCCCGGTATCCACCTGGTGGGCAATGGTGTAATTCGCGCGTACCACCGCGCCAGCGGATAGCCCACTGGCCAGCTGAATCTGTATCGCCGTGGGACTTTGGTACAGCTGCCAGCCGTCGATCAACGTCGGCGGCACATCGCCAACCGGGTATTCCAACGAGCGCAGGGCACTAAAATCCGCCTCCCACCCGGCGGGCAAATCCAGCAGCTGACCCGCCGTGGCCAGGGTGATGTCCTCTACTTTCGTGCGCGGCCGGTCCAGGCTATAGCGGATCACCGCCGCGGCAATCGCCGCCTCGCGGTCGCTCTCGCTCAACAGGGCGTCCTCGTCCCGCACCAGGCGTTTAACCCGCTCGTCAAAATCGTGCAGACTCACGACACACCCCCCAGGTTAATCAGCTCATATTCATATTCGTTGTTAATGCCGTCGTCCGCGCCGTAGGTGGCTTTCACCGTTACCCGGCGGCGCTGTACCCGCGCGTTGCCAATCGGCACATGCACCGACGGGGGCAGGGTAATTTCCACGCTCGCGCCGGGGGCAATCACCGTGTCGTCGAGTACTTGCGTGCCGCTGGCCAGGTCATCGATGCGGTAGGTGATCCCGCTCGGCGCGGCCGGCTCGCCCGCCTTGTCGGTATACGCCACCGTCAGGTAAGCGGTGGTGCCCTCGGTGATTTGTGTCAGCGCCACGGAATAGCTGCCCGATTACGACCAGGTAATCTCAAGGTCAACCGTCCAGGTCTGGCCCGCGGTTTTGGTCCCCTGGGCGCTGACCTTGCGGTTCAGGTTTTCACCGGCCGCGGCGCCGTTGTCCACGGTAAATTCGTTCCAGGCAAAGTTAGCGTCGGCGCTGCCAAACACCGAGCGCCAGGTGGTCACCTGTCCGGCAATCTGCGGGTAGCTCGCCTCCATCGCCTGGTAGAGTTTGTTTGTCGCCGCCTGCAGGTCCGTCTGACCCGCCGCCGCGGCAGTAGCCGAATCGCCCACGCCAATACGGGCGTTGGTGTTGTCAAAGGCCGTGCCGCCGCCCGCAATCAATAAATTCTGTAGTCGGGTAATGCCCTCATTGAGTAGCAGGTTGCCGTCAATCACCGTTTCGTCGTAGGCCTCACCGGCGGCAAACGCGTCGTCGTCCTCATACCGGCGGATCGTCCATTTCGGTTTGTAATTCATCCGATCGCTCAACATTCGGTCATCCTCATTGCAGGGTAAAAGTCACGCCGCGCTGGGTCAGCGCAAACGCCGCCTCGCGCTCAGCCAGGGTCATCGCCGCCGCGCGGCTGGAAAGTGAAAACGTCACCGTGGCAATCCTGGTGCCGGGCGCAAAGCTCACCACGGCATCCACCGCACCGGCGGCCTCGGCAATCGCCAGTAACACCGCCAGCGCGCCTACCGTGTCGGCGGCGCTGCCGGCATCCGCCACCGTCGCCGAAACACTCACTGACGCCAGCTGGTCAGCCCCGGCCCCGGCATCTGCCACGGCTTTTAAAATTGCCGCCAATACCGACGGCACATCAATACCGCTGCCGGTGTCTGTCACGTTGAGCGCCGCGGCCACGGTCGGGCCATCTGCTCCGGTGGCGCTGTCGGTCATGGTTAGCTGGGCAGCAATCGCCTGGTCATCGGCCCCCGTGCCGGCGTCTGTCGTGGTAATAACGGCGCTGATCGCGGCAATGCCATCAGCGCCGCCGGCGATATCGGGCAGCGCAAACTGCACCGCGGCGCCTGGGGGGGCATCGGCACCGGCACCAACATCGCCGATCGCCATCGATGCCAGCACCGCGGCGAGCCCATCGCTGCCGCCGCCCAAATCAGTCGCCGCCAGCAACGCCGAAGCACCCAGCGGGGCGTCAGCCCCGGCGCCGGCGTCCGCAATACCCAGCGCAGCCGCCAAACTGGCGAGCGCGTCAGCGCCGCCGCCGGCATCAGCCACCGACTTCATAACCGCTGCGCCGCCGCCGCGGGGCAGGTAGAGCCGATGATGGCGCAGGCTCATAGCTCGATGACCTCCCACGGGAACGAGAGCGCCGGCGTGCCGTCGGTAATATCAATGTAATTACTGCCGTCCACCTCGGCGTTTTCCGTGTCGGTAAACAGCGTGGTATTGAGTTTTAGTAGCCGCCACTCCGTGTTGCCACTGTTGACCCACGCCACGATCGCCGTCGCCCCGGATACGCTGCCGGTGACCGTGTCGCCAACGGCCACCGCGCCGGTGAGCGTGCCCGTGACCTTAAATTGTCGGTGCACCAGAATCGGCTGAAAGGCGTGCAACACCTCAACCGGAATGGCCAGCGCATTAGGCGCCGCCTGGGCATGCGCAAAAACACCCACCAGGCTTTTGCGCCGGGTGCCGCCGGTCAGCACCTTGGTCTCCTGCCAGAGCTCCACAATATCGCCCTGGCCAATCGCGGCCAGATCAACCGTTAACTGATAGGCCCCGGCATCGGTAATCTCCGCGCCCAGGGCGTGTTCAGTGCCCGGGGTCGCCACCTGCGTGCCGCTGGTTTTTTGCGTCGCCATCAGCGCACCCCGTAAAAAATAATATCTTTTGTTCTGGCCGCCACGTTGCCGGTGTCGGCCATCGCCTGTATCGCTAACCGCGTCCCCGCGGGGATCTGAATCGGCACAAACCCGCCCCCGGCCGGGCCAAACGCCTCAGCAGCGCTGTATTGAGCGCGCCACGTATAGAGCCAGTGCTCGTTGGCCGAGGCGCCTATGCCCAGGCGGTAACGCACCGCCTGCGTAGCCCAGGCCGTCTCCCCGTCGCTGCCAAGCCCGACAAAAAAACCGCGAAAATCAAAATCGGTTGCGGCAGCCAACTCCACGGCGGTGCCCCACGAGTTGACGCCGCCGGCCACAAAACTCACGCCCTTAGAGGCGCCATAATCCGCGCCTATCGGCACCACCTGCGCCGGCCCCGGCTCGGCAAGGTATCCGCCCGCAAACAGCGACCCGCCAACGTACAGATACTTTGACGCCGTCGAACACTGGCACTGCGCGTAAACGGCCACCCCGGCAGGGATAGCCATCGGCAGCCTGTAAACGGCACCCACCCGCCCGTTGCTGTTAGGCGACAACACAAACCGCAACGCCGGCAGCACGATCATGGTGTCGGTCGCGTCAATACCGATATTGACTAAAAACTCAGCCGGGCCGGTATCGTCAGAATGGAAACAAACCTCCACGCTATTCGATCCGAAGGGATTGTCATCCGCGGCAACTAATTGCACCCACGCGCCCATCGTGTTGGCGCTAGCGGCGGCAGTGACCTGCACCCCGTTGGCATCGGCCGTGTCCGCCAGCTGCACGGCGAGCTGCCCGCCAATGGCCGCAAATTCGCTCATTTAACCGCCGGGGTTAACACCGTCTCGACCTGCGCCTGAGTCAGGCCGGTGACGGTGATCAGGTAGCCCAGACTCGACGCGGTCAGGGGCGAATCAAGCCGGATTCGTGGCGACGCGCGAAACCGCTCCAGGATCGCGGCAACAATAGCGTCAGCGCTGGCCTGCGTCATGATCTCCGCCCAGGCGGCAGGATTAACCGCGTTGATCCGGTCCATGAACTCAGCGGCCGATATTTCGGTTACCACCGATGGCACAAAATCCAGGGCCTGCGCATCCCACGTTCCGGTGGGGCGCTGGCTGCCGACCGCTTTTGTACCGCTACCGGCTGGCAACGGGTCCGGCAACTGCGTGGTGATCTGCAGCGCCGCGCCGTCAGCCAGCCGATAGACTACAGACCAGGACATCCAATCGCCCCGTAATCAGCGCCGCACCACGGTGACCAGCACCGTGATGTCGTCCCAGGTGGGCGAGCTACCGCCAATCGTCAGCACCACGTCCATCTGCGCTTCGTCGGCCAGGGTGGCATCGCTAATCGCCCCCTCGCCAACGGTGCCGGCGGTCACCGATATCGGCGCGGTCAGCACCGTGGTGCCGGCCTCCTCGAGGTCAACGGTTAAGGTCGGGCTGGTTCCGCCGCTGGCGCGGGCCGTGGCGGTTACGCCGATCAGGGTCGCCGGGTAGGGCAGCGCAAAGCGCGCCACCGGGTCGGTCGTGGCCGTGTACTGGCCGCTAATGTGCAGCGGAATAACATCCACCCCCGGTACGGCCACGGAATAATTGGCCGTGGCCGCGGCGGCCGGTGTCGGCACCAGGACGGCCATCAGCAGCAGCGGTGCAATCAGTAGCAGCAATCGGTGAAACTGAAACAGGTTTTTCATGGTCAACACTCCGGTGGGTTAATCGATCAGCCCCGGCCCGGTACCGGCCGGGGCTAGTTGGTCGGCCTCAGCCCCCGGCCCGGTACCAGGCCGGGGGCGTCAACGGCGCTCTCACGGTGGTTATTCGTTAGGTCACCACGCCCTTGTAGGCGCCGCGGTAATCGAGCACGTTGCCGCCGTAGATGTGGCGGATTTTGTAGGTGATGGTGTCGTTGGCGAACAGCGAGCCGTTCAGCGGGCTGTCCTGGACAAAAATCTCCGGCTCTTCGTTACCGTCGAGAAAGCCAATTTCCAGAAAGGGCACATCGGCAATATCGGCGGTCATCGCCCAATCGTTGGCGTCGGTCCAGTACCAGATCGGGTGCACCTGCATGTTCATGCTCTCGACAAAATCGCCCTCGTTATTGGTGGTTCTGCGGAACAGATCAAACGCTGCTTCCTCGAGATCAGCCGGCACCCACAAATGCCGACCGGGAATGTTTAGCCGCTCGGCGCTGTCCTTCTCCGGCTGTTTGAGCATGGCCAGGCGAGCCGCGGCCAGGCTGGTGGCGTCCAGCGCGGCGGACCCCAGGTTGGCGTGGTTAACGTGGAACAGCGCGTCACCATCAAAAATCGCCGGGTTGTCCTTGATGAAATCGAACGCGAATTTCGCCAGGGTGCGCTGCGCCGCCCGCGACAGCTTGGTCGGTATCCGCTGCACCAGGCCGGCATCGTCGTTTTTGATCATCTCCAGCGTCAGCGATTCAGTGCCGCCGCGCTTGGTCACCGCATAGGTGGCCTTCTCGTCGGTGGGCGTCGTTAGCGCCGCGTAATTCCCGCTTTCTGCCACCGCTGGCAGATCGCCATAACCGCCCCAGCGGGTGCGCTCCTGGGTTCTAAAATCATTCACCTGGGCCACGTCGGCCAGCATCCGCCAGGCGTCGTAGGGCGATGCCAGGTTGTATTCGGCAATCATCCGCCGGGCGATCGAATCACCCAGCACATTGGCAAAGGTGGTGCTGTCTGCCGCCTCCCGCATCCACTCGGCATCGCCGGCGGCCTCGCGTATTTTGCGCAGGTCGCAGTCACGCAGATGGCCGGTTACCCGGGTATCGCCGGTCACCTCGATGTAGCACTCGCGCAGCGAGCGCACCTCGCGGTTGCCCCGGTCAAAAAAGCCGTCAAGCATGTTTACAATCTTGTCGGCCCGGTCGTCAGTCACGTCGGCGCGGCGGCCATCGCCCAGACCGGCAATCTGGCCGCTTTCAACAAACTGCCCCAGGTACTCGCGCTCGGCGGTAATCAGCCCGGCCGCGTCGGCCTCAACAATCCGCTCGCCCAGGTCGTCTACCTGCCCGAGCAGTCGGCTCTGCACCGCCGCCGGCAGGCCGCTGGCGATAATCTGATCGCGGGCGTCGGCCCGTGCTTCGGCCACTCGCTGCACGCCGGCGATCAACTCCTCAGCCTCGACCCGGGTCATGCCGGTATCGTCGCCCTGGCCGGATTGGTCAGCGGCGACGGGAGATACCCCCTCGCGAAAGGCGGCAATCAAGTCGTCCTCGGTGATGGTTTCCGGATCAATCCGCGCATAAACGGCCGGGGCCGCCTCGCGCAGGGTGTTGAGCATCTGTTCACGTAACGCCATATCGGGGTCTCCCGTTAAATCGCCTGCTGCGGCTTCAAGTAGTTGGATGATTTCGCCCCCGGCCCCGGGGGAGATAATGAGATCAACGCTGGCTACCTCGCGGAACTTCTCCGCCCGGCGCTGCGGCCCGGCCCGGCCGGATACCTTGCGGGTGGTCGCTTTAGCGTCGATGGAAAAACCGAACAGGTCGGTCATGCCCCGGTCGTAGGCCTCGCGGATTTTCGCGGTCACCTCGCCGGCGGCTTCCAGCAGTTGTAGATCGGCCTGAATCTCGCCGCTGTCCGTCCCGCTACCGGGCAAAAACTGCGGATTACTCAGCCGACCAATCAAGTTATGAAAGGACTTACCCTCGCCGCGCAGGTGTTCCAGGTCGCCCTTGGCAAACACGCGCACGCCGTCAAACAGCGGCGCGCCTTCGCGCAGCGCCGTGTCCGGGTAATAGTTATGGTTGTGGCTCAGCCCGGCGCGGATTACCCGCACCCGGAATTTGGTCGCCTTCACCGGCCCGGCGGCCACAATGGCGCCGGTCGCCTCGCGCAGATCGGCCGGCAGCAGATCCCGCAGCGACTCAAACGGCACATCCAGCGCGGTGGCAAAGCCCTGCAGCCGTTCATCGGGTGGCCGGGCGATATCGCCGCTAATAATCTGGCCAACCGTGCCCTCGCTAACGCCGGCAGCTTCCGCCAGCCGGGCGTTGGTCAGCCCCTGTTCGTCCCGCAACGCGGCGAGGCGTTCGCCCAGGGTCATCAGGCTTTAGCCGCTTTAGGCATTAATTTAGGATCGGCGTCGGCGGTGAGTTTCTTGCCGTCAACCGTGACCACCGTCACCACGCCGTCGCGCAGGCTGTGGGCAAACACCTCGTCGGCCCTTACCGGCGCCAGGCGCATTTCGCCGGTCGGTTTACGGTCTTTCATCACCGGCACCGACCGGCGCACGTGCTTAGCGGCAACGGCCGCGGTAATGGTCGGTTCGGCTGCGGAATCATCCGCCGCGGCGGAGTCAGTTCGGTTGTTCATGGGCCACCTCGGTTGGCTGGTCAGCTAAGTGCATATCAAGCAGGTGTGCACAGTAACCAGCCGCACCGGGGCGGACTAAAAAAACTGGTTTAATGATTCAGAGGGACGGTCTCGCGGCAGCGGAGCAACCACCGGGTACAAAAAAACCCGCGCGGAGCGGGCCGGCTAGCCGGGTCGGGCTAGTAAATCGGGGTTGCGTCGAACGCTTCCTCGGGCGGTTCCGGCGGCAGTTTGTCGATCAAGCTGGCCGGCACCTTAAAGCCGGCACCCAGCACCGCCGCAAAATCGCCCTCGTCGTGGCGGGGGTCTTTCACCCGGTACTGCGTGGGGTAGGGATGGCTGACCACGTAACCGTCCCGCTCGGCGGCAGCAATCCGCTGTTCCATCTCCGTCGCCAGGTCACCGGACAGCGCGCCGCTGACCGAATCCCATATCAGGGTTCCGCCTTGGCCCGGTCCGGTTCTCTCTAACTGAAATTCATGGCGCATAGTTAAATAGCAGCCCCGTGGTCAGTTCCGCCAGCTCCCGATCTTCGCGGATAAATCGCTCAAAATCAACGTCCGTGCGCGGGGATAGCAGGGCCTCAACACTCATGGTCATTACCTCGAGCGCACCGTGGCGGCCGCTGTAATACTCCCCGGGTAACCGGTACTCCTTGCCGAAATAGGGGTCAATGTAGCCATCTTCTCGGGCTCTTTCCGGCCCGTATCGCCGGTTACCGGTCAGCTCTGCCAGGCGGTTTAGCGGGTCACCGGCCGTGCGGCGGCCGTGGAGTTCCTGAAAATAATCGTCCAGCTCCGGCATTGCGTGCTGCAGGCGGTGGGCGTATTCGTGGGTGGCGGCGTTGGCGTTGCCCGCCGCAATAAACCCCTCGCCTTTAACCACCTGGCGCGAGCCAAATCCACCGATCCGGGTCGATCCAGACCGCGGCATCGTGAGCTGAAACGCCCGGCCCGTCGTCGATTTAGTGTGCAGCGGCCCCAGGTTATCGGCCGCCGTGACCCACTCCCGCGGAAAATCCGCCGACGCCGCCTTGATCAGCGTTGCCCCTTTGCCGCGGGTCACCACCTTAGCCGTGCCGCTCATGTCCCGCGCGCTGGCCAGCCGCTCGGTGAGCCGGCGCTTAAACTGCTCGTGCGGCATCGAAGTGGCACCGCCAAGCACGGCGTCCAGCTCCCGCCGGCCGGCCTTAATCGCGCTATCCAGTGGCAGTTTTTCACCCCGCGACGGCTTGGCCGCCCCGGCCGCCAGATCGTCCCGCGCCGTTTGCAGATCCCGCTTAAACGGATCGGCGGCAATTTCGTCCGGCGAAAAGGGTTTGCGGCCTGGGTTCTGTACTTCCCAGCTCTCCATAAACGGCAGGCTCTCGCAACCGCAGTTAATCACCTCCTTAATCGGAGCGGCCGGGTGGCGCGGGTGCAAAATCGCCACCCCGTTGCCCAGGGTAAAGGTCTCCTCGGTCTCCCGAATTTGTCCATCAATGCTCGTGTGGTGGGGCCGGTCGCGTAATTTGCCCGAGCGGCGCCACTGTTTTTTTAGCCCCGGCAGCAGCTCCTTTGCCTGCGTCTGCCGCTGGTGGCTGGCCACTGAATAAGCCCGCCCCAGCTCCGTGCGGATGATCGTCGTCGCCCGGCCGCGGCTGCCTTTAATCAGCTTGCTAATGTTGCCAATGGCCGCGCCCTGGTTCTGGGCGCCAATCGCCACCAGGCCTAATTCACTGTTAATTTTATTCGCCGTGCGCAGGCCCACGTCCGCCATGCGGTCGGTGGTAAAGGTGCGCATGGCCTGCAGCTGGCCGGTATTGATTGACGGCAACAACGCATCGAGGCGAATGCCCCCGGCGGCAATCGGCTGATCCACCAGGTTAATGCCCGCTTGCCAGCTGGTACCCGTCGCCGTGCTGATCACGCCGCTGGCCTGCTGGCCAAACTCGCCCAGGGCCTGATTCACCGAGCGCTGCAACTGCGGCAGGTAAAACTGTTCCCAATCCGACGGCGCCGCGGCCAGCGCCTCCCGCGCTCGCTTCTCGGCGGTTTTTAACAGTCGGGTGATTTCCTTCTGCGTATCCCGCTGAATACGGGTCCGCGATTTCAGCTGGCGCCGGCGCTCGGCGAGAAACTTCCGGTTGCGTTCGGCGTCGGTCACTGACCGGCCCGGCTAACCAATGTCCTCAACCGGCTGCAACGGCCCAGCTGGCGTCGGCACGTCGGGCACGTCCTCCGGCAAATCATCGAGCACGTCCTCGGCATCTCGCGCCGCCTTTTCATCGGCCGCGTCATCCAGCAGAGTGGCCGGGTCAATATCCACCCCCAGCTGGCTAATAATCGTGCCCAGCACCGCCAGCGCCGTGGCCCGATCCGCCAGCCCGTTGTCGATCATAATCACCACCGCCGTGGCCACCTGTTGCAGCGCGGCGGCAAACTTGCTGGTGTCTTTGGGCGACATCTCGGGGAATACCGCCTCCAGTTCAAATCCATCGTGGGCCACGCGCAGCTCCGGCCGCACCCGCAGCGCAGACAGCACCACGAACTGGCCCATGTACTCGAGGATGTATTTCAGCCGCCGCTGGCGCTGACTGAGAATTTTCAGCGTGGGCTCACTCATGCTCTCGCCGGTGGCGCGGTTCACGTCGCCGCCGCCGCCGTACCAGTGCTCCGGCACCGTGGCGCCGCCCAGCATGTGGTTACGCATCAGCCGGGCCACGGTCTCGGTATCGCCCGACTGCAGGTCCGGCGACTCCGCCGACCAGGTTTCGGAATCGTTATGCACCCGCACGCTGCCGGGGTTGGGCACGGTGATTTTTTTCGCGCGCTCGTCCACCTCGTCCGGCGTGGCGCCGGTCAGAGTCACGTCCCAGATAAACGCCCGCATAAACTGCGACCGGTCCAGCTCGCCAAACATGAACTCGTCGTAACTGTCCAGCCAGTCAATCTGTGCCAGCAGGTCACTGCGCCCGCGGCTGGAATTGCTCAGGTCGTTAACCTTGAAATAGAAACACTCGCCGTCGGTAAAATCGAGCGCGCGGATCCGCCGCGTGCGCTGGGTGAACAGATCCATCTCCTCGCCCGGCACAATCACCCGCAGTTTTTTAAAGTTGCCTTTTTTGTCTTTTTTGGTCACCACGCCGATCGGCTGCTCGATGTTGTCCGGATCGGTCACCACCACGTCAATATCGCAGGGGTCGATATAGCCCAGCCGCACGTGGCCGGTCATCTCGTTCACAAACGCCGGCCAGCACTGATCGCCATACAGTGCCAGCTCGCGAACTTTTTTCTCTAATTTCATGTCCATCGCGTTGATCGGGTCGCGCCAGAACTTGCGCAGTACTTCCTGCAGCGGTTCTACCGATTCATCGCCCGTATCGCCCGCCGCTTTTACCGTCAGCTCCACCCCGTCCGCCAGCAAAAACGCCAGCGGCAATTCAATCAGCCGGTTGGCGATCAGGTTGGACTCCCACAGGTAATAGGCCAGGCTCTGCATTCGCGCCTGGTTCATCGGCGACAGATCCCGCTGGCCGTCGCCGGTTAATTTACGGTAGAGATGATCGTCCGCGTCCACCGTCGCCCCGGCGGCCTCGCGCACGGTTTCCACCACCGGCTCAGCCGCCGGTTCGCCGAAAATTTTGTTGCCGAGCCAATTAATCACCCCAGCCATCTGCCCATACCCCTGTTAAAAAGTGTTAAGAGGCCGTTAAAACGGCTTTTTAGCCATTCAGTGCGACTACGCCCGCACTCAATGCCGTGACAGCCGCTCACAGCGGCGCTGAGAAAACCGGGCCCGTTAGCCATCAGCCGGTCCTTCGGTGGCTAAACATGCGCTGACTGCCCCGGTCAAACATCCGCCCGCCGGGACTGCTCCGGTCAATGCCCCGGCTCGATCGATATTCATCGCCGCTGGCATCAACGGATTCGCCGGCGGCGGGTTGGCCCTCCTGGCGGGTGGCGGCCCAGGCCAGCAGCCCGGCGATTGCGCTATCGCCGTGGCGCTGTTTGCCGTCGCTACCCTTGTCGCGGCCGTCGTCCATCGTCGGTCGGCCCTTCACCAGTTTCACCCGTCGGTGATCGGCAATCACATCCTCGCCGCCGGGCACGATGATCGATTTATCCTCGTAGGCGCTCCGGTAGCCGGGGAAGTTCGCCGCGTACCAGGCGGCGGTGGCCATCACGCATTCAATGCGAGTCGGGCCGTATTTCTGCAAGGCCGCCTCGGCGTGAGACGAGCCGTTGCCGCGGGCATCAAATTTCATGTGGTGGAACAGCGGCACGTTGTCGAGCAGCCAGAAGATAATTTTCTGCTGAACGTCAAACGGGATATTGCGCAGCTCCAGCAAAAAGGCCGTGCGCCAGACCCCCGGCGCCGTCTCCTGCAGCGGCCAGATAACCGACAGGTCGCCGCTGCGACCAAAATCCTGCCCGAGCACCGTGCGCAGGCCCGGCATGTTGTCGACCAGGGGTTTCAGGTTGTCGGCTATCCACCGGTCGGTTTCTGTCAGGCGCCCGTCATCCAGTACCCATTCGTTCGGTTTAGTAAACCGGACGGTTGGAATAGCGCCGTCCTGGCACTGCTCGATAATGGTTCGCGGAAAATATGTGCCGCTGCCCTGGGCGGGAATACAGAACAGTTCCTCGTCGGCACCGTCGCCGTACTGCTCAACGATATGCGCCCTGAACTCGGCCTCGGCCTGCGGCGACCACTCTTTTTTCTGCACCAGGCAGATCCGCTTATAAAACCCGTCTGCCAGCGCCCGGTCAAAATCGTTTTTGTGCAGCGAGTAGTTAAGTTTGCCGGCGCGGATCTCACGAATTAGCAGATTGAACGGGTTGTCCACGCCGTTGTGAGTGCTGACGATATCGACCCGGCCGCCCCAGATCAGAAACGCCATCGCCGCCTTAATCAGCTCCGCCAGGTCACTATGAAAAGCCGCCTCATCAATCCGGGCGTGGCCCTGGCGGCCGCGAAAATTGTGCGGGTTGCTCGAGAGTGCCTCGATCTTGAAACCGGAGGAAAAGGTGATCGAGAACTTGACGATATCCCGCCGCTCGTTATTGATCACCGCATGCTCAAGGCCCACATCAATGGCGCCCGCTGCCAGGCCGAACGCCCGGGCAAAAAAAGCGCAGTCGCCAATAAACTCGGCCGCCATCGGCAGGTTGTAGCCCACATAGAACTGATCCATGCCGTCCTGCTCGGCCGCTTCAAGCGTTGCCTCCGCCGCCATCGCGCCCCAGCTAAACCCAATTCGTCGGCCTTTTTCGCCAACGCGAACCGGCGATTTATCCTCGTGCCAGCGGATCTGATACGGCAGCAAAATCGCGGGCACTTCCGCGCCGTCGAGGTGCCGGGTTTCGCGTTTTCGCTGCTGATCCTCAACCAGTTCCAGACACTCGTCGCGCAGCTCGTCGGTCAGGTCAATGACTAAATCGGCCATCGGTTAGGTGTCGATCTCGATGCCCAGAATCTGCGCCCGAATCTGGTTAGCCACCTCCGGACTCAGCCCGGCCTTTTTACCCAGCGCCGCCACCTTTGCTGCCGCCGCTGATTTCTGTTGGTTAAGCCGCTCGCGCACTTCATCGGCAAATCGTTTTTGCGCCGCACTGGCGCGGGTCAGCCGGGCCACGCTGGTGGCGGCGCGGGCCAGCAGCTTTACCCGGGTCGGCGCGTCAGCCTCGGTGGACTCCTGGAGCGTCAGCAGCACATCAAACAGCTCGGTCTGGGTCAGGCCAATCAGGGCGGCGCTGCGAGCGTCCTCGGCATCCGGCGTGGTCGCGGCGATCGCCTTGGCGGCGTCGGTGCTGGCAGCGATTCGGGCCAGCTTGCGCTCCAGCTTTTCGCCGTAGCGGTGCACGGCCGATTTACTGATCTCAAATCCCTGTTCGGCGAGCAGGGCAGCCAGCTCCTCATAGTCAGCAAACTGGCGCTTTACCAGCTCGCCATCCAGCCAACTGCGGGCGTCCGCCGGTAACGCGCCGACTTTGCTACGCCCCGGCACTAGCCGCGCCCGCCGGTTAAAAATTCGCTCGGGTGGCGAATACCCGGCAGACCGGGATCGTCACCCTCCAGATAATCCACCCCGGCCGGCGTCGCCTTGGCCACCCACAGCTCGCCGCCATCGGGTGACGTTTTACTGAGTATCTCGGCAAAGCCGATATCGTGCAGGTACTGCAACGAGCGCCGCACCTGCGTGGTGCCGGGGCTTAACTCCGGGTCCTCTTTGGCAAACTCCAGCAGCAGCCCCTCGCCCAGCGGGTCCGGGTAGGCCAGGTACAGCGACTGCAACAGCCGCAGCCGTCGGAGCCGGTTGCGGTAGCTGCTCGCTTTTATCGCCGTGTCACCCATTTTTTCCCCCGCGGTTTTCCTGCGCTTGATTCATCTGATTCATCTGGTTCAGGGCTCTGAATTCACCGATCATCTGGTTCAGGTCCCGGCTGACCGCATTAACCACCTCAAATACTTTATTAACGTCATCGCGCAGACCGCGTTCGACCGCCTCGAGGTCGACCCGTTTGGCATAGTCGCCGTGCATCTCTGAGCGCGTGTCCGACACTTTTCGCCCCGTCTCGTCCAGGTCAGCGCGCAGTTTCGTAATCAACTTTTCCTGTTCAACGTCCCGGGCGGACAGCTCGTTTTTTACCGAGCCGGTCATCGACTTCATCAGCCCCAGCAAAAGGGTGACCGCGGCGAGCAGCGCCCCAATAACCGCTGCGATGTCCATCAGCCTTGCCCCCGTTCGTGAATTGATTTACACGGCACGCAGCGCACCGATTCCGGTTGTACCGCCAGCCGCTCAGCGGGGATCACCTCCTCGCAATCCAAACAGAGGCGCTGGCCATTAACCAACAGCGGCTCATCCGTGATTTGCGCCCGGCGCTGTTGCGCCGCCAGGGCATCGGCTCGCTGGCGCATTTCCAGAATCTTTGCCCGGTCGAGGTCATCCATCACCCATAATCCGGATATGTCGGCCCACGTACTGCGCCCAGCCGTTGAGACTGGCGCCCAGAAAATAGTCGGAATGGTGCAGCAGGCCGTGATCCGCGCCCTCGTCGCGGGTGCGAAAATCAACCACGCGATCGTCCGGCGGGCCCTGGTAGCCATCGCGACCCATGCGGCCAAAATCGTGGCGGTAAAGCAGCGCTCCCAGCCCAATCGCCCGATCGGCCGGGTTACTAATAATGTGGATCTGCCGCGCCCCCTGGGCCGGGAAGTACTCCCGTTGGCCCATCGCCGGACCGAACAAAAAAACCGCCCCAAACTGCGCCCCGGCCTCCATCGCCCGCAGTACAACGAGCGCGCCGTAGCTGTGGGCCACCACGTGATCACCGGCGTGGGTCAGGTCACGCAGCTGGCGGCCAATGCGCCGCTGGCGCCGCCGCGACCGGGCGGTGAGCACGTTCACCCGGTCATAGTTAAAATCGAAAACGGTCATGCCGCTGCCCAGCCGCTGGAGCAGCCGATCCGTACTGCCGCCACCGTCGGTGCGAATACCGTTAACCCCAATGACGCGGGTGCCGGCACTCATTCGTCACCCCACGCGTCGGCCCACGCTTGTTCCGGCGTTTTGCCAAGTTCCCATTCGGAGTACCAGGCATCTGCATCGGCGGCGGAGCCTCCCCGTTCTCTGGCAAGCTGTTTTAGCGCCCGGTGCCAGTCGGGGAAGGGCAAGTCCGGGGCGCTCATTCCGTCCCCTCATGGACTGGCCAGTACTTGCGCACCTTGTCCACATAGGCCTGGTTAACAAACTCGCCGTTGTCAGCAAACCGAGCGCTGCCCGCGTTATAGGCCGCAATCACCGCGCTCCAGGTGTTGTACCGGCCCTCAAGGCGCTGCAGCAGCAAAATGCCGTAGAGGATTCCGGTTTTTGGCTCGCACAGCCCCGGGAAATGGCCCGTAAAACCAAACTCCCGCGCCACCGCGCCCATCACCTGCATCGGCCCCCAGCTGGCCTGTTGGCCCCACCATTCCGCGTCGCGGTCATCGGCCAGCCCCGGCATGCTCGGAAAATCCGCCGGCGGCTGCTCGCTGCGCCCCTCGGCCTGGGTTAATCGGCGAAACGGCTTACACGTAGTCGCATCCACCAGATACCGGTAACGCGGCTCCGGGTTCCACGCCCAGGGATCGCCCCCCGATTCCACCAGGCAGATAGCCCCCACCAACCCGGGCGGAATCCCCGTGCCGTGGGTCAGCTCTGCC
>Ga0209578_10001679_pt1 | contig 19921 bp, 17 predicted proteins | sample tdAd472_FD_187127 | JGI IMG/M metagenome (GOLD analysis project Ga0209578, IMG submission 187127) | Marine sediment microbial communities from the Atlantic coast under amendment with organic carbon and nitrate - tdAd47.2 (SPAdes)... | ecosystem: Environmental > Aquatic > Marine > Coastal >...
ATAATAAAAGAGGCGTCAGCGGTATCGGTCCTGGGAAACCTCCACCCGGCACTGCTGGATCAGTGCACCTGACGCCTCTTGGAGCCGGCCAGGCTCCGTTCGCCCATGAGATACCATGTCCTCGTTTCGATCAGGGCCGCACCCTGGGCAGAGATCGGCCTCAATTTTCACGCCTGCACCCTGGATACTTACGCATCCCGGCCGCAAAACGGACACTGCGTCACCGTGCTGTGCGCCTTCCGCTCACCTGGGCAGCGAACGGACGGAGCGGCGGGCCGAAACCCGACCGCAGACAGCGAGCGGCGTCGAAGCACAGGCGCGGGACCAGATGTTCCCCTGCCTTTGCCGCGACCGGCACCACCGGCGAACCGGCGAAACCGTGACGGTATACTCGCGTGCAACATAACAATGCGCCCGATCGGTTTGCGCCGCTACGTTGAATGTTGGGGGTAAAGTCAGTTTCCTGTGTAAAACGCCCCTCGTTTTCCCCAAACTATCCACAGTTTGTCCACACTTGGCCGATTGCTCGTCGGAATCTCGGGTGTTGCAGGCTTGGCGCGGACTTGGCGCGCTGAATATTGCTGCATTGCAACGTCAAAAGTTGACTTGCCGGAGAGCGGCAGGTACCACTAAATAACCGGTTGAAAACCCGCGGATGCACGCGCTGCCGAGAGAAAGGCGTTCACTATGACCACCCGGAATCGTCCCTTATCGCCACACCTTCAAGTTTATAAACCGCAGATCACATCGATACTGTCCATCACGCACCGGATTACAGGTGTCGCGCTGTGTGGCGGTGCGGTGTTGCTGACGTATTGGCTGATGGCGGCGACGTATGGCCCTGAAGTATTTGCGCAGGCCCAGGCCATTCTCGGTTCGTGGTTCGGGCGGCTGGTGATGTTCGGGGTCGTCTTTTCGCTCTGGTATCATCTGGCGAACGGCATTCGCCACCTGGCATGGGATGCCGGCTGGGGGTTCGAGCTTGAAAAGCTTCGCGCCAGTGGTATCGCCGTCGTCGCCTTTTCGGTGATCCTGACGATCGCCACTTTCTGTCTTGCCTATGCGGTGGGGGGCTGATCATGGAACTTCGTTCGCAACTTAGCCGGGTTCGCGGCCTCGGCGCCTCGCACGAAGGCGCGCATCATTTCTGGGTGCAACGCATCAGCGGGATCGCGCTGGTGCCGCTCGTTTTGTGGTTCGTCTTTTCGGGGATCGGCGTTGTCGGCGCCGACCTGGCGACCTTCAAGGCGTGGGTCGGGACGCACTATAACCCGGTCCTTCTGATACTTTTGATCTGCACCATGTTCTATCACGCGCAACTCGGCCTGCAGGTCGTGATTGAGGATTATGTGCATGGCGAAGCTGCCAAGCTGACGTCGCTGATCCTTGTGAAGTTCGCCATTTATCTGCTCGGCGCATGCGCCGTGTTCGCCGTTATTCGCCTGACCTTCGGGAGCTGACCGGATGCCTGAATCCTACGAGATCGTTGATCACAAATATGACGTTATCGTCGTCGGGGCCGGCGGCGCCGGTCTGCGCGCGACGCTGGGCATGGCGGCAGCGGGCCTGAAGACGGCTTGTATCACCAAGGTCTTTCCGACCCGTTCGCACACGGTTGCGGCGCAGGGTGGTATCAGCGCCTCGCTCGGTAACATGGCCGAAGACAGCTGGCAGTGGCATATGTACGACACCGTCAAGGGCGCCGACTGGCTCGGCGATCAGGACGCCATCGAGTACATGTGCCGCGAGGCCGTGCCGGCGATTTACGAGCTTGAGCACTTCGGCGTGCCGTTCTCGCGCACCGACGAAGGCAAGATTTACCAGCGTCCGTTCGGCGGTCACATGGCCAACTTCGGTGAAAAGCCGGTGCAGCGTGCCTGCGCGGCTGCCGACCGTACCGGTCATGCGATCCTGCATACGCTGTATCAGCAGTCGCTGAAAAACGATGCCGAGTTCTTTGTCGAATACTTCGCCATTGATCTGATCATGGACGACGATGGTGCGTGCCAGGGCGTCCTCGCGTGGAACCTGGACGATGGTAAGATGCATCGCTTCCAGGCGCACATGACAGTGCTGGCGACGGGTGGGTACGGTCGTGCCTACTTCTCCGCGACCTCGGCACACACCTGCACCGGCGACGGCAATGCCATGGCCGCACGTGCCGGGATTGCCCTGCAGGATCAGGAGTTCGTGCAGTTCCACCCGACCGGGATTTACGGCGCCGGCTGTCTGATCACCGAAGGGGCGCGCGGCGAAGGCGGATACCTGACCAACTCCAACGGCGAGCGTTTCATGGAACGTTACGCGCCGACGGCCAAGGATCTGGCGTCACGCGACGTCGTCAGCCGCGCCATGACCGTCGAAATCCGCGAGCAACGGGGTGTCGGCGACCAGGCGGACCACATCTATCTGCACCTGGAACACCTGGGCGGAGACGTGCTGAACAAGCGTCTGCCGGGCATCACCGAAACCGCACGGATTTTCTCCGGCGTCGATGCCACGAAGGATCCGATCCCGGTGCTGCCGACCGTGCACTACAACATGGGCGGTGTGCCCACCAACTACCGATGCGAAGTCATCGCACCGACCGACGACGATCCGGACCGGGTCAGCCCGGGGATCATGGCGATCGGCGAATGCGCATCGGCATCGGTGCACGGGGCCAACCGCCTCGGGACCAACTCATTGCTCGATCTTGTCGTGTTCGGTCGTTCCGCAGCTATTCGGGCCGCGGAAATCGTTACGCCCGGTGCCACGCTGCCGCCGCTCAACAAAGCGTCCGCCGACAAGGCGTTGGCCCGCTTCGACAAGCTGCGTCATGCAGACGGCGAAATCCCGACAGCGGCGATCCGCGATGAACTGCAGCGCGTCATGCAAAACAATGCGGCCGTGTTCCGGACCGCCGAGGTGCTGACGGAAGGCGTCGAGAAGCTTGATGCCGTGACGGCGAAGATGTCCGACGTCAAGGTGCACGACCGTTCGCTGATCTGGAATTCGGATCTGGTGGAAACGCTGGAGCTGACGAACCTTGTGCCGAACGCGGTCTCGACGATGTATTGCGCCGAGGCCCGCCACGAAAGCCGTGGCGCGCACGCGCACGAAGATCACCCGGATCGCGACGACAAGAATTGGATGAAGCACTCGTTGGCGTGGATCGACGAGGACGGCGGTTGCAAACTCGGCTATCGCCCGGTGCACGAATACACGTTGACCGACGAGGTCGAATACATCGAACCCAAGGCGCGGGTCTACTGAGGAAGGTTTGACAGATGGTTGAATTTACACTTCCGGCAAACTCGAAGATCACCGAAGGCAAGTCCTTCAAGGCTTCGGGCGGCACCAACATCAAGACCTTCCGCATCTATCGCTGGGATCCGGATAGCGGTGAAACGCCGCGCACCGACACTTATGAGGTCGATCTCGACAAGTGCGGGCCGATGGTTCTGGATGCGCTGATCAAGATCAAGAACGAGATCGACCCGACTCTGACCTTCCGCCGGTCGTGCCGCGAAGGCGTGTGCGGCTCGTGCGCGTTCAATATCGACGGCACCAATACGCTGGCGTGCACCAAGTCGATTGACGAGATCAAGGGCGAAGTCAAAATCTACCCGCTGCCGCACATGCCGGTGATCAAGGATCTGGTGCCGGATCTGAATGTGCCGTATGCGCAGTACCGTTCCATCGAACCCTGGCTGCAGGCGGATACGCAGGCACCGACGACGGAGCGTCTGCAGAGCCCCGAGGAACGCGATAAGCTCGACGGGCTGTGGGAATGCATTCTCTGTTTCTGCTGTCAGACGTCGTGCCCCAGTTATTGGTGGAACGGCGACCGCTACCTTGGCCCGGCGATTCTGCTGCAGGCGTACCGCTGGATTGCCGATAGCCGCGACGAAGCGACCGGCAAGCGGCTCGACAATCTGGACGACCCGTATCGGCTGTTCCGTTGCCATACCATTATGAACTGTACGAACACCTGCCCGAAGAACCTGAACCCGGGCAAGGCGATTGCAGAAATCAAAAAGGCATTGGTGCAGCGCCGCTGACGCATCTGATATGAAGAATACAAAAGCCCCCGGTTATCGCCGGGGGCTCTTTGTTTGTGTCGTGCCGGTTTGTGCCGGTTAGCCGGTTGTACCCGGACTGTTACTTCAGCTCGATTTTGCCGGCAACCTCGGTCGAAACGCCCAGGCTTTCGATTGTCAGCGTAACTTTTGCGTCGAGCGTTTCGTCGCCGCTCAGCGTGCCGTTGTCGATGGCGGCGCGGACAGCGGTTTCGATTTCACGCTGTGACGTAATGCCGACATTCTTGAGGAACTTCCTCAGCGTCATGTTGAATACTTCTTCGTCCATGATGATCTCCCCTTATGCCTGAATGGCTCCATGCGGCGGTCCGGTAACGGACCTGTGCGGCCTCTTTGAATTCCTTTAGACCGTGCTGCGTATCATGTGCCTTATATAGGAACCGCTGGTATCCCAGGCAACGCCGGAACGGAGTGACCGCCATGTATACGCCTAAGTTTTTTGCAAGCGAGGACGAGGCATTGGCCCGTCGGATCGTCGCCGACAACGCCTTCGGTGTTTTAATGACATTGCCGGATGCGGTTGCGTCCGAGATGGATATCTCGCATTTGCCGATGCTGTGGCGGGACGGTGGCGGCCCGCACGGCCACCTGATCGGTCATGTCGCCAAGGCCAATCCGCACGGCGCACGGCTTGGTGGCGCGGCGGGGTCGGTGGCCGTATTTTCCGGTGCGCACGCGTATATCTCGCCCAACTGGTATGCGAACCCGGCGCTGGTGCCGACATGGAATTACGCGGCTGTACACCTGCACGGCATGCCCCGCGTGATTGCCGACGAGGCCGGGGCAATCGATATTCTCGATACACTTGTCGACGCGTTCGAAAGCGATGCATCGGGGAACTGGTCGACGGCCAAATTGCCCGAAGGCGTCCTCGTCAAACAACTGCGGGGAATCGTCGCGTTCGAGATGCCGATCACACGGGTCGAGACCAAGGTCAAAATGAGCCAGAACCGTGCACCGGACGATATTGCCGGCGTCGTTGCGGCTCTAGACCGGAGTGAATATCAGGAGGACCGCGCGACGGCGGACATGATGCGCGAGTTGAACGGCGGCTGACGCGGATTATTTCCGAAACGGGATCGCCAGCAGGCCGATCAGGCCGCGGTCTCTGTCGGCGCGGAAATCTTCCAACCCGATGGTCATGCCGTCGTGCCCATCGCGGGGTTGTGGCGTGTAGGTGGTGAATATCCGGTCCCATACCGACAGGCAAAATCCATAATTGCTGTCGGTCTCGTCACGATGCCAGGAATGATGCACGCGGTGCATATCGGGCGTGACGACAAGCGTTCTGAGCGCACGGTCGACGCCAAGCGGCAGCTTCATGTTGGCATGGTTGAACATGGCTGACGCGTTCAGCAACACCTCGAATACGATCACGGCAACAGCGGGTATGCCAAGCGCCAGCACCAGGGCAATCTTGATCAATAAAGACAGGATGATTTCGAGCGGGTGGAAGCGGATGCCGGTGGTTACATCTATTTCGGTATCGGCATGGTGCATCCGGTGCAGGCGCCAAAGCACCGGGATCTTGTGAAACACCACGTGCTGCACATAGATCGCGAAATCGAGAAATACGACACTGCCCGCGGTTGCGGCAAGCGCCGGGATCTCCAACACATTGCAAAGCCCGACACCGTTTTCCGATGCCCAAAGCGCGGCGGCGGCGGGCGGCAGCGGGATCAAAAGGCGGGCGACCAGCGTATCGACGACGACGATGCCGAGGTTCGCCGGCCAGCGCGCAACCCGCCCAAGGGCGCGTTTTCGGCGCGGCATCAACGCTTCCAGCAGCATCATGCACGCCAATACACCGGCGAAAACGCCGATGCGGATCATGCCTTCGTGGGACAACACGTACTGCATGCGTAACGAACCTTTATTGTTCCGGTGAAAGTGGCGTGTTGTGCTTGGTGTTTCAAGCAATGTCATCGGGTGTTAAAGTCGCCGCCCGCAAAGGAGAGCGTACCATGAACATCAGCCACCTGCTGCAAGACCGTGCCCGGCAGGACCGTCCGCTCCGGGTCGGACTGATCGGCGCCGGCAAGTTCGGCACCATGTTTTTATCCCAGGTTCGTCTGACGCCTGGCATGCACTTGCTGGCCGTGGCCGATCTGGACGTCAGCCGCGCCCATGCCGCCCTGACCGAAACCGGCTGGCCAAAGGAACAGATCGCCGCAACATCGTCGGCAAAGGCGCTGGCGCAAGGCAGCACGTGGGTCACGGATGACAGCGATGCGTTGATCAACGCCGGTGGGCTGGATGTGGTGATCGAGGCGACGGGCGTGCCGGAAGCCGGTATTCGCCACGCCTTGGCCGCGTTCGAGCGTGGCCGCCACGTGGTCATGGTCAATGTCGAAGCCGACGTGCTGGCCGGGCCGCTGTTGAAGCGCAAGGCGGATGCCGCCGATGTTGTATATTCACTGGCTTATGGCGACCAGCCGTCGCTGATTGCCGAACAGGTCGACTGGGCGCGGTCCGTCGGCCTCGATGTCGTGTGTGCCGGTAAGGGTACGCTCTACATGCCGGAATTTCATGCATCGACGCCGGACACAGTCTGGGATTACTACGGCCTCAGCGCTGAACATGCGGCGGCCAGCGGCATGAACGCGAAAATGTTCAATTCGTTTCTCGACGGTACCAAGTCGGCCATTGAAATGGCCGCCGTCGCCAATGCTTGCGGTTTGGAAGCACCGGCCGGCGGATTGACGTTCCCGCCCTGCAGTGCGGAACAACTGTCGTCGAAGCTGATTCCGCGAGCGGACGGCGGTGTGCTGGATCGCAAGGGAACCGTCGAAGTCGTTTCCAGCCGCACCCGCGAGGGCATCGATATTCCGGGTGATCTGCGCTGGGGGGTATATGTCACCTTCGAGGCGCCGAGTGATTATGTGCGGCGCTGCTTCGCCGATTATGGACTGGTGACGGACGAGAGTGGAAAGTATTCGGCGTTGTATCGGCCGTATCACCTGATCGGCCTTGAGCTTGGTGTGAGTGTCGCCTGGGCCGGTTTGCTGAACATGCCGACCGGCACGCCGCGCGATTGGAAAGGCGATGTCGTCGCTGTTGCCAAGCGCGACCTCGACGCAGGGGAAACGCTCGACGGGGAGGGCGGCTTCACGGTGTGGGGCCGGTTGATGACGGCCGCCGATTCCCGCGAAGCCGACGCAGTGCCGATCGGCCTCGCGCACGGCATCACGCTGAAACACCCCCTGCCCAAGGATGCGGTCATCTGCTGGTCCGACGTCGAAGCGCCGGTCGACAGCGTTGCCTATCGCGTCCGCCGCGAGATGGAGAAAGCATTTGCCCAGCCGACGCGCGCCGCGACGCGCGGTGCCGCCTGAGACGAGCGCCGGGATACCCGCCGATGCTTACACCTCAACGCGCCTATCAGGAACTGGTTGCTTCCGGAAAGATCAATGCGGATCCGGCGCAGGCGCGCGCGATGTCGCTTCTGAGTACGCTCGGTGAGGATCTGATCAGCTACAGCGAGCAGATGGGCAAGCAAGGCTGGGCCGCACGGCTGGGGCTCGGCGGTAAAAAACAGAAACCGCCAAAAGGCTTGTATCTGTGGGGCGGCGTCGGCCGGGGCAAATCGATGCTCATGGATTTGTTTTTCGATCATGTATCGATCGAGAACAAACAGCGCGTGCACTTTCACGCTTTCATGCAGGAAGTGCATCGCCGTATCCATGCCTTCCGCGAAGCACAGAAAGCGGGCAAGGTTTCCGACGCCAAGGACCCGCTGCCGCCGCTGGCGCGCGTTATTGCCGAGCGCGCGTGGCTTCTTTGTTTTGATGAGTTTCATGTCACTGACATCGCCGACGCGATGATTCTGGGGCGTCTGTTCGAGGCGTTGTTCGCGGAGGGTGTGGTGATCGTGGCGACGTCGAACCGCCACCCCAGGGACCTTTACAAGGACGGTTTGCAGCGCGACCGGTTCTTGCCGTTCATCGATATTCTGCTGGAAAAGATGAACGTGCAGGAAGTCGAGGCGGCACGAGACTACCGTCTTGAACGATTGCAGCAAATGGATGCGTATCTGACACCGTCGGGGCCGGACGCAGACATGAAACTGGAACAGGATTTCGAAAGTCTGACCGTCGGCTTTCATGCGCAGCCTGTTACCCTCGACGTCAACGGGCGTACCGTCGAAATCACCAAGGCCGCCGAAGGTGTCGCATTTGTGGACTTCAACGAATTGTGCGCCAAACCGTTGGGGCCAGGCGATTACCTGGCGCTGGCGGCGCGCTTTCATACGGTGCTGCTGCGCGACGTGCCGAAGCTTGGGCCGGCCAATCGCAACGAGGCCAAACGCTTCGTGACGCTGATCGATGCGCTGTACGAGGCCAAGGTCAACTTCATCTGCTCGGCGGCGGTCGAGCCGGTCGAGCTTTATACGGAAGGCGAGGGCGCCTTCGAATTCGAACGCACCGTATCTCGGCTGATGGAGATGCAGTCGCCGGAATACATTTCCCTGCCGCACGAGCCGGGCGGGGAATAACGCCGCTGGCTGGCCCGCATTTTTTCATACTCGCGTCACCGCCTTGTCAAAGATCCGTGCGAAGCTTCGTTTGACGGCTGTCGGTAGTTATGGACCGACAGGTCCGGAATTCGGCTCAATCCTTGCCCTGTTTCCCTAAAGGCGTTACGAATCCAAGGAATGGTCGCATTAAGCGGCGTTTTCATCTCTTTGCAACGCTACGGGAACGGATTTCATGGCAAGAAATAAAATCGCACTGATCGGTGCGGGAAACATTGGTGGTACGCTCGCACATTTGATCGGGCTTAAGGAACTTGGCGACGTCGTTTTGTTCGACATTGCTGATGGCATTCCGCAGGGCAAGGCCCTCGACATTGCCGAAAGCTCGCCGGTCGAAGGCTTCGACAGCGCGATGTCGGGCACCAAAGGCTATTCAGGGATCAAGGGTGCGGACGTCATCATCGTCACCGCCGGTGTCGCCCGTAAGCCGGGTATGAGCCGCGACGACCTGATCGGCATCAACACCAGCGTCATGGAACAGGTCGGTGCGGGTATCAAGAAATACGCACCGAACGCGTTTGTCATCTGCATCACCAACCCGCTCGACGTCATGGTCGGCGTGCTGCGCGATGCATCGGGGCTGCCGCACAACAAGGTGGTCGGCATGGCCGGGGTTCTCGACAGCGCCCGCTTCCAGTACTTCCTTGCCGAAGCGATGAACGTTTCGGTCGAAGACGTGACTGCGTTCGTGCTCGGTGGCCACGGCGACACCATGGTGCCGTCGGTGCGTTATTCGACCGTTGCCGGTATTCCGTTGCCGGATCTGATCAAGATGAAATGGATCACCCAGAAGCAGGTTGACGACATTGTTCAGCGTACCCGCATGGGCGGTGGCGAAATCGTCGCGCTGTTGAAGACCGGCTCGGCCTTCTATGCGCCGGCGTCGTCGGCGATCGCCATGGCGGAAAGCTACCTGAAGGACAAAAAGCGTGTGCTGCCGTGTGCTGCGTACCTCAAAGGTGAGTACGGCGTCAAAGGCATCTACGTCGGTGTGCCGGTGGTGATCGGCGCCAAGGGTGTCGAGCGCATCGTCGAGATCAATCTGGACGCGTCCGAAAAGGCGATGTTCAAGAAGTCGGTGAAGGCGGTCCAGGAACTGGCTGCCGTCGTCAAGAAGGTCAAGGCCGAGGCAAAGAAAGCCGCCAAGAAAAAATAATCGGGCCATAAGGGAAACGCCGCTCCCGGTTGGTCCGGGAGCGGATCAACCGGGGACAGACCATGAATATTCACGAGTACCAGGGCAAACAGTTGCTCGCCAAGTATGGCGTTGCCGTGCCGAAAGGGCATGTCGCCTATACCGCTGACGAGGCGGCCAAGGCAGCCGAAGAACTTGGCGGCGGCATTTGCGTCGTCAAATCGCAGATCCATGCCGGTGGGCGGGGCGCCGGACGTTTCCAGGATAATCCCGACGGCAAGGGCGGCGTGCGCGTCTCCAAGTCCGTCGACGAGGTCCGCGCCAATGCCGAGGAAATGCTGGGCCATGTGCTGGTCACCAAGCAGACCGGGCCGGCCGGCAAGGAAGTCAAACGCCTCTATATTGAAGAAGGCTGTGACATTGCCCGCGAACTTTACCTCGGTATGTTGCTGGACCGCGAAACGTCACGCCTGACAGTCATGGCGTCGACCGAAGGTGGCATGGAGATCGAGGAAGTCGCCGAAGCGACGCCCGAAAAAATCATCAAGGTCGCCGTCGACCCGGCGACCGGTATCATGCCGTTCCACGCCCGCAAGTTGGCGTTCGGTCTGGGGCTTGAAGGTGCGCAGGTCAAATCGGCGTCGAAATTCATCATGGCGCTGTATCAGGCGTTCAATGACCTCGATTGCTCGATGGTTGAAATCAACCCGCTCGTCGTCACCGGTTCGGGCGACGTGATCGCGCTCGACGCCAAGGTCAACTTCGACGACAACGCGCTGTACCGTCATCCCGAAGTTGCCGAGATGCGCGACGAAGACGAGGAAGACCCGGCGGAACTTGAAGCTGCCAAGCACGAGCTGAACTACATCAAGCTCGACGGCACCATCGGCTGCATGGTCAATGGCGCCGGTCTGGCGATGGCGACCATGGATATTATCCAGTTGTACGGCGGTTCGCCGGCGAACTTCCTGGATGTCGGTGGCGGCGCCACCAAGGAACGCGTCACCGAAGCTTTCAAGATCATTCTCGCCGACCCCAACGTCGAAGGCATTCTGGTCAATATCTTCGGCGGCATCATGCGTTGCGACGTGATCGCCGAAGGCGTCGTCGCGGCGGCCAAGGAAGTCAATATTTCGGTGCCGCTCGTCGTTCGCCTCGAAGGCACCAACGTCGAGAAGGGTAAGCAGATCATGGCCGACAGCGGCCTGCCCATCATCTCGGGTGACAATCTCAGCGATGCTGCCGAGAAAATTGTCAAAGCCGTGAAGGAGGCCTCCTGATGTCCGTTCTCGTCAATAAAGAAACCAAGGTCATCTGTCAGGGCTTCACAGGCGCGCAGGGGACCTTCCACTCCGAACAGGCGATTGCCTATGGCACCAAAATGGTCGGTGGCGTAACGCCCGGCAAGGGCGGCTCAACGCATCTCGACCTGCCGGTGTTCGACACCGTCGCCGAAGCCGTGGACACCACGGGCGCCAATGTTTCCGTGATTTACGTGCCGCCGCCGTTCGCGGCCGATGCGATCCTCGAAGCGATTGATGCCGGTGTCGAGTTGGCGGTGTGCATCACCGAAGGCATTCCGGTGCTCGATATGGTACGCGTCAAACGCGCGCTGGCGACGTCGTCGACGCGCCTGATCGGTCCTAATTGCCCGGGCATTATCACGCCCGAGGAATGCAAGATCGGCATCATGCCGGGGCACATCCACCGCAAAGGCTCGGTCGGGATCGTGTCGCGCTCGGGCACGTTGACGTATGAAGCCGTTGCGCAGACGACCGCCGTCGGCCTTGGTCAGACCACGTGCATCGGCATCGGCGGTGACCCGGTCAACGGCACCAACTTCGTCGATTGCCTTGAACTGTTCCTCGCCGACGACGCGACCGAAAGCATCGTGATGATCGGCGAAATCGGCGGTTCCGCCGAGGAAGACGGCGCACAGTTGCTGAAAGACAGCAAAACCAAAAAACCGGTCGTCGGCTTTATCGCCGGCCTGACCGCGCCGCCGGGTCGTCGTATGGGCCACGCGGGCGCGATCATTTCCGGTGGCAAGGGCGGTGCCGGCGACAAGATCGAAGCGATGAAATCGGCGGGTATTCATGTCACCGACAGCCCGGCGGGCATCGGCGAGACGATGCTCAAGGCACTCGGGAAGTAGCGCCCGGATGTCCGTCAGTGCCGTGGATATCGAAGCGGCGGTTTCGTCGCTTACACGCCTCAAGGGCCGTACCCCTCAATCGGAGGGAGCCGCTCTTGAAGGTTCATTCTCGACGCTGATGCGCTCCGACGAATCCGGCATCTTCACCGCTTGCTTCCAGGGCGAAAGCGCGTGGGAACGTCACCCGAACGGCGACGAACTCGTTCAGATCGTCGAAGGCAGCGCCACCGTGACGGTGCTGCACGAGGGCCGCGAGAACGTTCTCGAAATGGCGGCCGGGTCGGCAACCATTGTGCCGCGCGGCGCATGGCACCGGTTCGACGCGCCGGATGGCGTGACCGTAATGACCATGACGCCGCAACCGACTGAACACTGGCGGGAAGACAACCCGCCGCCCGAGGTCTGAACGGCCAGGGTTTAAACTGTAAGGGAGGCGCCTTCGGGCGTTAAGCAGATGGACGGTATCGATCCGACACAGTTTCTCTTTTCCGGTAACCAGGTTTACGTCGCCGAGCTTTATGAGCGTTATCTCGACGATCCGCATTCGGTCGACCATCGCTGGCAGGAATTCTTCGCCAGTCTCGAGGACGATGCGCGCGATTTGATGGCGGAACGTCGCGGCGCTTCGTGGGCGCCGTCCAGTTCGGGCGTGTTGGATCAGGGTGAACTTGAAACGCTTTCCGAGCAGATGAGCGCCGGGCAGCAGATCGCGGTGGAGCGTGCACAACAAGCCGCGCCACAGGCCAGTGGCCGTCAGGTTCGCGATGCCACGCTGGACAGTATTCGAGCGCTGATGCTGATCCGTGCCTATCGGGTGCGTGGCCACCTGCGCGCCAATCTCGATCCGCTGGGGCTGCAGGACCGGGAAGAGCATTCCGAACTCGATCCCAAATCGTATGGGTTCCAGGACAAGGATCTGGACCGTCCGATCTTCATCAACTATGTGCTGGGCCTTGAACAGGCAACGATGCGCGACATCATGCGCATTCTGGAACAGACGTACTGCGGGTCCATCGGCGTCGAATTCATGCACATTCAGGATCCCGATGAGAAATCTTGGATTCAGGAGCGCATCGAACGCATTCGCAATCAGCCCGAATTCACGGTGATGGGCAAGAAAGCGATCCTGAACCGGCTTATCGAGACTGAAGGATTCGAGAAGTTTCTCGACAAGAAATTCACCGGCACCAAGCGCTTCGGCCTCGACGGCGGCGAAAGCCTGGTCCCGGCGATGGAGCAGATTTTCAAACGCGGATCGCAACTCGGCGTCGAAGAAATCGTGCTGGGCATGGCGCACCGCGGGCGTCTTAATGTGCTCGCCAACGTGATGTCGAAGCCGTTCCAAGCGATCTTCCATGAATTTCAGGGCGGCTCGTCCAAGCCCGAGGATGTCGGTGGGTCGGGCGATGTGAAATATCACCTGGGCTCGTCGTCGGACCGTGTTTTCGATGGCCGCTCGGTGCACTTGTCGCTGACTGCAAACCCGTCGCACCTGGAGTGCGTGAACACCGTCTGTCTCGGCAAGGTGCGCGCCAAGCAGCGCCAGAAAAACGACTCTGAGCGCGAAAAGGTGATGGCGCTCTTGTTGCACGGCGATGCTGCGTTCGCGGGACAGGGCCTGGTGCCCGAAGCGCTCGATCTGTCGAACTTACGCGGGTACAAGACCGGCGGCACGATCCATATCGTCATCAACAACCAGATCGGCTTCACGACGAACCCGAAGCACTCGCGCTCGTCGCCGTACTGTTCGGATGTCGCGAAAACCGTTGCCGCGCCGATCTTCCACGTCAATGCGGACGATGTCGAAGCGGTCGTGCATGTCGCGCGGATCGCCACCGAATACCGGCAGAAGTTCAAGAAAGACGCCGTCATCGACATGATCTGTTATCGCCGTCACGGCCATAACGAAGGCGACGAGCCGATGTTCACGCAGCCGCTGATGTACAAGAAGATCGCGGCGCATCCGACGACGCGCGAAATCTATGGCCAGAAACTGGTCCGCGAAGGCGTAATGACCCAGGAAGAGGTCGACAACGAAATCACTGGTTTCCAGAACCATCTCGAAGAGGACTTCGAAGCCGCGAGCGCCTACAAGGCGAATAAGGCTGATTGGTTGGACGGTGCATGGGCCGGGATGTCGGTGGCGTCAGGCGAAGACCGCCGGGGTGTCACCGGTGTGCCGCTTGACCGTTTGCTCGAAGTCGGCGCCGGTTTGACCCGCGTGCCGGACAACTTCCAACTGAACCCGAAGATCGCCCGTCAGCTCGACGCCAAGAAAAAGATGATCGACACCGGCGAGGGGATCGATTGGGCCACCGGCGAAGCATTGGCTTTCGGTACCTTGTTGCTGGAAGGTCATCCGGTGCGCCTGTCAGGTCAGGATTGCGAACGCGGTACATTCTCGCAGCGCCATTCCGTGCTCGTCGATCAGATGGTCGAGGACAAGCACACGCCGCTGAGCAACCTGCGTTTCGGCCAGGCGCCGTTCGAAGTGCTGAACAGCCCGCTGTCGGAAGCCGGGGTGCTCGGTTTCGAATATGGTTATTCGCTTGCCGAGCCGGGGATGCTGGTGCTTTGGGAAGCGCAGTTCGGCGATTTCGCCAACGGCGCACAGGTGATCATCGATCAGTTCATTACGTCGGGTGAAGCCAAATGGCTGCGCATGTCGGGGCTGGTGATGCTCTTGCCGCATGGTTACGAAGGCCAGGGGCCGGAGCACTCGTCGGCCAGGCTCGAGCGTTATCTGCAACTTTGCGCCGAAGACAATATGCAGGTCTGCAACTGCACCACGCCGGCCAATTACTTCCATGTGCTGCGCCGGCAAATCCATCGTGACTTCCGCAAGCCGCTGGTTTTGATGACGCCGAAATCGCTGTTGCGCCACAAACGGGCCGTTTCCAAGCTTGCGGAAATGGGCGAGGGCACCAGCTTCCATCGCGTGCTGTGGGACGAAGGCGACTTCGTTACGGACAGCAAGATCAAGCAAGTGGTGCTTTGCTCCGGCAAGGTCTACTACGACATCGCCGAGGAGCGGGATAAGCGCGGGATCAAGGATATCTATATCCTGCGCGTCGAACAGCTTTACCCGTATCCGGAAAAGGCGCTGGAAAACGAGCTTAAGCGTTTCCCCAATGCCAAGGTGGTCTGGGCCCAGGAAGAACCCCGCAACATGGGTAGCTGGACCTATATCCGTGAGCCGCTCGAAGAGCATCTGGAAAAGATGGGCCATGGCGAGACGAGCGTGCGTTATGTCGGTCGTTCTGCCGCTGCGGCGCCGGCCACGGGCCTCGCCAAGAAGCATGCGGCCGAACAGGCGGCATTGGTCGATGATGCGCTCACGGTCGAGCGAGGGGCGACGAACGTCGCCGTGACGACCCGCAAGGTTAAAACGACCGCGAAACCTGCGGCTAAGAAGCCTGCTGCCAGAAAGCCCGCTGCTAAAAAGCCTGCCGCGAAGAAAGCGGCTGTGAAAAAGACGGCGCCCAAGAAAAAGGCGGCGAAGAAACCCACGGCCAAAAAGGCATCGTCCAAATCGACGTCGCGGCGATAAACGCTAGGCGGACATCCAGGATCAAGTATCAAGGAAAAGACACATGACCGTTGAAATCAAAGTCCCGACGCTCGGTGAATCCGTAACCGAGGCTACAGTCGCCAAGTGGTTCAAGCAGCCGGGCGATGCCGTGGCGCTGGATGAAGCCGTGTGCGAACTGGAAACCGATAAAGTCACGATCGAGGTGAATGCACCCTCTGCCGGCGCGCTGAAGGACATCGTCGCCGCCGAAGGCACGGATGTCGGTGTCGGCGCGATACTGGCGACCCTGGACGAAGGGGCTGCCGGTAACCCAGCATCGCCGGCGCCCGCGGCCGAAGCGCCGAAGGAAGCCGCACCCGCGGAAGCGCCGAAGCCTGCAGCACCTGCCGCGTCTCCGCCGCCGCCGCCCGCTGCTGCGCCGGCCCCGGCCGCTCCAGCACCGGCTGCCGCACAGGCACCGCGCCCGCCGCTGTCGCCTGCCGTGCGCAAATTGGTCGACGACAACGATCTCGATCCGGCCCTGATCAAGGGCACCGGTCCCGACGGTCGTTTGACCAAGGGTGACGTCATGGATGCGATCACTGCCGGTTCAGCGAAACGCCGGGTGGCCCCGGCCGCTGGCGCTGCGGTGCAGTCTTCGCTGGGCTTCACCCCGTCGTCGGAACTGCCGCCGCGCCCCGAAGATCCGCGTGAAGAGCGCGTGCGTATGACCAAGCTCCGCAAGGTTATCGCCGGACGGCTCAAGCAGGCGCAGAACACCGCTGCCATGCTGACCACGTGGAACGAGGTCGACATGGGTGCAGCGATGGAACTGCGTGCCGAGTACAAGGATAACTTCGAGAAGAAGCACGGCGTGCGCCTCGGCTTCATGTCGTTCTTTGTCCGTGCCGCGTGCATTGCGCTTAAGGAATGGCCAGCGATCAATGCCGAAATCTATGGCGAAGACCTGATCTACAAGAACTACTACAACATCGGGGTTGCCGTCGGCACGCCGCAAGGCTTGGTTGTGCCGGTGTTGAAAAACGCCGATGAAATGCGCTTCGCCGAGATCGAAGGGACGATTTCCGACTTTGGCCGCCGCGCACGTGACGGCAAGCTCGGCATGGACGAGATGATGGGCGGTACGTTCACCATCTCCAACGGCGGCGTATTCGGCTCGCTGAATTCGATGCCGATCCTCAACGTGCCGCAATCGGCAATTCTGGGGATGCACAAGATCCAGAAGCGTCCGATGGCGGTCGGCGACAAGGTCGAAATCCGCCCGATGATGTATCTGGCGCTGAGCTACGACCACCGGATCGTCGACGGCCGCGAGGCGGTCTCGTTCCTGGTCCGTATGAAGGATCTGATCGAAGATCCGCAGCGGATCATGCTGGACGTTTAAATTTTAACCGTCATTCGCGCACGGGCAGGAGATCTGCCAGGCGGGCAATGGCCCCCGGGTTCAAGGGCGTGACGGGAGAGGGAGAATGAAGCTATGAGCGATACTTATGATGTCGTGATCGTTGGCGGCGGGCCGGGCGGCTACGTGGCGGCAATTCGCGCGGCGCAGTTGGGCATGAAGACGGCTGTCGTGGAAAAGCGCGGCAAGCTGGGGGGGACGTGCCTCAACGTCGGCTGCATTCCGTCGAAGGCGCTTTTGCAGTCGTCGCATCATTATGAAATGGCCGGTCACGAATTCGCCGCGCACGGGATCAAGGCGCAGGTCTCGCTCGATCTCAAGACCATGTTGGCGCGCAAGGACAAGGTCGTCGACGACCTGACCGGCGGGATCGAGTTCTTGATGAAAAAGAACAAGATCGATTACATCGTCGGCACCGGTGTCATCACCGAGCCGGGCAAGGTTGCGGTCACGCCGCAGGCCAAGGGCGGCAAGAAACAGACGCTCGAAACCAAGAACATCATCGTCGCCACCGGCTCGGAAACGACGCCGCTCAAGGGTGTCGATATCGACGAGAAGCAGATCGTCTCAAGCACCGGCGCATTGTCTTTGCCGAAGGTGCCGAAATCCATGGTCGTCATCGGCGCCGGGGTGATCGGCCTCGAACTTGGATCCGTGTGGCGCCGTTTGGGCGCCCAGGTGACGGTTGTGGAATTCCTCGACGTTGCGCTGCCGGGCATGGACGGCGAAGTCTCGAAACAGATGAAGCGCATCCTCGAAAAGCAGGGCCTGAAGTTCAAGTTCAAGACCAAGGTCACCGGCGCCAAGAAGGACAAATCCGGCGTCACGCTGACCATGGAGCCAGCCGAAGGCGGCACCAAGGAAACGTTGAAAGCCGACGTGGTGCTGGTCGCCATCGGTCGCCGCCCGTATGTCGAAGGGCTGGGGCTGGACAAGGTTGGTGTCGAAATGACGGACCGTGGCTTCGTCAAGGTCGACGAGGATTTCCAGACCAACGTACCCGGCATCTATGCCATCGGCGACGTCATCGGCGGCGCGATGTTGGCGCACAAGGCCGAGGACGAGGGCGTGGTCTGCGCCGAAATCATGGCCGGGCAGACCGGGCATATCGATTATGGCTCGATCCCCGGTATCGTTTATACGCACCCGGAAGTGGCCGCGGTCGGCAAAACCGAGGAACAGCTCAAGAATGACGGTGTCGAGTACAAATCCGGCAAGTTCCCGTTCACGGCAAACTCGCGCGCGCGCAGCAACGGTGACGCGGACGGGTTCGTGAAGATCCTCGCCGATGCGAAGACGGATAGGGTGCTTGGCTGTCATATCATTGGCCCGCAGGGCGGTGATCTGATCCAGGAAGTGGTCAATGTGATGGAATTCGGCGGCTCCGCCGAGGATATCGCGCGCATTTGCCACGGCCATCCGGGGCTGCCCGAAGCGGTCAAGGAAGCGGCGCTCGGCGTCGGTGGCCGGGCGATACATATCTGACCGCGGGTCTTATCTCTGTCGTCATGCTGAACTTGATTTAGCATCCATGGCGCCGAAAGTTGGCATTTCGAAGGTTGTTCGATGGACCCTGAATCAAGTTCAGGGTGACGGGTTTGTTTCAGACAAATCAGGGATTTTTTCGGCGGAATAATATTTCGATAATTCTAGAAATATAGTTGCATTGGCTTGGGAAAGGCGATACATGTGGGTTATGGAAGAGACAGCCGCCGCCGATTGTTTTGCCGCCCTGGGGCATCCGACACGCCTTGCGTTGTATCGGGCGCTGGTTCGTGCGGGCGATGACGGCGCACCGGTCGGCGTGCTGCAGGAAGCGCTCGATGTTCCGGCATCGACGCTGACGCATCATCTCCAGACGCTGGCCCGGGCCGGTCTGGTGCGTCAGGAGCGCGACGGTCGCGTGCTCACCACGCGCGCCGACTACGAACGAATGCGGACACTCGTGAGTTTTCTGACCGATGACTGTTGTCAGGGTCTCGGCAATATTTTCAAGGATGACGCGGCATGAACGAGAGCAGTGCAATCAAGATCGAAGAAACGAAGCCGGCGGGATCGTGCTGTGGCGGGGCTTCGGCGAAACCGCAAGCGGGTCCGTTGGAAAAAGCGTTCGTGGCACTTCGCAACAATATGGCGTGGGCCGTTACCGGTCTCGCTTTTGTTCTCCTGGCTTTCCTGGACACGGCGCAGGTGCCGGAATCGCTTGCCTTCGTTGCGCGCAACCTGATTGCCATTGCACCGTTCCTGGGCCTCGCCATCGGGCTTGCCGCATATGCCAAGGCAAGCGGTGCCGATGGCCTGATCGCGCATGTGTTTTCCGGCAATCTCGGCATGATGATCGTCTTCGCCGCATTGTTCGGCGGCTTGTCGCCGTTCTGTTCGTGCGGGGTCATTCCGCTGATCGCGGCGCTGTTGTCGATGGGCGTGCCGCTGCCCGCCGTGATGGCGTTCTGGCTGGCATCGCCGGTCATGGATCCGTCGATGTTCGTGCTGACTGCCGCAACGCTGGGGACATCTTTCGCGGTCGGCAAGACCATCGCCGCCGTCGGTATCGGTCTGCTTGGCGGGTATGTGACGTGGGCGCTGCAAAGCAAAGGCTGGCTTGCCGATCCGTTGAAGCCCGGCGTCGGTAACGGCGGCTGCGGTGCGTCCAGCGTCCGTTCGCCGAAAGCGGTGCAATGGCAATTCTGGACGGAAAGCGCGCGCACGCATACCTTTGGTAAGGAAGCCCTGTCGGCGAGCCTGTTCCTCGGCAAATGGCTGACCATCGCGTTCTTCGTCGAAAGTCTGATGCTGGCTTATGTGCCGGCCGAGGCGATTGCCGGGGCGCTCGGCACGGGAAGCGTCTGGGCGATCCCGACGGCGGTTCTGGTCGGTGTGCCGGCCTATCTGAACGGGTATGCCGCGCTGCCGCTGGTTGACGGTCTGATCGGCATGGGTGTCAGCCCGGGTGCCGGGATGGCGTTCCTTGTCGGTGGCGGCATTACCAGCATTCCGGCGGCGATTGCCGTGTTCGCGCTGGTCAAACGACCGGTTTTCATTCTTTATATTGCTTTGGCATTGACCGGCGGCACGCTGGCC
>Ga0209578_10001681_pt1 | contig 19914 bp, 21 predicted proteins | sample tdAd472_FD_187127 | JGI IMG/M metagenome (GOLD analysis project Ga0209578, IMG submission 187127) | Marine sediment microbial communities from the Atlantic coast under amendment with organic carbon and nitrate - tdAd47.2 (SPAdes)... | ecosystem: Environmental > Aquatic > Marine > Coastal >...
GGCTGTATGTCGTGACCGGAGCGCGATCCGAAACACGACACCAAAGGAAAATCCGCAAGGATTTCCAGCGGTTAGGTCAGGCCTGAACGCAGATGCCTTGTGCAAATGGTGTGTAGGTTTGGCCGTAGGGAGATGGCCCGGGCGCTTGCCCCGTTCGCAGAGCAGTGGCAGCGACCAGCCGGATCCTGACATGGGGAAAAGAAAAGGCCCGCTTTCGCGAGCCTGATCTGGAACCCGGTGTCGATCGAAGACCGGCAACGAGTGCATGCACAGTGTCTCGGTAGTCTGATTCGAAGCACCAGAGAAGGTGTGGGCCTCACCGCTCACACCTTCTTTTTTGACTGAAGGCCGGGCCGGAAGGCCGCCGCGGGCTCGCCTCTGACGCGAATATTTCAGCGCCGCCTGCGCCCAATCTGCAACTTCCCCCTCAGGCGCGCGTAATCTGGGTTAATCGCTCCCGTCTCGCCCAGCCGAAAGCCCGCCCATGTTTGCCCTTCTGGAAATCCTGTTCCTGCTTATCGGCAGCTTCGGCCTGTTCGCGGCGATCAGCCCCAAACTACGCACCGAAGCCTGGTGGCTGCGCATCTGGACCTATTCCCGCCTGCAATTCTGCATCCTGCTGGCACTATCGGCTCTGCTCTATGTCGCGCTGTTTCCAGTGAGCAGCCTGCTCTCCATCATTATACTCAGCCTGCATAGTATAGCCTTCGTTATGTGTGCGGCGGATATCTGGCCTTATCTTCCCGGCCAGCCGAAGGAAGTGCCCCGCGCGCCGCACGATGCGACCGGGGCGAAGCTTTCCATCCTCTTGATCAATGTATTACAGGAAAATCAGGACCATGCCGCCGTTCTGGACCGCATACATGACGCCAATGCGGACATCGTCTTCCTGTGCGAGACCAGCGACGCCTGGCGCAACGCCCTGTCGGATATGGAGGCGGACTATCCGTATACTTATCTGCTGCCACGTGAGGAACATAACGGCTTGCTCTTCTATTCCCGCCTACCGATCCAGACTGTGCAGGAACGCTATCTCTGCCAGGATCACATCCCCTCCCTCACCATTGATGTGGACCTGCAGGGAGAGGAAATCCGCCTCTATTGCATCCATCCGCGCCCGCCCCGCCCGCGCGACAAGCCGGAACATCTGGATGATGAGCTCATGATCGTCGCGGATGAGCTGCGCGAGCAGGACCGCCCGGCCATGGTAATCGGGGATTTCAACGAGGTGGGCTGGTCATGGATGGTGCGCGAGTTCAAGCGTCACGCGCGGCTGTGCGACCCCAAACGCGGGCGCGGCCTGTACAATACTTTCAGCGCGCAGAACCCGCTGCTCGCCTGGCCGCTGGACCATGCCTTTGTGACGAATGATTTCTATCTCACCGGCATGCGCCGCCTACCTGCCTGCGGGTCTGATCATTACCCGATCCTGTACGGATTCCAGCGCCGCAAGACGGGCTAAGCGCCCTCTGCCTACCCCTTTTCCGCGACGCCATGGCTTGCCAGACACAAGGAAGCAGCTATTAAGTTCCAATTCAGAACTAACTTCTTCACTCAATGAGCAAAGCCATGTCTTCTTCCGACTATTTTCTGCCAGATGCCAATTTGGAGCCTGGTGCCGCGAATGCGCGAAACATACCCTATCTGCCGGGCCATATGGGACTGGAAATCACGCGAATTGGCCGCGATGGCGCAGAGGGCGGCTTCACGATTGCTCCGCACCATCATGCGCCGAACGGCTTCCTGCATGCCGGCAGTCTCGTCACCCTGGCGGACAGCCTTTGCGGTTTGGCGTGCATGGCCTCCCTGCCCGCAAGTGCCAGTGGCTTCACCACGATCGAGTTGAAATCCAATTTCTTTGCCACGGCTCTGGAAGGCCGCGTGCACGGCGTTGCCAGCCCGGTCCATCTCGGCGGCACGACGCAGGTCTGGGATTGTGACGTCACCCATCTCGACACCGGCAAGCGGCTGGCCTTGTTCCGCTGCACCCAGATGGTTCTGAAGCCTCGCAAGGCCTGAAACGATCAACGCATTGGCCACCACCCCGATTTGAGTGTAACTTCTCCTTAACCATCAACCGGGGGAAGGTGATGAGGCATATCTGGTACACTTGTATAGGTCTGGCGGTTGCGATGTCGCTGTCAGGCTGTGCCCTTTCGGATCAGACAGAAACCTCCAACACGCAGGCCGCAATGGAGCCGGTTGCCACCGAGGACGTCATCGTGTTCGAAGAAGACGATGAAGAGTATATTGTCGGTGCCCCCCCGGAAGAACCGCCCCGCGGCGGTTCCGGCATAATCTCCTTGCCCGAAGATATTTATGCGCCCGGTCCTGGAGGCGCACCCGGCAAGCAATCGCCCCGTCCTGACAAGGACGACCCACCCTCACCGGTTGCTGCGCCAGCCCCCGCGCCAGCCCCGCAAATCCCCGATGATATTCCCCCGGAATATGCGGAGATACTGGAACAGTATAAAGATGACCCTGAAACACAGGCCGTTATTCTGGCCATGCTGATGGGCCAGGATGACGGACTGGAAGCGACCGCTGCCGCCGGACCGACCTTCGACAAGGCCTGCCAGGCCGAAACCACGCCCCGCCGCACTCTGCTGATCACCTGCCAGGATCTGATCACAGGCGAGCTGTCGCAGGCAACCCATCCAATCGGGACCGACCTCAAGGCCTCACTGGAAATGGTGGCAAGAGATCTGGCGGGCCCTGGCGCAGATATCGGCCGCGTGGAAGTGCCGCTTTGCTTCTGGAGTGAGACCATTCAGTTCACAGATAGCCTTTACTTCGGCATGTGCCCTGAATGGGACTATCGCTATTCCGTCCTCGCCGAAGAGGCGGCAGAGGATTTTGATACCGGGCGCATCGCCCATCACGCGCCGCAGCAAATGGTTCTGGAGCAGCCCTACTTTCTGGAAGTTGCCATACAGCCCCTGCAAAAGGACAGCGACCAGGACAGCGTCGACACATCACTGACGGCCGCCATGGGCACGGGCCTTGCACCGGGCAGTACGGAAGGCGCTCTGGACCTCTCGTTCGATACGATCCGTGCCGGGAGCGTGATGTCTGTCTCCGCAAGCGGGGCCGGTTATGAGATCATCGCCACAACGCCCGCCGAACAGCCCGTGCTGGCTGGTTCCCCCACGGTCTGGCAGTGGCAGGTCACGCCGCATCAGGTGGGCTCGCCGCTGCTGATCTTCACGGTCTCTGAAACCGTCAAGGTGAATGACCGAAGCCTCGCGCGTACGGTCAAAACCATTCCGCTCAACATCACTGTCACGCGGCTGGATGATTTGCTGGCAGACAGCGGCCCGCCCGATGTTTCGGCAGGCATCGCCACCCGCTCCCCTGCCCCGGAGACGCCACTGAGCACAACAGAAGCGGCAAGCACTGCCTCCATCGCCAGCACCCTCGCACCGGACACCCTCGACCCGCAGGAGGGTGCGGGCCTGATACATGCATCTACAGCATCTGGGCCGGATACGGACATTCCCGGCTGCACCTGGGTGATCGGCCCCGATCCTGACCGCCAGGCCATGGTGCTCAGCAATCTGGCCTATTCCCCGCCGGTCAGCCGCCTCGCCGTTACGCATGAGGATGGCGCGCGGATGACAGAGGCACTCAGCGCCGTCGGCTTCTCAGTGCTACAATGCGAGGATCTTGGCCAGCGCCAGACAGTGCGTGCGCTCAGCATGCTGGGCCGAATGGCCAAGGCGCGAACCGATATGGGCGCGCATCCTGTCACTTTCTTCTATTATTCCGGTCATGGCGTGAACATTGAAGGCACGAATTTCATCCTGCCGACCGACATTCCCGGTGCATCCCCGGATGATATTCGCGACATGGGCGTCAGCTTTGAACAGATCTTCAACCGCGTCTCGTCCACGGTCGCGCCAACCTCATTCGTCGTGTTTGATGCATGCCGCACCGTGATGGATGATCAGAGCCGCGGCCTGATGCGCGCCTACAGCCCGGTCGGCTGGGCGTCAGGCGTATTCCAGGCTTTTGCGACTGAGCCCGGCAAGACCGCCGCTGATGATGGCGTCTATTCAGAGGAACTCGCCAGCAATCTCAGTAGCCTGCCAGACCCGGCCAATGTCGTGTTCAAGCGCGTACAGGATGCCGTCGCCGCACGGACAGGCCAGAAACAGCGCCCAGTCTATACAGACGGCACAACGGGCGGGGATTTCTACTTCAAACAGGCCAGTGAATAGCCCGCCCTGCCACTCAAAAGAAAACCGCCGGCCCATGAAGACCGGCGGCTGATTATCTTCTTGCTGAACCTGGACAGGCCTACGGGCTGACAGGAATGTCTTCCACTTTCTTTTCACGCTTCGGCTTGGCCGATGGCGGTACATCATTTTCAATCAGCGCATCTTCCGGTGCCGGGGCAGAGCCGGAAACGGAGCAGCAACGCACCTGCATTTCCAGAACGCGCGTATTGAAGCGGCACTTCTCGTCATTGATCTCGCGCAGGATGGAGAGCCCCCCTGCCCGCGTCGTGTAGCGTGTCTGCGTGCAGCTGGTCAGCGCATAGCCGGGTCGGCAGGTGCCGGTGTCGCTATTCTGGATCGTGCGGGTTTCGCACTGGACCTGTTTGGAAAAGGCCTCGTCGGCGCGGGACATGGCCGCATCGGCCTGGGCTCGGGCCGCATCGGCGCTTGCCTGCGCGCGGGCCGCCGCTGCGCCGGCACTGTCAGCCATGGCGCGGGCCTCGGACAGGCGCATGTCCGTATCGGCCAGCGCGGTCGTATTGCCGTCGATTTCGACTTTCAGCTTGCAGACCGCCTCGTCTGCTTTCCCCGGATCGGCGCAATATTGGGCAACCGTCTGGTCGCTTGGGATCATCTGGCAGCCTGCCAGAAAGGCACTCGCAGCCAAGGCCCCTGATAGAATGATGCTGTGACGCATGTCATCTCCTCTGAAGTTACCCCAGCCAGGACAAGCGGCATAGAAAGGGGCAAGACGGGAGACGTCAATACGGCTCCCGTATCAGGGGAGTCCTCAGGCTTTCAGCTTGTAGCCGGACCGGAACATCAGCCAGACCGCGAAAACGCCCGCCACAGACAGCAATCCGGTCACCCAGACACCCACGACGAGAGAGCCGTTGGAGACGCCCAGAAAACCGTACCGGAAGCCGTCAATCATGTAGAAGAAGGGGTCCAGCAAGGCGAGTGTGTGGAACGGCTCCACCATCACCTTGATGTCGTAGAAGGTGCCGGACAGGAAGGTCAGCGGCACGATCACGAAATTGGTCACAGCAGACAAATGGTCGAACTTTTCGGCCCAGATGCCGCCGATCGCACCCAGCGCACCCAACACGATGGCTGAGGTCAGGCTGTACCAGATGATCGGCCAGACATGCACGACATTCAAATCCGCAAGGCCGCTCAGCTGGATGCCCAGCGCGGAAATCGCCGCCACAATCAGGCCGCGCACGACAGAGCCACCAATAAAGCCCACCGTCAGCTCCAGCGGAGACAAAGGCGGCATCAGAAAGTCCACATAGGTGGAGTTGAACTTCGCCTGCACGAGGCTGGAACTGGTATTCTGAAAGGCGTTCTGCAGGATCGCCATGACGATCAGGCCCGGCGCGAGGAAATTGATATAGTTGAGGCCTTCAAAGTCGCCCATCAGGCGGCCGCGGTCGCCAAAGGCAAGCTTGAACACGGTCATATAGAGCAGCGTCGTCACCACGGGGGCAAAGACGGTCTGCATCCACACCTTCATGAAGCGGCCGATCTCACGCTTGAACAGGGTCCAGAGCCCCACTCCGTTGATCTTGCCATACTGGCGGACATGACGTTGGGCGGAGGAGAGTTCAGCAACTGTATCGGTCATGACGCTGTATCTAGGCCTCCCGATGCGAATCTGCGAGGGGTAGCGGCAGGAAAATTCTGGAAAATTACCGCTGCGCGCATTTTGTCCACAAGCTGACGCAGTTAACCACAATATGTAGAAAGCCTGTGGAAAGCCATCTCTGCATATTGTGTTTCGTTTCGCTGCTGATACGATATCTAGGTGTTGAGCGGATGGCGCGTACCTGCCATCTCAATATCTAGGGGCTGATGGGTTGTATTGGTTAACAACCCTGATCCGAGCTGGGAGACTGAGAAACATGTCCTGGACCGAAGAACGGGTAAGCGTGCTGAAGAAACTCTGGGCAGAGGGCCATTCCGCCTCCCAGATCGCCAAGCAGCTGGGCGGGGTCACCCGCAATGCAGTCATCGGCAAAGTCCACCGCCTGGGCCTGTCTGGCCGGGCGACACCATCGCGCCCCGTCAAACGCCCGCCACGTCTGGCCCGTCCGAAGCCACGTGTGATGCCGGATGGTAGCGTCAAGCAGGCCGCGCCGGCCGTTGCCGAAACAGTGGAGCCACGCACCGCGCCGGAACGCACACCGGCTGACATCATGGCGCCTCTGCCGCCGCTGCAACAGGCAGATGGCGAGCCGGCCTCCATCCTGACGCTGCGGGATTCCATGTGCAAATGGCCGATTGGCGACCCGGCCGATCCTAAGTTCGCCTTCTGTGGCCGCAAGGCTGATTGCGGGCCTTACTGCGCAGAGCACGCCAAAGTGGCCTTCCAGCCCGCCCGCAAGCGCGACACGCGCAAGGGCGAATACGATTATGTCCGCCGCATCGCCGGTTAATTCCGGCATCGCACCCTAACCCCATGCGGCTGACAGGAAGCCCCCGAAGTATTTCTTCGGGGGCTTTTTACTGCGCAGTCCCCTGTCCCTGGCCCCCTCGCCATCACCGCAAAACGCCGCTAAGGCTTCAGACGTGACGACACTGCCCGCTGACCCGAACGCAATCTATGCGACCCCTGCCAAATGGGTGGCCAGTGGCGCCGGCGCGCAGGGCAACCTCTTCCTCACAGGCCGCGCCGGCACCGGCAAGACGACGATGCTGCGCAAATTCCTCTCTCAGGCCGGAGAGAAAGCCATCGTGTTGGCGCCCACCGGCGTCGCGGCGATGAATGCCGGCGGGCAGACGATCCACTCCTTCTTCAAATTCCCGCCCCGCCTGATCGAGCCGACCGACATCAAGCGCCTGCGCTCAACGCGCCTCGTCAAGGCCATCGACACGATGATCATCGACGAGATCTCGATGGTGCGGGCGGACATGCTGGATGCCATCGACAAGAGTTTGAAGCTGAACCGAGCTTCCAAACGCCCGTTCGGTGGCGTCAGGATGATCCTGTCGGGAGACCTGCACCAATTGCCGCCGGTCGTCTCCGGCCAGGAAGCGCCGATCCTGCGAGAGCGCTATGGCGGCAGCTATTTCTTCAATGCGCCGGCCTTTCGAGATGCAGAGTTCGCCCTGTTGGCGCTGAAGCATGTCTTCCGCCAGGAAGAGCCGCGCTTTCTGGCCCTGCTCGGCGCGCTGCGCACAGGGCGCGTGACGCCGAATGACGAGGCCGTTCTGCGCGGTCTCGTCAGCTCAAAGACGGCGGTCGAGGCCTCCGAAACGCATGTCGTTCTGACGCCCAATAACGCGAATGCCTATCGTATCAATCAGGCCCGTCTCGACGGGCTGGACACACGCTCGCAAACCTATAGCGCGGATGTGCAGGGCCAGTTCGACGAGAAATCCTATCCCACCGAAGCCGACCTTGAACTGAAGGAAGGCGCGCGGGTCATGCTGATAAAGAACGATCCGGAAGGCCGCTGGGTGAACGGCACGCTGGCCACCGTGGCCGGCTTTTCCGGCAGCCGCGTGATCGTCGAGATCGATGACCATGTCTATGAGATCGAACCGACGGCCTGGGAAAAATACCGCTACGAACTGGACCCGGAAACCAAGCAGGTGAAACGCGAAGTGGTCGGCACGTTCAAACAGATGCCGCTGCGCCTCGCCTATGCCGTGACCATCCACAAGGCACAGGGCCTGACGCTGGACAAGGTGTTTATCGATTTCGATTCCGGCATGTTTGCACACGGCCAGGCCTATGTTGCCTTCTCCCGCGCACGCTCTCTGGACGGACTATCCATCAGCCGCGAACTTCGTCCGCGTGACCTGGTATTGGACCGCGAAGCCTTCGCATTCGGCAAGTTGGAAGCCATAGAAGACAATGACGCCTATCTGCTGGCGCGCTTTGCCAAGGCCGATAACGCCCTGCTCTGACAGGTCTTTTTCTCACCCTGAACAAATATCGAGCGAAACCGGACGATTCTGGAAAAGTTCTGCACACTGCGCCATTCCGTTAAGGAGTCTTAAGGAAACGATCACAATGATGACGCATTGTTCTAGTGTGATGAGCATAACGAAACGATATAAAGGCCATCTTGCCATGCCACCGATTTACGAACGTCGTCAGCGCCGGGCACAACTCAGACTGGAAGTCGGGTCCAGCCCGGCCGCCAAGAAAACACCAGCCCAGCTTGCCGCCCAGCGCCGCAAGATGCGCATTCCGGGCGGCGGCGGCACAGGCGACTGAGTTCGCCTGCCGCTTAGAGATCAGGCCAGTTTCCGGATTTCTTCCGAGAGCTGACGCTCCTGATCGGTCACAATTTTCTCAAGCACGCGAACCCGTTCCTTGAGACGATCCACTTCGCCCAGCACACGGTCCATATCTGCATCCGCGGCTGCATTGGCCTGCCGGTTCGCATTCATGCGAAGATAATTCTTTACCACGCCGGCACCGAAAACAATCAGCACGATCGCAACAACCATTTCAAAAGGGCCCACAGGCTCTACTCCTTCTCATCAGGTCTCCGCCAGGGCGGACATCCTTGTCATGTATAGCCAGTCTAGCGGAAAACTGCCTGACTTCTAAGACAATCCATCAATATCCTTGCGCAATTGCCGGTCACGATCGGTGATGATCGCCTCCAGCGTGCGGATACGCTCTGAAAGATTGGCGATCTGTTGCGAGGCTTCGCGGGGAACATCCGGCTCACGGCCCCGCCTGCGCAGTAACATCACACCCAGGATAATCAGGAAGAAGACAAGGGGAAGATATACAGTCACGGGCAGGCTCCTTTTCAGCAACACACAAACTTTCGATCTCGAAAGCCAGTTGGCTGGAGCCTCCCCGTTTCATGGCTGGACCCGCGAATACGGCGGATGCCCAATCTCCTGAACTTATCGATAAACAATATATGGATATCGATCAGAGCCGGTTCAAGAAAAAATCGGAATTATCTCCCGGTGGAGCCAAATCCCCCGGCGCCGCGCTCTGTTTCGTCCAGGCTTTCCACTTCTTCCCAGGCCAGTTGGGTGACCGGCGCCAGCACCAGCTGGGCGATACGCTCGCCGCGCTGGATGGTGAAGGCCTCCTGGCCCAGATTGATCAGGATCACTTTGATCTCGCCGCGATAATCGCTGTCGATCGTACCGGGCGTGTTGAGGCAGGTCAGGCCATGCTTGGCCGCGAGGCCGGAGCGCGGGCGCACCTGAATCTCATAGCCTTGCGGGATCGCGACGGACAGGCCGGTCGGGATCATGCCTCGCTCGCCGGGTTGCAGCATGATGGGATCATCTTCGGAAACAGCCGCCCTGACATCCATTCCGGCAGAGCCGACGGTCTCATAGGCAGGCAGTTGAAGGCCCTCGAAATGGGGCAGCGGGCGGACGGATACAGTAACCTTGCTCATGCCCTTAGCCGTTGTCGGAGTCGCAATACCAAGTCAAGCAGATAGCGCCGACCAGCAAGGCTGTTATTCCTCATCGTCTTCATGCGCGTCGCGGATGTCTTTTTCCCAGTCCATCGTGTCGCCGCGCATCAGCCGGTCATGTTGCATTTCGGACTCGCTGCGCCGGTCCAGGAAGATCGTGTTGTCGATGCCATCCAGCATGTATTTCTGCTGCTCGCTGTTCTTCTTGAGGAAGGATTCGATGGCCGTGTCGGCAGGCAGGGTCTGGCGCAGCTTTCCAGCATAGGCATCGTCCAGCCGGTTCTGCTCTTCCCGGTCGAGCCCCGCATTCGCGAGATCCTTGTAGACCTGCTGGGTCGCCTGCAGATCGCACTTTGCCTGGCGGCGCTGTTCCTCGGTCATCTTGTGGCACATCAGAGCGGCCAGCGCGCCGCCCCCTCCCCCGGAGGGCGCAGGGGGCAAGCTCAGCTCAATGCCTGGAATGCGCGGCGACGGCGGGCGCCCGGTCTGTGGCGCAAAGGCCAGAGGGGGCGCTGATGTCGCAGCCGTGGTTTCCGGCGGTGCGCCCGGCGGCTCGGGCAGCGTCACGATGTCGTCAGCTGGCTCCGGTTCAGGCTGGTTCACATCTGGCAAATCGACTTCCGGCACCACTGGCTCAGCTGTTTCGACCAGCTCCGGCGCAGGGGGCAGATCTTGCTCAGGTACAGGCTGCTCTTCTTCAGGCATTTCCGGTTCTGGTGCAGGGTCTGTCTCTTCCTCTTCCGGCAAGTCTTCCGGAACATCCGGTTCCGGCGTGTCGACTGGGGGCGCGTCGGATGGCGCTTCCGGCGCCGTCACGATAGGCAGCTCCGGCGCGTCCTCTGGCAGGATCTCAGGCAGCTCCTCCGGCAGAGGTTCCTCGATCAGGTCAGGCTCGGCCTCATCCAGAGGCACTTCCAGTGTATCGGGAAGGTCTTCCGGCACCTCTTCCACAAACTCCATGGACGGCTCTTCGGGAATCTCGTCCACAGGCAGACCGGGTTTCGGCGGCAAGAGGATTTCCTCCTCCATGACAATCGGGGCCGGCACCTCTTCAGGGTCGGGATCTTCGATCACGGTCTCCACCGGTACTTCCGGCGGCGGCAGGGGCTCTTCCATCACAAGCTCCGTCTCCGGAACAGGTTCAGGATCCGGAATAGGCTCAGGGGCCGGGACGGGTTCGGGTTCGGGTTCGGGTTCGGGTTCGGGAAGAGGTTCCGGCTCCGGTATTGGTTCCGGCGGCACCTGAATTTCTGGCTCTGGCTCTGGCTCTGGCTCTGGCTCTGGCTCTGGCTCTGGCTCTGGCTCTGGCTCTGGCTCTGGCTCTGGCTCTGGCAGAGGATCAGGTTCGAGGTAAATGATGTCTACCTCGAACGCATCATCTGGTGTGTCCGGCAGACGATATATCTCGCCAAATGACAGCGACAACAGCAGCAACATAAGGCCGTTCAGGCCCAATGAAGCCACCACCCATTTCAGGCGGTATCGGAAGAATCGCTGCCACGCCGCACCCATTGGTGGAAACCATAGCAGAAATACCCGGAGGCAATTGTTATTTTTACTCCAGACTCACTGGCCTAGAGCGCAACTTCCAGCTTGCCATTGACGAGGTTGGAATAGTCGTCGACCAGGGCTTCGGAAATCTGGCCCGGCTTGTAGCTGTGCGCACCAATTTCGGCCACCGGCGTGATCTCTGCCGCGCTGCCCGTGATGAAGCATTCGGAGAAGGTCGGCAGTTCGTCCGGCATGATGGCGCGTTCGATCACTTCGATCTGACGCTCCTTGGCCAGCTTGATGGCGGTCTGACGGGTCAGGCCGTTCAGGAAGCAGTCCGGCGTCGGCGTGTGCAGGGCACCGTCGCGCACGAAGAAGATGTTCGCGCCGGTCGCCTCAGCCACCTGGCCGCGATAGTCCAGCATCAGCGCATCGGCATAGCCATCACGCTCGGCGGCGTGCTTGGACAGGGTGCAGATCATGTAGAGGCCAGCGGCCTTGGCATGACACGGCGCGGTGTCCGGGGCCGGACGGCGCCACTGGGCATGCGTCATGCGGATGCCCTTCATCTTGTCCTTGAAATAGTCACCCCAGGACCAGGCCGCGATGGCCAGATGGATCGTGTTGTTCTGGGCAGACACGCCCATCATTTCAGATCCGCGCCAGGCAATGGCCCGCACATAGGCGCTGTCGAGGCCGGACTTGGCCAGCGCCTCGCGCTTGGCTTCCTCGACCTGCTCCACCGTGAAGGGGATGTCGAAGCCCATGATTTCTGCAGAATTGTGCAGGCGCTTGGAGTGGTCCAGAGAGCGGAAGATCTTGCCATTATAGGCGCGCTCACCTTCAAACACGGAGGAGGCATAGTGCAGCGCGTGCGTCAGAACATGGACCTTGGTATCCCGCCACGGCACGAATTCGCCGTCCATCCAGATATACCCATCGCGGTCATCATAAGCGGTTCCAGACATCTGTTTCAGCGCTCCTCGCTTGCACTTCTTCTCATTTCGAGTTCTTTTTCAGACTATGGCCCCTGACGTCAACCTGAATAGACCGTTCGACCCTCGCCTCTTCCTGATGGATCAGGAACTGGATCGGGGCGTTGGACTCCTGCTGGCGGGGAGCGCGGAACTGATCAAGACCGCAGACGAGGCCCGACACAAGGCAGGGCTGAGCAAGCCAGAGCTGCAAATTCTCATGGCTGTACGCTATCAGCCCGGCCAGACTGTGGGCGATCTGCGCGAGGCGCTGGGCATGACAGTGCCCACTTTCGCCCGTATTATTGGCGATCTGGACCAGCGCGGCCTGATTGAGCGCGAGCGCGATGCCCAGGGCGACAAGCGCCGCCGAACGCTGACCCTGTCGGATGCCGGCACGACGCTGACGACACAAATCGCCATCGTCCTGCGTGAGCGGCTGCGCATTGCCTATCGCGCCGCCGGGCCGGACGCCGTGGAAGGCACCCGCAAGGTTCTGGACGCGTTGATCAAATGAGCGGGGACAATGCCCATATTCTCGTGGTCGATGATGATGACCGCATTCGCGACCTGCTGAAGCGCTTTCTGGCGCGCGAGGGCTATCGCGTCACCTCGGCTCCCGGCGCGGAAACGGCCCGCAAGCTGATGGACACAATGAGCTTCGACCTGGCCATTCTGGACATAATGATGCCGGGCGAAGACGGCCTCTCCCTGCTGCAGGCGATCCGCGAGGGACGCAACAAGGATACGCCGGTCATGCTGCTGACGGCGCGCGGGCAGACGACCGATCGAATCGACGGTCTGAAACGCGGCGCGGATGACTATCTGGCCAAACCCTTCGAGCCGGAGGAATTGTCCCTGCGCTGCGCCGCCATCCTGCGCCGCACGCATACGGAGGCCCCGCCCGAAGAGGTGGAAATGTCCGGCCTGGTCTTCAATGCAAAGCGCGGCGAACTGCGCGAGGGCGACAAGCGCATTCGCCTGACCGAAGCCGAGTTGCAATTGCTGACCGCGCTGGCGGCCCATCCGGGAGAGCCGGTCAGCCGTGAAGAGCTGGCCGCCATCACTTCGGCCGGGCTGGAACGGTCTGTTGATGTTCAGGTGACGCGCCTGCGCCGCAAGATCGAGCCGAACCCGAAAGAACCGCTCCATCTGCAAACCGTGCGCGGCGTCGGCTATCGCCTGATGCCGGACTGATCCGGCATGAAACGCTTCCGCCTCAGGGACATTACCCCGCGCGGCCTGTACGCCCGCAGTATGCTGATGGTCATCGCGCCCGTCGTGCTGATCCTTGTCCTGATGACCTGGTATTATTATGACAGCCATATTGCGGAGGTGAACCGCAAGCTGGGCCAGTCTATCGCCCGCGACACCAGCCTGGTGCAGGCCTATTGCGCCGGCGGCAATGATGCCGGCCTGGATCGAGAAATGATCAGCAAGGGCCTGGACCTGACCTTCACCTGTGACAGTCATGACGATGATTTCGACCGCAGCAACTATGCCAACATCTTCTCCTATAGCCGCACGCTGGACAAGGAACTGGAAACCCGGCTGGAAGTGCCGGTCGATACGGCGCTGAACCCGCAGGACTCCATGCTGCATCTGCGCTTTCCCTCACAAGGTCGCACAGTGGAGATCATTGTCGAACGCAAACGTGTGCTGACGATCACGTCTCACTTCTTCATTGTCTGGGTCATCATCTTCTCTCTGTTCATGGTGGCGCTGGCGATCGGCTTCCTGAACCAGCAGGTGCGCTCCATCCTGCGTCTGGCAGAGGCCGCGCGTGCCTTTGGCCGCGGTCGCGAGATGCCGGACTTCCGCCCCTCCGGCGCCAATGAAGTGCGCGACGCTGCCCGCGCCGTGATCGACATGAAGAACCGGCTGACCGCCTTTACCGAACAGCGCACCGCCATGCTGGCCGGGGTCAGCCATGATTTGCGCACCCCCCTCACCCGCCTGAAACTGGCGCTGGCCATGATGGAGGATACCGACGACATCAAGGCCGCGCAGGCAGACCTCGACGACATGTCGATGATGCTGGACGAATATCTCACCTTCGCGCGCGGCGAGGAAGGCGACGATGCGGTGACATTCGATCTCGCCAAACTGGTGCGCGAAATCGCCGCCGGCTTTGGCCCGCATATAGAGGTGAGCGGCCCAGCCAGCATTCGCGTGCGCGGCCGGCCGCTGGCCATCAAGCGCGCGATCAGCAATTTGATCTCCAATGCGGTGAAATTTTCCACCGAGGCCCGTGTCACACTTGTCGATGGGCCCCACGCCGCCGATATACATGTCGATGACAATGGGCCCGGCATTGAGCCCGCCCGAAGGGAAGAGGCTTTCCGTCCATTCATGCGCCTTGACGAAGCCCGCACCCAGAATACATCCGGCACCGGCCTTGGCCTGACGCTGGCCCGTGATACGGCCCGCGCACACGGCGGAGACCTGCGTCTGAGTGACAGCCCCCTGGGTGGCCTGCGGGCCAGCCTGCGCCTGCCCCATTGAACCTTTCCCCCTCCAGAGGCATTTCTCCCCCATGAGCACGAGCAAAGCCAAACTGATCATCCGCAACGCCACGCCGGATGATATCCCCGCCCTGCAGAGACTGTCGGCCAAGGTCTATGGCGAGGGCGACGAGTATTCCCGCGACCATTTGATGGCCCAGATCAACCGTTTTCCGGACGGCCAGTTCGTGGCCGAATATGAAGGCCTGATCGTGGGCCACTGCGCCACTTTCATGATCGCCTCAGAACACGCCTTCGGGCCGCACACCTGGATGCAGATCACTGGTGGCGGCTATGCTGCACGGCATGATCCGGAAGGTGATGTGCTGTATGGCATGGACGTGGCCGTGGACCCGGATTTCCGCCGCCTGCGCATCGGCCAGCGCTTCTACAAGGCGCGCCGGGAACTCTGCCAGTGGCTGGAGCTGAAGGGCATTGTGTTTGCCGGGCGCATGCCGGGCTATGCCCGCAGGGCGAAACAATATCCGAACCCGGAAGACTATGTGAAGGCCGTGCAGGAATCCAAGCTGCGCGATCCGGTGATCACGTTCCAGCTGAACCAGGGCTACCAGCCGCTGGGCGTGCTGCATCATTACCTGCCGGAAGACACCGATTCCATGGGACATGCCACGCACATGTTCTGGGAGAACCCGCTGGCGCAGGAAAAGATCAAGACCAATACCAGCTTTGGCGACACCTCCCTGCCAGAGCGCGTGCGCATCGCGACCGTGCAATGGCAGATGCGCCGCATCACCTCGATTGATGAGTTCGAAGGCCAACTGGAATACTGGGTCGATATCGCGTCGGACTATCAGTCTGACTTTGTTGTCTTCCCGGAAATGCTGACCCTGCAATTGCTGTCACTGGCCGAGCGCCCGCTGGGACCGGTCGATGCGATTGCTCAGGTATCTGAATATACGCCGCGCTTTGTGGAATTCATGGAGAAGCTGGCGGTCTCCTACAATATCAACATCATTGGCGGCACGCACCCCAAGCAGATGGAGAATGGCGAGATCCTGAATGTCTGCCACGTCTTCCTGCGCGACGGCTCTGTCCACACCCAGCAGAAGCTGCACCCGACCCCGTCGGAGCGGCATTGGTGGAACATTCAGGGCGGGCGCGGCAATTCCGTGATCCAGACCGATTGCGGCCCGATTGGCGTGATGATCTGCTATGACAGCGAGTTCCCGGAAATCGCCCGCCACCTTGTCGACCAGGGCGCGCTGATGCTGTTCGTTCCGTTCTGCACCGATGAGCGCCGCGGCTATCTGCGCGTGCGCTATTGCTGCCAGGCCCGCGCGGTAGAGAACCAGTGCTATGTCACCATGTCCGGCGTGGTCGGAAACCTGCCTAATGTCGAGAACATGGATATTCACTATGCGGAAAGTGCCATTCTGACGCCATCGGACTTCCCCTTCTCCCGGGACGGGGTCGCCGCCGACACAGCACCGAACACGGAAACCATCGCGCTGGCAGACCTTTCGATCTCTGACCTTTTGACAGCCCGCCAGTCCGGCGCGGTACAGAACCTCAAGGATCGCCGTCTCGATCTCTATCAGGTCGCCTGGAAGAAGAATTAGGCGCGGCGGATCAGGTCTTCGCCCTGATTGTAGACATTCCCCACGGCAGGGCTGACAGGCCAGATCTCCATCTCTGCGCCGGGATAAGGCGTGTAGAGATCTGACACTTTGCGATTGTCGGAATCCATCCAACGCGCATGGTCCGACGCCTTGAGGATCACCGGCATGCGGCTGGACAGGTCCGACACAAGACGGTTTGGCCGTGTAGAGAGGATTGTGAACGTGTCAATCTCTGACCCGTCAATCATCGCGCGGTTCCACAGGCCCGCAAAGCAGAACCAGCGCCGCTCGGTAAGGCCCACCGCATAGGGCTTGCGATGCCCCTGCGGACCGACCCAGGCATAATAGCCGCTGGCCGGGATCAGACAGCGATGATGGCGGAACGGCCCGCGAAAGGTGTTGGAAAATTCCAGCTCTTCACACTTGGCCATATGGGTAGAGAATTTCTTCTCGCTGAGTGGCTTGTTCCACCAGCTGGGGATCAGCCCCCACATGGCGGGCGCGAGTTGCACCGTGCCACGCGGCACATATTCCCCCTCCGGCGCCATGCGGATGATCGGCACGAACTGGCTGGGCGCTATGTTGAAGGCTGCCTCTGGCGCCTCAATGCCCGGCGGGGGCACAAGGCCGGAGGCCTCGCGATAGTCCTCCCACGAAATATCCTGTCTGAAGAAACGGCTCGCCATGCCTTTTCCCTTACCGGGCGTCGGGCGGCCTGCCTAGATGGCGCGGCAGCTCTGCGGCGTCAGGGCCTGAACACAGCGCTGCTGTCTTCCAGCAACTCATAGGCGACATGGGCTTTCAGCTTTTCGGTCAGCTCATTTGTATCGCCGTCCAGCTGATCCGGCGGAATGATCTGGCCGAAGGTCATGCGCACATTGGCCCCGCGCTTGTTCAGCAATTCGTTGAACAGGGTAATGTCGCGCAGTTCTCCGCTGAGGTCTGACAGCGTGTAGAACAGCCAGGAATTCCAGGCATCGAGATTGAGCGGCAGGATCGGCGCATTCTGTTTTCGGGCGAGGCCGACCACGGTGGAAAACCAGTCCTTCTCGATCAGGCGGCCATCCTCTTTCCGGGCGAGCCGTCCGGACGGGAAGATGACGACGCACTTCTCTTCGGCGAAGGCCTCCCCTGCCCGCTTCAGCGTTTCCCGCGTCTTGGCCGGGGTGCGCTTATCGGCCACCCATTCGACCGGGATGATGACATCCTGGAAGCGCGGATTGACGCGGACGGCATCGGCATTGGCGAAAAAGATGATGTCATCACGCACGCGCTTCAGCAGGTCCCAGACGGCCACACCATCGGCAAGGCCCGTCGGATGGTTGGCAGCAATGATCAACCGGCCATCCCGCGGCATGCGTTCAATCCCCTCGACCTCCAGCTGGAAATCGAGATGACGGGAGAGCAGGTCAAACGAGTCGCGGCCATTCAGCTGGACAATCTCGTCCGCCATCTCCCGCGCCTTGCGATATCCAAGCATCTTGTAGAGCACCGGTCGCACGAGAGGCCATGACCAGCTGCCCCGCAAATTCGGACAACGCTCCTCAATCAGCACATCAACAATGTGCTGATCATTATTTTTTTCATCAGCAACCAGAAAAGCTGATGCGCGTGCTGAGGCCTCTTTTTGGGCCAGGCTTTCGTCAGTCATGGCGGCTCTGCCACTCCGTTCTCCCCTTTAGGAACATAGGGATACCGGGTGATCCTACAAAGGAGAAAGTCAGTATTGTGGCGACGCAAAAAAAGAGTGCCGAACCTGCACTCTGTTGAAATATAAACACTTCGGAAAGCTTCGCTTTACTAAGACGTAAGAGCCGCGTGGCAAGGTAAACCACAAGACGGGGTTGGCTTAAGCCTTTCCTTCCAGGGCTAATTAATCGGGATGAGCGTAGATGAAAGTTCTTTGGGTTGAAGATCACGAGCCGGTGAGAGACATGCTGGCGATTGCCGCTGACAAGGCCGCGCGCTCTCGTGTGCAGATTGATCTCGTCATGGCGCCAACCCTGATGGCTGCCGAATCCCGCCTGCGCCTGGAGCGCTTTGATCTTGTCGTTCTGGATCTGGGCCTGCCGGACTCCTTCGACCCGGACATGACGATCGCGCGTATCGCCAATATGGGCAAATATCGCATCGCCGTCGTCTCTTCCATGGATGTGCGCGACCAGGCCGTCGAGTCCGCTCTGCGTTGCGGCGCCAACATTCACCCGGAAGCCGTCTTCAAGGCAAACCTGCCGTTCAATCGCTTCATCCAGCGCCCTGACGCCTTTGAAGACTTCCTGATGGACCTGATGCCGGGCGTCGAAACCGCTGCCATAAAGGCCGCCTGATCCGACGCCACATTCAGGGGAGCGCTTGCCGGGCGCCCCTGCTCCTTGCTAAGCCGCCCAGAGAAACGTCCGGGCGGCTTTTTGCTGGACGAGATACCAGAAGGGTCTGCTGCCGATGGAATTTCCCGTAACGCTGAGCCTGATCGCCGCGAATATTCTGGTCAGCATGATTGGCCTGTCGAACCGCGACTTCTTTGAAGAGAACAATTTCTGGATCGCGCCGATCCGGCAGAACAAGCAATACTGGCGGTTCGTGACGTCTGCCTTCCTGCATGTGAACGCGACGCACCTGCTGATCAACATGTATGTACTGTGGGAATTCGGCCGCCATCTGGAACGCGCGCTGGGGGCCGGTGTCTTTCTGCTGATCTATTTCGGCTCTCTTCTGGCCGGCAATATCTGGGAATATGTCGACAATCTGAACAAGCCGGACTATCGCGCCGTCGGGGCCTCCGGGGCGACTTCCGGGGTGATCCTGTCTTTCAGTGTGCTGGCACCCTTTGCCCTGCTGGGCGTATTCTTCATCATTCCGATGTGGGCGATTGTGGCCGCGGTCCTGTTCATCACGATCAGCTTTATTCTCTCGCGCCGGGAGAATACGATGATTGCACATGGGGCCCACCTTGGCGGCGCTCTGGCGGGCGGTGTGCTGACCCTGCTTCTGGTGCCGGGAGCCTGGACCAGCCTGGTGCGCCAGATTGCCGAAAGGCTGGGCTAGCGCCATTCGTCCAACCCTGTGAGGAGGGAGCCTGATGATGACACTGACTGCCCGGGCCCCGCGCCCCTTTGTGTTGGGGCTTGCCGCCCTTGGCCTGTCGGGCCTGATGACCGCAGGCGCCGACACCTACAGCGACCAGTTGCAGGCCATGCGCGCAGAGATCAATCCGCTGAGCGACCGCGCCGCAGCCGGCGATGAGGCGGCGCTCGATCAGATGATCGAATGGGTTGAGATCTGCTACAATAACAAGGACTGCACAGAAGGCAGCGAGATGCGGCTGCGGGCAGCTCAGGCGGCCAGCAATCTGGGCTGGCTGTATCAGAAACAGAATCATGGCGGTGAGGAAGGACAGCCGCGCGGCGTGGCCTTCTATGTTCTGGCGGCACGCTGGGGCAATCCGTTTGGCTATTACAATACCGCCGAATGCCTGCTGCAGGGTTGCCTGGCCCCGGAGTATGAGCGGGATTTCTTCAGCCAGGTGCTGGGCCCGGAAGACACCTGGCCCCCGCAAACCGACTATGAGCGCCAGTCCCTGGCAGCCAGCCTGTTCGGCAAGGCCGGAGATGCCGGCATGACCATGGGCTACATGATGGAAGGCTCTGTCCGAATGAGCGCGCTGGGCGTGGCGGCCGAGTCTTTCGCGCAGACCGAAAAGGACTGGGACAGCCTGTCGGAAGACGAGCAGCTGGACA
>Ga0209578_10001684_pt1 | contig 19888 bp, 16 predicted proteins | sample tdAd472_FD_187127 | JGI IMG/M metagenome (GOLD analysis project Ga0209578, IMG submission 187127) | Marine sediment microbial communities from the Atlantic coast under amendment with organic carbon and nitrate - tdAd47.2 (SPAdes)... | ecosystem: Environmental > Aquatic > Marine > Coastal >...
GCCGCATGCTGTGCCATGGTCGGCGCGGCAAGAAACAGGTTCTGCGCCAGCTTGTCGATCTCCGGCACGTAGTCCTGCGGCACCACCATCCAGCCAAGCCGCCAGCCGGTCATGCCGAAATACTTGGAAAAGCTGTTAATAACGAATAATTCATCGGACACGGCCAGCGCTGTTTCTGCAGCAATACCATAGGTCAGGCCATGATAGATCTCGTCCACGATCAGGCCGGCGCCCTGTGCCTGGCTGTATTCAAACAACTGCCTGATGGTTTCCGCTTGTAACAGTGTTCCGGTCGGATTCGAGGGCGATGCCAGCAACAGGGCGGCAACATCCTGCGACCAGCACTGCTCTACCTGCTCGATGGTCGGCTGGTAGCCGCTAGTCGCATCCACGGGTATACCGGCCGGTTCTGCGTTTAACAGGTAGACAAAATTCCGGTTACAGGGATAACCCGGGTCCGCCATCAACACCTTGTCACCAGGATTGACGAGTGCGGCAAGCGCAAGCTGCAGACCGCTTGATGCGCCCGGGGTGACGATAATCCGCCCGGGCGCCACCTTGACGCCATAGCGATCGAGATAGAACTCTGCGATACGCTCACGCAACAGCGGCAGGCCGGTGGCCGGCGTGTAATGGGTTTTCCCTTCCGACAGGGCCCTGATACCGGCATCGATAACCGGCTGTGGCGTGACAAAATCCGGCTCACCGATTTCCATGTGAACGATTGAACGGCCACTCGCCTCCAGCTCACGGGCACGGGCGAGCAATGCCATGACATGGAATGGCTGAATTGACGCCATGCGCCTGGCAATTTTCACTCCCCGGCTGCCTGGCAATGTGCATGCAGTTTTTGCAGGTAGCTACTGTCGACAAATGTCCCGGGCTGCAAATCACCCTGTATCAACCGGCACGGCATAGCGGGCTCACCAAGATGGTCAAGCACCGCCGCTGCCCTGGAAAAATCATGGTCTTCTGTGTAGCGATTTACCGTAATCAATGTTTCAACGCCGGCGGCACGGGCCGATTCCAGGCCATTGGCCGAATCCTCGATCGCAATACATTGTTCTGCAGCAAGGCCCAGTTCCGACAGTGCATAATCGTAGATATCCGGTGCCGGCTTTTTGTTTGGCACGACGCCCCCGGCCGCGACCACGTCAAACCAGCCCTCAACATTGTCACCAAAGCTGTGCTCAAACAGTGCGGTAACGTTTGCCGGTGTAGTGGTTGTGACAATCGCCAGTCGCAGACCATGTGCCTTTGCATCTCTTACCAGGCGTTCGACGCCCGGCCGTAATGGCACGCTACCGGCAGCAAGACTGTCTACAAAAAATTGCGTCTTGCTTTTATGTAATGCTGCAATAAAAGCGTCGGCGTCATCCGGCAAGCTGACATCAGGCCGGTCCCGGTCAAGGTAGTAACGAATACGCTCCTTGCCGCCGGTGACAGCAAGCAATTCGTGATACAGCGCCTGCCCCCAGACCCAGTCCAGACCGGCCTGTTCGAAGGCCGCATTAAAGGCCTGGCGGTGGATCTCCTCGGTGTCTGCAAGGGTTCCATCCACATCCAGCAACAGTGCTTCAAGTTTAGATTTCATGTAACGAGCTTCCTGATTATCCCGGACATGCTTCCGGTACTGAAAAGGCCTGTTTTATACCTGTTTCCGTTCTTGACTAATAGCCAAAGTGGCGTATAAATAGCGCCCCTGTAACCATTAACTGTCTGTATGAACACCTGCACACAGCTAATGAAAGCTTGATAATTCCTGTTAAAACAATACGTTGAGATAGCTGTACCAGGGGATAGTTTACATGGCGGCAAAAAAGAAAGCAGTAAAGTCAAAGGCAACGGCCAAGAAAAAAGCGGTTGCCAAAAAGAAGACAGTCAAAAAGGCTGCCGTAAAGAAAGCCGCGCCGAAGAAAAAGGCTGCGCCGAAAAAGAAAGCGGCCGTGAAGAAGAAGGCCGCACCGAAAAAGAAAGCGGCCGTGAAGAAGAAGGCCGCATCGAAAAAGAAAGTGGGTGTAAGGGGAAAGCTTCTCTTCAAGAAAAAACCGGCCCGCAAGAAATTCAAAACATCACAGATTGGCCCGGTCCCCGGTATCGCACCGTACAAGGAAACGCGGAGCGAGGAATACATGAACGATAAACAGGTTACTCATTTCAGAAATATCCTGTTGACCTGGAAGAGAAGCCTGATGGAAGAAGTGGACCGCACGGTTCATCACATGCAGGACGACGCAGCCAATTTCCCCGATCCGAATGACCGTGCCACACAGGAGTCCGAATTCAGCATGGAACTGCGCGCGCGTGACCGTGAGCGCAAGTTAATCAAGAAAATAGATGAGTCAATGCGCAACCTTGATAATGAGGAGTTTGGTTTTTGCGAAGCCTGTGGTGTAGAGATCGGCGTGAAGCGGCTGGAAGCACGCCCCACGGCAACGCTCTGTATCGACTGCAAGATCCTTGATGAAATCCGGGAAAAGCAAATGGGTTAATCCGGAACATGTTTAATGCATTAAAAATCAGCCGGCTTATGCCGGCTTTTTTATCCCTCCCGCCCGGCACCTGAGCAGTGAATAGCTACCGCGGCCGCTTTGCCCCCTCACCCACCGGGCCACTGCATTTTGGATCACTGGTCGCGGCTGTCAGCAGTTATCTTGATGCCCGCCATAACCAGGGGGACTGGTTATTGCGCATGGAAGACCTCGACCCGCCACGGGAAATACCCGGCGCAGCCGATGACATCCTGCGCACACTGGAAGCCCTTGGCATGCACTGGGATGGCCCGGTTGTCTATCAAAGTCAGCGCAACCACATCTATGAAGAGGCCCTGGCCAACCTGCAAGACTCCGGGGACAGTTACGGCTGCGCCTGCACCCGCCGGGAAATAGCCGACAGCTCGATGAAAGCGGGCAGCGGCCATGTGTATCCCGGCACCTGCCGGTCCGGTATAACCGGGGGGCGCCGCGCACGTTCAATCCGTGTACAGGTCTATGACAGGAGCATTACGATCAACGACAGGCTGCAGGACACACTCGTGCAACCGCTGGGCAGAGACGTTGGCGATTTCATTGTCAGACGGGCCGACAACCTGTTCGCCTATCAACTTGCCGTGGTGGTGGATGATACCGAACAGGAAATCAGCCATGTGGTGCGCGGTGCCGACCTGTTTGATTCAACCCCGAGGCAGGTCCACCTGCAACAACTGCTTGGCTACCCGCAGCCGGCCTACCTGCATCTACCGGTTGCCGTGAACTCCGGTAACGAAAAACTCAGCAAGCAGACACACGCACAGGCCATCAACCCCGGCAACTGGTCAACAACATTGTGTGACGTACTTGCTTTCCTGAACCAGCAACTGCCCGGGTCCGTAGAGGACGCCAGCCAGGAAGAATTCTGGCAGTGGGCCATAAAACACTGGGATACCGGTTCACTGCCAGCGACCCGGTCGATCCTGGCAGCCCCGTCATACTTCCGTTAACAAAAACATAACTTGGCGCAGGGCCGCCCGACAGGGCTATAATCAGTGGTTTATAAAAACAGGACCTCAACGGAGCACATCCATGTCTGAGAGTACCAGCTACGATATACCGGCCGTATTTGCTCAACGCGCGCTTCTTGATGCCACACAGTTCCAGGCAATGTACAACCAGTCGGTCAACGATCCGGAGGAATTCTGGGCCGCACAGGCAGAGAAATTCCTCAGCTGGGACAAGCACTGGGACAGCGTGCTCGACTGGGATTTCAGCAAGGGACATATCCGCTGGTTTGAAGGGGGTAAATTAAATGCCTGCTATAACTGCGTTGACCGGCACCTGGATACACGTGGCGACCAGACCGCGCTGATCTGGGAAGGCGATGACCCGGCCGATGACCAGACCATCACCTATCACGAAATGCATGAGCATATTTGCCGGCTGGCGAATGCACTGAAATCACGCAATGTAAAAAAAGGTGACCGGGTCTGCATCTACATGCCCATGGTCCCGGAAGCTGTCTATGCGATGCTCGCCTGCGCACGTATCGGTGCCGTACACTCGGTTGTTTTCGGCGGCTTTTCACCGGAGTCCATCAAGGACCGGATTCTTGACTCGGATTGCCAGACGGTCATTACTGCCGATGAAGGTGTACGCGGCGGCAAAACCATCCCGCTGAAGGCAAACGTTGATGATGCACTGCGCTCCTGTCCCAATGTACACACGGTACTGACCCTGCGCCGTACCGGTGGTGATATTGGCTGGCATGAGGAACGTGATGTCTGGTACCACGAGGCCACGGCAACCGTATCAACGGACTGCCCGGTCGAGATCATGGATGCGGAAGACCCGCTGTTTATCCTGTACACCTCCGGTTCAACGGGAAAACCCAAGGGCGTACTGCATACCACCGGTGGTTACCTGTTGTATGCGGCCATCACCCACAAATATGTGTTCGACTACCATGATAATGATGTCTACTGGTGTACGGCAGACGTCGGCTGGGTGACCGGGCATTCCTATATTGTCTATGGCCCGCTTGCCAACGGCGCCATCTCACTGATATTCGAGGGGATCCCTACCTACCCGGATGCTTCACGCTTCTGGCAGGTGTGCGACAAACACAAGGTAAATACCTTCTACACGGCCCCGACCGCGCTGCGTGCACTCATGCGCATGGGCGACCAGCCGGTGACCGGTACGGCACGCGACAGCCTGCGCCTGCTGGGCACCGTTGGCGAACCCATCAACCCGGAGGCCTGGGAGTGGTATTACCACACGGTTGGGGAAGCACGCTGCCCGATTGTCGACACCTGGTGGCAAACCGAAACCGGTGGCCACATGATTACCCCGGTGCCCGGCGCCACGCGCATGAAACCCGGCTCGGCGGCCCACCCCTTCTTTGGCGTGCGACCGGCCATCGTCGATGCTGAAGGCAACATCCTGGAAGGTGCTGCCGAGGGCAACCTCGTCATCACGCATCCCTGGCCGGGACAGATGCGCGATGTGTACGGCGACCATCAGCGCTTTATCGATACCTACTTCAGCGCATTTCCCGGCAAGTACTTTACCGGCGATGGCGCACGCCGTGACGAAGACGGTTACTACTGGATTACCGGGCGCGTCGATGACGTACTGATTGTTTCGGGACACAACCTCGGCACCGCCGAACTGGAGAGTGCGCTGGTATTGCACCCGGATGTCGCCGAGGCCGCGATTGTCGGCTACCCGCATGACATCAAGGGCCAGGGAATCTATGCCTACGTCACCCTCAAAAACGGTGTTGAATCGAGTGACGAGTTACGCAAGGAACTGGTCACCCATGTGCGCAAGGAAATCGGCCCGATCGCAACACCGGACATCATCCAGTGGGCACCGGGCCTGCCAAAAACCCGTTCCGGCAAGATCATGCGCCGCATCCTGCGCAAGATAGCCGCCAACGAGATGGATTCACTGGGTGATACCTCGACACTGGCTGACCCTGCCGTGGTGGATGACCTGGTCCAGAATCGTATCGCCACCTGACACGGGCGGATCCCGCCGTTGATCACGTCCAGTGCATTCACACCGGCCTGGTGGCTGCGGGGACCGCACCGTCAGACAGTATTCCCCTCGCTCTGCCGGCGCAGGGTTACCCCGTCACTGAGACGTGAACGCATTGAGTTGCCTGACGGGGATTTCATCGACCTGGACTGGTCGGAGCAGTCCAACGGCAAGGTCGTACTGGTGCTGCACGGTCTGGAAGGGTCACTCGAGTCACATTATATTGGCGGCCTGTTAACGGCCCTTGCAGGGGATGGTTATAACGCGGGAATGATGTATTTACGTAACTGCAGCGAAGAACAAAACCGTCTTGCGCGCAGTTATCATTCCGGGGAAACAGGCGACCTCGATTTTGTTGTACAGCACATCCTGAAAAAGTTTCCCGGACAACAGCTCATTGTTATTGGCTTTTCACTGGGCGGGAATATTTTACTCAAGTGGCTGGGGGAACAGAAAGAGTCGTCGCCACTGCACAGCGCCATCGCGATCTCTGTCCCGTTCGATCTCAACAGCGCGGCCCTGAACCTTGAAAAAGGCCTGTCAAGAATTTACCAGCGCCACCTGCTGGACAAGCTCAGGAACTCGGTCAGGAAAAAGGCAGTGGCCCACCCGCCCCCGGTGCCAGTGGAAAACCTGCATGAACTGCAAACATTCAGACAGTTTGATGACAGGATCACGGCACCGCTGCATGGCTTTCGTGATGTTGATGATTACTACACACAGTCCAGCAGCAAACAATTCCTGAAAGACATTCACACCCCGACCCTGATTATCCAGGCAGCAGATGATCCGTTTCTTCCTGCTGAAGCGCTCCCTGTTGAAAGCGAACTCAGCCCCTGCGTCACACTGGAACTGTCCAGCAAGGGTGGCCATGTCGGTTTTATCTCGGGGGCCAATCCACTGAAACCCCAATACTGGCTTGAACATCGCATCCTGCGTTTCCTGACTTTGTAGGAGCGCCTTGCAGGCGCGACAGGGTCTCATGCAAAAACATCGCGCCTGCAAGGCGCTCCTACAAAACCGGGAATGCGTTGTTTACACGAAAGGATCAAACACCCTTGGCATACGTCTTGAGAGATGGCGGTCTATCTTCATAAACAGGTGCCGCGCCTGTTTGCGGCTGGCCTGGTCTCCGAGGTAGGCATAAATAAAGCGCAGCCGCTGGCTCCTGCTGAGATAGGAGAGTGCGAGGCGAGCAAGAGCCGACAGGTCCACCACCTGGCCACGGCCCGGGCGCAATCGCATATAGCGCCCGCGCGGACAATCAATCCAGGTACAACGATAATGCCCTTCTGCATCACGGCGCACCAGGATATTGCGCCACTTCAGATCAAAGTGAAAAAAATTCCTGCGGTGGGCACGCTGCAGCTGACCGACAATTTCCGCGCTGATTTCCCGGTAAACACGTGACCGTTCCGCCTGCGGCAACTTGCACCAGTGCTGCCGGGCAAACTCATCCAGGCTGGGTGCATGCGCTACTTCTTTTGTAACCACACAGGCTGCAATTAAACGACCAAACTCGCGGATCTCACCGAGCACAAGCGGCTCAAGTGTCCGGATACCGATATCGGCCAGCTGCTGGTAACAATACACTTCGTTCGCTGCCCTGCTCTGCTGCAGGAAATAACGATTTTTTCTGCTGCTGTACTCATAGCACTTGAAGTAGACGGCATCAGCGCCACTCAACGGCACACGGTAGGTATTCACATGCGGGCTGGCAGTCACCAGGGTGCCCGGCGCCAGGGTATGCCAGTGGCTGTTCTGCAACAGGCCAATCTCCTTCAGCCGGTCTTCCCAGCCATCTTCGAAATAGAGACGATTGCCATTCAGATGACAGGGGCCGGTACCTGCCTTGATCATGGATATATGTGCCTGTGGCTGATCATGGGATGACGTATTCTACCCCAGCCTCGGCAGAAGACCTTCATACCGGAAGAATTCTCATTCTTTTCATTGCAGGAGCGGATCACATCCGCGATGGTGTATTGCACATAAACCAATCGCGGATGCGATCCGCTCCTGCAGGACGGGCAATATTCATCACAAAAAAGGAGCCATCCGGCTCCTGTTTTGTGATGTTGCGAGTAGCTTGGGAAAGACTATTCCAGTACCAGCTGGCCATTCTCAACCGGGATACGATTTCCCGGCTTTTCATCCATGCGTACTGTGCCTTCCTGAGCACCAATCATGTAGGTAACGTTATACCCGATCACGTTTTGATGGGAATCGGTAACCGTATGGCAACGGCGTTCGGTCGTCGTGTAGGTATCCTTGTCCTGCATGTTGCCCTGCACCTTGTTACCCGCATAGCCGCCGCCTACGGCACCGGCAACGGTAGCAACCGTCTTGCCACTGCCACCACCAATCTGGTTGCCCAGCAGACCACCGACAACGGCACCGATCGCGGTACCTGCAATCTTGTGCTCATCCTTCACTGGCGCCTTTTTGGTCACGGCAACGTCCTCACAGACTTCCCGTGGCGTATTGATCGTTTCCGTGAGCTCCTCAACATTGACCACCTGGGCATAATCAGGGGCCTTGTCGCTCAGCATGGTATAGCTGGCAATGGCACCACCCGCCGTGGCAATGACAACACCAATTACGATCCCGTTTATCGTTGATTTGTCCATACTGATCTCCTCTGGAAATAAACTCTCTGCCTGAAATTATAGCAGAATGGAGCTTGCATAAGCCTGAATTAGTTTGGAGGCGGAAGAAACGATCAATGCTGTCAGCAGGCACAAAAAAGGGGCCTTCCGGCCCCTTTCCAGTAGTGCCTGTGTAATGCCTGCTAGTCCTGACTGACGGCCTTCATGCTGAGGCGGATACGGCCCTGCTTGTCGACTTCCAGTACCTTGACCTTGACGACATCACCCTCGGAGAGTTTGTCACTGACGTTCTGAACACGCTCTTCACAGATCTGCGAAATGTGCACGAGGCCGTCCTTGCCCGGCAGGATTGTGACGAAGGCACCGAAATCCATCAGCTTGGCAACCTTGCCATCGTAGATGGTTCCGACCTCTACATCGGCGGTAATCTGCTCGATACGGCGGCGCGCCTCGTTACCGGCTTCCAGGTCGACGGATGAAATCTTGATGGTGCCGGTATCATCGATATCGATATTCGCACCGGTCTCTTCCTGGATGGAACGGATGGTTGCACCGCCCTTGCCGATGACGTCGCGAATCTTGTCGGGGTTGATCTTCATGGTGATGTAACGCGGCGCAAATTCGGAAACCTCTTCACGCGGCTCGTTAATGGCCCGGGCCATTTCACTGAGGATATGCATGCGGCCCTCATTCGCCTGTGCAAGCGCCTTCTCCATGATCTCCCGGGTAATACCCTGGATCTTGATATCCATCTGCAGTGCGGTCACGCCATTGCCGGTACCGGCCACCTTGAAGTCCATGTCGCCGAGGTGATCCTCGTCACCGAGGATATCGGTCAGTACGGCGAAGTCGTCGCCTTCCTTGATGAGGCCCATGGCCACACCGGCCACCGCACCGCTGATCGGAACACCGGCATCCATCATCGACAGGCTGCTGCCGCAGACGCTTGCCATGGAACTGGAACCGTTGGATTCCGTGATCTCGGAAACGATACGAATGGTATAGGGGAAACCTTCCTTCTCGGGCATGACGGCCATAACGCCACGCTTGGCCAGCTTGCCATGGCCGACTTCGCGGCGCTTGGTGCCACCGACACGGCCGGTTTCGCCGACACAGTACGGCGGGAAATTGTAGTGCAGCATGAACTGTTCTTTTGACAGGCCATCGAGGGAATCAATCATCTGGGCATCGCGTTCGGTCCCCAGCGTGGTAACCACCAGTGCCTGGGTTTCGCCACGGGTAAACAGTGCGGAACCGTGTGCACGCGGCAACACGCCCATGCGAATCGTGATCGGCCGCACAGTACTGGTATTACGGCCATCGATACGGGCCTCACCGGAGATGATGCGGCTGCGCACGGTTTTCTTCTCAAGCTTGCCAATCGCACCCTTGACCTCGTCACCGGAGAAACCATCATCGGCGTCATCATTGACAAGCTCGTCAACGATCTCGGTACGAACCTTGCTCAGCAGGGTATAGCGGTCCTGCTTGTCAGCCACCGTGTAGGCAGCCGCGATTGCCTCAGCACCTTCCTTTGCGACGGCCTCGGCCAGTGCCAGGTTCTCTTGCGGTGCGGTCCACTCCATTGCAGGCGTATTCACTTCTGCTGCCAGTTCCTTGATGGCAGTAATCACTACCTGCTGCTGCTCGTGCCCGAACATAACCGAGCCCAGCATGACTTCTTCTGATAATTCCTTCGCCTCTGATTCAACCATCAGCACGGCACTATCGGTGCCTGAAACTACCAGGTCGAGTTGTGATGCTTCCATCTGCTCGCTGCCCGGGTTGAGCACATAGTTACCATCGATGTAACCAACGCGTGCAGCGGCGACCGGGCCGGCAAATGGCAGTCCTGAAATGGACATCGCGGCGGACGCACCGATCAGGGCAGGAATATCAGGCGGAACCTGCGCATCATAGGAGATCACTGTAAGAATGACCTGCACCTCGTGGGTAAAACCCTTGGGGAACAGCGGACGCAGGGGCCGGTCAATCAGGCGGCACAACAGGGTTTCCGCTTCGCTGGGACGTCCTTCACGGCGAAAAAAGTTGCCGGGAATCTGGCCGGCTGCGTAACCCTTTTCCTGGTAATCAATCGTCATCGGGAAAAAATCACGTCCCGGCATTGGGTGTTTATCACCAACAACGGTTGCAAGCACCTTGGTATCACCCATGCTGACGATGACTGCACTACACTGGCGGGCAATTTCCCCGGTCTCTAGCGTGACCGTCTGGTCACCGTACTGAAAGGATTTCTTTATTGCGCTCACGGGTGTATTTCCTCGTCTGAAAAAGGTGGTTGGTTAACTGCAGGCAAGAACGGGTGAATTAACGACGCAGACCGAGATTACTGATCAGGTCCTGGTAGCGCTTGCTGTCTTTACCCTTCAGGTAATCCAGCAGTTTGCGGCGCGTGTTGACCATGCGCAGAAGGCCTCTGCGGGAATGATGATCAGCCTTGTGTTCTGAAAAATGATCAGTCAGTGCGGTTATGTTCGCGGTCAGCAAGGCGACCTGTACTTCCGGTGAACCGGTGTCTGCATCACCGCGCTGGTGATTCTTCACAATCTCGCCTTTTTGTTCGGCACTTAAAGCCATGAAAAACTCCTGAATTTACGTCCAAAATCTGTTGAGCCCGGTATTTTAACCGCGCATCAGGCGCGCCACAAGCTATCCTTTAGTGGATAGCCGGACTAGCGGGCATTCATCAGCCGCCGCGGGGCCACCCGGCCATCGTCGAGGATCTCGCCCATGCCCAGAAACTGCGTTTCGCCCTCGTAGATACGCACCCAGCCTGTCGTAGGGGCGTTCGGCACCAGCACCGGCTGGCCCTGGCGCAGGTAAAAGGCCGCGTCTCCGCTGAGACGGACGCCCGGCCACTGGGCCAGGCCACTCTCCAGCGGCAGCAACAGCCTGTCCAGCTCTCCGAGCGCAGGCCCGGCCAGCGCCTCGAGGCCCGGCAGGTCTATCATGCCGCTGCTATCAAAGGGGCCGACACCCAGGCGGCGCAGACCGACCACATGCGCACCACAGCCGAGCAACTCGCCCATGTCTTCTATCAGGGTGCGCACGTAGGTGCCCTTCGAGCAATGCACCCTGAATGTCGCCTCCGGCAGGCTGAAATCGAGCAGCTCCATCTCGAAAATCGTCACCTGGCGAGCTTCACGTTCCACCTCGATACCCTGGCGTGCCAGCTTGTAGAGGCGCTCACCCTTGTGTTTCAGGGCCGAGTACATCGGCGGGATCTGCTCGATATCACCGATAAACCCTTCCATGGCCTTGCGCACATTTTTTTCTGTGACGCCCGTTACCGGCCGTTGTTCAAGCAGTTCGCCTTCGGCATCGCCCGTGCTGGTTCGCTCACCCAGTTTGCAGGTGACCCGGTAGTCCTTGTCAGCATCCAGCAGGAAACCCGATATCTTGGTTGCCTCGCCAAAACAGATCGGCAGCAAACCGGTGGCCAGCGGATCAAGACTGCCCGTATGGCCTGCCTTGCGCGCACGGTATAACTGCTTGACGGCCTGCAACGCGGCATTGGACGTCAGCCCCGCCGGCTTGTCGAACAGCAGGATGCCGTTGACCTTGCGCAGGTGAGCATTTCTCTGGCGTCTAGCCATGGTTAGTGCCGTCCATAAAGAAATAATTCACGAAGTGTTGTAGCCCGGATAGAGCGCAGCGAAATCCGGGAGGATCGTGGCAAAGGCTTCCCCGGATTTCGCTGCGCTCTATCCGGGCTACATATTATTGCCTTATTCATCATCTGAATTGCCCTTGTCGCTGGCGATGGCCTCGTTAATCAGTGCCCCGAGCCGTGCGCCCTCTTCCAGTGAGCGGTCATGGTAGAAGCGTAAAACCGGGATCACCCTCATATGCAGGATCTTGCCGAGCTTGTGCCGCAGGAAACCGGCTGCATGATTCAGTACGCCGAGGGAATCCGAGACCTGTTCATCCTTACCCAGTACCGAGACATGTATTTTTGCGTGGGCCATGTCACGCGAGACCTGCACGGACGAGATACTGACCATCCCGAGCCGCGGGTCCCTGAGTTCATCGTGTATCAATGCCGCCAGTTCACGCTGGATTTGTTCGCCGACACGGCGTGTCCTTGGAAACTCCCGGGGCATCAGGAAACAACCCGGGGGCAGGCCATCTTGTTACAGGATACCGGCATGTGTGGATAGATACAGGTGCAGCGGAGAAAGTGACAACGCTACAGGGAGCGTGCCACCTGAACGCGCTCGAACACCTCGATCTGGTCACCCTCGTTAACGCTGTAGTTCTTGACGCCGATACCGCACTCGGTACCTGCCTTGACCTCGTTGACGTCATCCTTGAAGCGCCGCAGGGATTCAAGCTCGCCTTCATAGATCACGACGTTGTCGCGCAATACACGAATCGGTGAGCTGCGGCGCACGACGCCGTCCATAACAATACAGCCGGCAATATCACCCAGCTTGCGTGAGCGGAACACTTCCCTGACCTCGGCCAGGCCGATAATGTCTTCCCTGACTTCCGGCGCCATCAAGCCACTTGCAGCGGCCTTGACGTCGTCAATCGCATTGTAGATAACACTGTAATACCTGAGGTCGATATTGTTGTCTTCGATCAACTGCTTCGCAGAGCCATCAGCACGCACATTAAAACCGATAATAATTGCGTTCGAGGCTACCGCCAGGCTTGCATCGGATTCATTGATACCACCAACGCCACTTGAAATCACCTTGACCTTGACGTCTTTCTCTTCAGCAGTCAGGTTGGTTAAAGCGGCACTCAATGCTTCCGAACTGCCCTGCACATCGGCCTTCAGCACGACATTGACCGTTGGCACCTTGCCTTCGGCGGCCGCCGAGAAAACATCCTCAAGGCGTGCCTGTTGCTGGGATTCCAGGCGCTTGGCCCGGGCCTTCTCCGCCCGCAGTTCGGCCAGTTCGCGCGCCTTGCGCTCGTTGGCAACAACAATCACATCGTCACCGGCATTCGGTACCGCGGACAAACCAAGTACCAGCACAGGAATCGATGGACCTGCCTCGGATATTTGCCTGCCGTTTTCATCAAACATGGCGCGCACCCTGCCGGATTCTTCACCGGTCAGCAGCAGGTCACCCTTCCTGAGTTTACCGTTCTGAACCAGGATGGTTGCGACAGCACCGCGGCCCTTGTCGAGGCTCGACTCGACCACAATACCGGTAGCAGGACAATCATGAACCGCTGTCAGCTCGAGAATTTCTGCCTGCAACAACACAGCATCGAGCAGCTCATCGATTCCTTCCCCGGTTTTTGCCGAGACCGGTAAAAACATGGTGTCGCCACCCCAGTCTTCCGGGATCACCTCGAGAGCCGCCAGCTCGGTTTTGACTTTCTCGGCATCGGCCTCCGGCTTGTCCATCTTGTTGATTGCAACCAGCAGGGGAACACCCGCTGCTTTCGCATGCTGAACGGCTTCTTTCGTTTGTGGTTTTGCACCATCATCAGCGGCAACCACGAGAATAACGATATCGGTTACGCTGGCACCGCGTGAACGCATGGCTGTGAAAGCCGCGTGTCCCGGTGTGTCGAGAAAGCTGATCATGCCCCTGGATGTTTCCACGTGATAGGCACCGATATGCTGGGTAATACCGCCGGCCTCTGCATCGGCTACCTTGGTACTGCGTATGTAATCCAGCAGGGAGGTCTTGCCGTGGTCGACGTGGCCCATAATGGTGACCACCGGGGGACGCGGCAGTTTTTCACCCTCAATTTCCTCTACCCTCTGCTTCAGTTCTGTCTCGAGCGCATCCTCATCAACCGGTTTGGCAACGTGGCCCAGTTCTTCAACAACCAGTGTTGCAGTGTCCTGGTCGAGCACCTGGTTAATGGTGGCCATCACACCCATCTGCATCAGGACTTTGATGATTTCAGCCGCCTTGATGGACATTTTGCGGGCCAGTTCTGATACCGATATGTTTTCCGGCACGCCTACTTCGTGCACAACATCGGCCGTTGGTCGGGCAAAACCATGTTCGCCCGTACCCTCGATGCTGACGCGGCGCGTCGGCCTCGCCTTTTTCTTGCGGCGCCCGCCCCGGCCTGCTGCGACATGCAACTCGCGGCGGCCATACTTGGTACCCTTTCCATCGCCTGCCTTGCGCGACTTGCGGTCAGCATCCGCGGTTTTCTTTTTCCGGCCTTCATCCGCCTCTGTTTTCTGCTTGGACTCTGCTTCTGCAACTGACTGCAGGCGTGCGGTTTCTGCTTCCTGCTGCTTGGCTTCACGCTCTGTCTTTAAACGCTGCTCCTCGGCAGCCTCTGCTTCTTCCTTCTCCTTCCTGGCATCATCACGCACTTTTTGCGCAGCCGCTTCACGTGTTTCTTCCTCGGCACGAATGCGATTCTTTTCTTCATTCTCCTGGTCGAGACGCTCCTGTTCTTCGGCCATCAGGTCTGCGCGTTTTACATAGGTGCGCTTCTTGCGGACCTCGACCCTGACGGTCTTGGTCTCGGGCCTGGCACGCCCGGCACCACGGCTGGCCGGTCCACGCCCGGCAGGAACCGTGGCGCGTAATTCACTCTGTGTTTTCCGTCTCAGTGTAACCTTGCTGGCACCACCGGTTGACAAGGAACCCCGCTTGCCATGACTCTGGCGAAGAAAGTCCAGCAGCTGGGTTTTCTCGCCATCTGAAATCGTTGCATTCTCGTCACTGATCTTCAGACCAGCTTCGCCCAGTTGCACAAGCAGGCGATCGGGTGGAACACCGACAACTTCAGCAAATTGTTTTACCGTGACATCTGTCATTGCATACGCTCCTTCAGTCAGTCGCCTCTTCTGCAAACCAGGGCGCCCTGGCCGTCATGATCAGGGCACCGGCACGTTCCGTGTCCATGCCCTCGATATCCATTAACTCATCAACCGCCTGCTCTGCCAGGTCTTCCATGGTAACTACACCACGTCCGGCAAGCTCGTAGGCCAGCCCTTCATCCATGCCTTCCATTTCCAGCAGGTCACTGGCCGGCTCACTGTCGCCGATTTTCTCTTCGCTCATGATCGCCTGCGTCAGCAGCACATCACGCGCACGTCCGCGCAGCTCATCGACCATCTCCTCGTCAAATTCCTCGATGGCAAGCAGCTCACTTTGCGGCACATAGGTGATTTCTTCAATACTGGAGTAACCCTCCTGCACCAGGATGGCAGCGATCTCCTGGTCCACGTCGAGCTTCTCGGTAAACAGCTTCTGCAACTCAGCGGCCTCGGATTCACCCTTTTCATCCGCCTGCACTTCATCCATCACGTTCAGCACCCAGCCGGTCAACTGGCTGGCGAGGCGCACGTTCTGCCCGGCACGGCCAATGGCCTGCGACAGCTGCTCCTCGGCCACTGCAATATCCATGGTGTGCGAGTCTTCATCGACGACGATCGAGGCAACCTCGGCCGGCGACATGGCATTGATGACAAACTGGGCAGGATTGTCATCCCAGAGAATGATATCGACGCGCTCGCCGGACAATTCCGTGGACACCGTCTGCACCCGCGAACCGCGCATGCCCACACAGGCACCGACCGGGTCAATGCGAGGGTCATTACTCTTCACGGCAATCTTGGCACGCAGCCCAGGGTCACGTGCTGCCGCGAGAATATCGATAAGGTCCTGTCCAACCTCGGGCACTTCCAGCTTGAACAGCTCCAGCAGGAATTCCGGTGCGACACGACTGACGAATAACTGTGGGCCGCGCTGTTCGGCGCTGACGTCGCGTAAAAAACCACGCAGGCGATCACCGGGACGCACGGCCTCGCGCGGAATCATTTCCTCACGCAGGATGATGGCCTCGGCGTTACCGCCCAGGTCGAGATAGACATTGCCACGCTCAACACGCTTGACCACACCCGTGACCAGCTCACCAACCCGGTCCTGGTAGGCTTCAATGACCATGGCACGTTCGGCCTCGCGCACCTTCTGCACAATCACCTGTTTCGCTGTCTGCGCACCGATGCGGCCAAACTCGACTGACTCCATGGGTTCTTCGATAAAATCACCATGCACCAGCTCAGGCTCATCAAGCTGCGCGGCTGCCAGCGTGATCTGGCGCTCGGGGTGTTCAAACATCAGCACTGCTTCCTCGCCGGCTTCCGGGTCCGCTTCGCTAGTGGCTTCCGCTTCAGATTCGGGTTCAGGCTCAGGTTCCAGCGTATCGTCAATCACCTGCCAGCGGCGAAAGGTTTCATACTCGCCAGACTCACGGTCAATTGCGACACGCGCATCAATCTCTCCACCCTGCTTTTTACGGGTAGCTGTCGCCAGTGCGATTTCAATGGCCTCAAAGATGATTTCCTTATCGATGCCTTTTTCATTCGACACCGCATCGACAACCATCAATATCTCTTTACTGTCCATCTGTTAAACCTCCAAATCCTGCATTCAGAATTCCGGCACCAAGCGCGCCTGTTCAATCTGGTCAAACGGCAGACTGATTTCCTGGTCATCCTGCTTTATGACTACATTCGTATCCCGCAACCCGAGCAGGCGCCCCTTGAACTTGCGCTGCCCTTCAATCGGGTAAATCACGCGCAGCTTCACCAGCTGCCCGGCAAACCGCTCAAAGTCTTCCGGCTTGAACAACAGGCGGTCCAGCCCCGGCGACGAAACCTCCAGGGTGTAGTGACCCTTGATCGGGTCTTCAACATCCAGTACACCACTGACCTGGTAGCTCACCTTCTGGCAGTCATCTGCCGAGATACCCTCGTCCTTATCTATATAGACCCGCAGCAGGCCACCGCCCTTGCCACCGGTCTGGTATTCCACGCCCACGAGTTCATAACCCAGCGAGCGAATACCCGGCTCCAGCAACTCACTAATATGTAACGGGTCCTGTCTCAACGCTATATTCCGGAAACAAAAAATGGGCCATAGGCCCACTCCATGAACTCCTGTAATTGTTCTTTTCCCAAGTATAGCCAACTGCCATACCCTGCCCCTGTCACAATCGTGGACTCCTGTCCGGGGCATGACCCTTTACAGGGCCGGGATTAAATTGGTAGCGGGGGTAGGATTTGAACCTACGACCTTCGGGTTATGAGCCCGACGAGCTGCCAGACTGCTCCACCCCGCATCAACGGCCGAGGAGTGTAGCGATTGCCCTGCCCTATTTCAAGCCTTTCGGCCCTTTTTATGAGCCAATGGTTCCTTGCGGGGCGCGGGGACCGCTGTACCGTAGCCCGGATGAAGCGTAGCGCAATCCGGGATGATCGTGGCAGGGCCTTCCCGGATTGCGCTACGCTTCATCCGGGCTACACAATTGATTTTATTGGGAGCGGCGCCGGACGCGTCAGGCCCGGGACCGGGACCGGCGCCGGGACCGCGCCAGCTGTGGCTTCAGCTCTACGTGGTAAAGAAAGCCCGGCAGGGCGAAAATAATGAACAGGCAAAGGGTTACCGCATAGAATTCCCAGTCCTGTGGGAAGGTGTTACCCGTGGTTTTGTGCTCCAGGCCGAGGGCGATGCCGCCCACCAGGAAATACAGCAACAGCCACTCCAGCAGGCGAAACCAGACACGCTTGCTGCCGCAGGCCGGCTGGCGTACAAACAGCAGCCGGTCACTCAACCAGGGAAGATTGGCCGCAACAATGGCCAGCCCCAGCAGCAACCACACAGAGGCTGCGCTCGTCATGACGAGGGGCTCAGGATTCGGGCAGTATCTATGACTCGCATATCAGGCTCGGTCCATTCAAGGTTGCTCACAGGGGTGTGGTGACTGTCTGAACTGGCCGGATTGTAATGTCTGGCGTCCGGGGCTGTCCAGACGGCGCTGTCCCCGGACGTGATTTGGGTGATGGGCCGCAGCAACCATTGTAGTAAGCTACTGCATTAGTTTTGGGGGAACTCTTAATTCCACGATCGTCAATCCCGCGGAAGCGGGAATCCATGTTGTTGCTTCCTCTGGATTCCCGCTTCCGCGGGAATGACGGATAAATCAGAGGTTCTTTGGAAGCCTCTGATTAACTAACAGGAGTTATTATGCAAATTGGCATGTTGGGTTTGGGCCGCATGGGGGCCAATATGGTGCGCCGTTTGATGAAAAACGGGCATGAATGTGTTGTGTTCGACCAGGACGCAGAAGTCGTCAAGCAACTCGCAAACGAAGGTGCCGTTGGCGCTGCCGACATGGATGACTTCATTGCCAAACTGGCCCCGCCGCGGCCGGTGTGGATGATGGTGCCGGCGGCCGTGGTGGATTCCGTGATCGAGGACCTGTCCAGCCGCATGTCCCCCGGCGACATTCTCATCGACGGTGGCAATTCCTTCTTCAAGGACGACATCGCCCGCGCGAAACATCTGCGCCCCGGGAGTCTCCACTACGTCGATGTCGGCACCAGTGGTGGCGTTTGGGGCCTGGAGCGCGGCTATTGCCTGATGATCGGCGGTGAGAAGGACATCGTCGAACACCTGGACCCCGTCTTTAAAACCATTGCACCGGGCATCGGTGATATCGACCGTACCAGCGGTCGCGACGGAGACCCCTCGGCCTCGGAGCTGGGCTACCTGCACTGTGGTCCCAATGGCGCCGGGCATTTCGTCAAGATGGTTCATAATGGCATCGAGTACGGCATCATGGCCGCCTACGCGGAGGGCATCAATATACTCAAGCATGCCAACATCGGCAGCCAGCAACACGATGTCGACGCCGAGACCACCCCGCTGCAGAATCCCGAAGACTACCAGTACGACATCGACGTGGCCGAGGTTGCCGAGGTCTGGCGGCGCGGCAGTGTCGTCGCATCCTGGCTGCTCGACCTGACCGCTATCTCACTGGCCGAAGACAAACAGCTTGCGAATTTCTCCGGCCGTGTTTCCGATTCAGGTGAAGGCCGCTGGACCAGCATGGCCGCCATCGAGACCGGTGCACCGGCGCATGTTCTGACGGCCGCCCTCTTCAACCGCTTCAGCTCCCGCGGTGAGGCAGATTTTGCCGACAAGCTGTTGTCGGCGATGCGCTACCAGTTCGGTGGGCATCACGAAAAACCAGGCGAGGAATCATGAGCGGGACAAGTCAGCCCGAAGCGGCACCACCTGCCGTCATTGTTATCTTCGGCGCCGCGGGTGACCTGACCCTGCGCAAGCTGATTCCCGCACTATTCAACCTGGCCGCACAGAAATTGCTGGCGCCACAGGTCGCCATGGTCGGCACTGACCGCGCCGAATTGGACAGCGAGGCCTATCGCCAAACCCTGGGCGACGCAATCAAGTCCCATGCCGGTGAGAGTTTCAACCAGGAATTATGGGATGCGAATGTTGGCAAGGCCTATTACACACCCGGCGATTTTCGTGACCCGGAAAGTTATCAGCGGCTAAAGACCCTGCTGCGCGAGGTTGACAGGGAACAGGGCACGCCGGGCAATTACCTGTTCTACCTGGCCACACCACCAAGCTTTTTTGGCGTGATCGCAACCGAGCTCGGCAACGCCGGGCTGGCGGAAGAAACCGATGGTCTGTGGCGGCGCATCATTATAGAAAAACCCTTTGGCCGGGACCTCGAATCGGCGCGGCAGCTGAACAAAACGCTGCACCAGAGCTTTGCAGAGCACCAGATCTACCGCATCGATCACTACCTCGGCAAGGAAACGGTACAGAACATGATGGCCTACCGGTTTGGCAACGGCACGGTCGAGCCGATCTGGAACCATCGCTACATCGAACACGTGCAGATTACCGTCGCCGAGTCGCTCGGCGTCGAAGACCGCGCCAGTTATTACGAAGAGGCCGGTGCGCTGCGCGACATGATCGCCAATCACCT
>Ga0209578_10001685_pt1 | contig 19882 bp, 15 predicted proteins | sample tdAd472_FD_187127 | JGI IMG/M metagenome (GOLD analysis project Ga0209578, IMG submission 187127) | Marine sediment microbial communities from the Atlantic coast under amendment with organic carbon and nitrate - tdAd47.2 (SPAdes)... | ecosystem: Environmental > Aquatic > Marine > Coastal >...
AGAGGCAGAGGCAGAGGCAGAGGCAGAGGCAGAGGCAGAGGCAGAGGCAGAGGCAGAGGCAGAGGCAGAGGCAGAGCCAGAGGCAGAGGCAGAGGCAGAGGCAGAGGCAGAGCCAGAGGCAGAGGCAGAGCCAGAGGCAGAGCCAGGGGCCAAGCCAGAGCCAGAGGCAGAGCCAGAGGCAGAGGCAGAGCCAGGGGCCAAGCCAGAGGCAGAGGCAGAGCCAGAGCCAGAGGCCAAGCCAGAGCCAGAGGCCAAGCCAGAGCCAGAGCCCAAGCCAACCGCCGGGACGGCCAAGGCCGACGCCAAGCCGGCCAAGAGCCCGCTGGGGCTCCTGTTCGACGGGCTCTCCTCGTATGCCCTGACGGTGATCCTGCTCCTGATCCTGTTCTTGCTCGTGTTCCTGGGGACCGTCGAGCAGGTGGACCACGGGCTGTTCGAGGTCCAGCGGAAGTACTTCAACTCCCTCGGCTTCGTGCACTGGATCGCCGACACGGTGCCCCTCCCGCTGCCCGGCGTGCGGTTGGTGCTGATCGTGTTCGCGGTGAACATGTTCTGCGGCGGGATCGTGCGCATCCGCAAGTCGTGGCGCACCGTCGGGGTCCTGATCGCGCACCTCGGGATCGGGCTCCTGCTCTTCGGCGGCTTGCTGACCTTCTACTTCTCCCGCGAGGGGAGCCTGGCGCTGCGCGAGGGCGGGCGGGGCGCGAGCTACCACGCCTACTTCGAGCACGAGTTGGCGGTGTTCGAGGTCGACCACCAGGGCCTGGTGGCCAAGGGGACCGAGGAGGCGCTGCTCGCCGAGCGCGCCTTCCGCGGGGTGACCCCGGAGAGCCCCACGAGCTGGACCGCGGAGGGGACCCCGTTCCTGGTCAGCTTCGAGCACTACGCGCGCAACGCGACCCCGCTCCTGCCCCACCAGCGCGCCGCGCTGGCGGACGACGTCCCCCCGCCCCTGGGTGAGGTCCGCGGCGCCGGGATCTACCCCCTGCCGCTGGCCAAGGAGGCCGAGGCCAACCTCCCCGGGGTGCTGGTGACCATCACCCCCGAGGGCGGCGAGCCCCGGCAAGAGCTGCTGTGGGCCGGCTCGAGCATGCCCCTCGTGCTCGAGCACGGAGGCAAGCGCTGGGCCTTCGAGCTGCGCAAGGAGCGGCGCAACCTGCCCTTCGTGGTCGCCCTCGACACCTTCCACCACGAGAAGCACCCGGGCACCGCCATGGCGCGCGCCTTCAAGAGCGACGTGACCTACACCGACACCGAGCGCGCCCACGAGGGCAAGCTGACCATCGCCATGAACGAGCCCCTGCGCTACCGCGGCTACACGCTCTACCAGGCCAAGTTCGTCGAGCAGGACCAGGGCAACGTGAGCATCTTCGCGGTGGTCGAGACGCCCTGGGGCCAGTGGTGGATCCTCGTCGGCTCGACCGCCGTGATCGGCTTCGGGCTCTCGCTGCACTTCATCATCAAGCTCGTGCTCTACATACTCGGCCAGCAACGCGCCCGGGAGCGTGCCAAATGAAGCGGTCACTCACGCTGCTGGCGCTGGTCGGCTGCCTGGTCCTCTGCGGCTGCGGCGAGGAGACCCCCGAGGAGGGGATCTACACCGACCCGGCCCTCGTCGAGTCCCTCTCGCAGCTCCCGATCCAGGACCAGGGCCGGATCAAGCCGCTGAGCACCTTCGCCGACTTCACCGTGCTCCGGCTGAATGGAATGCGGAAGGTGCGGGTCGACCTCGAGGCCACCGACGGCGACGGCGAGCCCAAGCGCAAGGCGCTGAAGCCGATCCAGTGGGTCGCCCGCTGCCTGCTCTACCCGGAGAAGGCGCGCGACGACAAGGTGTTCCTCGTCGCCGAGAAGAAGGCCCTCGAGACCCTCGCGACCCTCGACCTCGCCGACCTCAGCGAGCGCCGCCGCCGCGACCGCTACAGCTACAACGAGCTGGTCAAGGCGCGCAGCGAGCTGATGGACCAGCACGAGCTGCTCCGGCCCCGCGGGGCGACCCCCGACAACCCTCAAGTGGAGAAGCAGGAGCCGAGCCCCGTCGAGCAGCAGCTGATCGGCCTCGCCGAGAACCTGGTGCTCTTCGAGCGCATGGCCCACGCCCTCGACTTCGCCCGCAACCGGCTGAAGGTCGAAGGCGTGGTCGGCTTCGCGTTCCGAGACGCGACCCCCAAGATCGAAGGGCGGGCCCGCTACAGCGACGTCGTGCGCCATGGCCTGGACCTGGCGAAGACCATCGGCGAGCTCCAGCGCACGAAGCCCGGTCAGATCGAGCCGGAGGTCATGGCGACCCAAATGGGCCTGCTCAAGACCTTCACCCGCGCTGCCGAAGACCTCGGCCGCAGCGGCGCGCTGCTGTCCTGCTTCGCCCCGCACGACACCCGGGAGGGCCCCGTCAAATGGGAGAGCCCGCACACGCTGCTCTTGAAGACCTTCGACAATGGCCACGGCGAGTTCGTCGACCAGATCGCGGCCCTGCGTCTGTTCGAGGAGCTGGTCCCCGTCCGCGACGACCCCGAGATCCTGGCGAAGCGGGTCGAGGCCCTGCGGGTCGCCCTCGCCGAGCTGGCCGAGCCCCGCGGCGAGTACGCCAAGGTCCCCACCGAGGTCAAGTTCTACAAGCTGGACCTGTTCTACCGGGCGCAGATCCTGTTCGTGTTCGGCTTCGTGCTGGTCGCGCTCTCCTGGCTGGTGGACCCCAAGCGCAAGCTGAACCGCGCGCTGACCTGGGGCACCCTGGGGCTGACCTCCGTGGCCCTGGTGCTGCTGCTCTACGGGATCACCCTGCGCTGTATCCTCCGCGGGCGGCCACCGGTGACGACCCTCTACGAGACGATCCTGTTCATCGCGGGCTGCGGGGTGATCTGCTCCCTCGTTCTCGAGTGGGTCAACCGCCAGCGGGTCGGGCTCGCGCTGGCTCCGTTCCTCGGCGCCTCGCTCCTGTTCCTCGCTTACCGCTACGAGCTCAGCGACGCCCAGGACACCATGCCGCAGCTGGTCGCCGTGCTCGACACCAACTTCTGGCTCTCGACCCACGTGACCACCGTGACCCTGGGCTACGCCGCGGGCCTGCTCGCGGGCGTGATCGGCCACGTCTACCTGATCGGGCGCCTGGCCCACTGGTGGAGCGGGGGGCGCTGGTTCAGCGACCCCGCGACCTTCCGCAACCTCGCCAAGCTGACCTACGGAGTGATCGGCTTCGGCCTCGTGTTCTCCACCGTGGGCACGATCCTGGGCGGGATCTGGGCCAACGACAGCTGGGGCCGCTTCTGGGGCTGGGACCCCAAGGAGAACGGCGCGCTGCTGATCGTGCTCTGGGAGCTGGCGATCCTCCACGGCCGCATGGGCGGTTACCTGCGCGAGTTCGGCGTGTGCTACACCGCGGCCATCGGCACCGCGGTCGTCGCCTTCAGCTGGTGGGGGGTGAACCTGCTCGGCGTCGGCCTGCACAGCTACGGCTTCACCGGCGGGGTGGCCACCGTGCTCTACGGCTACTACGGGCTGGAGGCGCTGTTCGTCCTGCTCGTGGCGGGGGCCTGGCTCGCCCGCCGGCTGGGCGGCCGTAAGCCGCTGCACATCAAGCAGGTAGCGGGCGCCTCGGCCTGAGTCGACCCCTCTCAATCGGCCGATTGGCGCACCTTAGTCCGTTCGGGCCAAGGAGATAGCTTGCTTTTCGAGTTGCCCCGCCCGAGTCGCCCGCTAGAATCCGCCGCGGAGAGACGGAGGTAAAGAGCGTTGAGCGAGCACACGCAATCGGGCGTCGCTGAAGCCGTGCGTCCCTTCGGGTTCACCGAAGCGGAGACCCTGGGGCAGATGCTGATCGAGCGCGCCGAGGGTCCCCAGGGAGCGGACCTGCGCTACCTGTTCGTCGCCGAGGACGACCTGCCCCCCGGGGCCGAGCCCACCGGCGACGACCAGCACCTCCTGTTCAGCTACCGCGAGGCCCTCGACCTCTCCCTCCGCGCCGCCGAGCACCTGCGCCAGCGAGGCGTCGCCCAGGGCGACCGGGTGCTGCTGATGCTCCCCACCGGCCCGACCTTCATGGCCGCCTACTACGGCTGCCAGCTGCTGGGGGCGGCGCCGGTGCCCGTGGTCCCGCCGACCTCCCTCAACCGGATGGAGGACCACCTCAAGCGCATCGCGCGCATCGCCAAGATCTGCGGCGCCAAGGCCGTGGTCGTGGGCACGCAAATGATGCCGGTGTTCAAGCTGGTGTGCAGCCGCGATCGGGAGGCCAAGCGCGCGCTGGGCAACGCGATCCGCGGCAGCGACCTGCTGGCCGAGTCGACCCCCCTCGCGTCGCCGACCCTCGGCGCGAGCAGCGACCCGGCCATGCTCCAGTTCACCTCGGGCAGCACCGGCGACCCCAAGGGGGTCGTGCTCCCGCACTCGAGCATCCTCGCCAACATGCGCTCCATCGGGCAAGCGGCGAAGTTCGTCCCCGGCGACGTGGCCCTCGCCTGGCTGCCCCTGTTCCACGACATGGGCCTGATCGGGCACTTCCTCGCCGCGGTCTCGTGGGGGATCCCCCTCGTGCTCCTGCCCCCCGAGGTCTTCATTCGCCGCCCCAAGGAGTGGCTGAAGGCGATGTCGACCTACCGCGGCTCCTGCAGCGCAGCGCCGAACTTCGCCTACAGCCTCTGCACCAAGAAGTGCAAGGACCGCGACCTCGACGGCGTCGACCTCACCTGCTGGCGGGTGGCCTTCTGCGGCGCCGAGCCGATCAACCCCGACACGGTGACGGGGTTCATCGACCGCTTCAAGACCTTCGGCTTCCGCGCGACCTCGTTCTTTCCGGTCTACGGCATGGCCGAGTTCTCCCTGGCGGCGACCTTCCCCGACCCCGACGCCGAGCCGCGCTTCGACCGCGTGCACCGGCTGCAGTTCGAGGCCGAGGGGATCGCCACGCCTTACGAAGGCCAGGAGGGCGACGGCGCCCTGGCGGTGACCTGGGTCGGCGTCGGGCAGGCGCTCCCCGGGCACGCCGTGCGGATCGTCGACGCCGAGGGGTCCCTGCTCCCGGACCGGCGCGAAGGTGAGGTCGAGGTCACCGGGCCCTCGCTGATGGCCGGCTACTACAAGAACCCCCTGGCCACCGCCGAGACCCTGCGCGGGGAGTGGCTGCGCACCGGCGACCGCGGCTACCTCGCCGAGGGCGAGCTCTTCGTCACCGGGCGCAGCAAAGAGGTGATCATCAAGGGCGGCAAGAACCTCTACCCTCAGGACGTGGAGGCGGCCGCCGCCTCGGTCAAGGGCGTGCGCGTCGGCTGCTGCGCGGCCTTCGGCGTGCGCAACCAGAAGCGCGGGACCGAGGACCTGGTCCTGGTGTGCGAGACCCGGGTCGAGGACCCCGACGAGCGGGGCACCATCCAGACCGCGATCCGCAACGCGGTGCTCGAGGCGGTGGGCGCCACCCCCGACACCATCGTGCTCGCCAAGCCCGGCACCGTACCCAAGACCTCCTCGGGCAAGATCCAGCGCGGCCTGATGCGCGAGCGCTTCATGGCCAACGACCTCAAGCCGGGGCGCGCGTCGATGATGACCCTCCTGCGGCTGAAGGTCGCGATGACCCTCGAGGCCGTGCGCAAGCGCACCCTCGGCTCCCTGCGCAGGAAGCGCCCCTGACCCAGCCCCCGCCTGAGCTGCGCGTCTTCCACGAACCGCCCCCCCAGTCGCAGCGTCCCTTGGAGACGTTCCTGCGCTGGCTGGGCGGCCCGGCCCTGTTCCACCTCCGCGGGCGGGACTCGAGCCGGGTGCGCTTCGTCTCCGGCGGCCTGCACGGCAACGAGCCCTCGGGGTTCCACGCGGTGCACGCCCTGCTCCGCGACCCCAGCGACCTGGCCACCGACACCGTGCTCCTGCTGGGGAACGTCCAGGCCGCGCTGCTCGAGCCCCGGTTCTCCAACCGGGTGCTGCCGGGCGGCCAGGACATGAACCGGGTGTGGGGCGACGACGACCCCACCCCCCTGGGAGCGGTCGCCCGCCAGGTGCTCGAGGAGCTCGCGCCGCTGGAGATCGAGGCCGGCGCCGACCTGCACAACAACACCGGCTACAACCCCGTCTACGCGATCTCGATCTGCGACGGCGCCGTGCGCCGCCCCCTCGCGCGGGCCTGGACCCGCAAGCTCGTGCTCTACCCCGGGACCTACATGGGCACCCTGCTCGAGCAGATCGAGGCCCGCGCCCCCGGGGTGGTGGTCGAGTGCGGCCAGGCCGGAGACCCCGAGGCCGACCGGGTCGCCGAGGCGGGGCTGCGGCGGTTCCTCACCGCCGAGGACGTGGAGCAGATCGAGACCGGGGAGCCCGGCCCGCCGCAGACCTTCCGCAGCCTGGGCCGGGTGGTGGTGCGCCCCGAGGTCAGCCTGGGCTTCGGCTCGGAGGCCGGCACGGCGCTGCGGGTGATCCACGCCATCGACCGCTGGAACTTCGTCGAGCTGCCCCCGGGCACGCTCCTCGGCCGCTTCGACGGCGAGCCCCCGCTGGTGCTCGAGGGCGGCCGGCTGGACGTGGGCGCGATCCTCGCGCAGGAGGGCGGCGAGATTCGCACCCTGCGCCCGATCGTCCCCGTGATGCTGACGACCAACCCCGAAGTTGCCAAACTGGACTGCTTGTTCTACGTCTCGGAGCGGCTGGAGGTCTAGGTTTCCGCTGATCGCGTCGGTGGGCAGATGGTAGAGTCCGCCGCGAGAGCGCCCGAGAGAGAAGGAACGTGTGGAGTCGACACCGCTGACCACCCTGCCCATCCAAGCCCTCATCGACGAGTTCAAGACCTTCGACAGCGAGACCTTCGCTGAGCAGGTCACGGCGCTCGTGCGTGAGACCGAGGTGGACTTCGAATCCCTCGCGCCGTACGTGCACTACCTCGACAACGGCTACACCCGCAACCTGATCTACAAGGACGAGCGGGTGGAGGTCCTCGCCCTCTGCTGGCGACCGGGCAACGCGAGCTCGATCCACAACCACCGCGACCAGCAGTGCTGGATGCTCGTGCCCAAGGGCAAGCTGCTCAACCAGAACTACCTCGTCCACGACCGGGACCCGGCCAAGGGGACCTGCCGCCTCGAGGAGAGCTCGAGCCTGCTGATCACCGCCGAGGCGCCGATGGCCGTCGACCCCGAGGAGCCCGTGCACCAGGTGCGCAACCTGCGCGAGTTCGGCAGCGACGCGGTGAGCCTGCACATCTACTCGAACCCCTTCGACACCTGCGAAGTCTACTGCCCCGACAAGGGGATCTACCGCGACGTCAAGCTCAGCTACTGGAGCAAACACGGCGTCCTCGTAGGCACTCAGCAGAGCGATCCCTGCGCGGATAACTAAGCCGCCCGTGTCCCGCGCCGGGTGGCTGCTGCTCGCCCTCGTGTTGGGCGCGGGAGCGACCCAGGCGCAGGATTGGGACTGGGCGGAGGGCCGCACGGTCCTCGAGGTCGAGTGGCGCGGGCTGGGCGAGATCCGCCCCGAGCAAGCCGAGAGCCTGATCGTGACCCGGGTCGGCCAGCCCTTCGACGGGCGCGCCCTGGCCCTCGACCTGGCGCGGCTCTATCGCTCGGGGCGCTTCGGCTCCCGCGACCCCCGCGCCGGGCCACCGGTGACGGTGGAGGTCAGCGAGTCGGGGACTGGGGTCAAGGTCACCTTCCGCGTCAGCGGCGAGCGCCCGCAGATCCGGCTCGTCGTGCTCCCCGACGCCGTGCGCGAGAGCCTCGGCGAGGAGGAGCTCACGCGCCTGGTGCAGACCCGGGTCGGCTCGTTCTACGACCCGCTCTCGGTCGAGCGCGACGTGCGCGCGCTGCGCTCGGCGCTGCTCGCCCGGGGCTACCTGTTCGCCACGGTAGACCACCGCACGAGCCCGCTGCTGGGCGGCGTCTCCCTCGAGTTCGAGGTGCTCCCGGGGCCGCAGATCTACGTCGAGTCCATCCGCTTCAGCGGCGCCGACAGCCTGGACCTGACCGAGCTGCTCGGGGCCCCGCCCCCCGACGGGCTGGAGACCAGCGAGCGCGTCGCCCTTGGACTCCTCGCGGGAGGGGTGTTCAACCCGCCCGCCTTCCGCCGTGACCTCGACCGCGTACGCCGCTTCTACCGCTCCCACGGCTTCCTCGACGTCCAGGTCTACGAAGGCCCCCGGGACTACAGCCTCGACGGGCGCGGGCTGAAGCTCGAGGTCCGCGTCGACGAAGGGCCCCGCTACTCCGTGGGCGAGATCAGCTTCGAGGGCGTGCGGGCCTTCGAGCTGGCCACCCTCCAGCGGCGGATCGAGCTCGTTCCCGGAGAGCCCTTCGACGGGGAGGCCCTCCAGGCTTCGGTCCGTCGGCTCCGCCACCTCTACGGTCAGCAGGCCTACGTCCACGCCGTCGTCGAGCCGCTGCTCGACTACGACACCCAGAACCACGTGATGCACTTCAACTTCAAGGTCGAAGAGGGCGAGCAGGTGCGCCTGGAGGGGATCGACATCGAGGGCAACGCGCGCACCCAGGACCGGGTGATCCGGCGCGAGCTGAGCTTGATGCCGGGCAACTACTTCGACGCCGACGAGCTGGAGGCGAGCCTCGCGCGGCTGTTCCGTCTGCGCTACTTCAGCGACGTGCGGATCGACCTGCGCCCCGGCGACACCCCGGGGGAAGAGCGCCTGGTGCTGCGGGTCGAGGAGGCGCGCACCGGGGCGATCCTGCTGGGCGGCGGCTTCTCGACCAACACCGGCGCCTTCGGCAGCGTGACCATGCAGTGGCGCAACTTCGACCTCTTCAAGTGGCCCGGCAGCGTGAGCGACGTGCTCGAGGGCAACGCCTTCAACGGCGCCGGGCAGACGCTCTCGATCCAGATCCAGCCGGGCCGCGAGCGCTCGGCCTACAGCGTGGAGTTCATCGAGCCGTGGTTGTTCGACACCTCCCTCGCCTTCGGCCTCCAGGGCAGCCTCCGCGATCGCGAGCGCGAAGACTGGCTGGAGAACCGGCGGCAGGGGGTGATCTCGCTGCGCTACCGCTTCACCCAGAGCCTGAGCCTGGGGCTCGCGCGCCGCTTCGAGCGCGTGCACGTGGGGTCCATCGAGGCCGACGCGCTGCCCGAGGTCGTCGCGGTGGCCGACGCCAACTACGTGACCTCGACCCGGCTCTCCCTCGAGCTCGACCGCGTGCGCTACGACCGCTCGTTCACCCCGGTCGGCGGTGGGCAGGCCCAGGTCTACTACGAGCTGGCCGACCGGCTGGGCGGCGACTTCCGCTTCCAACGCGCGGGGGGCATGGCCCGCGGGCACCACACCCTGTTCACCCTCCCCAAGTCCAAGCCCTGGGTGCTGAGCGCCTTCGCCCAGCTCGATTGGCAGCGCTCGCTGGGGCGCCGCGACGTCCCGATCTTCGAGCGCTTCTTCGCCGGGGGCCCAGGGTCACTCCGCGGCTTCGAGTTCCGCACGGTGACCCCTCAGCTCCGCGATAAACCCCGCGGCGGCAACGCTCGGGTCCTCGCTGGCCTCGAGCTGAGCTTCCCCCTGTTCCTCGACTACCTGCGGGGGGTGGTGTTCCTCGACGCGGGCATGGTCACCGCCGACTTCGACGACCTCGACCTCGACTCGCTGCGGGTCAGCGCGGGGGCGGGCCTGCGGCTGAGCGTCCCCGGGGTGTTCCCCGCGCCCCTGGCCCTCGACTTCGGCTTCCCGCTGCGCCAACTCGACGACGACGACGAGGAACTGATCGCGTTCTCGGTCGGGGTCTCCTTCTAAACTCCAGCCACCGTTGCCCCGGCAACCCCTGAATTTAGGGGCCCAGGAGTGCCTCTCTCTCTTGGTATAACCCCTGACGATTGAAAGCCCTGCGAGGTAGACATGAAGCGCAACGTTCAAGGGATCGCGCTGGCCCTGTTTGGGCTAGGGCTCGGCTTCGGAGCCACGGTGCACGCCCAGAACAAGGGCAGCCGGCGTCCAACCAAGATCGGGGTCGTCGACATCGGCGTCCTGTTCAAGGAATACAAGCGCAAGGACGACCTCGAGGCGAAGATCAATCAAGAGCGCGAGGACATGAAGTCCGAGATCGAGGGCGACGAGAAGAAGCTCGCCGAGAAGGCCAAGGCCCTCGAGAACGGCCCTCTGCGCAAGGGCAGCGCCCCCTGGCAGCAGCAGGCCGACCTCCTGCGCGAAGAGCAGTTCCGCCTCGAGCTCAAGCAGAAGCGCCTGCAGCAGTCGCTGCAGAAGCGCGTCGAAGAGAACACGCTCCAGATCCTGCAGGAGCTGGAGAGCACGATCAAGGAGTACGCCGGCAAGCGGCGCTACGCCCTCGTGCTCAAGGTCGACAGGAGCGGCCCCGACACCAACAGCGACAGCGAGCTGAACAAGAAGTTCCAGGAGCAGATCTTCCGCGCCCAGATCTCCGACGTGCTGTATTACGACGGCGACGTGGACATCACCAAGGAGGTCAACGAGCTACTCAACAGCGCGGCCAACCTCCGCCGGCTCGAGCAGCAGTCCCAGGAGCAAGGGAAATGAGCGACGCCCCGGTCCGCCGTCAGCGGACCATCGCCCGCCCGGCCGAGCTCAAGGGCGTCGGGCTGCACTCGGGTCAAGAGACCACCGTGCGGGTCAAGCCCGCCCCCCCGGACACCGGGATGGTCTTCGTGCGCACCGACGTACCCGGCTACGCGCGGATCCCGGCCCTCATCAAGAACCGCACCGAGGTCCCCCTGCGGACCGCGCTCGCCAACGAGGGCCAGCAGATCCACACCATCGAGCACCTGCTCTCGGCCGCGATCGGGCTGGGCCTCGACAACATCGAGGTCGAGGTGGACGGGATCGAGCTCCCCGGCATGGACGGGAGCGCGCAGGCCTTCGTCGAGCTCCTGCAGGAGGCCGGCGTCCACGAGCAGGAAGAGCCCGCGCGCGAGATCGTCGTCCGCGAGCCGATCCACATCAGCCACAACGGCGCGAGCCTGGTGGCGCTGCCCTACGACGGGCTGCGGATCACCTACACCCTCGACTACCCCGACCCCACGGTGCCGAGCATGCACTTCTCGTGCGAGGTCAACGAGGAGCGCTACGCCAAGGAGATCGCCCCCGCGCGGACCTTCGTGCTCAAACGCGAAGCCGAGGCCCTGCTCGCCGCCGGCTTCGGCAAGGGCGCCTCGCTGGAGAACACGGTGGTCATCGGCGAGAACGGCCCGGAGGGCGAGCTGCGCTTCCCCGACGAGCCGGTGCGCCACAAGATCCTCGACATCCTCGGCGACCTCGCCCTCGCCGGGCGCCCGATCCGGGCCCACCTGATCGCGGTCAAGAGCGGCCACGCCCTCAACGGGGGGCTGGTGAGCCGGATCCTCGAGCGCGAGAACGAGATCAACAACCCGGCGCAGTCAGCGCCGCTGCTGGCCGCGCTCGACATTCGCGACTTGACGCGGATCCTGCCCCACCGCTACCCGTTCCTCCTCGTCGACCGGGTGGTCGAGCTGACCGAGACCCGCGCGGTGGGCGTAAAGAACGTGACCATCAACGAGCCCTTCTTCCAGGGGCACTTCCCCGGCCAGCCGGTGATGCCCGGGGTGCTCCTCATCGAGGCTGCGGCCCAGGTCACCGGGGCGATGCTCCTCGGCAACCGCCAACACCAGGGCAAGCTCGCCTACCTCCTGGGGGTCGACGGGTTCAAGTTCCGCAAGACCGTGGTCCCCGGCGACCAGGTGGTGATCGAGACCGAGGCCGTGCGCGTCAAGGAGCGCACCGGCCAGGCGCGGATCAAGGCCACCGTCGACAACCACGTGGTCTGCCAGGGCATGCTGAAGTTCATGCTCATCGAGCCCGCGGCTCCAGCCAGCGAAGGCGGCCCTGCGTGAAGCTGCGGGTCGGAGTCATCGGCGTCGGCCCCATGGGCATGGGCCACGTCAAGCACTACCGGGCGCTCGACGACTGCGAGCTGGTCGCCGTCGTCGACCGTGACCCGCAGCGACGCGCGCACGCGGCGACCCTCGGCGGGGCGCAGGCCTTCTCCGACGTGGCGGAGATCCTCGATCGCGTCGACGCGGTCTCCATCGCCAGCCCGACCACGACCCACACCGCCATCGCGCTGCAGTGCATCGAGGCCGGGATCCACGTCCTGGTCGAGAAGCCCCTGGCCCAGACCGAGGCCCACGCGCGGCAGATCGTCGACGCGGCCAAGGCCAAGGGGGTCGTCCTCCAGGTCGGACACATCGAGCGCTTCAACCCGGCGTTCAGCGCGGCGAAGGAGGTCGTCAACGACCCCCGCTACGTGATCGCCGACCGCCTCTCGCCCTACAGCTTCAGGTCCCGAGACATCGGCGTCGTGCTCGACATGATGATCCACGACCTGGACATCATCTTCGAGTTCATCGAGGACGAGGTCGAGAGCTTCGAGGCGCTGGGGATCCCCGTGCTCTCGCCCTCGGAGGACATGTGCGACGTGCGCCTGCGCTTCAAGGGCGGCGCCATCGCCGACGTGCGCGCGAGCCGCGTCTCGATGAAGCGCATGCGCAAGTTCCGCCTGTTCCAGAGCGACGGCTACGTGTCCATCGACTACGGCCAGCGCAGCATCTCCACCTTCCGCATGAGCGAGGCGGTGCGCTCGGGCAAGGTCGACCCGCTGAGCGTCGACCCCAGCACGCTGGCCGACCCGTTCTCCTACGTGTTCGGCGAAATGCTCGAGGTCGAAGAGCACTCCATGGAGAGCAAGGACGCGCTCAAAGCCGAGCTGCGCAGCTTCCTCGACGCCTGCCGGGGCCTCCACCCGCCCGAGGTCTCGGGCGAGGAGGGCCTGCGGGCCGTGCGCCTCGCCGACCAGATCCAGGTCGCCGTCGGGGAGTACCTCGAGCGCGAGGCCAAGCGCGCCGGGATCGACCTGTCTAAGTAGCTAGCTGGCAATGGCTTGGCCTTCCTGCGGGCCCGCTCCACCCCTGCCTGGGTCCGGGGCCGGGCCGCAGCTCCCTCCGCCTGGACTTAGGCTCTGGATTAACTTGAGCTTATGGTTTGAAGGCAGTGCCCGGCTGCAGTATCATTCGCCGCTTCGCCCCGCGCGGTGCCCGTTGGCCCGCGGCGACAGGCGCATCGTGATCGTCAAGTACCCCGCTGGGTGGCCCCCAAGGCCGGCCAGCAGACAGAGGAGAGCCACGTGGCTTCGCTCGTCACTCTCGAAGAGCTGATTCAGGCCGGCGTACACTTCGGCCACCGCTGCAGCCGCTGGAACCCCAAGATGAGCAAGTACATCTACGGGAAGCGGAACCAGATCCACATCATCGACCTCCGCCACACCGTCCGCGGGCTGATCCGAGGGAGCCACTTCCTCGAGCGCCTGGTCCAGAGCGGCGGCGAGGTGCTGCTGGTCGGGACCAAGCCCCAGGTGCGGACCCTCGTCAAGAGCGAGGCCGAGCGCTGCGGCATGCACTTCGTGAGCGAGCGCTGGCTGGGCGGGACCCTGACCAACCACGCCACGATCCGCAGCCGCCTCGATCGCCTGCACGAGCTCGAGGAGATCGAGCGCTCGGGCGGCACCGAGCGCTACACCAAGAAGACGTGGGCCCAGATGTCGCGGGAGAAGAAGAAGCTCAACCGCAACCTCGACGGGATCCGCCGGATGAACAAGCTGCCCCAGGCGCTGATCATCATCGACCCCCGTCGCGAAGAGAGCGCGCTGCAAGAGGCGAGCAAGATGGGGATCCCCACGGTGTGCGTGATCGACACCGACTCGGACCCCGGCAAGGTCGACATCGCGATCCCTGCCAACGACGACGCCTACCGCTCGGTGCAAGTGATCCTCTCCAAGCTGGTCGATGGCATTCGCCGCGGCCGCCAAAAGCTCACCGTCGCCAGCGGCGTCGCGAAGAAGGGCGGCGGCGCCCCCAAGCCCGCCCCTGAGCCCGCTCCCGCGGCCGCCGGCGGCGCCGAGCCCGCCACGTCGTAGGGAACCAACCCTCTCGACAGCCCGACCCGTCATGCGCGTAGCTCTCGAGACGGAGCTACGCGGACGCCCCACTCCCCGTTCGTACCTCGACTGTGAGAAAGGACTCCACAGCCATGGGCAAGATCAGCGCATCCTTGGTCAAGCAGCTCCGTGACCGGACCCAGGCCCCGATGGGCGAGTGCAAGGACGCTCTGCTCGAGACCGAAGGGGACCTCGACAAGGCCGTCGACCTCCTGCGCGCCAAGACCAAGGTCTCCGACGCCGGTGATCGCTCGACCGCCGAGGGCGCGGTCCGCTTCGACGTCAGCGACGACAAGCAGAAGGTCGCCATCGTCGAGCTCTGCTGCGAGACCGACTTCGCCGCGCGCAACGAGAACTTCCAGAAGCTGCTCGAGCTGATCGCGACGACGACCCTCGAGCAGGAGCTGGCCGACACCGACGCCGCGCTGAAGGTCGAGGCGATCGCCCAGGGGATCAACGAGGCCGCCTCGATGACCATCCGCGAGGCGATCAAGCTCGGGCACGCCGAGTGCCGCAAGCTCGAGGGTGAGGGCCAGATCGGGACCTACGTGCACCACAACGGCAGCGTGGGCGTCGCCATCGGGCTCAACGCCAGCGCTGGCGTGGGGACCCCGGAGCTGGAGAGCCTGCTCCGCGACCTGGCGATGCACGTCACCGCCCACGACCCCTCGCCGGTGGCCGTCGACCGCGACGGGATCCCGGCCGACCTGGTGGAGCGCGAGAAGGCGGTCTACCTGCAGCAGATCGAAGAGAACGAGAAGGACCGCAACAAGCCCGAGAACATCAAGGAGAAGATGATCGAAGGCCGTCTGCGGAAGTTCTACGCCGACCGCGCGCTGCTCGAGCAGAAGTTCGTCAAGAACCCCGAGCAGAGCGTCAAGCAGCTGCTGGAGGCCCAGGGCAAGGCCCTCGGCGGTGAGTTGAAGATCGCCTGGTTCGTCCGCCGCAAGGTTGGAGACTGAGTCCAGGCTCGGGCCTTCACCGGGCGATTCCGTGGGGGTTGTGACTCCGAGGCCCTCCTCGTAGGCTCTCGGGGCCCTACCCCAGTCCTGCCTGCGGAGCACGCCATGAGTTCCCCGACCCCTTCCTCGTCGATGCGGATCAAGATCAAGGAAGGTCCCCACGATCGGATCCTGCTCAAGCTCTCGGGAGAGAGCCTCGGCGGGGGAGTCGAGCGCGGCGTCGGCGTCGACATGGGCGAGATCCGCAAGATCGCGGCGTCCTGCAAGTCGATCCACAAGCTCGACAAGCAGCTCGCGATCGTGGTCGGCGGCGGCAACCTGGTCCGCGGCGCGAGCCTGGCCAAGCACGGCATGGGGCGCGCCACGGCCGACTACATGGGCATGCTGGCCACGCTGATCAACGCCCTCGCGCTGCAGGACGCGCTGGAGAACCTCCAGGTCCCGACCCGGGTGCTCTCGGCGGTCTCCACCCACCAGTGCGCCGAGCCCTACATCCGCCGGCGCGCGATCCGCCACCTGGAGAAGGGCCGGATCGTGATCCTGGCCGGGGGGACCGGCAACCCCTACTTCACCACCGACACCTGCGCCGCGCTGCGCGCCCAGGAGCTCGGGGCGAACATCATGCTCAAGGCGACCAAGGTCGATGGCGTCTACTCCGCCGACCCGACCAAGGACCCCGACGCGCAGCGCTTCACGCACCTGACCTACAAGGAAGTGCTGAACCGCGGCCTGCAGGTCATGGACGCCACCGCGATTACGATGGCCATGGAGCACGAGTTGCCGATCCTCGTGTTCGACTTCAAGCGTGAGGGCAACTTCGCCCGCGCGGTAAATGGCGAAGAGGTCGGCACAGTGATTAGCTCCGCACCCGGGGCATGACTCACGGCGCGAGCGCTGGGGAGACTGACGTGGACAAGGACGAGATCCTCCTCGACTCCGAGGAGCGCATGGAGAAGTGCGTCGAGCACCTGATGAACGACTACCGCGGGATCAAGAGCGGACGCGCCACGCCCGGTCTCGTCGAGGGGATTCGGGTCGACTACTACGGCTCGCCGACCCCGATGAAGCAGCTGGCGAACATCGGCGCCCCCGAGCCCGCCCTCCTCGTGATCAAGCCCTTCGACCCCAGCGTGCTGGGCGACGTCGAGAAGGCGATCCTCAAGTCGGACATCGGGATCACCCCCCAGGTGGACGGCAAGGTGATCCGGCTCCCGGTCCCCTCGCTCTCCGAAGAGCAGCGCAAGAAGTACGTCAAGCTCGCCAAGGACAAGGCCGAGGCTCAGCGGGTCGCGATCCGCAACGTGCGCCGCGACGCCAACAAGGCCGCCGACGGGCTGCAGAAGAGCAAGGAGCTCCCTGAGGACGACTGCGAGCGGCTGAAGGGCGAGATCGACGACCTGACCAAGACGTTCACCGGCAAGATCGACGGGCTGCTCGACTCCAAGACCAAGGAGCTCCTGGAGGTCTGACGTTCATGGGGCCTCGCCGAGGCCCCGTCGCTCTCGCAGCAAGCTGCTCGAGCCGACCCCCGACGGGCTGAAGGCTGACCGTCTCCTCCCGGCTACTTGGGGCGCTTGACCAGGCGGCGGGTGTCGACCTCGAGCTCGTTCTCGAGGACCTCGCTCACCGAGAGGATCTCCGTGCTCTCCACCGGGCGGACCTGCTTGGTGAAGCTGTAGCTCACGCCGTGCAGCTCGCAGAGCGCGAGCAGGGCCGGGGCGCCCTTCTGGTCGCCCGCCTCGGCGAGCACGACCTTGCCCATGCTGAACATGGCCTCGAAGGTCTCGCGGCCCTTGGTCAGGATCAGGGTCCCGGTGCGCTTGTTCTCCTCGAGCATCAACAGCAGCCGGCGCACGTCGTCCACGCCGTCGCACTCGCCCTTCATCGCGCGACCCTTGTCGCGGAACAGGGTCACGGCCTCGTCCTCTTCTTCGTTGAGGTAGCGCCCGCTGCCCACGCTGCGCAGCTCGAAGGCGAGGGTGAAGTCGCCGATGACCACCGAGTTGCCGCCGTTGAGGTAGGCCTGGGGGTCGATGAAGTCGCCGTCGACCTCGACCCCGTTCGCGCTGTCGAGGTCGAGGATGTAGGGCCGGTCCTCGTCGGCGTCCCACACGATCTCGGCGTGCTTGCGCGAGACCGAGCCGTTGCGGAGCACGATGTCGTTCTCCGACTCGCGCCCTACGCGCAAGGTCTCTCCAGGATAGAGCCGCATGGGCTTGTTCCCCGGGACCCGGATCAGCATGCAGTGTTTCGCGCTCTGATTCATTCTGGTCAGACCTCGCTCATCGGTAAGAATGCCTGACATGCGATCCGCTTTCAAACCCCTCCCGCCGATTGCAGTCGTTTGCGTGCTGTTCGCCCTCGGCTGCGCCAGCAGCGAACCCGGCTACGACCACCCCGACGCCGACCCCGAGCCAGCCCGCGCCCCGGCCCTCGAGCCGCCCCCGGCGCAGCCGACGGCCCTCGAGCCCGAGGACGTGCTGCGGGTGGTGGCGCAGGCGCGCGACCCAGGGGCCGCGGTCCGGGAGCTCGACCGCTACCCCTTCGCCTTCGAGCTCAGCGACGAGCGGCAGGGGTGGTTCGTGCGCCAGGGGATCCCCGGCGAGGTCGCGGACTACCTGGCCAAGCGCGCGGAGGTCGACTGGGAGGACCTCCGCGGCGACGTCGACCCCAACACCCCCGGTCCGCGCGAGCGCTAGCAGCCCGTTGAAGAACGGCTGGTCTTCGGAGCCCGGCTGCGCCGGGCTCCTCGATCGCCAGGATTTGCTTCGCAAACCCTGGCGACAACGTTGCTCGTCGTTCGCGATGCTGACATCTGCTCGCTCCTCGCGCCTTGCCAGCCGTTCTTCAACGGGCTGCTAGGCGTCGGGCTCGAGGGCGTCGAGCCGGCGCTCGACGGCGCGCACCCGGCGCTTGAGCTCGGGGAGCTTGGGGAACACGGCCATCGCTCGCTTGGCCAACCCGCCGTCGATAGCCGGCGAGCCGATCACCCGCGCGCCGGGGGCGATGTCGTTGTGGACCCCCGCCTTGGCGCCGATCACCGCGGCGTCGCCGACCTTGATATGGCCCGCGACCCCGGCCTGGCCGGCGATGGTCACGCCGTCGCCGATCTGCGTCGTCCCGCTGATCCCGACCTGCGAGACGATGAAACAGCCGCTGCCGATGGTGGCGTTGTGCCCGACCTGGACCAGGTTGTCGAGCTTGGTCCCCTCGCCCACGCGGGTCTCGCCGAGGACGGCCCGGTCGATGGTGCAGTTGGCGCCGATCTCGACGTCGTCCTCGATGACCACGATCCCCACCTGGGGGATCTTCTGGTGCAGCCCGGTGCGCAGGTTGGGCGCGAAGCCGAAGCCGTCGGAGCCGATCACCGCGCCGGCGTAGATCGCGCAGCGCTGGCCGATCCGGCAGCCGTGGTGCACGACGCAGTTGGGCCCGAGCACCGAGTCGTCGCCAATCTGCGCCCCCGCGCCGACGAAGGCGCCCGGGTAGAGGTCGACCCGATCGCCGAGGACGGCGCCAGGCCCCACGTAGGCCCCCGCCCCCACGTTCACCGCCGCGCCCAGCGTGGCCGTCGGGTCGACGGAGGCCTGGGGGTCGACGCCGGTCACGGTCCGCGGCTCGTAGCTCCAGTGGGTGAGCAGGAGCGCGAAGCCCATGTAGGGGTCGTCCAGCACCACCAGGGCCGGCCCGTCAGCCGGGCGACCCTCCGCCACCTTGGGCGACACGAGCACCGCAGAGGCCTGGGTGGTCTCGAGCGCGGGAATGTACTTCGTGTTCGAGATGAACGCGATCTGCCCCGCCTGAGCCTCATGGATCGTGGACAGGCCCCGGATCTCGAGGGCCGGATCGCCCCCCTCCAGAGCTCCGCTGAGGAGCTCCGCCACCTCGCCTAGGGTCATGCTGCTGAGCGGCATGCGATGGTTCTAATCGGACCCGCAGGCGAAGTAAAGCCAGCCGGGGTAACATTCCGAGCCGGCGTCAGCCGGCCGAACCAACAACAGGAGATGTGCGCGTGTTGCATGGGGTGATCCTTGCGGGTGGGTCCGGGACCCGCTTCTGGCCGCTGAGCCGTCGCGACCGCCCCAAACAGCTGCTCAAGCTCGCCGGCTCGCGGAGCCTGCTGCAGCAGAGCCACGACCGGCTGCGCGGCACGAGCGAAGAAGGCAGCCTGCTGGTGGTGACCAACGACACCCTGGCGGCCGGGATCCGCGACCAGCTCCCCGAGCTCCCCGCCGAGGCCGTGATCGTGGAGCCCATGCTGCGCGACACCGCCGTCGCGATCGGGCTCGCCGCGGTGCTGCTCCAGCAGCGCGACCCCGACGCGGTGCTCGCGGTCACCCCCTCGGACCACCTGATTCGCCCCGCCGCGAGGTTCCGCGAGGCCCTGCGCGAGGCCGCGAGCTGGGCCCAGGGCGCGGGGACCGTGGTCACCTTCGGGATCCCCGCGCGCACCCCAGCCACGGGCTACGGCTACATTCGCCGCGGCGAGTCGCTGACCCCCAAGGGCCGCCTGCAGACCTACCGGGCCCAGGCCTTCGAGGAGAAGCCCGACCTCGAGACCGCGCAGGCCTACGTCAAAGGCGGCGAGCACTACTGGAACAGCGGGATCTTCGTGTGGAGCGCGCGCACCGTGCTCGACGGCCTCGAGCGGCACCTGCCCGAAACCCACGCCGCGCTGGAGCGGATCGCGGCGGCCTGGTCGACCCCCGAGCGCGACGCCGTCCTGCAGCGAGAGTACGAGCAGCTGGAGAAGATCTCCATCGACTACGCGCTCTTGGAGAAGTCCAAGGACATCGTGGTCCTCGAGGCCGACTTCGAGTGGAGCGACGTCGGCGCCTGGTCGGCCCTCGAAGAGATCTACGGCCAGGACGCACAGGGCAACACCGTGCACGAGGCGACCCTCCAGGCGCTGGAGGCGAAGAACTGCATCGTCGAGGGCCCGCCAGGGAGGCTGATCGCGCTGCTGGGCGTCGAAGACCTCATCGTGGTCGAGACCCGCGACGCGACCCTGGTGTGCCACCGCGATCG
>Ga0209578_10001686_pt1 | contig 19879 bp, 15 predicted proteins | sample tdAd472_FD_187127 | JGI IMG/M metagenome (GOLD analysis project Ga0209578, IMG submission 187127) | Marine sediment microbial communities from the Atlantic coast under amendment with organic carbon and nitrate - tdAd47.2 (SPAdes)... | ecosystem: Environmental > Aquatic > Marine > Coastal >...
CGTGGGTGATCCGCAGCGTGCCAGCGGTGTAGCCAGGTGGACCACCGAGCACGATCCAGCGCTCCGCGGAGCCCTCGACCTCGGGCTCCTCCCCTCCCGGCCCAATCACGCGCACGCCGACCCCCTTGACCTCGTCACGGTAGGCGAGCTGCAGCGGACGATCGGGGAGCGCCCGGTCGAGGCGCTCCAGCAGATCGGGGTCGCGTTCGAGGTCCAGCGGTCCGAGCGCGATGTGCACCGGACCGGAAAGGGCTCCCAGAGCGCCGATCAGCTCGTCCCGAGCGAGCTCGACAGGCTGCTTTCCGGCGCCGTAGAGCGGACCGACGACGAGCACCAGGTCGAGCTCGGGCTCGAGGGAGAGCACGTCGACGACCTCGTAGAGCGCGTCGCTGGCCTCGGGGGCGCCGACCATCGGCGCGGCGATCACAGCAAAGCGCAGCGGCTGGGGCGGCGCCTTCGGCGGAGCGCTGGCGCACCCAACGAAGGGGGTCAACGCGAGGCCGATCCCCAGCAAGGCCCTCCTCATACGCCCTCCTCCACCTCGAGCGCAACCCATGCCGTCCGGCAATTGAGCACCGGCTGATCCTTGTCCTTCGTCGTCGGGAGCTTGACCTTCTGATACAGCGCCTTCGTCTGGCGTGTAGGTGCCGACCCGCAGCGGGTGTGGCGAACCCGCAGCTCCTCGCGGCGCACGCCCTCCCGCTCGAGACCGAGCGCGGCCGCCTGCTCCAGGCGCTCCCGCACCCCGGGGGCGCCCTCGCGATCGATCCACCACACCCGCGCCCCCTGGGGGAGCTGCGCGTAGAGCGTCCGTAAGGCCCCCACGGTCCCCTCCGGGAGCTGGGGCTCACCCCTCGGCGGCAACTCCGAGAGCAGGTTGATCCCCAGCACGAGGTCCGCCTCGGCGAGGGCCTCACGCACCTTGGCCCCCAAGGGGAGCGTCAGGTCGGCGACCAGCCCCTGGGTGGGTGCGTCGATGTCGTAGGTCTCACCGAAGGCAGGGTCTCGCGCGGCGCAGGCTTCGCGCGCAGCGGCGAAGAGCGCGGCGAAGTCCTTGTCCCAGGAGCCGAAGCGATCGACGCGCTGGACGGTGAGCCGGGTCAGCCGATCGTCCTCGCCGCGCGCCCTCCGCCGAGTCAACACGTCGAGGAACGCGAGGACTTCGCTCCCTGGCCCCGCCCCGAGCGCGAGGACCCGCAGGGTCTCCCGCTCGAAGAGCTCCGGATGGTCCTCGAGCAGCTGGCTGACGTCGGTGACGTGAGCAGGGAGCAGGTGCCAAAGGTAGGCCCGGCGCGTCTCCGCGTCGGTGTAGGAGAGCTCCCGCCCGGCGCGAAACGTCGCCGAGAGGCGCTCGATCGCCTGACCCAGGCGCCGCGCGTCGCGGACCCCTATCGCCCGCTGGACGATGTCGAAGTAGTTGATTCGCAAGCTCACCGGGGTCCTCTTCTTTCGCCCTGCAGACGATCGATCGACTGCTGCGCCCGAGCTCGCTCGACCGACCCTGCGGGGTAGCGGTCGAGCGCACGCCGAAGCAGCCCCAGCGCGCGCTCGTGCTTGCCGAGCGCCGCCAGGCTGCTGGCCAACGCGGTCAGCACCTCGGGGGAGTCGGGTGATTGAGTCAGCAACACTTGACCGTCTTCGCAGGCCAGCGCGTGCTCGCCGAGCTCCTGCAAGAGGGCCATTCGCTTGAAGCGGATCCCGGAGTTGGACGGCTCGAGCTGCAGCGCGCGATCGATGTCCTGCCGCCCACGCTGGGGTCGATCGCTGAGCGCGTAGGCCATGGCCCGCAGCTCGAGCAGCCCCGGCTCATCCGGGGCCAACCCCAGGCCTTGCGTCGCGGCGTGGATCGCGCTCGGGTAGTTCTCCAGCTCGAACGCCACCATCGCGAGCCGCGCCCACCCCTGAGGGTCCTCCGGGCGTCGCTGCACGTAGTCGGCAAAGTCCGCTCCCGCCCGCTCGAACTCCCCGAGCTTGGCGAACACGCTCCCCCGCCCCAACAGCGACGGCGGGTGCCCGGGCCTCAACTCCAGAGCCGCCTCGTAGTCGCTGAGCGCCCCTTGGATGTCTCCCCGCTGGCTTCGGCCAATCGCACGGTCGGAGAAGACCTCGGGCGAGGGTCCGACCCAGAGCGCGCGGGTGAACTCCAGCTCGGCGCGTTCGGGTTCACCCAGAAGCGCGTAGCACTTGCCCAGGGCCGCGAGGGCCAGCTGCCGCTGCCCGCCTCCACCCAGCTCGAGGGCGTGGGCGAAGCACATCGCGGCGCGCTCGAATTGACCCTGCTCCAGGCACCCCCACCCCTGCTCGATCCACGCCCGGGGTCCCGGAGGGTCGACGTGACTGGGGAGGCTCTCGAGGATGTCGATCCAGTGCAGGTGAATCGCGTTCGCACCCTGCATCCCCGAGACGCCGGCGCGCAGCTCGGAGAGCGCCTCGGCGCGCCGCCCCGGGGAGAACATCAGGCACAGCCCACGACCGTAGCTGGCGCTGGAGCAGCGGCTGTCGAGGGCCAGCGCGCGCTCGTAGTAGCGGGCCGCCTGCTCGAGGCGCCCGAATTCGCGGTAGAGCGTGCCCAGGCTGGCGTAGGTGTTCGCCTCGGTCCCTCCCTCGATCTCGACCACTCGGTTGAGGTCCTTCACGGCCTGGTCGAAGTCGCTCATCTCCCTGGCGCAGATCCCCCGCACGAAGTGCGCGCCGAGGTTCTCCGGCTGGAGCTGGATCAAACGATCCATCACCTTCCGGGCGGTTTCGAACGCGTTCAGCTCGGTCAACGCCTGACCGTAGGCGAACAAGGCCAGCGGATGGCTTGGCTCGAGCTTGAGCGCGGCCTGCAGCTGCTGCACGGCTCGCTCGTGGTCGCCGGTCGTGAGGTAGACCTGCCCCATGACCAGGAGCGCCTCGACCTCGCCTGGGTCGAGCTCGAGGGCTCGGCGGGCGTCCTCCAGGGCGTCGCGGGGGTTGCCGCTGACCACCCGCAGCTTGGCCCGGTCGAGGAGGATCTGCGTGTCGTCGTCGCTGAGCCGCAGCGCTTCGGCGAAGACCTGCTCGGCCTCCTCGTAGCGCTTCGTCTGCCCGTAGAGCCTGGCCAACCGCTGGAGAGCAGCCGTCGCCTCGGGCTCGAGGATCTGCGCCCGACGCAGGGCCTCCTCGGCCTCGACGTAGCGCCGCTGGGCCATGCGCACCTCGCCCAGCAGAATGCAGCAGCGGAACCGTCCCTCGCCCTCGCCCTGACTGGGCTCTTCGAGCACGCGCGCAGCCTCGTCGAGGCGCTCCTGCCGCAGGAGCGCGTTGGCCAGGAGCCACGTCGCTTCCAGGTAGCCGGGCTCCAGCTCGGTCGCCCGCCTCGCCCAGTCTTCCGCCGCGTGGTCGTCGGCCTGCCTGAAGTGCAGCTGGCCGAGCTCGAAGGCGGCCTGGGCGCTCGTCTCTTCGGCCGCGTAGGCGACCCGCAAGTCCTCCTCGGCGGCGCGGTAGTCGTCGGCGTCGGCGAGAGCCACTCCGCGCCAGAGGTGGCCCAGGGGAGACTCGGGGGTCTCCTCGAGGACCGACTCGGCGAGGGTTCTCAACGCCGCGAAGTCCTGGGCCTCGTAGGCACGGCGAGCCTGCTCTTCCAAGGGCGAGGTCGCCACGACCTCGGGGGGCGGCGGCTCCTCGCCCCCTCCCGCCCAGAGCCCTAGGCCTCCGCCGAGCAGCAGGGTGGCTGCGGCCGCCGCCCCGATTGACCACGCGCGTCTCCGCCTGGGGCGCGGCGGGGTCCGCGGACCACGGAGGCTGGCGTGCAACTCCCGGGCGAAGTTCGTAGCCGAGGGGAAGCGCCGCTCGGGCCGCTTGGCCAGCGCGCGCAAGCAGATCGCCTCCAGGTCTGCCCACACCTCGGGCACGAGTCGACTGGGGGGGAGCGGCGCGTCCTCGAGGGTCCGCTGCACGAGCTCGAGGTAGCCGTGCCCTTGGATCGGCGGGCCGCCGGTGAGCATGGCGTAGAGCGTAGCCCCCAGGCCGTAGACGTCGGTCAGCTCGCTGATCTGCTCGCGCTTGCCGCTCGCCTGCTCCGGCGCCCAGTAGCCCGGGGTGCCCATGGTGGCCTGGCTGCGCGTCAACCGCGCGTGGGTCGCGTCGAGGTCTCGGGCGAGGCCGAAGTCTGTGAGCTTGGGCTCCCCCTTGGCGGTGAGCAGCACGTTGTCAGGCTTGATGTCGCGGTGGATCACCGCGCAGGAGTGGGCATAGGCCACCGCCTGGGCGAGGGCGTGAGCCAGCTCCACCGCCCGCGCCACCGCCAGCCCCCCGCGCTGGGTGAGCTCGTCCTGCAGCGAGCCCCCAGCCACGAACTCCATCGCCAGGTAGAGGTGTCCCTGGTGCTCGCCGTAGGCCAGCACGGTCACCAGGTTCGGGTGCCTCAGGCGGGCGAGGGTGCGGACCTCAGTGCGAAAGCGCGCGCGCTTCTTGGGGTCGATCTCGGTCAGGATCTTGACCGCCACATCTTCCTTGCGCTCGGGGTCCCAGGCGCGGTAGACCACGCCGTTGGCCCCGCGTCCGATTTCCTCCTGAAGGCGATAGCGGCCGACCGCTTGCATGCGTGCATTGTGGCACCCGCGGCCGATCAGCGGCAGGTTCGTGGGGGAAGGGATCCCCGGGCTGCCTGGCTCAGCCCTCAGCCCACCTCCTGACGATCCACCTGCACGAGACCAACCGCCGGCTGGCTCGTCGCTTAACCGACTGCAGCGCCTTCTTCTTCGGTAGGCGCGTCGGCAGGCTTCGCCTCGGCTGCCGGGGTGGCGGCCGCGTCTCCCGAGCCGCGCATCGCGATCAGCTCGGAGACCTTGGGCGGGGTCAGCTCCTCGATGCTGAAGGGCACACCGGCGGTGCCGGTTTCCAGCCACGTGTAGTCGCCGTTGAGCAGCTCCTTGCCGACGGCGTGCTTGAGCGCGTCGTCGTTGCGCCACATGTCCTTGAACCACTGCTTGATGTTCCGCCGCGCCCCTCGGGCGAAGAGGTCGGCGATCCGCTCAGCGCTCTTCGCGTTGGGGTCGCCAGCCAGGCGCATCGTCTTGGCGCGGGTCAGGACCGAGGTGAGCACGAACAGCTCCATCGCGATGTCCACCGCGCGGAAGAGGAACTTTTGCTTGTACTCCAGCTTGGCCTGGTAGACCATCATCCCGTGGAACACCGAGCGCGAGAGCTTGCGGCTGGCCCGCTCGGCGAAGCGCATGTAGCGCGCGAGCTTGCCGAAGCTGCCGTACTTCGGCGGGAGGGTGAAGCCGATCCAGCGGGTGGGATACCACCAGGCATAGAACGGCGCGGCGCTGAAGAGGGCGGCCTTGACCTTGGCGCCGAAGCTCGAGCGCGGGTCGACCAGGGCGCCGGCGACCTGCAGGTGCTTGTCCACGGCCTCGCGGGCCATGAACAGGTGCATGATCTCGCTCGACCCCTCGAAGATCAGGTTGATCCGGGTGTCGCGCATCATGCGCTCGATGTTCAGCGGGGCCTCGCCCCGGTTCTTCAGCGAGAGCTCGGTCTCGTAGCCGCGCCCGCCACGGATCTGCAGCGCCTCGTCCACCGTGCGCCAGGCGCGGGTGGTGTTCCACTCCTTGGCTGCGGCGGCCTCGAGCCGGATGTCCACCCCCTTACGATCGGCGAGCTCCCCGAGGAGCATCATCGTCGATTCGAGGGCGAAGCTGACCGTGGTCATGTCGGCCAGCTTGTGGGCGATCGCCTCGTGCTTGCCGACGGGCACCCCCCATTGCACGCGAGCCGCGCACCACTTGCGGCAGGTCTCGAGCAAGAGCTTGGCGCCGCCGCTGGTCCCCGCGGGGAGGGTCAGTCGGCCGGTGTTCAAGGTCACCAGCGCGATCTTGAGGCCTTCACCGTCTTCACCGATCAGGTTGCCCTTGGGGACCTTCACGTTGGTGAAGCTGACCACCGCGTTGCCCAGCGCCTTGAGGCCCATGAACCGGCAGCGGTGCTCGATCTTGACCCCCTCCCAGGCGGTCTCGACCACGTAGGCGTTGATCCGGTCCGTCTTGGGGTTGCGCGCCATCACGACCAGCAGCTCGGCGAGGGTGCCGTTGGTGCACCAGAGCTTCGTCCCGTTGAGGATCCAGTTCTCGCCATCGTCGGTGAGCTCGGCCACCGTCTCCAGTCGCGCGGGGTCGCTGCCCACCGCGGGCTCGGTGAGCGCGAAGGCGCTGATCGCGCCCTTGGCGCAGCGAGGGAGGTACTCCTTCTTCAGCGCGTCGCTGCCAAACAGCTTCACCGGCTGCGGGACGCCGATCGCCTGGTGGGCCGAGAGCAGGGCGGTGACGTTGCAGTCGTAGGCGCCCAGGAACTGCATCACGCGCGTGTATTCAGGGTGGGTCAGCCCGAGGCCGCCGTATTCCTTGGGGATCTTGATTCCGAAGGCGCCCAGCTCGCGCAGACCCTGCACGACCTCCTCGGGGTATTCCCCGGTGCGATCGATCTCGACGGGGTCGACCTTCTCCTTGAGGAAGGTCTTGAGCGTCTCGAACCACTCGAGGAACTCCGGCCGCGTCGGCTCCCCTACGGGGAAGGGGTCCATCAGGTCGGGGCGGAACCGCCCGAGGAACAGCTCCTTGATGAAGCTGTCTCCGTTCCACACCTTTTCGCGCGAGGCTTCAGCGAGGTCACGCGACTTGAGTTCTTCCGCAGTAGCCATGGGTCCTCCTTCGTGTGCATCGCCCATGCTATGCAGCGCGTCATGAGCGGACAACGTTCGGGTACGAAGTTTTCGTGCGCGAAGGATAACCCGGGCCATAAGTCCTTTGCTGAAAATCTCAGGCCAGGTTCTTGGGGATCAGGTTGAGGAACTCGGCCAGCCCCTGGCCGCTCGCCTGCTCGAGTCGGATTCGAGCGGAATGCATCTCGCCGACCTGCACGTCCACCGAGGTGGAACCCGGCCGGGTCTTGACCATCGTGTCCTCGAGCACGTTGGTGGTCGCCACGCTGCTGTCCTCCTTGGGGTCCATCATCCGCCCCTCGCAGGTGAACGCGCGCTCCGAGCGCGGGAGGCGGAACGCGACCCGCGCCGGAGTCCCGCCCATGGCGTGCAGCGAGGTGAGCACCTCGATCACCACCCCCTTCGGGCTGAGCCAGAGCCCGGTGATCAAGCAGATCTCCGTCGCCCCGCCGAGGACGAGGGTTCCGGGGAGCGAGAACTGGAACGTACGCGTGCCCTTGTCGTTGTCCATTTCGATCCCGTAGAGCGCAGAGACGGCCACGGCGACGTCCTTGCCCTTGACGAAGGTCGGCGGGAGGGGGACGTGCAGCGCGCGCGCGCCGAGGGCCTGAATGGTCTCGCTGCCCACGATCAGCTCTCCCGCGCCCGCCATGCTCTCGAGGCGCTGCGCGAGGTTGATCGCGCTGCCGAGGATCGTGAACTCGTAGCGCTCGGGTCCGCCGACGTCACCGATCACGACCTCCCCAGAGTTGACGCCGACCCCGATCCGCAGCGTGGGCCTCCCTTCCTTCTGCAGTCGCGGGTTCAACATGTGGACCTCGGCCAGCATCCGCAGCGCCGCGCAGGTCCCGTGCAGCGCCGAGTCCGGGTCCTGCTCGACGATCCCCCAGTAGGCGAGGATCGAGTCCCCGCCAAAGCGCTCGACGGTGCCGCGTGAGCGGAAGATGATCTGCTGCATCTGGGTGAAGTAGATGTTCAGCATGCCGACCAGCACCGCCGGCTCCGTGCTGTCGGTCATGCGGGTGAAGCCGCGGATGTCCACGAACAGGATCGTGCCCTGGGCCGAGCGCCCCTGGCGTGCGAGGGGCACCTCGCCAGCCATCACGCGCTGCACGAGGCCAGGCGCGAAGTAGCGCTCGAGGTTCGAGCGGCGCGCGGCCTCCGCCTGCACCCGGCGAAACAGCGACTGGTTCTCGAAGGCGGCCGCGAGGACCGAGGCCACGCCGGTGGTCAACCGCAGATCGCGCGCGTCGAAGGCCTCCGTCTCCGGCGGGGAGTCGACGTAGAGCGCGCCGAGCACGCGGTCACCCACGATCAACGGGACGCACATGATCGAGCTGGCGTCGATCTTGTCGTCCGCGCGCATCTGCGCCAGGCGCGGGTCGTTGGCCGCGTCCCCGGAGAGGATCGCGCGCCGCTCCTGGATCGCCGCGCGCAGCACGCTCTCGCTGATCCGCACCCGATCGGTCCCCGGCTTGACGTGCCGGTCGACCACGAACCGCGGCTCGATCTTGCTCGCCACCGAGTGCTCGACGAGGTCGAAGACCCCCACCCGTCGCGCGGTGGGGAACATGCGCATCAAGCGCGCGGCGGTCTCGCGCACGAGGCGATCCGGATCTTGGGTTCGGGTCGCGTCGATGGACGCGCCGACCAGCTCGGTCAGCTGTCGCTCGCCCTCCTCCGTCGGCGCCGCCTCGGCCGAGGACTCTGCGGCCGCATGCGCTTGCTCCTGCTCGAGGTCCCCGAGGCGAAAGCGCACCGCGTCGAGGGTGAAGCGAGTCGTCGGCGTGTAGCGCGAGCTGATCAGGTCCACGTCCCCCGGGGGAATCTCGCCCGAGTCACCGAGGCTGATGTCGGCGGGCATGACCGTGCCGATCTCGCCTTCTCCGCTCGGCGGCGCCCCGCGGGAGATGCGCACGCGGAGCTGGGTGTCGCCCAGCTGAATCAGGTCGCCGTCGCGGAGGCTGGCGCGCTGGGTCTGCATGCCGTTGACGAGGGTCCCGGAGCTGCTCCCGAGGTCCTGGATCACCATCACGTCGGCCTCGGGTCGCAGCACCGCGTGCTCGCGGCTGATCTTGGGATCGAGGATCTGCAGCTTGCAAGCCTCCCCCCGCCCGATCACCGAGATCCCGGTCAACAGGGAGACGAGCCCTGCCTGCTCACCGTTGACCACTTCGAGTCGAGCCCTGATCACGAGATCCTCCGCCGGCCCATTGTGAACATCCGCCGCCCCGCGCACCAGCGCACCCTCGTGTGGGATAGTGACGCGCTCACGGAGGCCCCATGCTTCGCTCGCTCCAGCCGCTGTTGCCGGCGCTGCTGCTGCTCGCTCTGACCCCGCTCTCGGCCCAGCAGCCGCTGCGCACCGCCCCCGACCTGCCCATCGACGTGACGCGCATCGACCTCGACCTCCGCGTCGACCTCGAGGCGCAGACGGTGTCGGGCAGCGCGAGCCTCAGCTTGAAGGCGATTCGGACCGTGAGTCAAATCCGACTCGACGCCGCAAACCTCAGCGTGGAGGCCGTCCAGTGGCACCCCCGACCCGCCGAGGGGGAGGCTGAGGCTGAGGCTGAGGCTGAGGCTGAGGCTGAGGCGGCACGCGACGTGGGCTACACCTCCAGCGACCAGCACCTGACCGTGCACCTGCCCCTCGAGCGGGGCGCGGAGGGGACGATCGTCGTGCGCTACACCGCGGAGAAGCCCCGCGCTGGGCTGTTCTTCCATAAGCCCAGCGAGGATGCTCCCGACGTGCCCTACCAGGTGTGGTCTCAGGGCGAGAGCGAAGGCAACCGCTGGTGGTTCCCTTGTGTGGACCACCCCTCCGAGCGAGCGGCGACCTCGCTCACGGCCCACGTGGCCAAGGGGCTGACCGTGATCAGCAACGGCGAATTGGTGGAGAAGACCGAGGGCGAGGAGTGGGACACCTGGCGCTTCGAGCAGACCCGTGAGCACACCGCCTACCTCGTGAGCCTGATCGTCGGCACCTTCGACGTCGAGCACGACACCTGGCGGGGGAAGCCCCTCGGCTACTACGTCCCCCCCGGACGCAAGGCTGACATCCCCCGCAGCTTCGCCGAGACCAAGGCCATGCTGGACTTCTTCTCCGACTACACGGGCCAGGAGTTCCCCTGGCCGAAGTACGACCAGACCGTGGTGGAGCAGTTCTCCTGGGGCGGCATGGAGAACACCGGGGCCACGACCCTCAACGAGCGCACGCTGCACGACGAACGCGCGCACCTCGACTTCAGCTCGGAGCCGCTCGTCGCCCACGAGCTCGCCCACCAGTGGTTCGGCGACCTGATCACCTGCCGCGACTGGGCCCACATATGGCTCAACGAGAGCTTCGCCACCTACTTCCAGGCGCTGTGGATGGAGCACCGCCAGGGGCCCGACGAGTTCGCCCGCGAGATGTTCGGCAAGCGGGACAGCGGGCTGCGCGCCGGCAAGGACCGCCCGATCCTCGACCGCCACTACGCCAGCCCCGACGCGGTCTTCGACGGGCGGGCCTACCCCAAGGGCGCCTGTGTGCTGCACATGCTGCGGCAGAAGCTCGGCGACGCGACCTGGAAGCGGGGGATCCAGCGCTACGTGCGCGAGGCCAAGGACCAGAGCGTCGAGACCTACCGCCTCCGCGGGGCCCTCGAGGCCGAGAGCGGGCTGAGCCTCGAGCGCTTCTTCCACGACTGGCTGGACCAGCCAGGCAACCCCGAGCTCGAGGTTCGCCTGACCCACGACGGAGAGGCGCAGCTGGCGATCGTCGAGGTCGAGCAGAAGCAGAAGGACCGCGTCTACGAGCTCCCGCTGCGGGTGGTCGTGGGCTGGGGCGAAGGGGAGCAGCGCTCCACGGCCGAGCAGCACCAGACCACCGACGAGCGCAAGGTCCGCTTCACCTTCCCCAGCCCCACCCCGCCGACCTGGTTCCGCTTCGATCCGCGAGAGGAGGTCCTGCTCAAGCAGGTCGAGGTGCACAAGCCCCGCGCGCTGTGGATCGCGCAACTCGAACGCGACGACACCTGGGGTCGACTCCGCGCGGCCCGCGCGCTGAAGGACGACCGGCACGGAGAGAGCACCCGCGCTCTGGCGGCGGCCCTGGCCGGCGACCCCTTCTGGGGGGTGCGGGAGGCCTGCGCCGAGGCCCTCGGCTCGCGCCCGGCGGGTCGCGAGCCCCTGCGAGCCGCGCTCACGGCCCAGGCGTCTCCGTTCGTGCGCCGCGCCTGCGTCGGGGGCCTGCAGCAGCTCGGGCGCGACGGGAAGACCGCCCGCCAGCTGGAGCTCCTGCTGGAGGCGGGGGACCCGAGCTACGCGGTGGAGGAGGCCGCGCTGCGCGCGCTGGTGCGGGTGGCGCAGGCCCCTCAGGGCCACCTGACCGCGTACCTCGACAAGCCCTCGCACAACGAGCGGCTGCGGATCGCCGCCCTCGACGGGCTGCGGACGCTCGACGGCGCCGAGCAGCGCATTCCGACGTTCGTCGCCTTCACCGGCCGCCACCACGCCCCTCGGGTGCGACACACCGCGACCCGCGCGCTTCAGGTCGCCGGACAGACCGGCACGCCGCCTGAGCTCAAGGAGAAGGCCCTGGAGGCGCTGCGCGGACTGTTGGCCGAGAGCGGAATGCGGACCCGACAGGCGGCCCTCGACGCGCTGCATGCGCTGGGCGCAGAAGCCCGGCCGCTCGAGTCCGCGGTGGAGGCGGTCGCCCAGAGCGACCCAGAACGCTTCCTCCGGCAGAAGGCCGAAGGAGTCCTGCAGCGAATCCGCAGCGGAGCGAAGCCCGAGCAGGAGTTGCGCCGACTGCGCGACCGGCTGAAAGAGCTCGACGACCGCGAAGATCAGCTGCGCAAACGGCTCGAGCGCCTGGAGGCCAGGCAGGGCACCGGCCAGCAGCGTTGACCCGTCGGAGGTCGACGCTAGGATCCGCGGGAAGAGAAGGAGGCGCTAGCCCGCATGGCTAGTGCGATCGCGAGTTCCGTGGACCCACGCTTCCTGGACCACTTCCGCCAGCCCCGCAACGTGGGCGACCTCGAAGCGCCCGACGTGCGCGTCGAGGGCGAGAACCCCGTGTGCGGCGACCGCCTGACCCTCGCGCTCGAGCTCGCCGACGGTCGGATCACCGCCGCCCGCTACCGCGTCGCGGGCTGCTCGGGCGCGATCGCCGCGGCTTCGGTGATGAGCGAGCTCGTCCTGGGCGCAGAGCTGAGCTCCGCCGCCGGCGTCGATCGCGATGCCATCGACGACGCCTTGGGTGGGCTGCCCGCGCTCAAGCGCCACGGCGCCGACCTCGCCGCCGAGACCCTCAAGCAGGCCCTCGCCGCTACCCGGCAGGCCCCCGCCCCCGACCGCGCCACGCGCGCAGGAGTGCCCCATGTCGATCAAGAGTGATGGCTGGATCCGCCGAATGTGCCTCGAGCACGAGATGATCTCTCCCTTCGTCGACGATCAGGTCCGCGCAGGGGTCATCAGCTACGGGCTCAGCTCGTTCGGCTACGACATGCGGGTCGCAGACGAGTTCAAGGTGTTCACCAACATCCACAACGCGATCGTCGACCCCAAGGCCATCGACAACCAGGCGTTCGTCGAGATCAAGGCGAACCACTGCCTCATCCCGCCCAACAGCTTCGCGCTCGCGCGCTCGGTGGAGCGGTTCAAGATCCCCCGCGACGTGCTGTGCGTCGTGCTCGGCAAGAGCACCTACGCCCGGTGCGGGATCATCATCAACGTCACCCCCCTCGAGCCCGAGTGGGAAGGTCACGTGACCATCGAGATCTCGAACACCACCCCGCTCCCGGCGAAGATCTACGCCAACGAGGGGCTGTGCCAGGTGCTCTTCTATCAGTCGGACGAGCCCTGCCAGAAGAGCTACGCCGACAAATCGGGCAAATACAACCAACAGCCCGCTGAGATCGTGCTCCCGAGGCTCTAGTCTTCGTTCGAGCCGAGCTCCACCTCGGCCAGGGCCTCGCGTAGCCCGCTCGCCCGCGAGCGCAACGCGTTGGCGGCCCGCTCCATGAGGGTCGCGTCCTGAGCGGCCTGGGTCACCACCGCCTGCAAGCGCTCGGCGCGCTCGCGGTCTTCCGCGGACGCCTGCGCCGCCAGCTCCTCGAACTCCGCCCGCGCCTCCTCGGCGCGGGCCTCCGCCGCCCGCTGCTTTTCAAGGGCCGCGTCGCGCGCGGCGATCGCCTTCTTGCCTTGCTCCGCGATGGTGTGCAGCTTGGCCACCAGCTGCTCTTCGCGCTCGCGGTATTCCCGCTCGACAGCGCCCGCTTGCTGACGGAGGGCGTCACGCTCCGTACGGTAGCCGGTGGCCCGCTCCTTGAGCTCGGCGTACTTGCTCTCGAGGGTGTTCAGCGCCTTGAGCTGGGCCAGGCGCTCGGCCTCGAGCCCGTCGCCCCCGGAGCCGCGCCCCTCCGCCACCAGCCGCGCCTGGTGCACGAGGTCCCTGATCTGCTCCAGCTGTGTGGCCGCCGGCTCCTGGGACGTGCGCAGGAGCTCGTCCATGGCCTCGACCTTGGCCTGGGTCCCCTCGAGCATGACCTCGAGGGCGTACTTCTTGCCCGCCATCGCGGTACGTTCGGCGCGCAGGATCTGGACCCGGGAGCGGAGGCCGTTGAGCTCGCTGATCAGCTCGGCCTTGGCCCGCCCCTCGTCCTCGACGGCCGAACCGAGGTCCGACTCGTCCCACACGAAGATCTCTTCGTCTTGCTCGATCTCGCTCATGGGATCGAGTGTAGCCCCCGCAGCGCGGGGCGGTCTAGCCGGTGCGTCCCATGCGGCTGATCTGACTGCGCAGCGCGCTGTCTGCTTTGGCTACGCCGGTGTCGCCGCGCAGGAGTTCGAGGCCAGCCGCGGACAGGCGGTAGCGACCGCGACGGCTGCCGCGTTCGAGGTAGCCACGCTGCTTGCAGAGGCTCTGCGAGAGGATCGAGGAGAGGCCGCCAGGCTTTGCTACGCCGCGCAAGCGCTGGAAGCAGGCCCCCAGCAGGTGCTGGTCGACCTCGTCGACTCCGCAGTGCTCGCGCAGGAAGTGAATCAGGACCAACACCGTGCGCCACTTACGCCCCGTAGGCACCTGCCGCAGGTAGGCGCCAAGGCGCCGTAGATCGGGGAGCGAGTCTTCGCGCCCCTCCAGCGAGGCGCCGACGCGCTCGCAACCGCGGGGGGTCAGCCGGTAACGCCCGCGCGCGACCCGCTCGAGCCAGCCGCGTCGCGTGAGGCTGACCAAGGTCCCGGTGGTGACCGGGTGCTGGAGGAGCGCGCAGAGCGTCCGCCCGAGGTCTTCGCGACCGAACGACTCGAAGTCGCGCAACTGAGTCAGGTAGTAGCCACCCCTCAGCGCTTCGCAAGCGCGCGGGGAGAGCCGAGGGGTGCGGCTGTCGGGCTTGCTGGCCCGTTCCCAGAACGCGCGCAGCTCGGGGTCGAGCTCCGTCGAGCTCGATCCGGTCAGCAGCTGGCGGATCGCGTCGGCGTGGCGAAAGAACGGATCGGCATCGCACCGCAGGGTGACCGTTCCGTCGTTGTTCAAGCTGACCGCCAAGCGCCCGGACATGCTGCTCCTCGCCCCGCAGGGCCAGCCTCCATTGAGACCCGAGCCCGTCCGTACGTCAATCACGGTCCCGATCTGGCGGAATTCCCCGGCCTAAGTCCTTTCGTCCCGGTTGAGGGGCAGCCTTTCGGAGCCGTACCGGACGGGGTTGTGCCCGTCGGTGCGGACGCTAACCTAGGGGCAGGATGGTCTAAATGTCGGAAGATCGACACCTCGCAATCATGAAGCTGCTCGCGATGAAGCACTTCCCGCTGCGATCACCTCGCCCCAAGCTGGGAATGGCCAAGCTGCTCGAGGCGCTCAAGCGCCTGGGAACCGAGACCACGCTTGACCACCTGTTCAACGACATGAACACCCTCAAGGGCCAGGGCAAGGTCAACACCGAGCCGAAGATCATCATGCGCGACGAGGTCGACAGCGTGGAGTTCGAGGTCTGGCTGACTCCGCTCGGCCGATCCGAACTCGAGAAGAAGCTCTCGTCTTGAGCGAGGAGGTCTCGCGGATCGCACTCCTCATCGACTTCGAGGAGATCGTCGCCGGGTTGCCGACGGGGCGTAAGTTCAATCCGAAAAAGGTCCTGGAACGTGTCCTCGACACCGGCAAGGTCGTCTTCAAGCGCGCCTACGCCGACTGGCGCAACTACGAGAAGCCCAAACTCGAGCTGCACAAGCTGGGCTTCGACCTCATCGAGACGCCGCGCGGTCAGCGCAGCCAGAAGAGCAACGCCGACATTCGCATGGTCGTCGACGCCATGGAGATGGTGATCTCCAAAGAGCACATCGACACCTTCGCGATCGTCACCGGAGACAGCGACGTGACCCCTCTGGTCGCGAAGCTGCGCGAGTACGACAAGACGGTGGTCGGGATCGCCTGCAAGAAGACTGCGAGCCAGCTGCTCGTCGACTCCTGCGACGAGTTCGTGTTCTACGAGGCGCTGGCCAACGTCGACGTCGACGAGGGCCAGAAGCGCCTGGCCGCGACCCAGCAGGTAAAGGGGGGGCGCAAGATCGAGCGCCGGCGCGCCGAGGCGCTGTTCCTCGTCGTCGACACCACCCGCAGCCTGCTCCGCCACAAGGACAACGTGTGGTCGTCCTCGGTCAAGCAGGCGATCGTGCGTCGGCACCCCTCCTTCACCGAGAGCTTCCACGGCTACTCGACCTTCAACGCCCTCGTGAAAGACGCGGTCGAGCTGGAGTTGATCGAGGGCAGCCGCGACCAGCGAACCGGGAACTACCTGATCCAGGGCCTCGGGGCCAAGGTCGCAGGCGCCGTCTAGCGTCCTCCATCGTCGGGGGGTGCAACCAAGCAATCTCTTTGCTTGCAGGATGTTAAGCCTGGGTGAAGCGCCCCCCCCAGGCGTCGCCTTTTGTTCTCACTTTCCTTTCCAGTTTCGGGATTGCGTCGGATCTGGACGGTAAAGGGGACATTTAAATCCAAACACTGAAGGACTTACCGCCGCTCCCCGTTCGTGGCAGGCCGAGTGCATCAAGGCAAGCTCAGATCAGGCGTGGAGGTGTCATGCGCGGGCAGAGTCTATACACGATTGTCGCGGTTCTTACGGTCCTGGCGCTCAGCGCCTGTGGCAGCAGCGGCAAGAAGAAGAGGAGTTCGACGACCGCCCCGGTCACCTCGAACTCGAACTCAAACACGAACAGCAACAGCAACACGACCAGCGACGAGCTGGCCCTCGACGTGGCGGCGCAGACCCTCACCGAGAGCCTCCCCGCCGCGGACCTGGTCGCGCTCACGCTGACCCTCAGCGCTCCCGCAACCAACGTCGACCCGGTCGAGCTCGAGTCGGTGACGATCACCGCCAGCGGAACCCTCGACGAGAGCACCGAGTTGGGTGAGATCAAGCTGATCGGCGACGACAACATGAACGGCGTCTTCGACGCCGGCGAGCCCACCGTGGGTGGCCTGAGCGGAACCCCGATCCAGTTCACGGCCGACGACGGCGCGGTGACCTTCAACGTGGTCCCCGCGATCGCGATCGCGCCTGGGGCCGACCTCCAGCTGCTGGTCGTCGTCGACGCAGCCGCCTCGACCGCGCCCACGATCACCGGCAAGACCGTCGAGCTCGGCGTCGCCGCCGCGACCGACGTCGCGATCACCCAGAGCGGGACGTCGATCCCGGTCACCGGGACCACCCCCACCCCCGCGCAGCCGATCGTGCTCTACGTGCACGACCACCTGCTGATCAGCGAGGTCAACCCGACCCCCACCGCCGGCGAGTACATCGAGCTGTTCAACCCGACCGCCCAGCCGATCGACCTCACCGACATCTACCTCACGGACACGACGGACCAGGCCTCGACCCTCTGGTACTACAACCTCCCCACCGGAACCGGCTTCGCGCCGACCTCGGCCTTCGACTACGTCGCGCGCTTCCCCGCGGGCGCCCTGATCCAATCCGGTCAGACGATCACCGTCGCTTACAGCGGCACCGGCTTCCAAACGACCTACATGCAGGACGCGGACTACTGCCTGCGCGACGCGGTGGGTGTCACGCAGCAAATGCTGACCCCCGACACGAGCAACCCGCCCGTCTGGTCGGCGACCCCCGCCGTGGGGACCGGCGGCGTGCTGACCAACAGCGGCGAGCCCACGATCCTCTTCCGCTGGGACGGCACCTCGGACCTGGTCGAAGACGTGGACTACATCTACTACGGCACCGCCTCGGCCGCGAATCAGCGGATCGACAAGACGGGTGTCATGATCGACGGCCCGGACGCCGACACGACCCCCAGCGCCTTCAACGCCGAGACCGCGGCCTTCCAACAGCCCGACTTCGTCCTGGCCGCTGCGCCCGACACGGCGATCCAGCGGATCTCGTTCACCGAGGCCGGTGAGACTCAGACCGGCGGCAACGGCGCTGGCGGCGACGAGGAGACCTCGGAGCCCTTCGACACGAACTTCGCCAGCGGCGCTCCCACCCCGGGCGCGCCCTAGAGCCCTGGCTCGCAGGACGCGACGCATCGAACGGGGAGGCTCACGCCTCCCCGTTTCGTTTTACCGACGCGAGGTCCTCGACGTCGCCCGTGAGCTGCTGGGGAAGGTGCTCCTGGTCGAAGGCGTCGGCGGGCCCATCGTCGAGACCGAGGCCTACCACCAGTCCGAGCCCGCCGCGCATAGCCACCGCGGACCCACGCCGCGCGCCAAGACCATGTTCCTCCCCGGCGGGCGGATCTACGTCTATCGCATCCACTGCTCGATCTGCATGAACGTGGTCACCGGTCCAGCCGACGAGGGCGCGGCGGTCTTGCTCCGCGCCCTGCTGCCCACGGACGGGATTCCGGAGATCCAAGCCCGCCGAGCTCCTCAGCCGCGCCGCGCCTGGACCGACGGCCCAGGCAAGCTCTGCCAGGCGCTGGGGGTTACCCTCGCCGACGACGGCGCCCCAGTCGGCGAGCGGATCCGGATCGTGTCACGTGGGCTGGAGGTCCCCGACGCGGCGGTCACCGCCACTCCGCGAATCGGGATCAGCAAGGCGACCGAGCTCCCCTGGCGCTTCGTCGTCGGTGAGCCCCAGCGCCTGCTCGCGGGTCACTCCCCGTAGAGCAGCATCGCGAGCACCCCGAGGCCCACGATCGAGGCGAGGACCACCAGGGCCAACGGGTGCGTCCCTGCCTTCGCCGCGCTGCCTTCGGGGTCCTCGGTCATGGCGTCAGGGTAGCTCCACCCCGGCCTACCGCCCAGCTTCGATGGCCTGGGTGCTGCCGTCGCGCTGGAGCACCCAGCCCCGCACGCTCTCCGGCACCCGCACCCCGGGGGCGTCGTGGGCGTCCAGGTAACGCAGCGGGCTGGCGTAGAGCCCAAACACGACGTCGACCGGGATCCCGTCGGCGTGCTGCCAGGTGATCGAGAGCTTGTCGCCCTCCGCGTCGCTCCAGCGCCGGAGGTGGATCGCGCCGACGCCCTGACCAGGCACCAACGCCCGCGGCGGATCGTCGCCGATCTGAAAGCGGAGCACGCTGCGCCCGGCGTCCAGCGGCCGCAATTCCACGTCGAGCGCGGGCGGCGGAGCCGTCGAGCAGGCGGCGAGAGCGGAGAGCAGCAACCAGAGGACGCAGCGCACACCGTGAGCGTAGCGACTCAGGCCGAGCGGCCCTAGGCGGATCCGCGGGGGCCGCTCGACTCCGACTCGGCGCCGGGCGAGTCGGAGTCGGGCGCCGGGGCCGTCGGGACGAGGTCGTGATACAGCGCCTGATACCCCCGCAGCATGGCTTCCAGCGCGAACCCCTGCGCCCGCTCCCGGGCCCGGTCCCCGAGCTCCACGCGTCGTGGCGCGTCCGCGAGCAGATCCGCGAGCGCTTCAGCCAGCGCTCCCGGGTCCTCCGCAGGGACCAGCACACCGGCGTCACCGAGGACCTCGGGCAGGCTGTCCACTCGGGCCGCGACGCAAGGCAGCCCGACGGCCATCGCCTCGGCCAGGGCGAGGCCGAAGCCCTCCCAACGGCTCGGCATGCAGAACACGTCGCAGGCCGCGAGGACCCGCGGGGCGTCGCTGCGCTGGCCGAGGAAGCGCACGCGCGAGACCAGCCCCAACTCGGCCACCAGGCTCTCCAACGATCCGCGGTCGGGGCCCTGGCCTGCGATCAGGAGTCTGGCGGCGGGAACCCGGGGCAGAGCGCGGAGGAGCACGTCGAAGCCCTTCTGCGGGTCGAGGCGACCGAGCGCGCCAATCCAAGGCCCCTGGGAGTCGAGCCCCAGCTCGTCCCGAGCGGCCTCGCGCGCAGGGGCCGCCTGGAAACGCGCGAGGTCGACTCCGTTGGCCACCACCCGCGCGGCGGAGATCCCCAGCCGGACGTGGGCGAAGTCGGCGACGGCCTGGGAGACACAGGTGGTCGCGTCGTCTCGGCCCGCGGTCCAGCGGGCGAGGGCGAAGCGCAACGGCAGCCGGCGCCGCTCGACCACGTGCAAGGTCGTCATCCGCTGGGCTGGGCGTCCGACGAGCAGGCGCACCGCGACCGCGGCGTGGAACAGGTGCGCGTGGGCGAGGTGCGGTTGAAAGGCGCGAGCCACCGCGCGCAGGCGTAGCAGGGCGCCGAGGTCGAGCTTGTGACGCATGCGCAGCGCGCACACGGCGATGCCGCGCGCGCGCAGCTCACGGTCTACGGCGCCGTCGTCACCCCCCGGGCTCTGCAGCGAGACCACCAGCACTTGCCAGCGCGCCGGGTCGAGGCGCGTGGCCAGCTCGAACACCACCCGCTCGGCCCCCGCAGGGTGCAGGGTGGTGATCGCCAGCAGCAGCCGGGTCCGCTGCGGATCGGCCGCGGGCACCGGATCGTGCTCCCGAGGCGTGTAGAACCGCAGCAGGACCCGCCGCACGACGCCGGGCAAGCGCACGTGGTCGAGGAGCTCCGCGGTCTCCGCTGGGAACACCCCCCAGGTCCTCCCCCAGCGCAAGACCGCGACGCCTCCCAGGGCCCACAGTCCGAGCAGAGGCAGGCTGCCCAGGCCCGCCAACGCCGCGCCGTAGAAGGCCAGCGCGACGCCAGCGCCCCAGTGCACGCGCCAGGTGCTGCCCTCGAACAGGCCCCGCAGGTAAGCGGTGCGCAGGAGCGCTTCGAGAGCGAACCCCGCCAGGGTCCCCAGCGCGGGCCCGAGCACCCCCCAGCCCCGTTGGATCAAGACCACGTCCAGAACCACGTTGA
>Ga0209578_10001688_pt1 | contig 19871 bp, 20 predicted proteins | sample tdAd472_FD_187127 | JGI IMG/M metagenome (GOLD analysis project Ga0209578, IMG submission 187127) | Marine sediment microbial communities from the Atlantic coast under amendment with organic carbon and nitrate - tdAd47.2 (SPAdes)... | ecosystem: Environmental > Aquatic > Marine > Coastal >...
CGTCGGGCCGCTCGCGAAACTCGGAGGGGACCACGTCGCCGTCGTGGACGGTGTCGACCAGGATCCGCCCGCGGTAGGCCTCGGGGATCGGGTTGTCCGCCTCGACCCCGAGGATCGGCACGGTCTCGTAGGGGGTGGGGCAGTCGCTGAGGATCACGCCAGGAATGTAACCCACCTAGAATGCCGGGGGAGGACCCATGGACCCCAGCCCCGAGCCCACCCCGACTCCCCTCGAGTTCGTCCGCGTTGTAGGGGCCGCTCTGGCGCTCAGGGTGGTGGGGCCGAGGTCGGCAAGCCAACGGTCGGGAGTGCCTCTACTCCGATCCGTTCTGCTCTAGCAACCCCAGGACCTCTTCGCGTGCAGCGCGCACTTGGGCCGCCGTGCGCGCGGGCAGGCCGAGCGCGAGGGCCTGATCGAAGTCCGCGATCGCCTCGGCGAAGCGCTCGAGCTCGGCCTTGCCGATTCCGCGGTGGGCGTAGGCGGTTGGGTTGTTCGGGTCGAGTTGGAGGGCGCGGTCGAAGTCGTCGAGGGCCTCGGCGTAGCGCCCGAGGGTGTTCTTGCAGAGGCCGAGGTTCAGGTGCAGGAGCACGTTGTCGGGGTCGAGCTCGACGGCCTTGGCGTAGTCCTCGGCCGCCTCGGCGTAGCGCCCCAGCTTGCCCTTGTTTGCGCCGCGGTTGGCGTAGGCGAATGCGTCGTTGGGGTCGAGCAGGAGGGCGCGGTCGAAGTCCTCGATCGCCTCGGCGTGGCGGCCCAGCTTGGCCTTACAGGTTCCGCGGCTGGCCAAGGCGCGTACGTCGTTGGGGTTGAGTTGGAGGACACGGTCGTAGTCCTCGATCGCCTCGGCGTCGCGGCCCAGTTTGCCCCTGCTGTGGCCGCGGTTCCTGTAGGCGAGGAGGTTGTTGGGCTCGAGCAGGAGGACCTCGTCGTAGTCTGCGATCGCCTCGACGTAGCGCCCCAGCTCGGCCTTGGCCATGCCGCGGGTGAGGTAGCCGAAGGTAGCGTAGGGGTCGAGCTGGAGGGCGCGGTCGCAGTCCTCGATCGCCTCAGCGTGGCGCCCCAGCTGGAACCTGCTGAAGCCGCGGTCGGTGTAGGCGACAGCGTCGTTGGGGTCGAGCTCGAGGGCCTCGTCCAGCTCCTCGATCGCCTCGGCGTGGCGTCCCTCGCTGGCCTTGCGGGCCGCCTCCTCTGCCCGCTCACGAGCCTGGTCGGCTCGGCTCCGCTCGCCGCTGGGGCTCGGGGGCGGGCCGTCCTCCGGCTGGGTCGCCAGCTCGGCTGCGGAGGGCTCGTCTTCCGGCCACAGGCTCCAGGTCAGCCCTAGCCCCGCGATCAGGGTGAGGGCGCCGAGCCCCACCCACCAGCCGCCGTGCCCACGGGCTCGTTCGTTGGCCGCGGAGAGGGGGCCGCGTGCGAGGAGAAGCGCACGCCCCAGCTCCTCGGCGGTGGCTGGGCGAGCGGCCGGGAGCAGGGCCAGGCAACTCATGCAGAGCTCGCTCAGCCAGGCGGGGACCTCGGGCCTCAGCGTGTGCGGCGCGGGCGTGGAGCGGAAGCGATCGGCCTGCAGGTGCTCTTGCAGCGAGCGGGCTTGGACCGGGGGGTGGCCGGTGAGGCAGGCGTAGAGCACGGCCCCCAGCCCGTAGACGTCGGTGGCCGGGCCGTGCGCGCGGGTCTCGCCCTCGGCTTGCTCGGGCGCCCAGTAACCGGGGGTGCCCTGGAACGCCCCGCTCGCCGTGATCCGGCTGGCGTCGCGCTGGTCGTCGAGCACGAGCCCGAAGTCGGTGAGCAGGGCCTGGTCACCGCGGAGGAGCACGTTGTCCGGCTTGAGGTCGCGGTGCACTACTCCGCAGCCGTGGACGTAGCTCAGCGCCAGGGCCAGCTGCTGGGCGACCCGGATCGCCTCGTGGATCGAGAGCGGGCCACGGCGGAGGCGGGCCTCGAGGGACTCGCCCTCGACGTATTCCAGCGCCATCCAGGGGCAGCCCTCGTGCTCGCCGGCGCCGAGGATCGGGACCACGTGCGGGTGGCGCAAGCGGGTCAGGGCGTTGACCTCGGCCTGGAAGCGCTGGCGGGCCTGTTGATTCTGCGCGCGGTGGGCGAGCAGCAGCTTCAGCGCGACCTGTTGGCCCGCGTCGTCCTGGGCGCGGTAGACCACCCCATGGCCGCCGCGGGCGACCTCGCCAAGCACGCTGTAGGGGCCGATCTGCACCTGCCTAGGATAGTGGCCCCGAGGTCCGCGCGCCGGTGATCGTCGACGTCTCCGTACGGTGGGGTAGGGCGGAACCGAACCCAGGGTCTCCCCCCGCCCCCGATCCCCCCCGAAGCTCGCCACGCAGGTGGAACCCCTCTGAGCTCAGGGATTTGGCGCTACCCTCGGTTGGGCCTCGCCGCCCATGGACCCTCGAGTTCGTGCGCGCCGTGTTCCCCGGACTGTTCGAGGCCAAGGTCGTGATCTGCGCGGTCGGCGCCGCGATCGGCGGCCTGACCCTGGGGGTCCTCTCGGTCGTGCTCGTGCTCTCGCTCAAGGGCCAGCTGACCCTCGCGGCGGGCGGCGTCCTCGCCTGGGGCCACGGCGCGGCCTGGCTCGTGACGGGCGAGGTCGAGTCGGGCCCCTCCGCCATGACCAACCTCGCCGGGGTCCAGTGGGCGATCTTCCTCGTGCTGTGGTACGCCCCGGTCGTCGCCTTCTGGCTGGTCTACGTCGGCGCGGCGTCCGGGTAGGCGCCGGTCGGCGGCGAGATTCCCCGCCCGGCAGGGGGCTGACCCGACCCGGGGATCCCACCCCGCGAAGCTCACCGAGCTGACCTGGGCAAACCTCGCCCGTCGGTTCACCCGGGGTGAACCCTAGTCGCGACGCACGCCCCTCTCCATGGGCCTTGCACGCCTGGCCCACGCCGTGCGTTCCCTCGAGTCGGAGGAGGGCCGGCGCCGTTTCAAAGCCGGCGAGAACCCGGTCCGTGTACTTGCCGGCAGGACCAGCGCGTAGAGGAAACACAGTGTCCCGTTACTCCCTGGTCGTCGGTTACCACGGTTGCGACCGCGCCGTCGGGGAGCGCGTTCTCCTTGGGCAGGAGGAGCTCTCCCCCAAGGAGAACCCCTGGGACTGGCTCGGCACGGGGATCTACTTCTGGGAGGGCTCGCCCCGACGTGCGCTTGCCTTCGCGGAGGAGAAGAAGGAGCGGGGCTGGGGTGACACTCCGATCGAGGATCCCTACGTCCTCGGCGCATACGTCAACCTGGGTAACTGCTTCGACCTGACGGACGTCGAGGCCGTCGAAGAGCTGCCCGCCCACCACGCCCTGCTCGAGAGAACACTCGAGGAGGCTGGACGCCCGATCCCAGAGAATCGGAACCCCAAGGGGAACGAGGGCCACGACCTCGTCCTCCGGTTCTTGGACTGCGCGGTCATGAACCTGGCCATGGCCGAATTCGACAAGAGGGCTCCAGACGGTCGCGACCACTACTACCAGACCGTCCGAGGCGTGTTCGTCGAGGGGAAGCCCGTCTACGAAGGGGCCCGGATCTTCCAGAAGACCCACGTCCAGGTCGCCGTCCGCGATCCGAGCTGCGTCATTGGGTACTTTCGTCCCTCCTGATAACCTCGAAAGCGAGGCTGGCCACGTGACCCAAGCAGAGCGCAACCGGCAAGTTCACCAGGAGATCCTCCGTGAGTGGCGGGGGCTGAGCCTGGAGGAGCGGGTCAAGCGGCTCATAGCCAGCGGGATCCTCACCGAAGACGGCAAGCAGCTGGCCCCTCGCTACGTCGCCCCGGCCGGGGTGGCGCCAGAGGCTCAGCCCGACGACGAGCAGTCGCCTAGCGGGCACCAGCCCGGTTCGCCGCCGGGTCGTGGTAGCCGAGCAGCCAAGGGGTGACCTCCGAAGCGATCGCCGCCTTGATCCGCTCCAATGGCAACTGCGACAGCCTCGCGTGGATCACCACGGTCTCGAGGTAGCCGGCGGGGTCCTCCTCCTCGTTCAGGATCGGAGACTGCGTCGTGACCATGTACGCGGTGGAGGCGAGGTCCCCGAACTCCTCGGCCGCGAACAGGTCCACGCGTGCCGGGGTCGGGTTCTGCAGAGCCCTCGCGCGGTTGCTCTCGGAGGGAGCGAGGACCCAGTCCTCGAAGGCCTCCAGGCTCCTGCGGGGACCCTTGACCGCCGGGTAGCGCGCTTCGAACAGGGGCAGACACGCCCAGGCGATCCCGAGCTCCAGCCGGGCGCAGGTCGCTCGATCTGGCTCGAACGCTTGAATTCCCGACACCCAGCCCTCGACGTCCTGGGGCTCGTCGGAGGCAGGCTCGAAGTCGAGCGCCAGGCGCGCCGCCGGGTGGCCACAGTAGGCGGCCAGGCCGAGCTGGTTCTTGGTCAGACCCCCGCTGCGAAGTCGCTCCAGGATGTAGCTCACCTCGTCCTCGAGCGCCCCGGTCTCCCGCCAGCGGCGTTCCAAGTTGCGAATGCGATCGTCCGTCACGACCGGATCATGGACGAACGCGTCGAGACGGGCCAACTACAATGACCCCATGGGCCTCCTGGGTGACGACGAGCTGGACGACTCCCCGGTCGTCGCGAACTGCAGCATGAACCGTGAGCGCGAGATCACGGGCACGAACAGCTACACCCGCGACCTGCACTTCGACGTCCTCGGCTTCCTCTCTCAGCGACTCCGCGAGGGCCGCGAGGTAGCCTGGCTGGACCTCTGCTGCGGAAGCGGACGCGCGCTGGCCCAGGCGTTGGAGCGCCTGCGCGCCGAGCACGGCGAGCCCGCCCTGCGCGTCGACGGCCTGGACCTGGTCGACGCCTTCCGCCCCGAGGTTCGCCGCGCGGGCGTCGGGCTGCACGTGGGCCCGATCCGCGGGTTCGAGCCCACGCTGCGCTATGACCTGGTGACCTGCGTCCACGGCCTGCACTACGTCGGCGACAAGCTGCGCGCCGTCGAGCTGGCCTGCTCCTGGCTCGCGCCCGACGGCGTGTTCCGCGCGAGTCTCGACCTGCGGAACCTGCGCTTCGAGGGCGGCAAGCCCGCCGGACGGGCGGTGGCCAAGGCGCTGCGCGAGCAGGGGGTCGCCTACGACAGCAAGCGGCGGCTGCTCAGCGCGGACGGCCGAGTCGAGCTCGCGCTGCCGTTCGTGTTTCGCGGGGCGGACGACCAGGCGGGGCCGAACTCGACGGGTCAGCCGGCGGTGAATTCCTACTATCGAAATCCTGCTAGCCCGACCCCTAGTCCTAGTGACACTCGAAGTATCCGTTGCGGTCACCCTGACCTCAAACAGCAGAGGCGGTCCGAGTGAGTGACGATTCAGACAGGAAGGCCGCGGAGCGTAGGCTGGTTGAGCTAGTGTTCGGAGGTGAGTCACATGCCTTTGAACCTGCCGAGCAGCCGGACTTCCTTCTTGATAGAGACGGACAAGCAGCCCACGGCGTTGAGGTAACGCGGTTCTACCTGTCGGAAACCGATGCCCGCATGAGGGAGATTCCGGGGTATGGCGTGGAGATCTTGAGAGGTGAGGGCTACCGACATAAGGCGGATCCACAGCTGCTAACGGTTGAGGAGATCACCTTCCACCAGGGCCCCGAGGATCTCGGGAAGCGCCTCCGTGCCGTCCGCAGGGACATTCCGTCCGAGAAAGAGCGTCTAGAGCGCCTTGCTGAGCAGATTGGTGCCAAGAACAGCAAGATTGACGAATATCAGAAGAAGGTCGCGACCGTCGACTTGATTGTTGACGACACTTGCTCGGCACTTCGGATACGTGACTTCGGAAGGTTCCTGGGTCTTCTTTCTGATAATCAGGCAGGGAAGGAAGTTGCCTCTGGTGGCTTTCGGGAGGTGTATCTCATTGCCGACACCGAGGACGTGAAGGTGTTCGTCCCACTGAAGGCCAACCTCCTTGCATTGCACGTGATCACTGCACAGAACTGCTGGGGAGCGTCCAAGAACCCAGAACTTCCCGCACAGGGAATCGACTGCCTGAAGGCGATTGTCTGGCGCTTGTCCCAACATGGGCTAGGCGACGCGCTGGTCCGAGTGGAGTCCGAGCGCATTGCGTTTCGATATGGCTCTCTCGATCTCGCCTACTGCCAACAGGGAACCCAATTCACTAGGCGCGCCCTGCCGGAGCCAACTCAGCCCGGCTGGCGCACCAGCACTGCCCTCGTCGCGAAGTTCGACGACGAGGACCGTGACCTAGCGAGAGCCGCATTGGGAGACACCTCCAAGTTTTGGTGCGCCCCTCTCCTGCATGAGGTAGGCACAGGGAAGCTGGTGCGGGTCTCGGAGTAAGGCAGCAGACGCACCATTCGACAGCGCCTGCAGCTCCCACCCCATCAACTCTGCTACCGATCTCCCCGACCAGCTGGCCCGCCACCGCTCGCTCCGCTACACGTCGAACCGAGGGGGGAAGCCATGCCTGACCTGCTCGCAGAGCCACCGCTCTACGTCCAACGTGACCTGAAACGCCTCACCACCGCGCTCGACCAGCAGATCCCGGCGCGCGAGCTGGAGCAGAACCTGCTCGTCGCGACCTGGAACATTCGCGCCTTCGGCAACGTCACCAAGAAGTGGACGTCGGGCTCCGGCGACTCACCCAAGCGCGACTACCGCTCGATTCGCTTGATCGCCGAGGTGCTGCGGCGCTTCGACGTGATCGCGGTCCAGGAGGTCAAGGCCAACCTCCGGGCGCTGCGCTACGTGCTCAAGGTCCTGGGCCCCGACTGGGGCTTCCTCCTCACCGACGTGACCCTCGGCGACGCGGGCAACGACGAGCGCCTGGCCTTCGTGTTCGACACCCGGCGCGTGCGGCCGTCGGGGCTGGCCTGCGAGCTGGTGATCCCCGAGGACGAGGAGTCGATCCCGGCCAACGCCTTCCAGCGGCAGTTCGTGCGCACCCCGTATGCCGCGTCGTTCCTCACCTACGGGCACACCTTCCTGCTGACGACGCTGCACGTCTACTACGGCGACGCGGCCGAGGATCGGGTGCAAGAGCTCGAGGCGATCGCGCACTGGATGCGCAACTGGGCCGAGCGCGAGCGGAGTTGGGGCCACAACTTCATTACGCTGGGCGACTTCAATATCGACCGCGTCGACGACGAGCTCTACCAGGCCTTCACCTCCACCGGCCTCGTGACCCACCCCGCCCACAACGAGCTCCACCGCACCCTGGGCCAGGAGGTCAAGCACTACGACCAAGTCGGCTGGTTCAGCCGCCAGAGCGACGGGGTCCCCTACCTGCAGTTCGAGCTCGGCCAGGCCGGCTACTTCGACTTCTCCGAGCTCGTGCTCGGCGACCTCACGCGCACCCAACGCACCTGGCGCATGAGCGACCACTTCCCGCTGTGGGTGGAGTTCCGCTTCCCGTCGTAGGGACGACATTGACCACTCGACGTCAGCTCACCAGGATCGAGGCATGAGGGCTCCTCTCGTCTGTGCCGTCTCGCTGCTCGCGCTCACAGGCTGCGCCTCGGCACCTCCAGCGAGGGAAGACCCGCCTCCCGCGGTGTCGCCGGATCAACAGGAGCGAGAATACTGGCCCACAGCCGACGCCGAGTGCGTGCTCTACGCCTACCAGTATGGCTTCGACCCCAACTCCAACGCGCAACCCGACCTCGCCCAGCTCGCCGAACGAGGCCTGCTCCCCGACTACCTGGCCGACGGACGACACGAGGGCTGGTGCTTTCGCGGAGGGGTCCACGCGCCTGACCTGGAGCTCGCTCGCGAACTGGGCGTCGAACCCGTGTGGCGAGCGTGGGCCTACACCTGGCCCGAGGAACCGCGCGAGGGCGAGACGTGCGCCCTGTATCGGCAGTGGGCCGGCTATCCGTGGTCAAGCAGCGGACCGACCGCTCTGCCTCCGCTCCCCCACGAGGCCTCGCACGAGGATTGCAATTCGCGGGGCTGGTACGTGGAAGATCACCCGGCGGAGCTGCGGACGGGCCCCGTCTGGGCTGAGAACAAGGACCCGCCTGAGTAGAACGTCTTCGCCAAAGCCGAGCTAAGCCAACCCGTGGTCGGGGTCCAGCGCAAGCCCCAGCGCCAGCTCGCGGAGGTTCTGCTTCACGGCCGCCAACGCCGAGCGTAACTGTCCGGCTACCCCCACCTTGAAGCCGCCTGCAGGCGCCTACCCCGATCCAAGAGTGCTCGGGTCGCTGAGTCCAGGTCTACCTCGAGCACCGTGTTCAACAGGTCCTCGCGAGCCGCGAGGTAGTCGAGCGTGGCCTGAAACAGCACGCTCTGGAGAGCTGGGCGCATGTTGCGGAGGAAGAGGATCAAGCCCGGGTGAATCTCGAGGCCCTCGTCACTCACCTTGCGCCTGAGGATCCTGAGAAAGTCGGGCCCGTTGTTCGTGACGAGGGTCCACTCTCCCTCCAGCAGAAACTCCGCTAGCGGCTCGTCCTTCGTACCACCTAAGCCTTGATGCGCGACGTGCACTGCCTCGTACTGTGCTTCGTGCGCCAAACCAGCGAGGCTCGTGTGCAGGCACTCGTCGATCAGGAACCGGAGTGCCACGGGTGCTTGTTCGGTCGACCCTGCTTCTTGTAGGCAGCAGCGTAGATCTGGGCGAGCTCGAGCTGCTCCGCGTCGAGGCTCGGGTAACCCTGAAGGACCTCCTCCTCGCTCGCCCCCTGACGCAGCATGTCTACGATCGAGTGCACGGGGATCCGGGTTCCCTGGATCACAGGCTCTCCACCACGAATCTCGGGGTCACTCACGACCATGTCGCGTGCACGCCTGAGCTTGAGGATCCGATTCTGGAGATCCAACAGAGTGACGCTTGCCTGGCGAATCGCCATGCACTCGGAGACCGGAAGCTCGTCGCCGGGCGAAATCACGAACTGCAGCACTGCCTCGTGGAGTTTCTTCTTGGTGGCCGGGTAGAGCTGCTTCACGTCAATCAGCAGTCGCCGCAAGAATGCGAGGTAGACGAGATCGCTACCGCCGAGGAAGCGGTACTCCCGGTCGCCCTGCTTCTCCAGGCGGATCTCCACCGGCCCACTCGAGAGCCACTTCTGCACCCGGGTTCGACTCTCTTGGAGAAGAACCGCCGCTTCTGCGGTGGAGAAACGATCCTCGACAAACTCGTAACCCATAGAAACCAGTTTGCTCGTTAGCGCACTTCCTGTCAATACGAGCCAGCCTCGACCGCGGCGGCCTCGAGCTCGACGCCCGCGCTCTGGTCGAGGCGCAGCGCTTCGGCCTGTTCACAGCTCAGCTCTCGACTCATAGCACGTCCTCCGGGTTCAGGCGTTTGCGCAGCTTGTTGACCAGGCCCGCGTGTCGCTTGCGCGCGGCCTCGTGGCTCAACCCGAACGCCTCGCCGACCTGCTTGTGCGACTTGTCCTCCTGGTAGCGGAGCAAGAGCATGGCCCGCGCCTCGGGGGTGAGCTCGTCCAGCGCCGCCTGGACGGGGGGGTGAAGCCGTGCTCGGCTGGCTTGTTGATTCCCGACCCGGGGTTCCCTCCACGCGAAGCTCGCTGAGCTGAACTGGGCAATCTCCGCCCGTCGGTTCACCCGGGGTGACCCCCACTTGCCACGCACCTCCCAGCCCATGAGGCTTGCGCGCCTGGCCCGCGCCGTGCACCGCGCCGCGCGGTGACCCAGCAACCCCACGACGCGCTGTTCAAGGCCAGCCTCACCCCCGAGGCGGCGCGCGCGCTGTGCCGCGCGGTGCTCCCGGCCGAGCTCGCGACCTCGATCCAAGGCGCTGAACTGAGCTCCGAGCCGGTGAGCTTCGTCGAGAACTCGCTGAAGGAGCTGCGCAGTGACGTGTGCTACAGCGCCAGGCTCGACGGCTGCGAGACCCTGCTCTACGTACTGGTCGAGCACCAGAGCACTGTCGATCCGCTCATGGTGTTCCGCGTGCTCCGCTACATGGTCGACCTCTGGGGCTGGTGGCTCGATCGGCAGGAGAAGACGCCCAGCCGCCTGCCCCTGGTGATCCCGATCGTCGTCTACCACGGCGAGCGCGCGTGGGACGCAGCGCAGACCTTCGAGGAGCTGATCGAACTCCCTCCCGCCCTGGGAGCGACGGCGCGGGGCTTCGTGCCCAGCTTCCACTTCCAGCTCGACGACCTGACCCAGCGCACCGACGAAGAGCTCCGCGCGCGTCAGGCTCCACCCTTCGCCGCGGTGACCTGGATCTTCTTCCGCTACGCGCGCGCACCCAACCGCGGGATCGCGGTGTGGCGAGAGTGCGCCGACCTGCTCCAGGCCCTGCGCCAGCAAGCCGAGTGGAAGTCTCTGCTGGAGAAACTCGTGAGCTATAGTCTGATCAGAGGCTTGGGCTCCCAGGACGAACTACGCCAGGAGCTACGCCGCCTGGGCGGGCCCGAGGCCGAGGAGGTAGCCGTGACTGCAGGTGAGAGACTGCTGGAACAAGGCCGCGAAGAAGGCCTGCTGGACGGAGAGCGCAAGCTGCTCCGCCGCCTCCTCTGCAAGCGCCTCGAGCTCGTAGAGCTCCCCGCGGAGGTGGAGCAACGGATTGAGTCTGCCAGCGAAGCCCAGCTCGAGACCTGGGGCGAACGCGTGCTCGACGCGACCACCCTCGAGGACGTCTTCGGCGAGTGAGTCCGGGCACACGTAGTTGATTCCCGACCCGGGGTTCCCTGCCACGCGGAGCTCGCCGAGCTGAACTGGCAATCCCCGCCCGTCGGTTCACTCGGGGTGACCCCCACCTTCCCAGGGACGGGAATCAGGTCACCGAGTCAGGGTCGGTAATCAGGTCACCGAGTCAGGGCGGCGTTGTCCTCCGTCCCAGGCGCTGCCAGGATCAGGCCATGGGAGACGTGGTCAGGTGATGGCCTGCAACACAGCAGCGTGGAGCTAACCCGACCGTGAGCTGGGCGATCACCTTCGGAATCTACACCGGGCTGACCGCGGTCTACGCCGCCGCTCTGTCCCTGATCGCTCGGGTGCTCGGGGCTTGCCCAACCGAAGTCGCCGTGTTCCAGGGACCCCGGTTGTTCGGCTGCCGCATTGGCCGAACCGAGTGGCGTCTGAACCTGATCCCACTCGGCGCGCGGGTTCTCTTTGGCGCCCCCAGGCCCGAGTCTGGGAGCGATTCCCAGAGCGGCCTGGACCCGGCGCGGGTCGAGGAGCTCGCCAGGATTCATGAGGAGTTCCATGCGAAGCCACTCTTCGTCCAGGCCCTGATGAACCTCAGCGGCCCTGTTTCCATGGTCCTGATCGCCGCTTGCTTCCTCGGACCCAGCGAAGGGATGAGCAGCCTCTCGCGGGGCTTCGCTCAGGTCTTTCAGGGTGCGTGGTCTCCGTTTGAGGTCGGTGCCCCCTTGATCCAAGGCTTCCTGGACCTCGTTGCCCGGGGTGGGGCTCTCAGCGCAGCGGGGATCCTCTCGGCCAAGTTGGCCGCGCTGAACCTCCTTCCCATTCCCATGCTGGCGGGCGGCCAGGTTCTCGCGCTCCTCCTGGTCGGAAGGCGAACCCCACCCCTCCTGATCTACGCCCAGTGGTTGGGGCTCCTGCTTCTCGTAATCGTGTATACAGCCTGGGGCATCGCGCTGGTACGTGTGGCTCTGGGCGGCATCTAGCTCCAGCCTCGTCGGCTCCCACGTCAGCCTGACCACCTGCCACCCTGCGGTCAGCACCCCATGACCAGCGGAAGTCGGTGCGCCCGCATCGGTTAGGTGCCGCTGGTCAGGTTCCCAAGGTTTCAGGACAGGGGGAGAGAGACCCCCACACACGCGTCGCGCGCGTACACACACGGGCCCTATAGGCAGCGGGGAGTAGTAGTACGTACCTCTTCGGAGTCAAGGTGCTCCTGGGAGATTCCCGTGAGCACGACCTTGCCATCGGTCTCCGCTACCCCTATCAGGATCAAGCCGCCGTCTCGCAGGTTTCCCATGGCAAGGCAAGTCCGGATGATCTTCCACCTCAACTCATCCCAGGCGGCGGAGCGCTTGAAGTCCACATCCCGCAGTTCTGTCCGGCGGTCGAGGGCAGCGGTTGCTCTCTCGTGGAGGTTCTTCAGCCCCGGTGCTTCGGAGGAAGGGATCGATCCCATCTCGCGCTCCTGTTTGAGCCAATGTAGGCGGAACCGCAGACACCCTCTTATCCTAAAGCGGACGTTGCTCCTCGCGCCGACCACGGCCGATCCGCCCCGGTCCCTCAGTTCCTTCCCCTCTGGCTCGTGCAATTCTCGTTCCCGGTTGGGGCGTTCGACTACAGGACCATTTCGGGGGCCACTGACACGGCCCATGCTGGGACACGGTGCACACGCAGGCTCGGGTCCACCCGCTACAAGCCAAGGTTCCCGCGCCCAAGCCCAGCAAGACACCCCTGGCCTGCCCAATCGTCCGCGCGGGGAGAGAAGCGCCCCTCCAAGCCTCAGTCGGGCTCGGCAAGCCAGGCCTCCAGCCGCTCGCGGCAGCCGTCCACGTAGCGCCGGCCCTCGGGAGTCTCGCGCAGCCACTTGGGGAACCTGGAGGAATCGAGGGTGCGGATCCCGTCGAGGACGTCGCGGCACTCCGCGCAACCCTCGAGGTGACCGTCGACGGCTCGCCGTGTGTCGGGGGCGAGCTCGCCCTTCGCCAACCAGCCGAAGAGGAGGGGCTGTGTCTGTTCGCAGATCAGCTCGCCGCTTCGAACCGCCTTCTCGAGTTCAGCCCGCTTCCGGGCGCGCTCGGCTTCGTAGGCGTCGATCCGGGCCCTGATCTTCGCAGCGTCGGCCGCAGCCTCCTCGGCGTCGCCGGCGTCGGGGTCGTTGGCCAGCTCTTCGATTTGCCGGCAGTCGGCGCAGGTCTCGAGGTGCAGATCGAGGGCGCGCGCGGTGTCGGGCGCGAGCTCGATCCCTCCCGAGCGATCTCCGATCTGGATCATGTAGTCGTCGCAGGTCTGCTGTGGGTTCATTGCACGTCCTCCTGGTCTGGTTCCCTCTCGCGTCCCCAGCCGTCGCGGCTACTTGCGGTACTGCTCGAGCTCGCGCCGGAGCCGATCGAGCTCGCGCCGGAGCCGCTCGATCTCCTGGTCCTTCTCTTGGATTTCCTGGTCCTTGCTCTCGGCTTCCTGGTTCTTCGCCTCGAGCTCCTCCAGGAGCTGCTGATAGGTCGGGCCCGCGATCGGAATGAACTCGTCGGGGGCAGGCTCTTCGCCCTGGCCGAGGAGCAGCACGAGGAGCAGCGCGGCCGCGCTGACCAGCGCCACGGCCCACGGGGTGTAGCGGAGGTAGGGGGTCGCGGGGTCCGGGCGCTGGGCGCGCTCGAAGGGGATCGGCTCGGGGCTCGGGTCGGCGTCGCGGGCCGGATCGGCGCCGTCGTCCGGGAGTCCGCCGTGGGCCGGAGCTGTGCCGGGGCCCGGGCCGGCCTCCGCGGCCGGCTCGGCGTCGTCGGCCGGGCGCTCGGCGAAGATCTTGGCGAAGCGCTCGGCGTCGCGGGCGGCCTGCTCGGACACCGGCTGGGAGCCGTCGCCTTGCAGCGCCGCCAGCCCGGCGAGGAAGCGCTCGGCGGCGGCGGCTCCCCCCGGGGAGTCGGGCTGGAACTCGGGGGCCTCGCGGTAGCCGGCCCGCAGCTCGGCCTCGACCCCGTCGACCTGGGCGACGAAGGCGCGGCAGGCCTCGCAGCCCTCGAGGTGCTGCTTCAGCGCCTCGACCGCGGCGGCCTCGAGCTCGACGCCCGCGCTCTGGTCGAGGCGCAGGGCCTCGGCCTCTTTGCAGCTCAGCTCTCGGCTCATAGCACGTCCTCCGGGTTCAGGCGCTTGCGCAGCTTGTTGATCAGGCCCCCGTGCCGCTTGCGCGCGGCCTCGTGGCTCAACCCGAACGCCTCGCCGACCTGCTTGTGCGACTTGTCCTCCTGGTAGCGGAGCAAGAGCATGGCCCGCGCCTCGGGGGTGAGCTCGTCCAGCGCCGCCCGGACGGGGGGCGTGAAGCCGTGCTCGGCTCGCTCGGGGGCGTGGAGCTCGTCGAACTCTTCAACCCTGGCGCGGTGCTCCTGCTCAGTCAGCCTCTCGGCCTGCCAGGTGTTGGTCCGGTTGCTTGCGATCCTGCAGATCCAGCTGCGGAAGGCCCACGGGTCACGGAGGGTCTTCAGGTCGCGCAAGGCGAAGCAGAACACGTCTTGCACGAGGTCCTCCACCTCCTGGGGGGGCGCCACGCTACCGACCACGTGCCGCACGACGCCCCAGAAGCGCTGCACGACGTGCCCGAACGCCTCCGCGTCGCCGGCCTGCGCGGCCGCGATCAGGGTCTCCAGGGTTTGTTCCATGACGCTCGCATCTTCGCATTGACCTCCCCTTCGCTCCTGAGCTCCGGGCCTACTAAGGAAAGGCTGGAAATCAGGAAAACTGGGAGGCAGAAAATCAGAAAAATCTGCGCAGCTCTGGTCGACCGACGCCCTAAGGCACGGCTACCCAATGGCTTGCGAAGCTCGCCGAGCGGGTAGTCCAGGCCACGCTGCGAGCAGGTCCAGCCACTCGAAGTCGGGACCCGCAGTATGAAGGTGCCCTCAGGGGCGCGAGGCGCGCTCGAAGCGGGCGCCTCCGGGGTCCCGACCGGCGGCGAGATCTTGACCTCGAGCCCGACCCTGCCCGACAGCGAGCTGCGGCGGCGGCGCACTCGCACCCCTCCCCCGAGTGGGCGACGCCGGAGACCAGGGGCCCTTGAGCTCGGTGCGAGCGAGTCGAGTCGCGTGCACCGCGCCCGCCTGCCGCAGTGCGAGGGACTCGACTCGGCCGCTCAGCGGCCTGGTCGCGCCCTACGAGCTACTCGACCTACCCGCACTTCGGGGGTGGCCCGCGGTGCGAGCAGGTCAGGTCACTCGCACCGCGGGGGTGGCCCGCGGTGCGAGCAGGTCAGGTCACTCGCACCGCGGGGGTGACCCGCGGTGCGAGCAGGTCGAGTCGCTCGCACTGCGGGGGTGACCCGGGGTGCGAGCAGGTCGAGTCGCTCGCACTGCGGGGGTGACCCGCGGTGCGAGCAGGTCGAGTCGCTCGCACTGCGGGGGTGACCCTCGGTGCGAGCAGGTCGAGTCGCTCGCACTGCGGGGGTGACCCTCGGTGCGAGCAGGTCGAGTCACTCGCACTGCGGGGGTGACCCTCGGTGCGAGCAGGTCAGGTCCCTCGCACTGCGGGGGTGACCCGCGGTGCGAGCAGGTCGAGTCCCTCGCACTGCGGGGGTGACCCGGGGTGCGAGCAGGTCGAGTCCCTCGCACTGCGGGGGTGACCCGCGGTGCGAGCGACTCGACCTGCTCGCAGTGGGGCTTGGAGCACCGGCCCGCTCACCCGATAAGCCACCGCGCCGTCGGGGCTTCGGGCGTCGACCGACCAGACCGCTCAGATTTTTCTGATTTTCTGCCTCCCAGTTTTCCTGATTTCCAGCCTTTCCTTAGTGAGCCCGGAGCACGAAGCGAAGGGGTCGACGAGCGAGCGCCGATCGGGTCGGTGTTCGCTCACGAGCGAGGGTCGATCGGGTCGGCGCTCGCTCACGAGGAGGCGTCGATCGGGTCGGCGCCTGCTCACGGCTCGTCGCCGAGTGGTTCGGCGGCGGGCCACGGGTCCGCGCCGAGGGTTCGGCGGGGGCTCACGGGTCCGCGCCGAGGGTTCGGCGTGGGCTCAGGGGTGGGCGTCGAATCGTTCGGCGCCGGCCCACGGTGGGCGTCGAATCGTTCGGCGCCGGCCACGGGTGGCGTCGAGTGGTTCGGCGTCGCTCACGGGTGGCGTCGAGTGGTTCGGCGTCGCTCACGGGTAGGCGTCGAGTGGTTCGGCGTCGACTCACGACAACCGGCCCCACCAGGGGCCTAGAAGAGAGGAAGTCATGACTTCCAAGAACGTTTTGCTCAACACCACGCTGCTCGCGCTCTACCAATTCACGGTTCGGCGCGGGGACTTCTGCCTGCGGCGGATCCGCGAGATCCTCGTCTCGCCCGGCTACGAGGGGCTCGTGCCCTCCGTCGACCGGGCGCTCGAGGTCTACGGGTCCACCAAGCAGCTGGAAGACGCCTATCACCGCTCGGGCCGCAACAGGGTCCACGGTCACGAGGCGGGTGAGCTCGACTCCGAGCTCATGCGTGCGTTGGGCGCATTCGAAGGGGGCCTGGCCCTCACGGTCAACGCCTTCGGCGACTCGCCGAAGGGGAAGACCGCCCACCAACTCCACGCGGCGCTGTTCCCCAACGGCGTCGGCAAGGTCAGCGTGCTGTCCTTCGTGGAGAAGGAGGCCGAGGTCACGGGCCTGCTGAGCAGGCTCGCGTCCGAACCCGAGCTCGCTCGGGCGGTCAACGAGCTGGGGATCTCCGACCTGGTCGAGCGACTGACCGAGGTCACCGAGCGCTACCGCGCGGTGATCCAGGTCAAGAAGCCGACCTGGGACGAGGTGCGCGAGGCTCGTCGAGCCTGCCAGGAGCAGCTGATCCGGGTGACGGTGCAGCTGCTCGCTCGCAGGGTCGACCCCGACCTCTCGCCGGAGGAGGGTGCAGCCCTCGACCTGGCGCTGGGGGAGGTGCTCGGCCACCAGGACGCGATCCGTCGGCACCGCCGGCTGCGTCGCGACCCGGAGGCGGTCGAAGACGAGCCCGTGGACGAGCTCGGCTTCGACGACGCGGCGGACGAGGGCCCAGCGCCCGAGGACGACGTGAAGGCTGAGGAGGAGAAGGAGCCTGGCGCACCCGCCATGCCCCCGATCGCCCAGCCGCTCGATCCGCCCACGGCGGATCACGACGGGGCGGGTGCCGGCGCAGCGTAGGCTCGCCTATGACGCGCAACACCCGCAGGGGCGGGGGGAGCCATGCTCCTCCCGCCCCACTTACTTGGTTGCGACGTGGGGGGAGCGAGCGTGGGCGCGACGCCGGCCGGCCGCTCTGGAAACCGAGCCGCGGGCGCGCGCTATCATGCGCGCAGAGGGCAGAACGTGAGCGCCAGCATTCCCCTGTTCGTGATCGACGACGACGTCCACTTCCGGGACCTGCTCGCCTACACCCTCGAGACCCACGACTACGCGGTGCGCGGCTTCCCGAGCGTCGACGAGGCGCTCGCGGCGCCGGAGCAGCCGGCCCTGATCCTGCTCGACTGGCACCTCGGGGACGACGACGGGATCGCCCGGATCGGGACCCTCCGTGAGCGCTGGCCCGGCGCCCCCGTGATCCTGGTGACCGGAGAGAGCAGCCCCGCGGTCGCCGTGCGCGCGATCAAGGCCGGGGCGTTCGAGTTCATCGCCAAGCCCGTCGACGACGCCCGGCTGCTGAGCACCGTCGCCGCGGCCGCCTCCCAGGGGAGGCTGCTGCGCGACCTCGACGCCGTGCGCGACGGCGCCGGCTTCGAGGGCATGCTCGGGCAAGCGCCGGCCATGCAGGCCGTGTTCGAGACCATAGACAGCGTCGCCCGCACCGACGTCAGCGTGCTGGTCACCGGGGAGTCGGGCACCGGCAAGGAGCTCGCGGCGCGCGCGATCCACGCGCGCAGCGGTCGCGCGGGCCGGCTGGTGGCCCTGAACATGGCCGCGCTGCCCCGGGAGTTGGTCGAGTCGACCCTCTTCGGCCACGAGAAGGGAGCCTTCAGCGGCGCCGACCGGCGGCGCGCGGGCGCCTGCGAAGAGGCCGACGGGGGCACCCTGTTCCTCGACGAGATCGGGGAAATGCCCCTCGAGCTCCAGGCCAAGCTGCTGCGCTTCCTCGAGTCCCGCGCGGTTCGGCGCGTCGGCGGCGACCGCGAGTTCGAGGTCGACGCGCGCGTGGTCAGCGCCACCAACCGCGACCCCCTGGCCGAGGTGGAGGCCGGGCGGCTGCGGCGAGACCTCTACTACCGCCTGAACGTCGTCCCCGTCGAGCTGCCGGCCCTCCGCGAGCGAGTCGAGGACATTCCGCTGCTGACCGCGCACACCCTCCGGCGAGCGGCCGTGCGCTTCAACAAGCCCTTCGAGTCGATCTCACCCGAGGCCCTCCAGCGCCTGTGCGCCTACCCCTGGCCGGGGAACGTGCGCGAGCTCGTGCACCTGGTGGAGCGCATCGTGATCACCCGGCCGGGCCCTGTCCTCGAGGCGCACATGCTGCCGACGACAGGGCCCTGGTCGGCCCAGGGGCCGGCCCCCGAGTCCGGCGGCGTCAGCCCCCAGCCGGGGGATCCGGTGGTGCCCCTGGCCGAGCTCGAGCGCCGCGCGATCCTCCACGCGCTCGACGCGTGCGAGGGCAACCGCAACGACGCCGCCAACGCGCTGGGGATCTCGCCGGCGACGATCTACCGCAAGCTCAAGCAGATCAAGGGCACCTAGCGCCTCGCAAGGTGACGGTCGGACTCGCACGTTGAGAGCCTCGGCCCCGGGCGGGGTGACGACGACAGGGGTTACCGGCGGCGCGCGGCTTGCACCGGTGCGCTGGCATGAAGCCCTTCACCCTGCTCGCCCTCGTCTGCTCGCTGCTGCTCGTCAGCCCGCTCTGCGGGGCCCAGGACCTCCCCCGTCGGCGAGTCGAGGTCCAGGACGCCACCGTCGGGGCTGCGCTGCGGCTGATCGGCGAGGCCTTCGACCTGCCGCTGGCGGTGGGGCCGCTGCCCGACACCCGCGTCAGCCTGCGCCTGCCCCGGGTCAACGCCGACGAGGCGCTGGAGGCCCTGGCGCGCGCCGCCGGCCTGCAGGTGATCCGCCGCGACGGCGTGATCGGGCTGGGCCCCAAGCTCGCGCCGAGCGCCACCGCCGGCGCCCGTGAGGGCCAGGAGCCCGCCCGGCCCGACGAGCCCGTCGTGCGCCGCGTGGTCGTGGGGCCCTTCGTCGAGGACGTCGACCGGATCCTGGAGTCGGTGCGCGGGCAGGGGTTGAAGGTCAACCGCCCCTACGAGCGAATCGTGGTCTTCGAAGGCCCGGAGCGGCTGGTGGGGCCCGCCGCCGAGCTGGTCAAGGGGCTCAAGGCCCAGGCGCAACCGCACGGCGCCGAGAGCGAGCTGTTTCGCCTGGGCCTCGCCGACGGCGAGCAGGCGCTGGCGTCGATCCAGGCCATGCTCGAGGGCGGCGAGCGCGCCGCCTACGACCCCACCGCCCACGCGCTGACCGTGACCGCCTCCCCCGAGCGCCTGGAGCGGGTGCGGGCCTGGCTGGCGGACTACGACCGCGAGGTGCCGCAGATCGAGATCGAGGCGCGGGTGGTCGAGGTGCGCAGCGACGCCCTCGAGCGCCTGGGCGCCAAGTGGAACGTCGAGCTGGGGCTGAAGGGCGGCTCGGTGCCCTCGAGCTTTCCCCTGCGCGGGGTCGACGACGCCCAACCCTTCCTCCCCTCGCCCAACCAGGCGGGCTTCGACCCCTCGTTCGTGTTCTCGCGCCTCGACGCGAGCAAGTTCTCGGTGGTGCTCCAGGCCCTGCGCACCGACGGCGAGGCGAAGGTCGTCGCCAGCCCGCGGCTGACCGCCCTGCAAAACCGCTCGGCGCAGCTCGAGCTCTTGACGACCCTCCGCGTGCCGACCTTCACCCGCAACGACGCCTTCGCCACCGAGACCGTGAGCGGGATCGAGACCGTCGAATACGGCACCAGCCTCGAGGTCCGCCCGCGCCTCGGCCGCCTCGGCCAGATCTCGCTGCTCGTGACCCCCGAGGTCAGCGAGCTGGAGGGCTTTCAGGAGGGCCTCCCGATCGTGACCCGCCGGCGGACCCACACCGAGGTCGTGCTGGCCCACGGCGAGACCCTCGTGATCAGCGGGCTGAACCGCACCCGCGAGGTCGAGCAGGTCGACTCGGTCCCGGTGCTGGGCCAGGTCCCGGTGCTGGGGCGCATGTTTCAGCACAAGCAGCAGACCAAGGAGCGCACCGAGCTGGTCGTCGTCCGCGGCATCGGGGTTCGGACGTCGCGTCGACCCGAAGGCGACGAGGGTGGCCGTCTCGAGGTCGAGTTCCTTCTTGGCCCGGGCGAAGAACTCGTCGTCCTTGGGGTTGGCCCCGGGCCAGCCTCCTTCGATGTATGC
>Ga0209578_10001690_pt1 | contig 19857 bp, 17 predicted proteins | sample tdAd472_FD_187127 | JGI IMG/M metagenome (GOLD analysis project Ga0209578, IMG submission 187127) | Marine sediment microbial communities from the Atlantic coast under amendment with organic carbon and nitrate - tdAd47.2 (SPAdes)... | ecosystem: Environmental > Aquatic > Marine > Coastal >...
TACCCGGCCATAGCCGCGCAGGTCGGTTTCATAGGGGCGATCATCCTGGTGAGCGAGCAGGTAGGTGGACGAATCGTGTAGCAGTTCCCAGTGTTTCCCGCCCATGGATTCCACTTGCCGCTTCGCGTTCCACTCGGTGACCCACGACGGGTATTTCTCGTAATAGTAGCCACTGGTCACGAAATCGCCGTTGTCCGTCGAAATCCAGAATGCCTTGCCCACATGGCCCGCCATGGAGACCGCGCCTCTGTCTTTGCCCGACACCGCGAACACCTTGGACTTGCCACCGTAGTAGGCTTTCAGCCGGTCACTGAATGTCTCCGCCAAGATGCTCGACGGTGAGCGCCCCTTGGTGCGTGCCAGTTGCTGCGAGGGATCCACCTGTTCTCCCGCAACCTCGACTTCGCGCGTGGACAGGGGCGGATGCTCCGGGTCCTCGATGTTGTAGCCCAGCTCACCATTCTCCCGGTCATACCAGACGTTACCGATCATGCCGTGATCGGCCGGGAAGGCGCCCGTGGCCAAAGTAACGTGGCCGACGATGGTCTCGGTGTTCGCATGCTGGTAATGGGCGTTGGCAAAGACCACGCCGGAATCCAGAAGGTACCTGAAGCCTCCCTCGCCGAAGCGATCGGCGTAGCGGTCAACAAGGTCGCGTCGCAGGCCATCGACCGTAATTTGCAGCACGAGCCGGACATCACGATCGGCCGGTGCTGCCTGGGCAAAACAGGGCGCCGCGATCCCGAACTGGGCGCAGATCGCGACCAGCTGTACGAGACAAGTGATTCGCTTGCTCAATTTCTCTTCCTCCTGGCTTACCGGTTGAACGGGCTCTTGATAACAGGTGCGATCTGGATGCGAATATTCCACTCGGTTCCCGAGTTGTCGGGCTTGATGACCGAGTACTGTGGCTCGAAACGCATTTTAACTGGCATGTTGCCGATCCGAAATGTCTTCGTGATTCCCAGCCCGATCGGAAAAGTCAGCCGATTGTCGGGATCTGCCGTCCAGTCGTAGCCAATCGTTGGCCCCATACCGAGTGACCAGCCTCCGCCAATGGAACGCCTGATGACGTATTGAAGTTCGGTCCTGTTCGTGTGCGAGCGATCGCTGTCGCCTGCGAACGACGACCAGTGCTGCAGGATCAACCCAAGAACCCAGGGCTTGCCCATGTAGAACCACATGGCCGCGGGGCCGGCTTGCCACTTGCCGGCTCCGAGCTCGTCCCGCGACGCTGTCGGCATGATGAGCGTTGCCCCCAAGCCAAATACGGTACCGTTATCCTTGTCCGGTCCGACCATCGCGAAGACCTGCATGTCGCCAAAACCCGTCTCGTGTTTGTCGATTTGACCAGGCTGCAACGGGTCGAATACGGGAGCTTTTACGAACGGAAATACAGGCCGCGCGATAAATATCTTGTCTTTATTTTTTCCTACAGGAATGGGCAGCGCGGGCTGAAAGAAAAACGTATTCGAGTAGGTATCCTCAACCCCATCGCCGCGAATCAGCGAGTAGTTGCCCTGGAACGTCAGCGACCAGAGGTCCGTCAGCGGATTGTTGAGCTTGCGATCGATTTCGGCCAGGTCGGCGTCCGAAAGAGAGTCGTCGCCGCTATCGGCCACGGCGTCTTCCGGCGCCTCATCAGCGAAGGTCGTCGAACACGCGAGAGCAAGCAGGAGAAACCAGTCTCGTAGGCACCTCACAAGGATAAGCTATCTCGGTTTACCGCCGAAGGCAGCGCCGAACTCCACGTATATGGTGTCGCGCTTCGTGTATTGACCGCTGATTACTCCGAGCACCGGCAGGTCAGGAGAGGTAACCGGCGCGTCGCCAAAATCCAGGTAATTCAAGTTGACGGAAAAAGAACGACCCTTCTTCGTTTCCCATTCGATGCCAACGCCGTACGAGGTCGCCGTGTCGAGCCGCAACATCATCGTTCGGTTCTCGTCCTTAATCATCTCATTGGTCAGGAAAGCGCCGAGCCCAAGTCGAACGCGATCTGAAACCGGAAAATTGTACGCGATCGCGATGCCGGTGATGTCCTCATAGGTAGGATCCGTTTCGACTAGCGCATTGCCGTTGATATAGATTTCCGACAGCTGGAATTCACTGAATTCTAACCAGACAAGATCGACAGACAGGGCGTGCGAGTTTTCGAAATCGTGATGGATGCCCATATTGAACGCCTGCGGCGAGCGACTGGTGACGTTGGCACTTGCGGTTAACAGGCCAGCCGCATCAAGCGCTGCTTCGGTCATGGGACTCAGGTTCGAGAAATTGAGGTTCGCGTCCAGCTCCGGATCGAGCTCGCTGCGGTAAACGGCACCAAAACGAGTCCGATCGTTGAACTCGTATAACATCGAGAACGAGAAGCCGCCCGTCCAGCCATCAGCGTCAAGATTCAGGCTGCCGTCATCGAATCCCGGATCGAGGTTGAGTACCGCTTTGTTCTGCTCGAATACCGTGTAAGTCAGCATCAGGCTACCCGCGACCGACAGCTTGTCCGTGAGCTTCGTGGCGATGCTGGGATAAGCACTTATGTATGCCAGCGAGTAGTCCTGGATGATATAGCGCCCGGCCCAGTCCTCTCCGAAATCATCCGAGAAGCCCATGCCCAGAACCGTAAATCCGAACCACCATTTGTCCTTGAACGGTTGTACCAGGTTAAATGATGGAATGATCGTCGAGCTGTCGCTTTCGGAAATGAATGTCTGACCGGTCCCGCTGCTGCTTCCCTCGAACTTGCTGTCGCTGAAGAAGCCGAAGATGCCGCCGCGCATCGCCCGGACATCGAAACGCGTCATCGCTGCGGGGTTGTTGCCAGCGACGGTTGCATCTTGTCCAGACGCGGAGATGCCCGACTTCGTTGGCCAGGGACCCGCAGTGGCGAGACTGCTTGCGCCGAGGCAAAGAATACAAACAACGAGTCGAGAACAGGTTTGGTGGATCATGAATGGCTCCCTGGAGTTTTACCTTTCGTTCATTTCTTATGGTGGATGCCTTCGCGTATTATGCCGTCTCAAGATCTTCAAAACTACGGTTGAATTCGTCCGTACGACTCATGAATAGCCAGAATGGCAGGGACAAATAGCCAGATGCGAAATGCAATTGTCACATCCATAATCATCTTCAGCGCAGCGGCTATTCTGACACTTTGCGGACCTGGCGAGGCTTTCGGGGAGGAGCGCGCTGCCTGGCGAGATAGTCCGCTCGGCAATCGATTTGCGCTCGGGGTTGGTCTGTTCCGTCCGAAGCTGGATACCAAGGTCCGTCTCGACAGCTCAACCGGAAGAGTTGGTACCTTGATTGACTTCGAGTCGACGCTGGGTATGGATGACAATGACCGGCTGCCCCTGGTGATGGGTTACTACCGATTTGCAAAAAGACATCGAGTAATCTTTGAGTACTTCCGGCTCGACCGCAACGGCAATTCGGTCAGTGATGCGCCAATTCGATTCGGCGACGTGATATTTCCCGCCAATTTGCCGCTTAGCTCTTTTTTCAACGTCGACGTCTATTCGATCGGCTATGCGTACTCAATTATTCATGACCGCCGAATGGAGCTGGCATTCAATTTCGGACTGCAATTCCAGGACGTTGAAACCGGTATCGCCGGCACTATTGGGCCGGATCCTATCACCGAGGAGGCGGATGCTGTTGCGCCGCTGCCGACGTTCGGTGGGTCATTCGATTATGCAATTAACGAAAAATGGATTTTTACGAGCATGATCGGTGTGTTCGGTATCGAAATTGATCTTGGAGACGATTCTGATTTTTCGGGTGAGATTGTGCAAATCAATTTCGGAGTTACGTGGAAGGCATTCGAAAATGTCGGTTTCGCGTTTCAGTACAACTATTTCAATGTAGACGTTGGTGTCAACGACCCTGAGTGGGTAGGCGCGATCAAGTATCAATACCGAGGGCCCGTGCTGGCAGTCTCGGGGTATTTCTGAGTCAGTGCTGCGGGTCAGCCGGTCCCGCACTATCCGTGGTTGATTCGCGACATCAGGTGGCGGGTGTTGTTGCATTCGGATCGATGCGCGTCTCCTCGAGGATTTCCATGTCGACAATCTTCCACACGCCATCGACAGACTCGATTGTCAGGATGGCATCGTAGAGATTCTGGCGGATGTGCGTGTGGCCCCAGTGGCCAACTGTACCCAGCGCAGTCCACTGCGACCGTATGTCATACCCGAGGTCGCCCTCATCACGTCGCGTTGCACTTGCTTCGCGGATCTCGAGTTCCTGCACCTTTGCTTGAGCGCCGCCGGCCTGTTGCACGGCGAGCGATCGCCGGCTCTGCAGGTAGATATCGGCAAGCAGGTCACCCGATACTGTTAACGCGAGCTTGTCGTAGACATCGTCTTCTTCGCGGAAATCGAATGCTCGATAGACGTTCTTGAGCAGCGTTTCGACGAGCGCGACCGACTGTTCGCTCTCGAGCGTGCCGGCGAGGGCGGCAGGCCGGTCGAAGCTCACCCGGGCAAAGGGCCATGCGGCGGCGGATACAGCGACGAGTACGCCGGCGACGATCATCGGCGTCCGGATCGATGTCCCGTTCCTGCTCCGACCGGCGATCACCACCAGCAACAATACCAGCAACACCCCGCCGCCGGCGCTCACAACGGGAATTTCGAGTTCGCCGACAGACCCGGCTACGCTTACGGCTTCGACCGTCGGTAGCGTGTAGTTCTTCAGGTAATTGGTCCAGGTATGGACGTTGTCGTCAGGTGTCACGTACGTGGGCAATGGGCCGGCAGGATCCGTCGATATCGCCGGTACGCGCTGCACCTGGTCTGTGAACAGTTCCCAGTTCACGGTGACTTCCTGCGGGATGCCGTCGTTGATGTAGGTCAGGATGACGCCGACGATGGCCGTCGAGATCTCGAGGCGCTCTGGTGCCTCGACGATTCGGATTCCCGTTATGCCCACCGTGACGTAGTTAGTACGATCGAGGATCGGCTCGACGGCTTCGCCGTCGATCAGCACCTTGTTGCGTTCCAGCATGAACTCGCCGATACGCCGTTTCAGCACCTCAAGCTCGTCGAGCTCAATGAACTCGTCGCCACGGAGACCAAGATCCATCCATTCTTCGAGGTCCCTGACGCGCGTCAGTATCTCGTGCCGGACTTCGTAGGGCTCGACATACAGAAACGTCATCAGTGCGGAAGCATGATGGCGCTTCAGATTGACGTTCTTGAATTTGGAGTACCACGGGTCCGACCAGTCGAGCGTGAGCTGCGCCGGTGCCCCGAGGTAACGAAAATCGATGACGGGCACGGACTTGTGATACGCGATGAAGCCGATCGTCGCCGATGCAATATCGGCGTCTTCGTCAAGCGGCGGGATGAACTCCAGGCTGGCCGGCTTGCCGTCAAAAGGGTAGTCGAGTTCGACATATAGGACGCGCTTGTCCGCTGGCGCATCGGGGACGCGCGCCCGCGTGATCGGGTTAATCATGCCCGCAAACGGCGATTGCCGATCCACACGCAGTCGCGGTTCGATCGTTACCGCTTGTGCCTGCAAGCGTTGCCCAGTCTCGGTGATGAATTGCAGGCCCTCTCGCGAGAATCGTTCGAGTCGTTCCTCGACATCGGGCCTAACGCTGGCATCATGCAACCAGTCCTCCGGCACGAGGTCGGCAAACTTGTCGAGGTTGCCGATATAAACCTCGAGCTTCACGTGCACGCGGTCATCGAGCACGTAGATCTCGGCGATGTTCGGCGCAGTCTCGGCTCCGGTCAGGTTGATCCAGTCGGCCTGCACCGGGCGCGAGACCAGCGCTGCCAGCAGCGCCAGCACAATTAAGTGAAAGATTCTTATGCGCGTCATCATCCGCAAAAAAGTCCGCGCAACTCGCGACGGGGCCGCAGAGTATAGCGATTCGGGGATTGCTTCGTCGCCCTTCGGGCTCCTCGCAGTGACGGTGGTGTAAAAAGGCCGGGTCAATGACCCGGCCTTTGGATGAAGCCGATGACCGCTTTAGGTCATAGCGATCTGCTTATTGTTTCTCCTGGCTCTTGCGCATCATCTCCATCATGCCCGGACGCCAGTCCACGTCCTGCAGATTGTATTTCTCCATGTGCTTATCCATTGCCTCGTTCTGCGCTTCGTAAGCGGGCAACCAGTAGCCCGAATTCGTGAAGTCGCTGAATACTGCCCGTCGACCTTTTTCTGGTGGCGCTTGTCGGGTCGGCCCCGGCACGGACCAGGCCTCGTGCGTAATCACGGCCATGCGTTCTTCGACGCCGTCGGGCGAAACGTTCCAGACCATGTTATCGGTCGCCATGGACAGCGGGCCGGAGTAGGTCTCCCGAATTGCCTCGTACAGGTTGTAGCGCGTCGCTTCCTCGTTCAGGAAGTGATAGGCAACGGCATGCTTCGGCTCGATCGAACTCATGATCTTGCCGAATGCCTGACCCGAGGTATGAAACGCGCAGCAGGCACGCCAAGCCAATTGCGGCGGCTGGTTGTAAAACTGCACGAAGTCGTTCGGCACCATGAAAGATTCGTGAATGACAAGGTCGGCGTCCTTGGCATACTTCTGAATCCAGCGGTTCGGTGCCGTGTCGCCACCGACGACGACTTTCATGCCCTCATAGGTAACGACGTAGCTGACTGGTCCATCGCCCGTGTGAATAGCGGGTATGGATCGAACCTCGATACCATTGCTTTCGTAGACGAGTTGGTTCTCGACCTTGTAGTCGAATTCGTGAACCTCGATCTCACCTGGTCCCGGTGTGATCTGAAATGATCGCGTTTCCTTATCCCACGCGACAAAATCCAGGAAGCCCTTCATCGCTGCCTTGGTGCCGAGCTCCGGGTGCAGGCCGGCTGGGCCCCAGACCTTGAGGCCTGTTGGCCGACCGGACGTCCAGCCACCGGCCCAGATCGTATCGATATCACCCATGTGATCCGTGTGCAGGTGAGTCAGGAAAATCTTGTCCAGGAATTCCATGGGAATCATGTACGCGGCGATATTTGCCATCGCGCCGGTGCCGATGTCGAATATGAGCTTCTCGCCGTTTCCAAATTCCACCAGGAAGCAGGTCGCGGCCTGACCGTGACGGGCCGCAGGCATTCCCGTTCCACAGGCGATGACGCGAATCTCATCCTTCGACAGCGCCTCGGTGCCCGGGTAATAGACGTAACGATCCGGCGCTATCCCCGTCGGGTCCTTGACCACGCCACCAGCAGCATAGACAGCAGCCGGTAACATGAGAATCAGAGCTTTCAGGCCGATGCCGAGTAGTACCGGCATGGAGATACGGCGAGTCATGATGTTCCCCTTAACGTATCAGGCAATCTACTATACTATTTAGTACGGTGATGGTAGCAGGATATTTGCGAATCGCAACATGAGCACAAGCCGAAATCTCAGCCGCAGGTCTCGCGAGGAGTGGCTGGCGGAGGCACTCGAAGCACTCGCACGTGACCCCGCACATCTCCGGATTGAAGAGCTGGCGGACCGCCTCGGCGTGAGCAAAGGCAGTTTCTACTGGCATTTCGAAAATCGATCCGAGTTCATTCACGCCCTCGCCAATTTTTGGAAAGAGACGCAAACCGCGGCAATCGCCGGGAAGCTTGCCGAAATCGGCGGTACGCCCGAGGAACGCCTGCGAACACTCATGCAGTCGATCGTTACCGAGCAACTGAACAGCTACGATATCCCGATCAGGGCATTCGCCAGGATCGAGCCCGGTATCCTGCCTGTAATACGCGAAGCCGACGAAATCCGACTCAATACGGTGCGCAGCCTGTTCGAGGATATCGGCTTCGAGGAACCGGAACTCAGTATACGAACACGCGTATTCGTCGTTGCGCAATCTTTTGACGACGCGCTGGGCGTTCAGCTCAGTCGCGAGGAGACCCTCGAACAACTGGAATTGCGGTTTGCATTTTTTACGCGGCGTTGAATAACGACGTACAATTCCCTGTGCACATGCTTACAGGGAGAACGATGAAATTCTCCGGGTTCGAAAACATCGATGCAGGCGTTCGCTCAGCGATCGTTATTTCAGTTGCGGCGGCCTACTTTGCGTGGGACATCGGGTTCGACCTCGGTGTCCACGGGAGAATATTCTATGACACCGTCTTCCTGGTCTGGAGTGTCTCGCTGGCATTGTTGCTGATTTTCATCATCATTCCGAAGAAGATATTGCCTGTTCCCTGGTCACTTTGGGTTGCGACGGCAATCCCGACACTGTGGTTGCTCGTCGGGCTCGCCAACCGGGCTGCGCCAGACGAGGTCCTGTTTCGCCACGCCTTGACAATACTCGGCTTCATAGCCGTGCTCGGGTGTTTTCCCTATGTTGCTTTCGTAATTACCTCGGTTATTTACCCGGATTTCACCCGGATGAACCGGGCAGCGCCGAAAGTCGGTATCGTGTTCGTCATCGGAGTAATGGTGTTCGTAGGCTACCTGGTCGGCTCGAATCATGAACATTTTGTGACATGCGAGGACTTCGAGCTAAGCGGACAGCACGTGCCGGCCAATTGCAGTCGCCGCTGAAGTTTCGTATCTCGTGCTGATGCCGCGCTACGTGAAAATCACGCTTGTCCTGGTTGGCGTGTCCGTATTGATTATCGCCTGCGCTGCACTGACGACACATTACCTGGTGTCACGCCACGACAATCAGTTCCTGCGACAAAAAATCGAAGAGCGGACGCTTGCCGCAACGGGATTCCAACTACAGGTTCGCGGTCCGCTCCAGCTGCCATACTCGCTAATGCCAACCGTGGTGCTTCGGGACATCGTCCTGGATAACCCGGGCTATCCAGGTGAAACCAACCTGCTCAAGGCGGACGAGTTGCGTATCCGGTTTGCGGTCATACCATTGTTGCGCGGCGAGGTTCTTATTTACGAGTCGTCACTGTCGGGCGTCCACCTTAAACTCGAGGTGAGCGAGGATGGTGACGAGAACTGGATCACGTCCGACCAGTCCGGGGAAACAACCGGGTTACCTGCACAGTTGGCAGTACATGCGATCGACTCCCACCAGCTGACAGTCTCCTACGCCAATCTCGAGACCGGCGCCCGGTTCACGACCAGTATCAACGACATCAATTTGCGGGCGCCGCTATTCAACGACCAGATCCAGGTCAAAATGCGGGCCGAGTACGCGGACACTCCGATAGAAATCAGCGGCCGGTTGGGGTCCAGTGCAGACATCCTGGCCGGTAATGCATTTCCGATTGACGTCGATATCGATATCCATGATGTGGATATCGACATTACCGGGCGGGTCGATCGAATCGAAGACGGAGAGTTCAGTGACATGTTGTTGCACCTCGACGTGCAGGGGAGCAATTTGCGTGAGCTGCAGGGACTGGTGCGTCAGCCTCTGCCCGAGACAAAGCGGTTCTCCGCGACCACGACGCTATCGCTCGATACAGAGTCCATAGTTTTATCCAAGTTGTTGGTAACGGCCTCGTGGCTGGATAGCGAGATCGAGTTGGCCGGAGACATTGAAGATATCGAGACGCTTTCGGGAATCGATGTGGCAATGGCGATCTCGGGAAGTGACGCGACGGATATATCCACCGTCCGCGAGATCTCCTGGCTTCCGGAAACAGATGCGTACGATGTTTCGGGTACGGTGCGCGGGAGCTGGCCGTCGCTGTCGTTGAGCGCGGCGAACGCGACCCTGCAGAGAGGAGGATTGCGCCTGGATATGTCGGGGAGAATTGCAGATCTTACCGAGTTATCCGGGCTCGACATTGGCATCCTGGCAAACGGCGAGGACTTGTCGGAGATACCGGAGCTGTCGGATTTCGAGTTGCCGGAGACAGATAGCTTTGCGATCGATGCACGTTTGACCGGAAACACGGAAGCGCTCTCGGCGCTGATTAACAGCGCGACCATTGGGCGCGGTTCACACACGGTGACGCTGTCCGGGGAAATCGCAGGGCTTTCCGACGTCAGTGGTCTGAAACTGGAACTGCAAGCAAGTGGCGATAACCTCGCTGACCTGAACGGTGTTTTCGGCCTGAAGGTACCGCCGACACACAACTACCGCATGTCGGCAGATTTGGCCGGCAATGCCGATGAGATCGCGGCCAGCAATGTCAGCGTTGAAGGCGAGATGCCAGGGGCCAAACTGAGTATTCGTGGCAGCGTAGGCCATATCGCGGATCTCAGGAATGTCGATCTCGACATCAAAGCTGCCACAGAGGATCTTTCCAGCCTGAGCCGGTACCTGGATTTCCGACTGCCGGTCTCGGAGGCAGTTGAAGTCAGCGGACATTTGCGGGGCACGGCGCCGGATCTGCGCCTTGACGAGTTCACCGTCGGATCGGGCGAAACGCTCATCAAGGGATCCATCGGGATTCGCATGGGCGAACGTCCCTCAATCGAGGGTTCCGTGTCCTCGGGTATTTTGGACCTGAGGCCTTACTTCATCGCCGCCCGCGACGACGCCAAAGTAAAAGCAGCGTCGCGAGATGACCGACTGTTCCCGGCGGCACCTATCGATTTGTCGTTCCTCGACCACCTTGATGCACGCCTGACGCTGGACAACCTGGAGCTTTGGTCGTCGGCGGGCAATGTACGCGTCGAGCAGGCAGTTGTCGGGCTGCACGAGGGGTCGCTGTCCGTACAGCCTCTGCGACTGACGCGCGAGGAAGCGACGTTTGTGGGTCAATTCCGGTTGGATCGACAAGCTCTGCCACGCTACGAGCTCGACATGACTGTCGAGAACATGAATCTCGCGACGTTCCTCCAGGATGTGCGAATTCAGGAAGTTTACGAGGGACGATTTGACCTGGCGCTCGAACTCGAAGGTCGTGGGACGTCAATTCGCGACATTGCGGCGAGCCTGGACGGAAGCGTCGCTGCATTTGTCAGCGAGGCGCGGGTGCCGCAAGTGAGTACCGTTCTGCGTACAGTGGACGTCCTTTTCGAGTTATTGCCCTGGGTCAAGCGGCGCACAGATCTCATCGTCAACTGTGCGATCAGCCAGGTCGAAATTGACAAAGGTATGGCCACGATCAAACTGCTGTACCTCGACAGCGCGCAGCTGACGATGGTGGGGGGCGGGACTATCGACTTGCAGAATGAACATCTGAATCTGCGGTTTGCGCCGCGCCCCAGGAAGCGCAAATTCCTGGCGCATAACATTGACCTCACGATGAAGGGAAGTCTCGTGGACCCGACAATCGCGACGATGGGTGCCACGAGGGCGGCGGCAACGGCCTATGGCAAGTACGCGTTGCTGGGACCCTACGGGCTGCTGGTTCCCACGAGCCGGTCGAAGACACACCCCTGCGTCGGCAGCCTGCAGGATTTTCGGGATGAACAGCCAGGGACCGAATAACTGTGGCGCGCAAGCGATTGGTTTACAGACGAAATTCAGCGGCAGTTTTCCTTCGCTGGATTTGCGGGTTCTTTCAGGTACCATGGTTCCCCACTTTTTTATCTGACGCCTCCTGAGAGGCGTTCCCATACATTCACAAGGAGCAGAAAGTGCGTACTTCAAGACTCATTCAACTCGCCATCCTCTGTGGCATTGGCGCGTCGGTAACGAGCGCCGCCCAGGAACTGATGGTTTTCCCGAACGAGGACCAATCAGCAGAACAACAACAGCAGGACGAATACACTTGCTATAACTGGGCCAAGGGCGAGACCGGATTCGACCCGATGGTAGTGCCAACGGCAACCGAGCCGCCGCCGCAGGAATCTGCTGCCAAACAAGGTGGTGTGGCAAAAGGCGCAGTTCGCGGAGCCGCGGTCGGTCAGGTCATTGGTGGTGACTCGGATAGCACAAAGTCGGGGGCCGCTGCCGGTGCCCTGGTTGGCGGCATGCGACGCAATGACCAGAAGCGTAAAGAACAGGCTGAGGCCCAGCAGTGGGAGCAGGAACAGCAGCAGATTTACGCTGAGAATCGCAATCGCTATAACCGTGCCTATGCCGCGTGCATGGAAGGCAAGAACTACACCGTTCGCTAGTAACGCCGGAGAGATACTTAGATGAAGACAATAATGCAAAAATTCTTACTTGGCGTTGCCGGCCTGTTCGGTGCGACGGCGACTCTGGCGGACTTCGATGGTTCCGATGCGCTGATATGTTCATTTGCACAGATCATTGAATGCGACTACGGGGCCGAATGTGTATCGGTGACGAATGAAAGCATTGACGCACCTGACTTTGTCCAGCTGGACTTCAAGAAAAAAACGTTTGTCGCTACGACGGCGGGTGTAGATACCGCTCCGGACGATATCGATAACGTGCAGGATCTCGAGAATCACCTGATCGCCCAAGGCGTGCAGGGGACTACTCGTGCTGATCCGCTCGGCTGGTCAATCTCTATTAACCAGACGACGGGTCGTGCGGTCCTGGCAGCTGCGGGCGACAATGCCGGCTTCGTCGTTTTCGGAGCGTGTATGCCGCGTTAGTGAGCAGAAGGTGAATTCTGGAAACAAGAGTCACCCAGGAAAAAGGTGTAACTATGAACAGTAAACTTAAGTGGGTTTCTTTGGGCGCCGCGATTCTGACTTCGGTGGTTTTCGCTGATGAGACCATCATCCAGTCCGGTTTCATGTCCGACTACTCGCAACTGACGAAGATGGATGATGGCACGGCGGACTATCGCTATACGGTGGATGGTGTAGAAGATCTGGTCGCTAAATACAACGCTCTCATGATCGATCAGCCCGAAGTATTTATCGCGGCGGATTCGCCCTATCGTGGTGCCAAACCGACAGAGCTCGTGGCGCTGGCTGACGCCTTTCGTGCAGGACTGACTTCCGCTCTTTCGGAGGACTTCTACATCGTCGAACAGACTGGCCCGAACGTCATGTACGTACGGGTAGCAATATCGAATCTGAAGCTCAAGAAAAAGAAGAGGAAGTTACTGGGCTATACGCCCATTGGCCTGGTCGGGGGCGCGGTGAAAGGTGCGGTAACAACAGATCTCGCCAAGAAGACGGATCTTCAGGAAGTCGTAATGGAATTCGAGATATTCGATAGCGAGACGGGCGATCGGCTGATAGCGATTATCGATCAACGCGGCGAAGATCGGGAGGGCCCGGCAACCTGGGAGGAGCTTCAGGCGGCAGCGTACAAATACGGAAATCTAGCGCGGTGTCGACTCAACAATGCACTCCAGCCGCCGGAAGCTCGTGCTGACTGTGTCGCCGAATTTGAGAAGGACGAGGAGCAGTAGTACGGCGCGGCGCGGTGTCTACCAGCGTCGCACGCGACCTGTGTCCATGTGCACGAAGTCGGACTGCTTGTAGAAGCCGACGCCACCTCGTTGCATTGCCAGCGCGGTGTCCCTGAGATCTTCGATCGGGACGCCGCGCAGCCTGACGTCAATAGCATTGCCGAGCAGGTGCTGGCTGTTCCTGGCGACACCGCCGGTCTTCGAACGCAACATCTCGTTGGTCTTCGGCGAGCGGTAGGCTGAAACTACCTCGAACGTCTCACTGCTGCCGAGTTCATTGCGCACGTCATACAAGATGTCCAGCAGCCTGGGGTCCATCTGGGCAATGTCGCCGGTACGGAAGTCCTTGAGGAACCGGTTAATCTCATTCAGCCCGGAATCGACGTATTCACCGTTCTCGTAATAGACAACATCAAGGCTCTGCTGCGTATGTGTATGGTAGAAAGACAACTGTCGGGCGTCGGCCGCACGTACGTCGCGTGGTGGCGCGAAGGCAGCCGTCACGGCAAGGCCGATCAGGGCCAGCGCCAGTAATGTTCGTTTTTGCATTGTTTTCATTGTCTTTATTCCATCCGGGCAAAAATCACGTTCCCGGGAAACTGGCAAATCTTAGCATCCGGCCGAATCTGCGCTGCGAACCAGCGTCACAAGTGAGCTATTATCGGGCCGCACTGGAGCATCTCAACCGAGGTTTTGAACACTATGTCCCGAATTCAACAGTCGTGTCTGGTCTTTTTGCTGGCCTTTTTATTCATTTCGGCCCAAGCCGATGAGACTGCGGATCGCGAAGCGATCGGGGCAGAGATCGAGCAGTTGCGGTACTCCGGTCGCCTTAGCGTCGGGGACGTCGACGTCGCGTCTGGTGACCTGCTTGCGGAGGTCTACGAGAGTCGCGGCTTCAAACCCGCGTGGTCCGGAATCGAAAGACTGGAATCCCTGATCGAGCTCGTCAGGGCAACGGCTGCCGACGGCCTCGATCCGGAGGACTACCATCTTTCAGTCCTCGAGCGTGTCCACGACAGGCTGATCAATGGCCGTGAGCTGAATTCACAAGAGCGTGCCGCTCTCGATATCGGGATGACCGACAGCCTGATCCGGCTCGGCTATCACCAGCGCTTCGGCAAGGTGAATCCCCACGACCTGGATCCGGAGTGGAATTTTTCACGCGAACTCCGCGGCCGGGACCCGGCGTCGCTCATCCAGGAAGGTATCAGTGCCGAGTCGCTCAAGGCCTTTCGGGATGAGGTTTTCCCGCGCGTCGAGCTCTACCGACGCTTGCAGAGCATCCTGGCCGAATACCGCGGGATCGCGGCAGCTGGCGGCTGGCCGCAGGTACCAGCCGGGCCAACGCTGCGGCCCGGAGATACTGATGACAGGCTCCAGGTGCTGATGGAACGTCTCGCGGTGACCGGCGATTTGCCCAAAGGTGTGCAAGTCGATTTGTCTTCCTATGGCGGCGTTCTTGAGACGGCCGTTCGGAATTTCCAGGAGCGTCATGGTCTCGATGCGGACGGCATTATTGGTCCGGCGACCCTGCACGCGATGAACATATCCGCCGAGCAACGTATTGATCAACTACGCGTCAACCTCGAGCGCGCGCGCTGGGTACTCGACAATCTCGAGGATGACTTCGTCATCGTCAATATTGCGGGCTTCAGGGCATACGTTTATCGCGACCGCAAAGAGGCATGGTCGACTCGCGTAATGGTCGGCAAGACCTATCGCAAGACGCCAGTGTTCCGGTCGACGATGAAATACCTCGTATTCAATCCGACCTGGACGGTGCCTTACAGCATTGCGACAAAGGATATTTTGCCCAAGGTCAAGAAAGACCACGGTTATCTGACATCCAGGAATTTCATCGTCAAGAATCGCAACGGTGATGTTGTCGATCCCGCTGCCGTGGATTGGGCCTCACTGAGCCGGCGCAATTTTCCGTTCACGCTCGTGCAACAACCGGGGACGAACAACGCGCTCGGGGAAATCAAGTTCATTTTCCCGAACGAGTACGCGGTTTACTTGCACGACACGCCGAGCAAGGCCCTGTTCGGCCGGTCGGCAAGGGCATTCAGTTCGGGTTGCGTTCGCGTTGAGCATCCGTTCAATTTTGCCGAGGTGCTGTTAGGTCCGGATGGCTGGGATGCCGAGCGCGTCCAGGCAGAGCGCATGCGCCGTGAAACGAAGTCGGTATTCCTGTCGAAACCGATGCCGGTTCTATTGTTGTACTGGACCGCGGAGGTAGGCGCCGATGGGCAAATACGCTTTCACGAAGACGTCTATGAGCGTGACCAGGCCGTTCTGGACGCTCTGAATGCACCGTTTCGCATCGATCTTCCAACGTCCTGAGGGCGTGCGGTGGTCGTTATGCGGATGAAGATTGCCTCCAAAATATCTTATACGTATCATGCGCGGGTGTGGCGTCACGCCAGCCAGCAAAATAACGTAAGGAGCAAATAATGATTGCAACAAATTTGAAGCGCGGCATGCTCGTTGGCGCGCTTACCGTCCTGGCAACGACGGCCTCGTTGTCACCCGGCGTGGCGTCAGCACAACAATCCAGTGACTCGTTTTTTCGGGTTACCCCCTACCTCTGGATGCTGGGCATGGATGGTACGACGGCAGTTCTGGGTCAGGACACTGACGTCGACATGAGTTTCGGCGATATCCTGGACGTTCTGAATATCGCGTTGTCCGTGAACATGGAGTGGAATACAGGCAAGTGGTTTTTCGTGCTTGATCCATTGTGGTCGGACCTCGAAGCGGACTTCGCGACTCCAGGCCCTCTTCCAATCACTGGCAAGATCGAGATCGAGCTGATCATCGCGGATGCGCTCGTGGGATATGCGCTGAATGAGAATTTCGATATTTATGCTGGAGCCAGATACTACGATCAGGACATAAAGGTCGTCCCTAGCGGAGCGGCGCCGTCAGTTTCTCTCGGCGACGACTGGACCGACTTCACCATCGGATTTCGTGCTCACACCGAGGTTGGCGACAAGTGGTCATTTTCCGGCAAACTCGATGGCGCTGTCGCCGGCGATTCGGATTCTGCCTGGTATTTACAAGCCGTTTTCATGCGTCATTTTGGCGAGAACAAGCATCTCGACCTGGGTTGGCGGTACTATGACGTCGACTACGAGTCCGGCAGCGGCCTGACGCGATTCAAGTGGGATATGGCTCATTCGGGGCCAGTGGTCGGTTTCTCCTGGCAGTTCTGATACCGGGGTCTTAGACGACGCGATTGCGCTCGACGCCATCGAGCAATACCCGGATTACGCCGATGTGCGTTGCTCCCCTCGCAACGATACGGCAGCAAGCATGTGCTGCGACGATAATATGACGCTTGTACTATCGAGCGTTCGCTTTATCGATCTGTGCGCGCAAGTCCTTTGCCCAGCGGTCAATTGCGATCTTGGCATCGCCCATATGGGTGATGCCGGCCTTCAGGATACGGCTACCAGTGCCCCAGCGTACGACCGCGGCAAGCTGCTCACCCGTAACAGAATCGACAATTTCGCCTTCGAACGATGCACCACCAAGACCCACTCCGGTTATCTTCGTATAGATCGAGATATTCAATATGCCGATAGTTTCCTCAACGCTCGTAATGCCGATGCGAATGCGCACCACGCCCGGACCAGGATGTTCGACGATCGAATATCCCTCATCCTTGCTTAATGCCTCTATCACCGCTTCGTCGAAATGTTCGGTGAGTTCGCTTAATTCTTCGTCCGTGAAAACCTGCTCATCTGCAGGTTGTCGAAATGTTATGACAACGGGATCGATGATAAAGTTTGAGAGGTCTCCTGCGGATTCATCGACGAACTGCAGCATGCTGTCATCAATTCTTTCGAGCTTCGTGTAGTCACTTAAAAATCCACTATGGTCGGATTCAGACACTGGTGTCGCGCACGCACATAGAAATATTTGAAGTGCAGTTAGATGCAGTGTGATTTTCACTAGATTGCTCATTAGCAATTTACTCCTGTTCAGCAAAGGAATAATCAGTCAGGAAGCCCAAGTACTGAATATCCTGAGCAAACGCAGTACCGAATATCGATATCGCTCCGAAAGTCGCTATCGAATGCATTATCTGTGCTGATCGTTTCATTCGCTGTTCCTACTCACTGCCTAGTTTCTTTATGTTTTCGATAGCCCGGTCCCATGCGTAAACAAACTGAAGTCGTATCATGCTGGTATCGATGTCGCTATCACCAAAGACGTTCGAGCTGAAGCTCGTTCGTATGGTCACGTTGTCCGTCACCGAGAAATTCAACGTGAAACCTAAATCCCCGATCTCAATATCGCTTCCCAAATTGACGCCATTGATTTCTGATTGGAAACCATTGCGGTAAAGCAGATCGATGGATCCGAAAAAGTGCCGGGTAAAATCGTGCGTCCAGTGTGCTTCGAGTTGCCACATAGGATCGTTTTGCAATTTCTGTCCCAAAAAGTCGTCATTCTCGGCAAAGAACCAGACCGACGGAACCACTTCCAGGCTCGACATGTATCCGGGCGTAAAAACACGGAAGTGATACTTGAAAGGGAAGGCGACTCGCCCATAAAACCGATTCAAACCCAGGTTCACTACTTTGTCGTTGTCGTATTGCCCGAGCGGCACTCCCAACATAAAGGCAGCATCGAGGGTCCAGGTCGGTTCGTAGTTCAGATAATCGAAGATGGCATTTATCGGTGGCGTACCAAAAAGATTTACGTCGAGCTGTACTGACGGGTCAGCGTAGCCGGAGGCGGACTGGCTGAATGAAGTACCCGGAACGATACCGGGCGGTAAGAACTCCGGCGGCGTGATGGTGGTATCGAATTCTACATCGACACTGCCGCCAATAAGATTAGCGCTAAGTATCGACGGCCGATTGAAAAGCGTCATATGGCGCGCCCAGCTCAAAACAAAAATATCGGCCTCGGCGTCGGCAGCAGGGTAGATGTAGTGGGTTGGATCGAATTGCAGCGAATCGGAGGCTTGCAGATTCATGTTCAGGTATTGGGCTGATATTACGGTGGTGCCAGCTCTTCCTTTCCAGTAGGTACGCGCACCGTCGTCCTGAGCATTCGTCGGTCCGGAGATCAGCGGGACGGCAAGTGCAAATGCGACAAGAGCCAAGAATCGGGTAGAGTAATTTACTATTTTCATGACATATACCTTCTTATTGACTGAGAAGTTCAATCAGCTTCTTGTGAGGAATCTTCTCCAAGCCACGGACCGGTGGATAGCTATCGGACTCGAAAACCGGATTGGGAAGCGCTTTTTTTCCACCTTCGAGTAGCGACCGATTGCCGATGATTACGCCGTTCATTTCTACGTACTCATCCCACAGCGCGATGAGTTCTGCTCTTTTCTCCGGGAACCTCTCGGACAAGTCGAACTGTTCACCGGGATCAGCATCGAGATTGAATAACTGCCAATCCGCGGTACCCCAAGGCTCGAGGTGCCAGCCTATTTTCCAATCCCCCTGGCGAATCGCCCGGTTACCGAATAACTCCCAGCCGAGCCAGTCATCCGGGCCCCGGGGAGATTGCGCTTCGCCATTTAGCGTTGGTACCCAGGACTTGCCTTGCATCGGTACGATGTCACGACCCTGGAACGTAGCCGGATGCTCGACGCCGGCCAGGTCCAACAGCGTCGGCGCAATATCCATGACGTGCATAACGGCATCTGTATTCAATGCACCGGCACCTTTCACGCCGGGGCCGCTGATGATCAGCGGAGAGCGTGTACCGCCTTCTGTTAGGTAACCCTTGAAAAGCCGAAAGGGCGCTGAGCCCACCTGAGCCCAAGTCGGCCCGTATTCGGCGAACGAGCCCTTGCGCCCAATGTAATTGTGGCCAGATTCGGCAAAGTTGGCCGCCGCATGCAAGGCCCCCATGCTGCCAGCTTGACCTGCAAACATCTGCATCAGGTCAGCTCCTTCTGCTCCGTTGTCAGAGAAAAAGACAACGACTGTGTTGTCGTACTCGCCGATTTCCTTCAGATAATCGAATACGCGCCCGATCTGGTCGTCCATGTATTCAACCATCGAGGCATATATTTCCATTTTGCGTCCCATTACGATACGGGCTCCCGGTGCCAGCATCGAGGCACGTGGCAGGAACCACAGGCGCTCTGCAGTACTGACGCCTTCCTCCACAATACCCAGTTCCCGCATGCGGGCGAGACGACGCATGCGAATGACATCCCAGCCTTCGTCGTACTGGTTCTTATAGCGCCGCAGCCAGTCATCTGGCACTTGCAGCGGCCCGTGAGGCGCCGTGAATGCCATGTAGGCGAAAAAGGGCTTGCCGTCGCCATGACCTTCCTCAATAAACTGAATGGTCTTGTCGGTGTAGTTTTTCGTCGAATAAAAGTCTTTTGGCAGTTTTTCGACCGGCCGTCCGTCTTCCGTGTACGGGCCTTTTGGTATCTGCCATTCAATGTTCCACCCGTCGTTGAAGTGATCGCCGCCCCCAACAAGCAATGAGAAATCACGCTCGAAGCCACGGGCATGCGGTATTTGGTCAGGTTGAAGTCCGAGATGCCATTTCCCGGCCATGTAAGTGTGATAGCCGCTATCTCGCAACAGGGAGGCGACTGAGGCAACGCGCTCGTTAAGCACACCCTCGTAACCTGGTTGTCCGACCTGGTTTGGCGCTGTCATTTCGCCCATATTACCCAGGCCGGCGACATGGTTGTCCGTT
>Ga0209578_10001691_pt1 | contig 19851 bp, 11 predicted proteins | sample tdAd472_FD_187127 | JGI IMG/M metagenome (GOLD analysis project Ga0209578, IMG submission 187127) | Marine sediment microbial communities from the Atlantic coast under amendment with organic carbon and nitrate - tdAd47.2 (SPAdes)... | ecosystem: Environmental > Aquatic > Marine > Coastal >...
CTCAGAGCCTGAACCGCTGCCAAATGGTGAACCGGCCTGCGGTGCGCCGATTGGGCCGGGAGCATTGCCTCGACCCGCAGCCATCATTCCCACAACGGCAATTACCACGACAGCCGCCGCCGCGATCGCACCACCAATCAGCACGACGGGTTTAGGCTTCGACGATGCAGTTGCCCGCTTTCGAGTGCGACCGGAAGAGCGTTCGGACTTGCCTGCGGACCGACCGCGTCGTGGTGCGGGGTTCTCGTCCCAGTCATCGGCGGCGTCCCAGCCGTCACCGCTTTCGGAAGAGGAATCATCGGATTCCCAGGCATCCTCATCACCGTAGTCGTCGTACTCCTCGATGAACTCGTCTTCTTCGGGAGCGATCTCGACGACAAACGGCTCACCGCAGCGGGGGCACTTGACCCGCTTACCAACTGCCCGCTCATCCTTCAGCGTGAGCACAGACTGACAGTGGGAACACGTAGCTTTCAGACGCGATGACATTGGCGAGGTCCTCCGGTGACAGGATCGGTCATTAACGGGATACGTCTGTTGTGAGCGGCTATCGTCACGAACAGTGTTCAGCAGGTCAACGCTTCAACGCATGGGCCGATCAGATGGGAATCCTCGCCCTCCTTTGAGTCGGCGACTCAGGATCTCTAACATCTCGGACTTCTCTGATGCAAAACCGCTGGCTGGCCGGGCTGGTCGCGGACAAGTCACCTTTCAGGAGTTTCTCATGCTGCTTCGACGTGCCTTCAGCCTGGCGAGTCTGTTCGCCGTTTGCGCTCTGCTGCTCAGCTCGGCCTCGGCATCCGCGGACGATGGCTGGGAAATGATCTTTGATGGCAAGACACTCAAGAACTGGGATGGCAATCCCGCTTTCTGGAGCGTTCGCGACGGAGCCATCACCGGGCAGACGACGAAAGAGAATCCCACGAAGGGCAACACCTTCATTATCTGGCGAGGCGGTGAGGTCGGCGATTTCGAGCTGAAGCTGCAGTACAAGATCGTCGGTGGCAACAGCGGCATTCAGTACCGCAGCTTTGAAGTCGAAAACCAGAAGTGGGTGATCGGCGGCTACCAGGGCGACTTTGAAGCCGGTAAGACGTACTCGGGAATTCTCTACGGCGAACGGTTCCGTGGAATCCTCGCTAATCGAGGCCAGAAGACGGTCATCGGTGAAGACGGCAAGCCAAAGGTCGTCGGCTCCGTCGGCGACTCGGACGAGATTCAGTCGAAGATCAAGCACGAAGACTGGAACGACTACCACATCGTCGCCAAAGGTAACGTCTTCAAGCACTTCATCAACGGCGTGCAGACGATTGAATGTACCGACGAGGACGACGCAGCTCGGGCCAGCGGTCTGCTGGCTCTGCAGCTTCACGCCGGGCCGCCGATGGTCGTCCAGTTCCGGAAGATTCAGCTCAAACGCCTGGGTGAGAACAAGTCGGCAGCCGTCGACTCAAAAAAAAAACGGGCCGTAACGGCTAACGCTCGCAGCAACGCTCGCCAGAACGTTGTCGTCCCACCATCTGGCGACGGTCGCGAGAGCGGGCTCGCCGGTTTCGCAGCCGTCAAGGACGCGCCGGCTCGGCCGAAGCGGATCGCGTTTGTCGCCGGGCGTCAGAGTCACGGCTACGGGGCGCACGAGCACAAGGCCGGCAGCATTCTGCTCGCCCGAAAGCTTGAACAGGCGATGCCGAACCTGAAGCCGGTCGTGTTTACGAACGGCTGGCCGACTGAGGCCGGAGCCCTCGACGGCTTTGACTGTATCGTCATGTACTGCGACGGTGGCGGCGGACACGTCGTCAATCCGCATCTCGAAGAAATGGATGCGTATGCGAAGCAGGGCGTCGGGATCGTCTGTCTGCACTACGGCGTCGAGGTGCCGATCGGTCCGTCTGGCGACGCGTTTCTGGACTGGATTGGCGGCTACTTTGAAACCGACTGGTCAGTGAATCCGCACTGGACAGCGAACTTCAAGACGTTCCCCGAGCATCCGATCGCCAATGGCGTCAAGCCTTTCTCGACAAACGACGAGTGGTACTACCACATGCGTTTTCGCGAGGACATGCAGGGGGTGACGCCGATCCTGACCGACCTGCCGCCAGCCAGCACGCTGGTTCGCGAGGACGGTTCGCTGGCTCGACCGGACAACGCGCACAACAACAACCCGCACGTTCGCAAGTCGCTCCTGGAACGTAAAGAACCGCAACACGTCGCCTGGGCGGCGACTCGACCGGACGGCGGGCGAGGCTTCGGTTTCACCGGCGGCCATTTTCACTGGGGCTGGGGCAACCCGAATCAGCTCAAGCTGGTCCTCAACGCAATCACCTGGTGTGCTCGGGCAGAGGTCCCGCAAGGCGGTGTGCCAGCGACCGAGGTGACGCTCGACGAACTGAAAGAGAATCAGGACTACCCACCGAAGCCGAACTTCAACTTCGAGGAGATTCAAAAGCGACTTGACGAGTGGCACGGTCGGAAGTCGCTGGCTCTCGTTCCAGCCGGAGAAGCCCGCCTGAAGCCGGAGCCCGCCGACGCTCCGAAAGTGCCGGGCGACGGCAAGCTGTTTCAGAGCCCCGTCGTCAGCAAGGCGACAAAGGGAAACGCGGTTGAGATCAACGTCGACCTGAAAGGTGCTCAAGCGGTCTGGCTGGTCGCGAGCGACGGCGGCGACGGGTACGGCTGCGACTGGGCGAACTGGGTCAATCCTCGGTTCGTTGGCCCGGATGGCGAACAGAGTCTGACGGAACTGAAGTGGAAGTCGGCGGTGTCCGGGTTCGGTTCGGTGAACGTCAACCGGAACTGCACGGGCCGCGAAGCACGCGTTGCTGGCAAGCCGGTCGAGAAGTGTCTGGGCACGCACGCGAATTCGGTGATCGAATTCGCGGTGCCGAAAGGTGCGACACACTTCAAGGCGATCGGAGCACTCGACGACGGTGGCACGAATCAGGGCTGCGGTTCGACCGTTGCCTTCGCGGTCTACTCGAAGAAACCAAACCTCACGGAGATCGCGCCGGCCAGTGGCGGAAGCGAAAGCCGCGACGCTGCTGACGCACTCAGCCAGCTCGACATCGCCGCAGGTCTCGAAGCGACGCTGTTCGCTTCGGAATCGAGTGACCCGTCGGTGCTGAGCGTTTCGGCGATCGACATCGATCACAAAGGCCGCGTCTGGGTCTGTGAAGTCGTCAATTACCGGCACCGGAATGGCGAGCGTCCGGCAGGTGACCGCATCCTCGTGCTGGAAGACACCGACGGTGACGGCAAGGCGGACACGGAGACCGTCTTTTATCAGGGTCGCGAAGTCGACACGGCTCACGGCATTTGTGTGCTCGGCAAACGAGTCATCGTTTCGGCCGGCGACAAGGTCATGAATTTCTATGACGACAATGGCGACTCAAAGGCCGACCGCCACGAAATCATGTTCCAGGGCATCAGCGGAACGCAGCACGATCACGGCATTCACGCGTTTTCGTTCGGCCCCGACGGCAAGCTGTACTTCAACTTCGGGAACAGTGGAAAGCAGATCAAGGACAAGGATGGCAACGTCATCACCGACGCTGCCGGCAACCCGGTTGTCGCCGAACGAAAACCGTATCAGGAAGGCATGGCGTTTCGGTGCGACCTCGACGGATCAAATCTCGAAACGCTGGGTTGGAACTTCCGCAACAACTGGGAACTGTGCGTCGACAGCTTTGGCACGATCTGGCAGAGCGACAACGATGACGACGGCAATCGCGGCGTGCGCATCAATTATGTGATGGAGTACGGCAACTATGGTTACAAGGACGAGTTCACCGGAGCCGGGTGGCGGGACGATCGCACGAACATCGAAGACGAAATCCCGCTGCGGCACTGGCACTTGAACGATCCGGGTGTTGTCCCGAATCTGCTGCAGACCGGAGCCGGCGCTCCGACAGGCATCTGCCTTTACGAAGGCAATCTGCTGCCCGAGGTGTTTCAGGGGCAGATCATCCACTGCGACGCTGGCCCGAATGTCGTCCGTGCTTACCCCGTGAGCAAAGACGGAGCCGGTTACAAAGCGTGGATCCAGAACCTCCTCGTCGGAACGCGCGACAAGTGGTTCCGACCGTCGGACGTTGTCGTCGCACCGGATGGTTCGCTGATCATTGCCGACTGGTACGATCCCGGCGTTGGCGGTCACCGCATGGGCGACGCCGAGAAAGGCCGGCTGTTCCGAGTCGCACCGCCGAACTCGCCGTACAAGGCACCGAAGTACGACTTCAACTCAATTGACGGTGCGATCATCGCGCTGCAGAGCCCGAATCTCGAAGCCCGCTATCTCGCCTGGACGAAGCTGCACGCGGAAGGTGAGAAGGCCGTGCCCGCTCTCACGAAGCTGTTCAAGGAAAGCGGCAATCCTCGCCTGCGAGCCCGCGCCCTGTGGCTGCTCGGCAAGAATCACGAAGGTGGCGAGAAGGCTGTCGCGGCGGCGATCAATGACGGCGATTCCGACATCCGCATCCTCGGCCTGCGACTGGCTCGGCAGCTTGGTGTTGAGCTGATCCCAATCGTCAAGCAGCTCGTCAACGATCCGTCAGCTCAGGTCCGTCGCGAATGTGCGATCGCTTTGCGGTTCAACGATTCTTCGGACAAGGCCCGCCTGTGGGCACAGCTGGCTTTGCAGCACAACGGTCAGGATCGCTGGTATCTGGAAGCGTTGGGGATCGGTGCGGATCTGGACTGGGACGATTGTCTGAGTGCCCTCAAGGATCAGATCACGGCTGGCGGAGAAGCGGCCTTCCCGGGGGCGAAGGCGTGGCTGGACATCGTCTGGCGGAGTCGCAGTTCGCGCACTCCCGAATTGCTCGCCATGCAGATCGGAACCGGCAACGCTCCGAACGAAGACCTGCCGCGATTCATGCGTGCCTTTGATTTCCAGAGGAGCGACAACAAGGAGTCGGTCCTGTTCGATCTGGCCTTCGGCTACGACGGTCGCGGCGATCAGGAGCGAGCGAACTTTGTTAACTCCGAAGCAATCAAACGGCTGGGCAGTGGGATCAAGAGCCGCGACGGAGCTGTCGTCGCGCTGAACAAGCTGCTCGACCGCGTCGCGGGGACGTCACAGTTCGTCGACCTGGTGGCACGCTTCGACATGGCTGACCGCTATCCCGCAGTGCTCGACCTTGCGACGTCGCATCCGGACGAGCAACTGGGCGTCGACGCGATTACGTCGCTGCTCGGCAAGGGCCAGCACAAGCTGGTTGCTGGAGCGCTCAACAGTGATGACGAGAAGCTCGCACTCGCAACCGTGCGAGTCATTGCCGTCTCGGGGCACGGTGGGGCCGTAGGCCCACTGCTGGACATCATGCAGAACCGCGACAAGCCAGCAGAGTTGCGGCGTCAGGCAGCTCAGGCGGTCGGCTCGTCCCGCAATGGGGCTCAGCGGTTGCTGGAGCTGGCAAAGAAGGGCGAGATCGACGATCAGTTGGTCCCGGCCGTCGCGGCGAAGCTGCACGCGGCTCAGTCTCGCGGCATTCGTGAAGAAGCCGAGAAGCTGTTCCCGCTGCCGCCGACCAAAGACGCGAAACCGCTGCCGCCAATCGCGGAACTGGTCGGTCGCAAGGGGGACGTGGCTCGCGGACAGAAGGTCTTTGAAACGACGGGGACCTGTGCCAAGTGCCATGTTGTGAACGGCAAGGGGAAGGAGGTCGGGCCAAACCTGTCCGAGATTGGCAAGAAGCTCAGCCGCACCGCGTTCTTCGAGTCGATCATCTTCCCGAGCGCCGGGATCGCGCATAACTACGAGATGTACGCCGTGATCCTGAACGATGGCAACGTCGTCAACGGCCTGATGACCAGCCAGACGGACCAGGCAGTGACGATCAAGAACGCGGAAGCGATTTCGCGAACGATCCCGATGTCGGAAGTCGACGAGATCATCAAGCAGAAGATCTCAATCATGCCCGCCGACCTGCAGAAACTGCTCAGCGAACAGGATCTCGTCGACGTTGTTGAGTACCTGCAGACGTTGAAGCAGGCGAAGAAGTAGGCGTCATCCGGGGCCAGGCCGGTTCCTGACGGCCGGACTGAAGGATTGTTTCATCGCTCTTTGGGAACCGGGTCTACGCTCAGGAGAGGAAATCGGAATGGTCAGTTCCAATCAGCAAATTGTGTTCGAGGCCGCACTTGGACTTCCCGAGGACCAGAGGGCGGAACTGGCCGAGCGTCTCTGGCAGAGCCTGGGTGATGAGCCGCAGGAAGAAATTGCCGCCGCCTGGGTGGCAGAACTGCAGCGCCGCCTGAAGTCGGTCGAAGACGGTACGGCGACATTGCTTGATGGCCAGTCCGTGATGGCGGAACTTCGGGAGAAGTACGGCGCTGCTGACAAATGAGCTATCGATTCCTTGATGCTGCATTTGCAGAACTCGACAACGCGGCTGCGTGGTACGAAATGCAGCGAACGGGGCTTGGTGCTGAGCTTGTGCAGGCTGTCGATGCGGCGATCGAGCGACTGGTCGTCGATCCGAAAAGCTGGCCAGCGATCGATGCGAAGTTTTATCGCTGTCGTGTGCAAGGTTTCCCGTTCGACATTGTCTTCAGCATTCGGGACAGCGAAGTTCTGATCGTTGCGGTCGCTCACCATCATCGAAAACCCGACTACTGGCAGTTGAGAGAGTGAACCGATGGCTCAACCTCGAACGATCGCCATCGGTGACATTCACGGTTATCTCGGCGCGCTGACGGCGCTGGTTGAGTTTGCCGGTGTTCGTTCGAACGACCGGCTGGTGACTCTGGGCGATTACGTCGATCGCGGACCGGACAGTGCAGGCGTGCTTGACTGGCTGATCGAGCGGTTTGACGCCGGGCAAGTGGTGCCGCTGCGAGGCAATCATGACATCATGTTTCTCGACGCTGTCGACGGCGGTGAGTGGAAGACTGCCTGGGCAGGTTACGGGGGCGATACCACGCTGCAGTCGTATCTGAATCGAGGGATCAATCCGCTTGTTGACGGTCTGCCGGAGCGGCATCGGCAGTTTATCGAAAGCGACTGCCGAAGGCTGTTCGTCGGTGAGTCACACTTCTTCGTCCATGCCATGGCTCACTTCAACACACCGTTTGAGGAACAGCCGGACTGCATGATCTACTGGGAAAAGTGGTTCGATCCGCCACCGCATGTTTCAGGCAAGACGCTGGTCTGCGGGCACACGGCGCAGAAGTCGGGCTGGCCATTGAATATCGGGCACGCGGTCTGTATCGACACCTGGATCTACGGACGCGGCTGGTTGACGGCGCTCGACGTTGATTCGGGCGAGTTCTGGCAGGCTCGGGAGAACGGTGAGACCCGCCGCGGATGGCTCGATGAGCTGACTGGTTGACGCGAGAACCTCAACTGTCGATGCGGCGCACAGCCCTTAACGCCATTCCCCAAAGAGCCAATCCTGTCTAACCCGCAAGAACAGAGAGGCTGAACCTGACTGGGCCTGTCAGTGCTGTGACAGTGGCAGTCTTCCGGCCTAGGATGGCGGGGTGTGTCGCTCTTGAAGTGGGCAGAGGTCAAATAGCGACTTGAGAGAGACGTCTCTGATCTGTGTTCTGTTTCCGACCGACTGGATGCGGCAATCTTGCTCCTTACTTACTCAATGACCAGAGGCTCGGACTGATCACTGCGCGTAGCTGGATTCGCAAGAATTCAGACGGTTCCCCATGCTGACTGAATTCTTGCGAATCCAGCTACTTCAATGCGGATATTTCAATCTGAGGCGCTGTACCTGGACATGACTGAGATCACTGAAACTCCCGAAGCCGTCAATCCTCTGCTGGCCAGTGCGTCGTTGGAGACGGAGCAGAGGCCGCGCGTGATTGCTGTCATGCCGGCCTACAACGCGGAGACAACGCTGCAGAAGACGATTGACGATATTCCTCGCGGGACCGTCGACGAGATCATTCTCGTCGACGATTGCAGTTCGGATAACACCGTGGGGCTGGCCCGCGAACTTGGCCTGACGGTGATCGAGCACGAAACGAACACCGGCTACGGCGGCAACCAGAAGACGTGTTACAGGCGGGCTCTCGAACTCGGTGCTGACTACGTTGTGATGATCCATCCCGATTATCAGTACGACAGCCGGATGATCGACGTCGCCGTGAAGACGATGCAACTGGGTATTCTGGACTTCGTGATGGGGTGCCGGATTCGCACCCGTAAAGAGACGCTCGAAGGTGGGATGCCGGTTTACAAGTACGTCGCTAACCGCTGTCTGACGACGTTCGAGAACATCGCGCTCGGCCAGAATCTCGGCGACTTTCACAGCGGCTTTCGCGCGTATCGACGGGAAGTGCTCGAAACGATTCCGTTCATGAACAACTCGGACGATTTCGTCTTTGACAGTCAGTTTCTCGCGCAGGCCGTCCACTTTGGCTTCCGGATCGGCGACATCCCGGTCCCGGTGCGCTACTTCGACGAAGCGTCGAGCATTAACTTCCGCCGCAGCACAACGTATGGCCTGGCAACTCTGGGAGTCATGGCGACGTACTGGCTGAACCGGCTGGGCATCAAACGGTCGAAGCTCTTTGAGGCTCGAAAGGCCGACTGAACAGTCGCCAGCGGTTCTCAACCACGGATGACAGGAATCGCGGGAACCCCTCAATGAGTGACCAACCCAAGTGAGCGATCAACCCACAAATGTCCGCCCGCTCGCGCTGCCGCTGCTCGTGACGGCCTGCCTGCTTGTTCTCGGCGTCGTCTTTCTGGCGACCGTGAGAGACACCGTTTCGCGGTCAGCCTCTGATGCGACGCAAGCCGAATCGAAAGTTGCACCGGACATCCCGCCAGGATCGGAGCCGCGTCTTGCTCCGCTGACGGTTGTTTCGGAACAGATCGGTGCCAGCGTGCTTGGTCGACCGCTCGATCGCATCGTTCTCGGCGACGGTCCGATGAACGTGCTGTTTCTGGCGTCGATCCACGGCAACGAGGCAGCGGGGACGCCGCTGTTACATCGGCTGGTCTGGCGGTTGAAGGCAGCTCCGGAGGTTCTCGATGGCCGGCGGGTTGTCGTGCTGCCGGTGGTCAATCCGGACGGAGTCGCCGCGAATCGGCGGTTCAATGAGCGGGGCATTGATCTCAACAGGAACTTCCCGGCGGAGAACCGGCAGAACACGAAACGCTTCGGGCTCGAAGCCCTGTCCGAACCGGAAGCGGTCGCGGTGTTCCGGACGATTGACGAGTTCCCTCCGTCGCACATCGTGACGCTGCACGAGCCGCTGAACTGCGTCGACTTCGACGGCCCCGCCGAACTGCTGGCCGAGGCGATGGGCGAAGTCTGTCCGCTGCCGGTAAAGAAGCTCGGCAGCCGACCGGGCTCGCTCGGTTCGTTTGCGGGCGTGACACTGGGCATTCCGACGGTCACGTTCGAGTTGCCGCGAAATGCGCGAGACCTCAACGACGACCAGCTCTGGGCTCTGTACGGCAACGCGCTGCTGACCGCGGCTGTCTGGTTGTCGCCAGTGTCAGCTGAGCCGCTCAGGAGTCCGTCGGAATGAACTCTCTGATCTCCAGTCGCGGACGCTGCAGATTGCCACGAAAAAGCACGAGAAGACACGAAAAGTGATTTCTGCTCTGGTGCGTTTTCGTGCTTCTTTGTGGCGAGTCGTCTTCTGGCGGATCGCTCAATGACGCCGGTGGGTTGTCGATTCGGGACAATGTTTCGAGGACGTTCTCAGTCCTCGCCCAGAAGCTCGGTCAGTTTCCGAACAGCGCGCATCCAGAGCATCTGTGTGGCGGGGCGTGAGCGGTTCATGTGCTCGGCGACTTCGTCGAACGGCAGACGCTGCAGGCTGCGGAGGATGATCACCTGCTGGTAGTCCTCGGGAAGCTGCTCCAGAGCGTTGGCGACTTCGATCTCCTGTTCGCGCTGCGACACGATGGCGCTGGGTGAGTCGCCCTGGTCGACGAGTATCGGGCCGGGGCGGAAGAGGCTCGATTCGCCGCCTCCGCCGATCGCGACTTCCAGAGCGGCTCGCCGTTTGGCGGCTCCAAAGCGGCGGACGAAGTCAGTGGCGTTGTTTTTCAGGATGCGTTTCAGGAACGCCAGCCATTCGCCTTCGGTGTTGCCCGTGAAGGTCGGGAAGGCTTCGTACGCTTCCATCAGTGTCTGCTGGATCAGGTCGGACGAGTCGACCTTCGGCATCAACCAGCTGTTGACGTGCGACTTCGCGAGAAAACCGACGTACGCGCGGCAGCGCTGAAAGAGCGCTTCGCGAGCTGACGCGTCTCCGGACCGTGCCCGTTCGAGAAGCTGATCGACTTGAGAAGTGTTTCCGCTGTCCACAGTCGGTCTCGCTGGTCGAGGTCGCGTGTTCGAATTCCGACCAGCGTACGGTCCCGCGGGCGGTTCGCCTATCGAGAATTTCTGCTACCCACGAAGCGATTCAGGGATTCGCGCCACGCAGGCACTCGGGCTGAGGTGGAAACCACAGAGGCACAGAGGGCCTGGAGCGACGCAGCCGCAACCGAAGATCAAATGAACGAAGGCAGGAACATGGAGTGGCAGGAATATGATGACTCTGTCCATATTCCTGCCTCGCATTCTCCTGCCTTCGAAATGCACGCTCGACGCGAGCAAATTGAATGTTTGCCGTACAGAGGAAATAGCTGGCTGACCAGTTCTGTGCTCTGTGTGCCTCCGTGGTGGAAACGTCTCGCTGGACGGGTTGGCCGGTGGGAACCGGCCCTACGGAATTGAGCCTCGCCTTCGCCCGCAATGTTTGCGCAGTTTGCCGAATCGCTGTGACCGGCAAGATTCGCTCAACCGGTCGTCCTGCCCTGACCGATAAGGATGACGTGCTGAGGTGCCCTGCGCGCTGTGGAGTGTGCACACCTTGGTGACGTGGAAATCTGAGAAACGGTGTTTGCCGGCTTATGAATTCGTCCACAAGGACGGTTGGCCGGCAGGATTCCAGGTGAGGCTCTCATGGGACGTCTGGTCAAATCTCCGGCGAATCAGGCTCGGGCGGAGCGGCGACAATTCGACGAAGAGCAGTTTCTGCGTGACGCGGGAGCGCTGGCCTCGCGACTGCAGAGCGAGCTGCAGCAGGGATCGACGGGCAGCGGAGCCGAGTCGCCACCACAACGGGCGTCGGTCTCGTCCGATCTGGCGGCCACATTAAACGATGTCGCGGCACGGGACCTGACCGAGCCGAGTCGGCAGGCCGGGCCGACTGATGAGGACCTTGGAATTACGACCGAGACGATCGGCGAAGATGAGCCCCGGCTGCGAGTCTTCGCTCCAAAAGAACAAACGGACGCGGACATTCCTGACGCGGACGGTGATTCCGCTGAGGCAGTTGCGAAGTCGACGCTTGAGGCAGAGTTGCCCCGGTCTGAAGTGCGCGCGATCCGGGATCAAATCGAGCGGGAGCGTGAGGAGATCGAACGGGCGAAGCGGGATCTGGCGGATGAGCAGCAACGCTGGGCCGAGCGGCACGCGCAGCAGACCCGGCAGGTCGAACAGCAGCTTGAGCAGATCGAGAACTGGAAGCTGCAGCTCGCCGATCGTGAGCAGGCAATGGTTGCTTCGGAACGCGATCAGACGGCGCGGCTGGAAGCAGACTTTCAGAATCGGCGGGCGAGTGAACAGTCAGAAACGCAGCAGCTGCTCGATCAGTGTTCGATCGAGCGAGCTGAGCTGGCTCGCGAAATCGAGCGGTTGCAGCAGGAGGCGGATCGGCGTTCGCGCGAGCACGCTCGCATTGAAACCGAACTGCGTGCTCAACTGGAAAACGCCGACGACGAACGGACTGCCCGGCGGCTGCAGGTGATCGAAGAGTGCGACCGGCGCATGGCGGAGCTGACCGAGGAGAAACAGTCGCTCGCCGAGCTGCGTCGTCGGACCGAGGACGAGGTTGCTGCTGGCAAGGCGGGGCTCCGGCAGGAGCAGCGGGACTGGGAACGCAAGCTCGCTGATCATCGGCAGGAGCTGCGTGATCAGACGCAGACTCACGAACGTCGGCTGGCACAGGAACGTGCGGAGTTCCAGTCGTTTGTTGCGGAAGAAACAGCGGCGATCAATGCCGATCGTCGTGACCTGCAGGCGGCTCAACAGGAACACGAAGCGCTGGTGACCTCCGAGCGGCGGCAGCTGGACGAGGAACGGGCCGCGCTGCGGGAGTCGGTCGAGCGGCTGCAGTCGGTGCTGGCTCAGCGCCGGCAGGAACACGAACAGCAGCTGCAGATTGAACGCGAGCAGCTCGAAGAAGAATTCGACCGGGCTCGCGCGGACCTGCGGCAGGAACTCGCAGAGATTCGCCGTGAGGAGCTGCGACTGCTGGCGGATGAACGGTCCGAGGCGGAGTCGCTCATCGAAGCCGCTCGCGAACAGATCGAGCAGGAACGGTCGGTCTGGCATGACGAACGCGGGGAAGAAGCTGCCGTGCTCAAACAGGCACTCCAGCAGCTCGATGAGGATCGTCAGACGCTGGAGACCGAAGTCGCTGAGCTGGAAGCGCATCGCGAGAGCGTTGAAGCGGCACTCGCCGAGCAGCGCGAGAATGTTGAGCAGGAGATCGTGTCCAGAAAAGAGGAACACGAACGCGCTGTTGCCCGTTCGGAACGCGAGTTTGCGGATCGGCAGCAGATTCTCGAACAGCGAATTGCTCAGCAGGAAATCGAACTGCAGGCGCGGCGGGAGCGTCTGGAACATGAGATTCGGTCGATGCACGAGCTGCATGAGCGTCGGCTGGCCGAGGATCGTCGCGAGTTCGAGGAGCAGTGCGAGCGTCGCCGGGAAGACCTGGCGGTCGAGCTGGATGAGTATCGGGCGCTGCGGGACGAGCTGGATAACGAGCGTCGCGACTTTGAGCGGGAAGTATCCCGGGTGCGTTCGCAGCTTGATCATGAACGCTCGGTGGTCCGAAACGGGCTCGACCAGATGGAGTCGCAGTTGCAGATGCTGGCGACGAGTCTCGGCGGCGGATTGATCACTCGCGCCTCGGAAGAGACTCCGGTCATTGAACACGGCGTGACGACGCAGCTTTCAAAACGGTCAGCTCCGCCAGAGCCGTCGGGCGATGTCGAGTTTCTCGATCATCTGCAGCAGCCCTCAGCCGCTCACGCTTCCGTGCCGCCGAAGCGAGTCGCGGTCGAACCAGTCGTGCACGAGACGGTTGAGATCGACGGTTTGGACTTCGAGACGGATGCGGAGACGGCGACAGAAGAACTGTCCCACGAAAGCGAGCTGTCCGCGACGGAGTGGCTCGAAATGACGGGGCCGCAGTCGGCATCGTCGTCGTCGGCATCGTCGGCATCGTCGCTGGCGGCGGAGGAGGAAGCGAGCAGCGGAGACGCGTCAGATGCCGCGACCGATTTGCCTGGGCTGGCAATCGACGAAGTGAAGTCTCTGCTGGCAGAAGACACGACTGTCGCGGCGGACGAGGTCTCTGAAACTGAGGTCTCTGAAACTGAGGTCTCTGAAACTGAGGCGGTCGAAACTGAGGCGGTCGAAACTGAGGCGGTCGAAACTGAGGCGGTCGAAACTGAGGCGGTCGCGCCGGGACAGGCGGTCGACGTCGAACAGGCCGAGGAATTCTGCGAACGGTCGGACCAGTCGATGCCGGTCAGCGGTGAGCAGACGAGTGCGGTTGAGGACAGCGAGTTTGCCGAGGGTGATGATGTCAAGGGAGATGACGTCGGGGGTGATGACACTGTCGCCTCAGAGGCGGAAGAAGTGGTTGAGTCGGTCGTGGAAACCGAAGCCGAAACTTCTGATCAAACGAGCGGCGTTGCTTTGCGGGTTGATGGTGCGGAGCAGAGTCCGCGGCGACAGCTGCTGGACCGCTACCGGTCTCAGCTGGGCGACCTGCAGGCTCAGCTGGCCGAACTGTCAGCACTGCGGGGGCAGGAAGTCGGCGAGGAAGCAGCCGACCAGAACGCGGACGATTGACTGAGCACTGGATTTAACGGGGCACGGGATTGGGGTTTTCGTTTCGCTGGATTCGCAGGAATTCAGCCTCGCCAGTCACAGCAAGACAGCATTGAACGGGACGGGTCGAATCATGGGTTGGCGTCGAACTCTGTCGATTTACTGCCTGACGCTCGCGGCGTTTGTCGCGACGATCGCTCCGCTGACTGTATCTGCAGACGAGGCGGACTCGCCTGCTGGAACTGCCGCGCCGAGCGTCGATGGCACACCGGTTTCGTCGGGCCGGTCTGCCTGGCTGTCGAAGTGGGTGCTGTGGCCGTTGGGCGTGGCCGAGTTCTGGCTGGTCGGTTCGCTGTCGACCTGGGGCATCATGCTGTGGGTTGCTCCGCTGAAGATTCGGAGGATCAGTGACCGTTTGAGTGCGATTCGCGTTGGCGACTGGCAGCTCAACGATGGCACTCAGGTCACGCTCGCCCACCTGCTTCTGATCAGAGCCTTCGTCCCGAATGACCGTGTTGTTGACGCCTGGATTCGAGCGCAGCAGACGACTGTGGCGGACTGGCATGCGATCGACTTTGACGCTGTTGATGGGGTCGAGATTGAGGTCCGGGGGGACCGGTTTGCGATCGAGAATGCCGCCGCCTTTCGGAAGCATGTTTCCGGCAATCAGGCGTGCCTGGCTCTGTATGGTGAAAGTCGCCGTTGGGATGCGCGCGTGCTGAACGGGCTGCTGCGGCTCGCGAGCCATCCCGACGATGGTGCCCGACTGCTTCCTCATCCGGTGCTGCCGGTCGTTCTGGATCGGAAATGTCTGGAGCGGATGACGCGTCGAGAAGCTGGTGAAGGTCACGCAGCGCAAGTCGAGACTGGCGGCTCGAATCTGGCCCGGCTGCTGCATTCGGAGCTGCTGCGGGTCGATGGTTTGAAGGCTGACGTGACGACGGAATGGCTCGACATTCTGCTGGAGAAGCATCGCGTGCTGGTCGTCGTGGAAGACTGGCATCGAACTCCCGTGCAGACGCGGAATCTGGTCACGCAGGCGTATCAATCGGGCGAGGTCGCCTGGCTGGCGATCGTGTCCGCCGGTGCGACGATGCCACATTTGTCGGGGATGATACAGCTGGGAGCACCGTCGGAGACTGTGGTTGGAGCAGCGGCAGCACAGTCAGTGACAGCACCGTCGGCGGCTGATCTCTCGCCAGCGACGATGGCGGCTGAAGCGGATTCGGCAGACAGCGCGACCGCTCCGGAGTTGAAGATCCACACGGGGCCGGAGCACGATCCGGAAATCGAGACAAACGCGGACACCGTCGCCGGGGCGGCAGCGGAAGCTGCTTTGGTGGGCGACGAAGAGGCTGAGGCTGAGGCTCAGGGCGAACCGGCGGGCCATGATGTTGAGGATGTTGAGCACGACACGGACGCTGTTCGGGAGGGAGCAGCGTCCGTCGTCGTTCTGAAGTCGGACGAAGTTGAAGTGCGTGGCGAAGTTTCGCTCGCGGACGACTCGCCCGTGCTGGTTCGATTTCCGTCGCAGCACATGGACGCTGACTCAGAAGCCGTCGTCGCAACTGACTCGCCAGGTGACGACGCGGAAGAGGCCGTCGCAGAATCAGAATCGGAAACCGCGACCGTCACACAGCCGCCTGCGGGCGAGATGCTCGAGCGTCTCGGTCACGCGGCCTGCTCGGTCATTCCAACCCTCGGTCAGGCGCTCGATTCCAGCAACGCGTCGTTGCGGGAGCAGGCGGTCGACCAGCTCTCTGAGATCATCCTGTCCGCGCTGCCGGAACTCGAAACAGCACTGTCGGACGGCGATGCCAGCATTCGACGCAACGCGGCTCACACACTGGGACGGATCGAGCGGCTGATGTCCGCGGCTGTCGAGCATGCGATCAACGATCCCGATGCGGCGGTTCGTCGCGAAGCGGTTGCGGCCATCCCGGCTCACGAAGACCGGACGCTTGAACCGCTGATTGCGGCACTGGATGACTCGCACGCCGAGACGCAGCAGCACGCTGCTCGAGCGCTGGGAGCGATGGGGTCGCTGGCTGCTCCAGCCGTGCCCGAGTTGATCGATCTGCTGGGCCACGAGAATCCAACGTGCCGGTCAGAAGCGGCACTGGCTCTGGGCCGGATCGGTTCGGCGGCGATTGCGGCCTGTCCGACGTTGACGCGCACGCTGCTCGAAGACTGTCGCTCGGTGCGGTCGACCGCCGCTCAGGCTCTGTGTCGGATCGGGCACGTCGACGATGAGATACTGGCGGCTCTGTGCGAAGCGGTCGAGGACAGCGATCCCGGCGTGCGTCGACACTCGGTCGTCGCGCTTGGGCAGTTGGGACTGGGCCATGCTGCAGCGCTCGATGCCATTCGCGGTGCATTGTCGGACGGAACGCCTGCGATCCGTGTTGCGGCATGTGCGGCGTTGTGCGAACTGGGGCCGGCAGCCCGGGAAGCGATCGACGATGTTGGAAAACTGCTGACTGACGAATCGGTCGACGTTCGCCGCGCCGTTGTTTCGTCAGTCTCGCAGATCGATCTCGCGTCCGTTCCGCTGTTGCGTCAAGCTCTGGACGATGAGGATGCCGAGGTGCGGCGGCTGGCGGCGGCGGCGCTCAGCGGGATCGGCCTCGCAGTGATGCCGCGTCTGCTGGAACGCGAAGATGCGGATGAGATTCTGGCCGGCCTCAAGAGTGATGGCTCGGCGTCAACGCGGTACGAGGAGCGGTCAGCGTGACGGTCTGGCGAGTTGAACTCGATCTCTTCCGAGGGCCACTTGATCTGCTGCTGTATCTTGTCCGCCGCGACGAACTCGATATCCGCGAGCTGGCGATCGCGCGAATCACTCGGCAGTTCGAGCAGTATCTGGCGGTGTTGCAGTTTCTGGATCTGGAACTCGTGGGCGAGTTTCTGGTGATGGCGAGCACGCTGGCGGAGATCAAGAGCCGCCTCGTTCTGCCGTCGCCGGAAGAGGAAGCCGACAACGAGATCGAGGTTGAGGATGATGATCCGCGCAGCGACCTGATCCGGCAGTTGCTTGAGTATCGACGCTACAAGGACGCGGCGTCGGCGCTCGAAGAGCACGCGGCCGAGTGGCAGGAACGGTATCCGCGTTTGACCAGCGAGCGACCGAAAGTCGGCAACCAGCCGCAGGATGACCTGATCAAGGAAGTCGAACTGTGGGACCTCGTCAGTGCACTGGCGAGGGTGCTCGAGAAGAAGGTCATCGACGAGAAGGCTCGCATCCGCGACGACGACACGCCGATTTCCGTCTGGGTCGAGCGAGTTGGCTCGACGGTTCGCGAGCAGGAGCGCGTCGCGTTTTCGTCACTGTTCAATGACGCGAACGAACGCAGCAAGATCATCGGGATCTTCCTGGCGATTCTGGAGCTGCTGCGGCATCACCACTTCCGGGCGGACCAGGCTGAGGATTTCGGTGAGATCTGGATCATGCCGCCGCTGGAAGGCGAGGCCGTCGAGGGGGAAGCTGCAGTCGAGGTTGGTGAAGTCGCTGCAGAGGACCGGGAACCCGCTGGAGAGCAGGTCGAGGCTGCTGCAGAGTCTGAGCCGGTCTCTGACGCCGAAGAGCAGACGGCAGCCGAGAATCAGACGGAAGCTGGCGAGCAGACGTTGCCTGAAGGTCCCGATGGCGAGCCTGGGATCCGACCCGCGGACTGAGCAGCTGGTGACGTCCGGTTGGTGCTCCGACGGGCGGTCGCTCTGGCTGGCGACATGACCGTCTTCCCAGCCGTTGCATCCTGACTAATCGTTATTGCCTGGCAATTCGTGGCTGTCTTTTACAAACTCCGAGGAGCGTCGCCTGAGGCTGCAGAGCCTGAGAGCAGGCTGACGCCGCATCGTCAGTGAGCCGGGGGCGGGATCTGACAGGGAATGCCGATTGTCGCTGGCAATCGGCGAATGGAGTGACAGTTCGATGCCGCGCTTCAACGAGTGGAGTTCCGGAGTCCGACCTCGCCCGAAAATCAGAGCGAAAGCAGTTCGGCTGGCCGCAATGGGCCTTGCGGTGTGTGTCGTGTCGTTGTCGGCGTTTGCGGCGTTCCCGCCTGGCGAGGGGCCGGATCGCGACCGGGATCGCGAGGGACTTTCGCAGAGCGAACGCCGGCCGGGTAATGGATCGAAGCCGGGCAGTGGATCGAAGCCGGGCAGTGGATCGAAGCCGTTGAAGAGTCCGATTCTGCGCGGGCTGCGGCAGTCGATCGGCGATCTCGACGCCTTTGAGGAAAGTGGGACAGCTGGCACGCTGACGAGGCAGCTCGAACAGGCGGATTCTCTGCTGACGTCGGTGCGCGAACAGAACCGTCGCGCGTTGCGATCGATGAATCGTCAACAGCGCGTGGGTCGGGCCCGGCAGTCTCCGAACCTGTTGCTGATCACGATTGACCGGCTGGGCTGGCGCGAACTCGGCTGCTACGGTCAGGAGCAGATTCAGACGCCGCGGATCGACGCTCTGGCAGAACAGGGACTGCGACTGAGGCGTTTTTACTCGGGAAGTGCCGATGCGACGGCGGCGCGCTGGACGCTGGTCAATGGTCTCAATACGGGGCACGGTCCGACCGCTCGCGACGACCGGTTCCGCATTCATGGTGCTGATCAGACGATGGCCGAGTGGCTCTGGGACGCCGGCTATGTCACGAGCTTTTTCGGGCTGTGGCCGAACGGTGACCTGCCGACGCAGCATGGGTTTGAGGACTGGTCCGGATTTCTGAACGCTGCCGAGGTTGCGGGCGGTTATCCCGAATCGATTCGAATCGACGGGGCCGAGATTGGCATTCTGGCCAATCAGAATGATGCCCGACAGATCTCGATCAATCGGCTGCTCACCAGCGAGCTGCATTCGTGGTTCAACGATGTCCGCTCACAGCGTCGACAGTTTTTCGTGCACATCGCGTTGCCGGTTGTCGCCGACCGGGATGACAGTGCGGCGGAGTCGGTCGCGCAGGCGCATCGTGAGGCCGTTGAGAATGTCGATCGGCTCGTCGGGCAGTTGCTCGACGTGCTGGATTCTGCCGGGTTGAAGGATCGGACGTGCGTTGTGCTGACGGCCGAGAGTGGACCGGACCCGCGCCGCGGAGACCTCGTGAAGAGCCTCGATCTGACGGGCGAACTGGCTCACGCGGAACATGGACTCGCCGAAGGGAATCTGCGTGTGCCGTTGATTGTTCGCTGGCCGCGATATGTTGCGCCGGGAGCTGTCAGCGATTATCCGGCGACTGTCTGCGACCTCCTGCCGACGCTGTGCGACCTGTCGCTGGCCTCCAAACGGCCTGATCGAACTGACGGTGTGTCATTGCTGCCGTTGCTGGTCGGTCGGGATCAGCCCGAGCATCCCTTGCTTTACTGGGAAACGACCAGCGAGACGAAAGGGCAGATTGCTCAGACGGGGGCCTGGAAGTGTGTCCGTCTGCCGGGCAGCCGCGAGATTTCTCTGTACAACCTGGAAGACGATCCGGCGGAAGCGGTCAATGTCGCGGAGCGTCATCCGGAAGTTCTGCAGAAACTGACGCGCTGAGGCGCCGCCGTCGCATCGGCTGTTGCGGTTAAGAGCGGCTGCAATGGTTGAGAGCGGCTGCAGGGGTCGGGGGCGCGTACGCGGATTGTGACGCTCAAGGCGGGGACGGGATCGCGGGGATCGCCGGGTTATTCGTCCTGTCCGGGCACAATCAGATCGTGTCGATTCTGCATCGCACGACGTGTGTGTCGCCGCGTGGAGGAAAGTGGCAGAATCGTTGCAGCGCGTGACGATGGGAGTTCGGCGAGCCGACTTGCGCGACGGCTTTCCTCCTGGATGGTTGCCTGAACCGACGCGTGCATCTCCGAATCTCCAGCGTCTCCTGAATACGATCGAACGGAAAGGCCACTCCGATGGCAAACCTCACTGCTCTCCTCGTTGGATTTGCGATTGCATCCGGTTCGCCGGTTGACGCACAGATTCAGACGGCGGACGCCCGTCCTGTCGACTTCGACG